>Ga0224559_1000273_pt1 | contig 36261 bp, 33 predicted proteins | sample 714S33034metaG_FD_180676 | JGI IMG/M metagenome (GOLD analysis project Ga0224559, IMG submission 180676) | Peat soil microbial communities from Stordalen Mire, Sweden - 717 S3 30-34 | ecosystem: Environmental > Terrestrial > Soil > Wetlands > Peat | place: Sweden: Norrbotten County, Stordalen... | reverse complement strand
GTTTCCCGACCCGCGGACACCGTATGCTCTTGCGGCGGCCGGCGATGCCGCGCCATTGCCTTCGCGCAGTGAAGTCGATCGGGCGGCGGCCAAGAACAATCCGGAGCTGAAGAGCGCGTTGGCGGCGCTGGGCGTGAGCAATGCGGATGTGCTGGCGGCCAGAGCAGCTTATCTGCCCGGCCTGGGGTTGAACGTGACCTACGGCATCGATGCGCCGCAATTTGCGGTGAACGGCCCGGACAGAGTGCGCAACCTGGGTTACTCGGCGAGCGTCACCCTGGATATTCCCATTTGGGACTGGCTTGCAACCGAGCACAAGGTAAAGCAGAGCGAGATTCGGCGCGACGCGGCGCGGGTGGCGCTGCCGGCGACAGAAAGCCGTCTGATCGCCAGATTGGACGAGGCTTATTCCGAGGCCGCGGCGGCGCGCGACCAGCTTGCTTCACTGGATGCAAGCGTGGCCACCGCCGCGGAGAGCCTTCGGCTGGCCAAGCTGCGCTACGCGGGCGGAGAGGCGTTGGTGCTGGAGGTTGTCGACGCGCAAGACGCGTATGTGGGCGCGCAAAATGAGCGCGAGGATGGAAGAGTGCGCTACGAGACGGCGCGCGCCGATCTTGAATCGCTGACCGGGAAGCTGTGAAGCAAGGATGAAGATGAGAAGGCACGGAACTCGAGGAGCCGTTTTGTTGAAGAAGAGCTGGATTTTGCTGGTGGCCGCGGGACTGCCCTTGCTTGTGTTGGCGGGCTGCAAGAAGGAGGCTGCGCCCGTGACTCAGGTGACGGTGCAGGCGGAGCATCCGGAACAGGGAGCAATTTCGGAACACATCTCCGCCGATGCGATTCTGGCCCCGCTGGCGCAGGCGGCGATTGCGCCCAAGATCAGCGCCCCGGTGAAGAAGTTCTATGTGGAGCGGGGAACGAGGGTAAGAGCGGGCCAACTGCTGGTGACGCTTGAGAACAGCGATCTGGCCGCGGCCGCGCAGGACAACAAGGGTTCGTACATGGCGGCCGAGGCGGCCTACGCAACGGCGACCAAGGCGCAGGTTCCCGAAGACACGCTGAAGGCGGAGTCGGACCTGGCGCAAACCAAGGCCAATCTCAATTTGAATTTGAGCATTGTGAAGAGTCGCAAGCAGCTTTTTGCGGAAGGGGCGATTCCGGGGCGCGATCTGGATACGGCCAATGCAACGCTGGTGCAGGCGCAGGCTGCGTACGACGCGGCGGCCAAGCACCTCGAGTCGGTGCGCAGTGTGAGCCGCGAGGCCGCGCTGAAGGCGGCGCGGGGGCAGTTGGACTCAGCGGAAGGCAAGTACAAGGGAGCCGAGGCGCAGGTCGGCTACTCCGAGATTCGCAGTCCGATCGACGGGGTGGTCACCGATCGTCCGCTGTTCGCGGGAGAAACAGCAGCCGCGGGGGCCGCGGTGGTTACGGTCATGGATACGTCGAGCTTGCTGGCCAAAACGCACATCGCGCAGAGCCTGGCGCAAAGAATGAAGCTGGGCGAGGAAGCGTCGGTGACGGTGCCGGGCGTGGCCGAACCTGTGCCGGCGAAGGTTTCGCTGATCGGTCCGGCGCTGGACCCAGGGAGCACGACGGTTGAGGTCTGGCTGAAGATAGAGAACAAGGCGGGGACGCTCAAGGTGGGGACGCCGGTGAAGGTTTCCATCACGGGCAGGACGGATGCTAGGGCATGGAAAATCCCTGCCTCATCGATTCTGACCGCGCAGGACGGCAGCAAAACTGTGATGGTGGTGGGCGCGGACGGCGCGGCGCACAGCAAGCCGGTCACGCTTGGATTGCAGGATGCGGAAGATGTGCAGGTGTTGAGCGGGCTGGCGCCGGGCGACCTGGTGATCACCGGCGGATCGTACGGGCTCGATGAGGCGGCGAAGGTGAAGGTTGGCCCGGCGGCCGGCGACGCCAAGACGCCAGCGGGCAAGAGCGGGGGGAACGACTGATGTCAGGCCCTGCTTCCGGTATGGCGGATGGCGAGAAGCCGTTCTGGCTGGCCCGATCGACGCGCACGATCTTTTTCTTCGCGGCCGCTCTCACCTTGGCGGGGGCCTACCTCGCGCTGCAGGTACCGATCTCTGTTTTTCCCGAGACAAATTTTCCGCGTGTCGTGATCGGCGTGGACAACGGCGTGATGCCTGTCGAACAGATGCAGGTCACGATCACCAAGCCGATTGAAGACGCGGTGAACAGCGTGCCGGGGCTGCTGACCGTGCGCTCGACCACCAGCCGAGGGACGGCGGAGATCAGCCTGTTTTTCGACTGGAATGTGGACATGTTCCACTCGCTGCAACTGGTAGACGCAGCATTGGGCAAGGTGGAGCAGACGCTGCCGCCGACAGCCAGGGTGACCACCAACCGGCTCACCTTCGCAACGTTTCCGATTCTCGGTTACAGCCTGACGTCGGACACAGTGCCGCAGACGCAGCTATGGGAGATAGCCACTTACAATCTGAAGCCGCCGCTGAACCGCGTGGCGGGCGTGAGCACGGTGACGGTGCAGGGCGGCAAGGTTCCGGAGTATCACGTTGTGCCGAACCTGGCCCTGCTGCAGACGGCCGGCGTCACCGTCCCCGACCTCGTGAATGCGATTCAGGCATCGAATATTGTGGACTCGCCCGGACTGTACGAGGCTAACCATCAGTTGATTCTGGGACTGGTGGGGGCGCAGGTCCACGACGCCGAGCAACTGCGGCAACTGGTGGTGAAGACGACGGCGGCGGGCGCGCCGGTGCGCGTGGCGGATGTCGCTACAGTCGAGCAGGCGACCTTGCCGGTCTACACCACGGTGACCGCGAACGGCAAGGATGCGGTGCTGATCAACATCGCCCGGCAGCCTTCGAGCAATACGGTTGCCGTGGCCGACGCAGTGGCCGCGCAGGTTGCGCAACTGAAGCGCAGCTTGCCGCCTGGAGTGCGGCTTGAGCCTTTCTACGATCAATCGCAACTGGTGCGCGACAGCATATCGAGCGTGCGCGACGCCATCTTCATCGGGCTTATCCTGGCTTGCGTCATTCTGTTTCTCTTCCTGCGCGACTGGACTTCGTCGCTGGTGGCGGGGCTGGTTATTCCAGTCACCATCGCCATCACCGTGCTGGTGCTATGGACGATCGGCGCGAGTTTCAACCTGATGACGCTAGGCGGACTGGCGGCGGCGATCGGGCTGGTGATCGACGATGCCATCGTGGTGGTGGAGAACATCGTGCTGCACCGCGACGGGGGCGAGAGCCGCACCGATGCCGTGCGCAAGGCATTGCGCGAGATTACAAGCCCGCTGATCGGTTCCACCATTACGCCGGTGGTGGTGTTTTTGCCGCTGGTTTCGGTAAGCGGCGTGACGGGGAGTTTCTTCAGAGCGCTGGCTATCACCATGGCCGCGGCCTTGATTACTTCGCTGGGTCTGGCGCTGACATGGACGCCGGGGCTCAGCCTCGTGCTTCTGGGCGAGCGGCGCAACGGCGCGGGCCCAGGGGATCGGCGGGACCACAAAGCCGGCCGATCGATGAGCCGCGCGATCGAGGCGCATCGCCGACTGCTGGACTGGTCGCTGGCCAACCCGCTGCTGTTGGGCGGGGCCTGCCTGCTGCTGGTGGCGGCCACCTGGGGTGGTTATCGGCTGCTCGGTACCGACCAGTTGCCGGAGATGGATGAAGGCGGTTTCATCTTGGACTACTTCATGCCGCCGGGAAGTTCGCTGGCCGAGACCAACCGGGTATTGCAGCATGTGGAGCGGATTCTCGACCAAACGCCGGAGGTGGAGAGCACCTCGCGGCGGACCGGCCTGCAGATGGGACTGGCGGCGGTGACGGAGGCGAATACAGGCGACTTCACGGTGAAGCTGAAGGCCAAGCGCAGCCGCGCAATCGACGATGTGATCGCCGATATCCGCGCCCAGGTCCGGGCCCAGGAGCCGGAGTTGGACATCGAGTTCATACAGGTGCTTCAGGACATGATCGGCGACCTGTCGAACGCGCCCGAGCCGATCCAGATCAAGCTCTTTGCCAACGATCCGGCGCTGCTGGCACAGCTCGGCCCCAGGGTGGGCGATGCGATTGGAAAGATTCCTGGAGTGGTGGACGTGCAGGACGGCATTGAGAACACGGTCAGCGGCCCGGCGACCAACTTCCAGGTGAATCCCGTAGTGGCTGCGCGGCTGGGCTTCACGCCGGTCGAAGTGTCGGAGGATGCGACAGCGATTCTTGACGGCGTGGCCGCCTCCGCTCCGCTGATTCAGAACGGCCGTCCGTACACCATTCGCGTTCGGTTGGGTGAGGAGAATCGCGCCTCCCTGGAGACAATTCAAAACACGGTGTTCAACAGCGGCACGGGCCACATCTCGACTCTTGGCTCGCTGGCCTCGATTGAGCAGTTGCCGCCGCAGAATGAAATCAAACGAGAGAACCTGCAGCAGCTTGTGATTGTGACCGGACGCCTGGAAGGATCGGACTTGGGCAGCGGAATGGCCAAGGTGCGGCAGACTGTGGCCGGCCTGCGCCTGCCTGGCTCAGTGCGCGTAGAGTACGGAGGGACCTACGAGGAAAAGCAAAAATCGTTCCGCGATCTGCTGCGGGTGCTGGTGCTGGCGCTGGCGCTGGTGTTTGGGGTCCTGCTTACCGAGTTCCGCAACTTTCCCGCACCGATCGCAATCCTCACTTCATCGGTGCTGTCGATTTCAGGCGTGATCCTGGCCCTGCTGGTAACCCGGACCACCTTCAATGTCGCGTCGTTCATGGGGCTCATCATGGTGATCGGGATCGTGGCCAAGAATGGAATCCTGCTGCTGGATGCGGACGAGAGGTTCCGCGCCGAGGGCGCTTCGGCGAGGGAAGCGATGATCCACGCGGCCCAGCGCAGGTTGCGGCCCATCGTGATGACGGCTATTGCGGCGGTTTGCGGAATGCTGCCGCTGGCCTTTGCTCTGGGAGCGGGCTCGCGGATGCTGCAACCGCTGGCCATTGCGGTCATTGGCGGGCTTGGCATTTCCATGGTGCTCAGCCTGGTGGTTACGCCGGTCGTTTACTTCCTGCTGACCCGGAACCGCGCGGGTCTGCCGGGAGAATCGGCATCGTTGACGGCGGCAATGGGAGAATAGATGTATGCCGCCGACCGACCCGATCGTCCTCACCGCCGCCGAAGCCCGCGTTCTGGGCGCTCTGATTGAAAAAGAAATCACCACGCCCGACTACTATCCGCTGTCGATGAACGCGCTGGTGAATGCGTGCAACCAGCGTTCCAACCGCGAGCCTGTGATGGATCTGGATGAGGAAGAGGTTCGCCAGGCTTTGCACGGGCTGGAGGATTTGAAGCTGGCCGGGCGGGCCCGCGCCGCCGATGGGCGCGTGACCAAGTACGAGCACTGGCTGGGCGAGGCGTTCAACTTCAGCCGCGCGGAGACGGCGCTGGTGTGCGCGCTGCTGCTTCGCGGCCGGCAGACGCCGGGCGAGCTGCGCGGACGGACCGAGCGCCTGCATCGCTTCGACGAGATCGGTGAGGTGCTGGCGGGGCTGCAAAAGCTGATGGAGCGCGAGCCGGCGCTGGTGGCTGTGCTGCCGCGGCAGCCGGGGACCAAGGAGTCGCGGTATACGCATTTGCTTTCAGGAAACGTGGAGTCGGCGATTGCGGCGGAGAATGCATTCGGGCGGCGCGAAGGCGGGCTGGTCTCGGCGTCCGACTCGGGCTTGGATTCTGGGCTGGCCGAGCGGGTTGCGCAATTGGAAGCGATCACCGCCGAACTCAAGCAGGAGATGACGGCGCTGCGGCAGAAGATCGACGATCTGTTTGGGGATTGATAACCTCGCACACCGGCTGAATCTAAGGAGCGATCTTCAGGTCGCGAAAGTGGGCAATCGTTCCCGGACCCACCCAGAGCGCAATTCCGCCCTTCGCGACCGGTTGTTTCAGGTCGTTCACAATGAGCGTCGGCTGAGCAACTCCGTTTACATAGAGCTTCGCTGATTGTCCTTGCACCATTATCTTGATCTTCGTCCACTCGCCCGGGACCAGATCCACATAGGACTCGAATTTTCCTGGAGTCTCGTTGCGAAGCTTTTCCCACGGGTATCCTGGCACGGAGATGTACTGAGCCGAATGATTCCGCTGCAACTGGTCTTCCGATCGCCCGTTCTTGGGCCGGATGTACATGCACTCGAAGTGAGAGGCATCGGTCACGCGGAAAGCGATCCCAACAAAACCCCGCCAGAGCGGCGGCGCATCTGCAGCGGTATCGCCAGCCAGGGTTACCTCGATTGTTCCGTCCTGAAGCGATGCTCCCGGAACAATTGCCAGGCTTTCATTATCCGTTGCACTCTCGCCACCGGCATAGCTCACGCGCAGAGCCGAGCTGCCGCGATAGATAACGGGCTCTACCTTCACGTTATGGAGAACGAGCTTGTCTACTGCATCGAGTCGGACCTCATGCTGAACCTGGCTCTGCAACGGTCCGGCCAGAAGAGATGCTATAACAACGCATAGGAACGTATGCCCTGCTTTCATGCAGTTGTCCCTCCAAATAACCTTAAATCAACTCGTAGCCGGCGAACCAATAACTGATTTCGAACGCGGCAGTGTCCTCGGCATCTGACCCGTGGATGGCGTTCTCCTGCAGCGAGGCGGCGAACTTCTTGCGGATGGTTCCTGGGTCGGCGTTGGCGGGGTTGGTTGCGCCCATCAGCTTGCGCAGGTCGGCGATGGCGTTTTCCTTTTCCAAAACCATCAGGAACAGCGGGCCCGAGGACATGAAGTTGGTGAGCGCGTCGAAGAAGGGCTTTCCAGCGTGTACGGCATAAAAGCCTTCCGCCTGCTTCTTTGAGATGGAAGCCTTCTTGATGGCTACGATCTGGAATCCGGCCTTGTCGATCTCGGCGAGAATTGCGCCGGTGAAACCGCTGCGGACCGCGTCCGGCTTGACGATACTAAAAGTGCGTTGCACCACTGGATGTGCTCCTTCAAAAAATGCGTCTTCTGTTTCATTGTAATGGGAGGCGGTTGTAACTGCCCGCTTGGCGCAGATCATGATAAAGTGTCGGCATGTTTGGCTTATCCGCGCACAATCGAATTGGAATCTTGTTGATGGTTTCTCTGGCTGCCGTTGTGGGCGGCGTGGTGGCATTTGGGCAGAATGCGGCGCCTGCCGGAGCGGCCGCGGCTGCAACTCCGGCGGCGGAGTTGCGCGTCTTCGATCCGTCGCTGATCGACAAGACGGTGGACCCATGCGAGAACTTTTATCGTTTCAGTTGCAACGGCTGGTTCAAGCGCAATCCGCTGCCTGCCGACGAGACTCACTATGGGCGCGAGACCGAGCTTTATGAGCTGAACCGGCTGCGCTTGAGACAGATTTTGGAAGATGCCTCGACTGCCTTCGCCACTCGCTCCGCCAACGAGCAGAAGATTGGCGATGAGTACGCGAGTTGCATGGACACGGCAACGGTGAACAAGCTGGGCCTCACGCCGCTGCAGGCGGAACTGGAGCGCATTGCGGCGCTCACGTCGGCGGCGGATTTGCCCGCGCTGCTGGCGCAACTGCACACGATTGGCGTGAACGCCTTCTTCGGCATGGGGTCGAACCAGGACTACGCCGACTCGAATTCCGTTATCTCCTACTACAACGCGGGCGGATTGGGCCTGCCGGAGCGCGACTACTATACCCGGACCGATGCGAAATCGGTGGAGCAGCGCAAGCAGTACTTGGACCACGTTCACAAGATGTTTGCGCTGGCTGGGGAGCCGGACGCGCAGGCCGCCAGAGACGCGGAGACCGTGATGGCCATCGAGACACGGCTGGCCAAGGCTTCGCTCACCATCACCGAACGGCGCGATCCGCAGAATCTGAATCATCCAACGGATGTGGCGAATTTCTCAAAAGAACTGCCGCACTTTTCGCTGGCCGATTATGTGGGCGCCGCTCATGCGCCGGCGGCAGGCAAGGTGAATGACGCGGAACCCAAGTTCTTTGCGGAGTTCAACTCGCTCGTGACCGATACACCCATTGGCCAAATCAGGACGTACCTGCGCTGGCATCTGCTGCACACCTACGCCGGAACCGGCCTGCCCGAGAGCTTCGACCAGGAGACGTGGAACTTTTACGCGCACACGCTGAATGGCGCGGAGAAACAGCAGGAGCGTTGGAAGCGGTGCAGCAGCCGGGTAGATCGAGAACTGGGCGAGGCGCTGGGCCAGGTATACGTTGCCAAGTATTTTCCTCCGGCCGAAAAGCAGCGCGCTCTGGAGATGGCTCTGGCCGTTGAGCAGGCGATGGACAGAGACATCGATTCGCTGGACTGGATGAGCGCCGCAACCAAGCTGAGGGCCAAGGAAAAGCTTCATGCGGTGATGAACAAGGTGGGCTATCCGGACAAGTGGCGCGACTACTCGACGCTGGCCATTGAGCGCGGGGATTCGCTGGGCAACGAGATGCGCGCGCACGCGTTTGAGTTTGCGCGGGACCTGGCCAAGATCGGCAAGCCCGTGGACAAAAACGAGTGGGAGATGACGGCGCCCACAGTGAATGCCTACTACGATCCGCAGATGAACAACGTGAACTTTCCCGCGGGCATCATGCAGTCGCCGTTTTTCAGCGGCAAGGAAGATGACGCGGCCAACTACGGCGACATGGGCGCTGTCGTCGGCCACGAACTGACGCACGGCTTCGACGACGAGGGCCGTCAATTCGACAAGGACGGCAACCTGAGGAACTGGTGGACGAAGGAAGACGAGCAAGGATTCAACGACCGCGCGGAGTGCATGGTGAAGCAGTATGACGCAATCGAGGCTGTGCCGGGCGTGCATTTGAACGGCAAGCTGACGCTGGGCGAGAATCTTGCCGACCTCGGCGGGTTGCGGCTGGCGTGGCTCGCTTGGCTGGACAAGGCCGAGGCCGCACACGTGGATTTGCGGGCGGCAACCGATGGCTACACGCTGGACCAGCGGTTCTGGATCGCGTACGCCCAGGGCTGGTGCACCCAGACGCGGCCCGAGCAGTTGCGGACCCAGGCGCAGACCGATCCGCATTCGCCGGAAGAGTATCGCACCAACTCCGTGCTGACGGATTTGCCGGAGTTTGCCAAGAGCTTCAATTGCAAGAAGACGGCGGCGATGGTGGCGCCGAGGCCTTGCCGGGTGTGGTGAAAAGCTAGCTCTTCCCGATTACACGAGCGAGCGTCGCGCCAATCTCTGCGGGCGATACGACGACGTGAATGCCCGCTGCGGTCATAGCCTTCATCTTGTCGGCGGCGGTACCCTGGCCGCCACTGATGATAGCGCCGGCGTGGCCCATGCGGCGGCCGGGAGGCGCGGTCTGTCCGGCGATGAATCCGACGACGGGCTTCTTGACATAGAGCTTGACGAACTCGGCCGCGGCTTCTTCGGCGGAGCCGCCAATTTCGCCGATCATGATGATGGCTTCGGTCTCGGGGTCGTCGTTGAGCAGGCGCAGCGCGTCGATGTGGGTGGTGCCGATGATGGGGTCGCCGCCAATTCCAATCGCCGTTGACTGGCCGATGCCGCGCTGGGTTAGTTGATGAACAGCTTCATAGGTCAGCGTGCCGGAGCGCGACACAATTCCGATTGACCCCTCTTTGTGAATGTTGCCGGGCATGATGCCGATCTTGGCTTTGCCGGGCGAGATGACGCCGGGGCAATTGGGGCCGATAAGCCGCGACTTCGAATTCTTTAGCTTGGCCCACACCTTGATCATGTCGAGCGTGGGAATGCCTTCAGTGATGGCGACGATGAGGGGAATGCCCGCGTCTTCGGCTTCGAGAATGGCATCGGCGGCAAATGGCGGAGGAACAAAGATCACGGTGGCGTTGGCGCCGGTTTGCTCAACGGCGTCGGCCACCGTGTTGAAGACGGGCCAGCCTTCGTGCGTGGTTCCACCTTTGCCGGGAGTTACACCACCAACAACCTTAGTGCCGTATTCGGCAGCGCCCTTGGCGTGGAAGGTTCCTTCCTTGCCCGTTATTCCCTGCACAATGAGCCGCGTGTTCTTATCGACTAGCACCGCCATGATGTCTCCACACTTTCCACTTCTCCGGGATGATTCGCGTTCCCTCAGGGACTAAAGCCCATCGTTCATTTTCTGCTGCTTGCGGCACGACTAAAGTCGTGCCCTGTTACAAAGCTCGTCGTTCAGCGGTTAGTCGTGAGCTAGAAGCAAGAAGCTAAAGGCTAAGAGCTAATAGCTAATAGCCAATAGCTAGAAGCTGTTACTTTGCTGCTTTTACGACTAACTCCGCTGCGTCTTTCATAGTTTCGCCGACCCGGAAGTTAAGGCCGGATTCGGCAAGAATCTTGCGGCCCGCTTCGACATTCGTGCCTTCGAGGCGGAGGACAATCGGTACGGTGACGTGCAGGTTGCGCGCTGCCGCGACAACGCCTGTGGCCAGCCGATCGACGCGCAGAATGCCGCCGAAGATGTTGATGAAGATGGCCTTCACATGGTCATCGGAGAGTAGGATCTCGAAGGCGTGCTCGATCTGCTCCTGGGTTGCTCCGCCGCCTACGTCGAGGAAATTAGCCGGGCTGCCGCCGGCGTATTGAATGATGTCCATGGTGGCCATGGCCAGGCCTGCGCCGTTGACCATGCAGGCGATTGAGCCGTCGAGCTTGATGTAGTTGAGGGCGTATTTGCTGGCTTCGACTTCAAGCGGATCTTCTTCGGCGGTGTCGCGCAGGGCCTTGATGTCAGGATGGCGAAAGAGCGCGTTGTCGTCGAAGGTGATCTTGGCGTCGAGAGCGAAGAGCTTGTCGTCCCTGGTGGTGATGAAGGGATTGATCTCGATGAGCGAGGCGTCAGTGTCAATGAACGCTTTGTAGAGGCTCTGCAAGAATGTGACGGCGTGGCTGATCTGCGTGGGCTTGAGGCCGAGCGCGAAGGCCAGCTTGCGCGCCTGCCATGCGCCGAATCCAATCGCGGGATCGATGGTCTCCTTGAAGATGGCCTCGGGAGTCTTGGCGGCCACTTCCTCAATCTCCATGCCGCCGGCCTGCGAGGCCATGAACACCAGCTTGCTCGTCACGCGATCAAGCACGATGCCGAGGTAAAGCTCGCGGTCGATGTCGGCGGTCTCCTCGATGAGCAGGCGCTGGACTTTTTGTCCTTGCGGTCCGGTCTGGTGCGTGATGAGCGTCATGCCGAGAATGTTTTTGGCGTGCAATTCGGCGTCCTCGCGATTGCGAGCCACTTTCACGCCGCCGCCCTTGCCGCGGCCTCCGGCATGAATCTGCGCCTTGACCACGACGCCGCTTGCGCCGTCTGCAAAGAGCTTGCTGGCAACGATTGCGGCTTCCTCCAGCGTGTTGGCCACCTCGCCATTGGGCACAGCAACGCCGTATTTTGCCAGGATTTCTTTCGCCTGATACTCGTGAATCTTCATGTTTTTGGGACCGCCCGCGTCCGCTGTGGTTGGGGGTTCGGGAGCGGGACACGGCTGATTCCGAGCCCGCGAGACCGTGCCAGCGGTAAGCAAATAGTATCTTGCCCGGCGAAGGGGCGGCAAACGGGCGCGGCCCTTCTCAGAACCCGGAAGAGATACGGCGGCCTTTTTTCGGGACACGCAGCTATCATGGAACGATATGGCCTCATTGAAGGAGCTTTTGAAGCCGCTGGCCGAGGACGGCACGGCATTGACCCGCGAGCAGGCAGCCGGCGCGCTGGAGGAGATTCTTGCCGGCGGTGTGCCGGAAGTAGAGACAGCGGCGTTGCTTGCCGTGCTGGCTACGCGCGGCGAACAAGCGCCGGAGCTGGCCGGCTTTGTGCAGACGATGCGGGCGCACATGACGCCGGTTCCCCTCGCCGACGAGGAGCGGGACGAACTTGTGGACATTGTGGGCACGGGTGGCGGAGGGCCGCTGACCTTCAACATCTCGTCGGGCGCTGCGCTGGTGGCTGCTGCTGCCGGAGCCAAGGTGGCCAAGCACGGCAATCGCGCCGTGACCTCGCTGTGCGGGGCGGCAGACGTGCTGGAAGCCCTCGGAGTGCCCATCGCGCTGGGGCCGGAGCTGGCCGTCGCGTGCCTGCGCGAGACCGGATTTATGTTCCTGTTTGCGCCGCTCTACCACCCGGCGATGAGGGCTTTGGGACCGTTGCGCCGGGCGCTGGGCTTTCGGACGATTTTTAATTTATGCGGCCCGCTGACCAACCCGGCTGGGGCGCGGGCGCAGGTGATCGGCGTGCTTGCGCCCAGCCGCGTGCTGCTGGTGGGGCGGACCCTCGTGGCTCTGGGGGCGAGGCGGGCTTTCGTTGTGCACGGGACGGACGGAATCGACGAGTTGACCACGACCGGCGAATCGGTGGTGGCGCGGGTGGAAGAGCCGGAAGGCGGCGGGACGCCAACATTGAAGGCTGCGCGCGTTACTCCGGAGATGGCCGGGTTGACTCGGGTCACGCTGGATCAATTCGTCGGTGGCGATGTGGAAACCAACACGCGGCTGCTCTATGACGTGGTGACGGGCATTCCCGGCGCGCGGCGAGAGATTGTGCTGCTGAATGCGGCGGCGGCTCTGGTGGCGGCTGGGCTGGCCGCGGACCTGAAAGAGGGCGTCGGGCTGGGAGCGGAGGCGATCGATTCGGGTCAGGCGGCGGTGACACTGGAAAAGCTGAGGCGGTTTGGGATGAAGTACGGGGAGCGGTCGTAAATGACCCCGGAAGAGCGGAGTTGGTATATACTACGGTATAGACCAAACTGAGGAGGCCTGCTATGAGCGCGACAAACACTTCCGCCAAGCCGGAAATCGAAAACGTGGCCGCGTCTCAGTCTGGACCGAAGAAGGCCAAGCTGTTCAAGAACGGACGCAGCCAGGCGGTGCGGCTGCCCAAGGAGTTTCGTTTCGAGGGGACTGAGGTAGCTGTTCGCCGCGATCCGCAGACGGGTGAGGTTGTGCTGTCGCAGCCTCTCGCTGAACCCACTATGAGCTTCGACGAATGGTTCGCACTTTACGACGCAATTCCGGACTCCGCATCGGAAGAGGAATACGCAAAGCTGCCTCCAAGCCCCAAGAAACTGACTCTGCAGCAATTATTCAAGATCCTTGATCGTGCCCATTTTCCGGACGACTTCATGGCAGATCGGGAGACAAGCATGCCCCGCGAGCTGGACCTTTTCTAAATGCCTGCCCGCTGTCTACTCGACACCAACATCGTGAGCTATCTGCTCAAGAACCAAATTCCGGCAGTTCAATCGCGGTACTTCGAGGCTGGAGCGGATTCCATCGCAATATCCTCCATTACGGAGGCCGAAATTTTCTATGGCATCGCCAATCGGCCCGGTGCGACGCGATTGCGTATCGCCGCGGAGGAATTCTTCGCCGCTGCAACCGTGCTGAGTTGGGACTCCGCCGCTGCACGCTCCTACGGGCAATTGCGTGCCGACCAGCAACGGAAAGGGCGGCCGCTCAGCACTGAGGACCTGATGATCGCCGCGCACGCGCTGTCTCTCGGATTGACCCTGGTGACGCATGACGGCGCATTCTCGTACGTGGACGGGCTCAAGACTGAGGATTGGACTGTCGGTCAGAGCTGATCGGCGGAGCGTGCAAGGCCAACTTGTGACTTTTCCAAGGTCAGAGCAGGCCGGAGCGGCCGGCTAGGCGGCGGGAGAGCAGCCAGGAGAGCAGAGAGACTCCTAGAGCTAGAGCTACCCAGCCTGCTTGTTCGACAGGTTGAATGGCGGCGGCGGGGAGATGCGGCGGGGCTAGCGAGACAAGGCGTATTTCCGGCAGGCCCTGACGGATCATCTTGAATGCGCCCCAGCCCAGGACTCCGGTTGCGACGAGAATCCCAGGGATAAAACGCGTCCACGGGAATGGAATCGGCTGAGGGGCGGCGGCTTCTTCGCGAACGCTCTCCATGACCGAGGCCAGAAAGCCCGAAGTGGGGATCAGAGGCTCTTCGGTCGCAAGTATGCGATCGATCTCAGTAAGTTTCATTTTGCTGTCGTCTGTTTTGGTGGGGTTCATCTTCAAGCCTCCTTTCCAGTGTTCAAATTCGCAAGTTCCATTTCATTGTGTGCGGTTTCGAGTTGCGGAAACCGGCTCCGCAGTAGCGCTCGCGCGCGGGAGAGCCTTGCTTTCAGAGTTCCCTCAGGTATGTGCATGGTGCGCGCCGCAGCAGCTATGTCCATCTCATGAAAATAGAACAGAACGACGGGTTCGCGATAGCGCGGGGGCAGCGCAAGTACGGCGCGACGGACTGAATCGGCGTTGGACTGAGCGGCCAGTTCGCGATGCTGGGTTGCAGGGGCGGCAGGTTCGGGCGCGTTCTGCAGAGGAACATTGACGGTGGGAAAGCGCTTGAGTTCGGAGCGGAAGACGTTGGCAGCCAGCGCGAAGAGCCAGGTGGAGAAGCTGGATTCGCGACGCCATGAGCCAAGGCCGCGCCAGGCGCGGATCAATGCCTCCTGAGCCATCTCCTCGGCGCGTCCGCGGTCGCGGCAGTAGCGCCAGGCCATGTTGACGAGCGGACCCTGCCAGCGGCGAACGATGCCTTCAAAGGCTTCGACGTCGCCGGCCAGCACGCGGGCGATGTCCGCAAGGTCGGCATCGGCACGGCTCGCATTCGCGCCGCTGAGGGCGGGCGTACTCGAACTCGCGTTCTGTAGGGATGCAATCAAGTCAGACGCTCTTCGTGAGGTAGGACTTGAAAACGCTGTTTTCCGGTTGCATTTTGTTTGGGAAAACAATTTCGCGAGAAAATGCAACCGCACCGCGATGTCTCCGGTCCCACCAGACGCATGGGAAAAACCCAAGCAATTGGTTTGGGAGGATTGTATGACACATTTGGCAATTGCACTCTTCGGCCCCGACGAAATATTCAGCAGCTTTGGTATGTGGGCATTTCTTGCCGTCGGCGCGGTTTCATTGTTCGGGATCTTCATTCCGACCGTAACCTGGCTGGACAGCCGACGCAAGGAGCGCGAGGCCTTCTACAAGGCGGAGACCTTCCGCCGGCTCACCGAGTCCTCGACCGAGGGCGCCAAGGCGGCCATCGAGATGCTGCGCGAAGAGAGCCGGCTGGAACGGCAGAAGAGGCGCGAAGGCATGAAACTCGGCGGCCTGATCTGCGTCGCCGTTGGCGCGGCGATGGTGATCTTTCTGCGGGTTCAGACTGCCAGGGATCCGAGCGCCCCTTACTTGGTCGGGCTGATTCCTGTCTTTGTCGGCGTGGCCCTGCTGGTCTACGTCTACTTCATGTCCCCACCGGCAGAGTAGGGGACAAGCGGTTGAATCGCAGGCAGAAGCTGGGGCATCTACTGCATAGTCGTTCGAACAACTACTGCTCCAGCCCGATCCCTCAGGCTGGGATGGCTGGAGGACAGACCGATGCCGGTGCAACGCCAACCCGCAATATTTCTTCCCCACGGCGGGGGCCCCTGCTTCTTTATGGATTGGACCTGGGGCCCAGCCGATACCTGGAAGGCAACGGAGCATTTTCTGGAAGGGCTTGCCGGCACGCTGCCCGCGGCTCCCAAGGCCCTGCTGGTAGTGAGCGGGCACTGGGAGGAGCCGGTTTTGACGGCCAGTGCGGCGGCGAAGCCGGAACTGATCTTCGATTACTCAGGATTTCCGGAACATACTTACCGGTTGACCTGGCCCGCGCCGGGGGATCCGCTGCTGGCGAATCGAGTTGCTTCCCTGCTTGGCCAGGCCGGATTGCCGGCGGCGGTGAATTCCAGCCGCGGCTTCGACCACGGAGTTTTTGTGCCGTTGAAGGTGGCATTTCCCGAGGCGCGGATACCAGTGGTGACGCTCTCTGTGGCGGCGTCGCTCGATCCTGCCTTGCACCTTGCGGCCGGACGTGCGCTGGCTGGGCTGCGCGACGAAGGCGTGCTGATTGTGGGAAGCGGAATGAGCTTTCATAATCTGCGCGCGTATTTTCGGCCTGAAACCAGGGAGCGCGCTCGCGCTTTCGATGCATGGCTGACGGGCGCCGTGGAGTCGCCTGGAGCTGAGCGGAACGTCTTGTTGACCGCATGGCGGGAGGCGCCGTTCGCCACATTTGCCCATCCGCGCGAGGAGCATTTGATTCCGTTGATGGTGGCTGCGGGCGCAGGCGGCGAGGCGCCGGGGAAGCGAATCTTCGGCGACGAGCCGATGGGGGCGGCGATCAGCGCTTTTCGGTTCGATTGAGTCGGAACAGGGGGTGAAAACGCCTCAGGCAACTGCGCGGAGAAGAACGCCCAGAGCGGCGTCACGGAAGGATTTGGCGGGGATCATCGGCCGCTCACTGGCTGAAGTTTATTCTTTCAGTCCCCTTGATTGATACCAGTGTCTCTTGCGTCCCACTTTCAAGCCGGAGTCGATGACTACGGCGAGGGAGCCGAACAACATGCACAGGTCTGCGCGGGCCTCGTGGAAGAAGCTCAGCCAGCCGTAGCTGGGCAGCTTGATGAGTGTGAAGGGTCCGAACTGCCGGCCCAGCAGTATGGGCATCTTGGTGGTGACCAGCGCCACAAGAATGACGGCCAGCATGATGAGCGCGGCATCGCCGGCAAAGAAATCCAGAAGGATTAAAGCGCCGCCGGCGATCTCCACACTACCAACGAGAGGCGCGAGCAGATGGGGATAAGGCAGACCGATGCCGGCAAAGTGGGGCGCCCCGAGTTCATCGGGGTGCGCAAACTTGAGGATGCCCTCGACCAGAAATACCAGGCCCACAATGATCCGGATAAGGATCATGGGAATGTTTCGCCGCATGGTTGCCTCCCGGAACTGGGTCTTGATGAGGGGCCCGGTCCAATCCGCGGAAAGAGGCCGGCCGTCGAGCCAGATAATCGCAAGAATACCTCAGGGAATGAACACCATGCGGGAAAGATGGAAATAATTGTGCGGCAATTTCACAAAGTGGGCCTAATTCCCTTGCTGAGACTGGCGCAGACGAACGGCTTTTGCGCGAAGAAACCGGTTGCGCCGCGGCTTCCTGGTGTGGTGAATCCGAAGTTCATGCAGGAAGTCATCGGATAAAAATGCGGGTCCTTCGATCCCGCTGAAGCACGCTCCGCTCCGGATGACCACCTCTCTTGACGCCTCAGGATGACAGCACTCACTGACCGAACTTTAGACGCAGGATATTAGAGGATGCCGAGAAGGCGCTCGATCGTTTTCGCAAGTTTCTCCGGCCTTGTCGAGGGGCCAAATCGTCCGGCAACGCGCCCTTTCCGGTCAACCAGGAATTTGGTGAAGTTCCACTTGATGGCTCCGACGCCGAAGATGCCGAGAGTTCCGGGCTTGCTGCGCTTGAGGAATTGAAAGAGGGGGTGGGCGTTCGGGCCGTTGACGTCGATCTTGGCGAAGAGGGGAAAGCTCACGCCATAGTTCTTTTCGCAGAATGCGCCAACCTCAGCTTCGCTCCCCGGTTCCTGGGCTCCGAACTGGTTGCAGGGAAAGCCCAGCACCTCAAACCCGCGCTCCTTGTAGGCCCGAGAGAGCGCTTCAAGACCGGCGTACTGCGGCGTAAAGCCGCATTTGCTGGCGGTGTTGACGATGAGCAGGACCTTTCCCCGGAATTCCGCCAGGCTCACCGTTTTTGTGCCCGGGCCGGCGTTGAGAGGCGGGGCCGAAAAATCGTAAATCGACTCTTCCATTTCCGGAAAACCTCCATGCATTGCGGATATCGAGTGAGCCCGATCCGCGTCTAAAAAGGATGCTTCGAGAACCAGCGAAGATTCAAAGGCGGTCCAACCCATCCGGTTCCGGTAGACTGAGTTCTGGGTCCCAAACATCCGGAACTCCGGGCGATGCTCCGACTTCGAAGGGCGCCCCGGCGTCCATTTTGTCGCTGGGGTAGAAACAGCCAGGGCAGCGCTGGGGGAATTTGGGGGCCAAGCTGCGCCCGCGAGGGCTCAGAACGGCAGGAGAATTGAGCGAAAGACGCGGTTACCGAGCTGATTGGCAGTGCGGCGGTTTGGGCCGGGCGGGCGCGGTCCAATATAATTGGTCTTTCCTCGAGGCAGGATCAGATTTTTTCAGCAGTGAGGGTGTCGATATTCTTCCCGTGAAGCCGAACCTGATGGCGAACTATGGATCGCACAAGAACTTTCGCACGCCGAATGGCTCAAGCCCGGTGAAGACAATGTCCATTTCCATTTCATGTTCTTTGCGGACGGCGATGCGGGGGGCAGTTGTCAATTGCGTGGCCGGCGTGCTGTTGCTGCTCGCGGTGGCGCTCAGCGGCGGTACGGCGCTGGCCCAGCAGTCGCAGACCATCGATCAGATTCGAGTCGTCGGCAACCGGCGGATACCCAAGGAGACAATTCTGGCGCGTCTCTTTACGCACGTCGGCGAGCAGTTCGACCCGATTTCGATCGAGCGCGACTTCAACTCGTTATGGAACACAGCCTACTTCGAGGATCTGCGCATCGAGCGCGAGGACTCGGAGAAGGGCGTCATCCTGAATATTTTCGTGCGCGAGAAGCCGACCATCCGCGAGATCAACTACAAGGGGCTGAACACGATCTCGGTGTCCGACGTGCTCGAGCGGTTCAAGAAGGAAAAGGTCGGATTCACAGTAGAAAGCCAATATAACCCGTCGAAGGTCAAGCAGGCGGAGACTGTGATCAAGGAGCTGCTGGCGGAACACGGGCACCAGTTTGCCACCATCAAGACCGAGGTCAAGACGATTCCTCCGGCCTCCGTGCAAATCAATTTCAATGTCAAGGAAGGCCCGACGGTCAAGGTGGGCGCAATCAAATTCGCCGGCAACCAGAACATCACCAGCCTGATGCTGCGCCGGGCAATGAAGAACCTGAGGCCGATCGGCATTCCCTATTCGATCGTCTTTGAAAACCTGTTTGCGCAGACCTTCGACGCCTCGAAACTGGAGGAGGACACGGAGCGGGTGCGCCTGGCCTACCGCGACAAAGGCTATTACGCCGCTGCGGTGGAAGAGCCGAAGACGCAGATCCGGGACGAAGGCGGACTGAACTGGTTCACCTTCAGGCCCAACAAAGGCAAGCGGATCGACATTTTGATGCCGATTGAAGAAGGCGCGCGCTACCGGCTGGGGACGATCACCTTTACCGGGAACAAGGCGGTGCAGAATCAGAAGGCCCTGCGCGCCACATTCGCCGTGAAAGACGGCGATTGGTTCAATGCCACTCTGATCAGCAAAGGTCTTGAGAACCTGAAGAAGGCCTATGGAAATTTGGGGTACATCAACTTCGGCGCCATCCCCAAGCCTGTCTTCGACGAAGCCAAGAAGACTGTCTCGCTGGACATCGACATCGATGAAGGCAAGCCCTTCTACGTTTCCCGCATCGAGTTCGAGGGCAACACCATCACCCGCGATAAGGTGATACGCCGCGAGTTGATGCTCGATGAAGGATCGGTCTACAACTCCCAGTTATGGGAGTACAGCTTGTTGCGGCTCAACCAGCTGGAATACTTTGAACCGCTCAAGGTGGATCAGGACTCGACAGCCACTCAGGATTCCGAGAACGGCACGGTCAGCCTGCTGTTGAAGGTGAAGGAAAAGGGCAAGAACTCGATCGGCTTGAATGGCGGCGTCAGCGGGCTTTCCGGTGCGTTTCTGGGCGTGAACTATCAGACCAACAACTTCCTCGGGCTGGGCGAAACGATGAGCGTGCAGGGCAACCTGGGCAACGTGCAGCGCCAGTTCCTGTTCGGCTTCTCGCAACCCTACGTTCGCAACCGTCCCATGAACGTAGGCTTCCAGGTATTCAATACGAAGCAGGACTACAATGCCGCCAAGAACTACCAGGCGACGACGGGCCAGTCAGTGAATCTGAGTGAGGCGCAGCAGTCGCTGACGCAGAATTACAATCAGTCTTCGAAAGGCTTCAACGTTTCAATCAGCTATCCGCTGAAGCGGCACGCCTTTCAGCGCGTGGGCATGACCTATTCGTGGACCAAGTCGACGATTACGGCTTTCAGCACCGCATCGCAGACTTTCTTCCAGACCATCAGTTTCCGGTCGGGCATCCAGGGAACCAATGCGCTGGCCGGCATCGTCAACAGCAGCGCCTCGTTCACCTATACCTACAACACGGTCAACAACCCGCTGCGGCCGCGCACCGGCAAGGAATTCTCGGCGGTGTCGCAGGTCGCCGGTCTTGGCGGCAACGTCCGCTACATCAGCGAGTTTGTGGCGTACAAGAAGTTCATGTCGATGCACTATCTGATGCCGGCAGTGACCGGGCGCAACGTGCTTGGCGTGCGCGCGCAGATAGGCTATGTGCAAGGCTGGGGCGGCGATGTGGCCCCGCCCAACAACCGCATATACGGCGGCGGCGAAGGTGAGCTGCGGGGCTTCGACGTGCGCGCGGCCACACCGTACGGCTATGTTCCCAACCGCGTCGACGTGCAACTGACCAATCCGGACGGCCAGTGCGTTTCGCGCTTTCCGGGCGACCGGGCGGACACCGATTGCATCCAAGTGCCGCTGCCGGTGTATGGCATAGCCTCGATCGGCGGGGATACGAGCCTCACCGCAAACGCCGAATATCGCATACCGATCGCCGGTCCGGTGACCTTCGCGTTCTTCGACGATTTTGGCATCGACACGGCTCTGAACAAAAGCCAGTTGAAGCAAAGCCCCGAAGGATTTGCGACGCTGACCGCGCCGCTCTATGGCTGCCCGGTTTATAACAACGGCGCCTGCCAGAACGGTATTCCAGGCTCCCAGGTTGGTTTCCAGCAGAAGATCCGGCCCGTCTCCGGAACCAACCTTGTTCCACGCATGTCCACGGGCGCCGAGATTTCGGTTATCATGCCCGTGATCAACGCGCCTTTCCGGCTGTATTACGCATATAACCCGCTGCGCCTGTATGAAACGCCTTACTGCAACACGGTCATCATCGGGGGCAACAAAGGGAGCTGCTCGGCGCAGTTGATCACCCGCGATATGTTCCCGCCGGGCGGCGCGGGCGACTACACGTTCAACGAGGCAGAGCAGGCCTACGGATCGAGGTATCTGTTCCGGGAACCGCGAAAGACATTCCGCCTGACAGTTTCAACGACGTTCTAAACCGCGGAATCCTGCGGGAAGCATTGGGGCCGCTCGCGATGAGCGGCCTTTTCCTTTCCCCGTGGCGTGAAATTCACGCGTTGCGTGTTTGACGCTCCCACCCAGCCCTCCTATAATCCAGTGAGTTCCTGTTGACGTCTCCGCACGCCTCTTTATCGGTTTCTGCCCCGCACACGGCGCGCAGTCCCACAAAGAAGGACGGTAAGGTTTCTCAGGAGGCACGGTCCAGATTCGCGCTGAAACGCGGGTGGGCATACAGGAATTCCGAAGGAGTTAAGCCCTCACATGAAGCGTTCGCTTGCAATCATTTTTATGCTGGCCTCAGGCCTTGTCCTGAACGCCGCCGCTCAAACATCGCCAGCGCCTGCCGCGCCGGCCGGTCCCACCAAGGTTGCCGTCATCGAATTTCAGGCGGCGGTTGGCCAAACCAACGAATTCCAGCGCAACTTGGCCGACTTGCAGAAGAAGTATGAGCCGAAACGCGAACAGTTGAAGACCATGGCCGATGAGATTGATACGCTGGAGAAGGCATTGCAGGCGCAGGGCGACAAACTCAGCCCGGCCGAACAGTCCACCCGCGCCAAGACCATCGACGACAAGAAGAAGCAGGCGCAACGCTTCCAGGAGGACGCACAGAACGATCTCCAGGGAGAGATGCAGGAGACTTACAACGGCGTTGCCACGAAGGTCTTCGATGTTTTGACGGCCTACGCGCAGTTGCAAGGCTACACGCTGGTTCTCGATCGTTCCGCGAGCCAGCAGCAAGCTCCGGTTGTGCTCTATGCGAACGACAATACAGACATCACCAAGGCCATCATCGATGCGTACAACGTGAAGTCGGGCGTTCCCGCTCCTCCTCCGCAGCCGGCGGCAGCGGCACCGAAGCCGACCGCGAAGCCTCCCGCGGCGACAGCGCACTAAGCACAAAGATCGATCGCCAGGCTCACAGGCGCGGGTTCGCGATCGAGCGTGAGCCCGCCTTATCGGAACCGCGAAGGAGTAGTCCATTCAAATGAAGCACTCGCTTGTACTAACCGTTACGCTGGCATTGGGCTTTGGCCTGAGCGCAGCCGCACAAACATCGTCTGCTCCGGCGGGCTCGCTCGCCAAGGCTGCACCTGCCGGCCCGGCAAAAATTGCGGTCATCGCCTTTCGGGTGGCTGTGACTCAAACCAACGAAGGCCAGCGGAACTTTGCCGAGATTGAGAAGAAGTACGAGCCCAAGCGGCAGCAGCTCAAGGCCATGAGCGACGAACTCGATGCCCTGACCAAGAAGCTGCAAACGGAAGGCGCCACCCTGACCGATGTTCAACGCGCCAGCCTGGCCAAAAGCATCGACGACAAAAAGAAAGTGTTTGACCGCGACAGTGACGATGCCCGCAACGACTTTCAGGGAGAGATGCAGGAGATGATCGCGGGCCTGGCTACCAAGGTCTATGACGTTCTTGTAAGTTACGCGCAAAAGCAGGGCTACACTCTGGTTCTCGACGAGAGCCAGCAGGACGGGCCAGTGCTGGTTGCGACCCCTCCCACCACGGACATCACCAAGGCCGTCATCAATGCCTACAACGTAAAGTCGGGGGTGCCCGCTCCGGCGGCTCAACCGGCTGCTGCCGCTCCCAAGCCGGCTACCCCTCCCGCGAAGCCTGCAACGGCTCACTAGAGGCGGTCTGCAACGCATTCCAAAGGCCCTGCCGAGCGGGGCCTTTGTGATTGGATTTGAGGTAGTTAAAGGGGCCGAGAAAACCCGTCGCCAGAGCCGGAAAACCCGCGCAGCGTATTCACGGCACATCTGTGGAAAAAATTGTGGAATATTTCACCCGAAAGCCGAAAAAAATCCAAGATTTCCCACTTGTCAACTAGGATCGGTTTCTGATAGAAGGCCTAAGCTCTTATTTATCAGATAGAAGCCGCCAAAGATAAAGCAGATCGCAGGCCCGCTCGCCGGTGAGCAATAGCGAACACGCATTTTCGAGCTTTCCACAACCCCTCATGAACATCAGATTACTTTAGTATCAGGCCGCCAATCGGGTCCCGGCTATTTTTGCTGGTCTTCTCCAACCCGCAAAACGGCAAGAAAAGCTTCCTGCGGAATATCGACTTTTCCAATCCGTTTCATGCGCTTCTTGCCTTCCTTTTGCTTCTCCAATAATTTGCGTTTTCGGCTAATATCGCCGCCGTAACACTTGGCCAGCACGTTCTTGCGCAGTGCGGCTACGGTTTCGCGGGAAATGACTTTGGCGCCGATGGCTGCCTGGATGGCCACCTCGAATTGCTGACGGGGAATCAACTCGCGCATCTTGGAGACCAGGGCGCGTCCGCGATCATAGGCAAAGTCGCGATGAACGATGATGGAGAGCGCATCGACAGGCTCGCCGGAGACGAGTATGTCGAGCTTGACCATGGGCGACTCCCACTCACCGGCCAACTGATAATCCAACGACGCATAACCGCGGGAGATCGACTTGAGGCGATCGTAAAAGTCAAGCACGATCTCGTTCAGCGGCAACTCGTAGGTGAGCATCACGCGCGTGGGCGTTACATACTCGAAGTTCAACTGCCTGCCGCGCTTTTCTTCAACCAGCTTGAAAATGCCGCCGACATACTCTTCGTTGGTCAGGATTTTGGCGGCGATCACGGGCTCCATGATCTTGGCAATGTAAGTTGGCTCAGGCCAGCGCGAAGGATTGTCGACCTCAATCACGCTGCCGTCGGTGAGCGTGATGTGATAGCGTACGCCGGGCGCGGTGGTGATGAGGTCCAGTTCGTACTCGCGTTCGAGACGCTCCTGGATGATCTCCATGTGCAGCAGGCCGAGAAAGCCGCAGCGAAATCCGAAGCCGAGCGCGACGGAGCTTTCCGGCTCGAAGAAAAACGATGAGTCGTTGAGGCGAAGCTTCTCCAGAGCATCGCGCAACAGCGTGTGTTCGTGGGAGTCCACGGTGTAGAGGCCGGCGAAGACCATGGGCTTGATGTCTTCAAAGCCGGGCAACTGCGAGTCGGCGGGGCGCGTGTCGTCGGTTACGGTGTCGCCGATCTTGGTGTCGCCGACGTTTTTGATGGTGGCCGCGAAAAAGCCTACTTCGCCGGCGGTGAGCAGGCCGATCTCGACCGGCTTGGGCATGAGCACGCCCATGGATTCGACCTCGAAAGACTTCGAGTTCGACATGAGGCGAATGCGTTGGCCCTTGCGCATGGTGCCTTGCATGACGCGCACCAGCACGATGACGCCGCGATAGGCATCGAACCAGGAGTCGAAGATGAGCGCCTGCAGCGGGGCGTCGGGGTCGCCGGTTGGCGGCGGCAGACGGTGGACGATGGCCTCAAGCACTTCGGGCACGCCCTGGCCGGTCTTGGCGCTTACCGGGATGGCGTCGGTGGCGTCGAGTCCGACGGCCTGCTCAATGGCTTCCTGGGTGCGCACGATGTCCGCCGAAGGCAGATCGATTTTGTTGATGACGGGAATGATCTCAAGGCCGTGATTGATGGCCAGGTAAGCGTTGGCCAGCGTTTGAGCCTCGACGCCCTGGCTTGCGTCTACCACCAGCAGCGCGCCTTCGCAGGAAGCCAGGGAGCGCGATACTTCGTAGCTGAAGTCCACGTGGCCGGGCGTGTCGATCAGGTTGAGCTGGTAGGTATTGCCGTCGTGGGCCTTGTACATCATGCGCACGGCATGAGCCTTGATGGTAATGCCGCGCTCGCGCTCCAGGTCCATGTCGTCGAGAATCTGGGCCTGCATCTCACGGCCGGTTACGGAGCCTGTGAACTCCAGCAGACGGTCGCTCAGCGTCGACTTTCCGTGGTCGATGTGTGCGATGATCGCGAAGTTGCGAAGGAAGCGTGCGTCCATGGGGGGCTGGCGAAAGGGAGCAATCGCGCCGTCGGGCGGGCATTGCCTCTATGGCATAGCTTATCATCGGCTAAGGGCCACGCCGCGTTTCGACGGGGCCGTCATCGGGGACAAGGCATCGGGGCAAGGCATCTGCAACCACTCATGCGCAAAAGTCTGAATCGGTTTCGTTTTCCAGGGTTGACCCTGCTGGCGCTTGCGCTGGCGGGATGCGTCCCCTCTGAACCTGTGGCCAATCGCCAGGGAGACAACCCGCAAGCCACCGCGCCGGCGCTCCCACCGCCGCCGGCTCAAACCGCCGCTCCCGCTGTGCCGCCGCCCACGCGCGAAGAGCAGAGGGTCGGCCTGCTGATCCAGCAGGTGGAGCAGGCATACGCTTTTGGAGAGGCCGACTACCGCAAAGGGAATCTCCTTGAGGCCAAGGTGGAGTTCGATCGGGCTGTGGACCTGATGCTCACCAGCGGAATCGACATCAAGAGCAATTCCCGGTTGCAGGAAGAATTCGACCACATTGTCGACCAGGTGAACGCGCTGGAGATGGAGGCGCTGAAGCAGGGCAACGGGTTTGTGCCGAAGGAGGAGCCCTCGCCGGCCGAAGTGGCCAGCGATGTGACCTTCGTAGTGGACCCCAACATTGTGGCCAAGGCCAAGACGCAGCTGGCCACGACCAAGTCCGATTTGCCGCTGGTGGTGAACGATTATGTGGCCGCGTACATCAACTTTTTTGCCAACACGCAGAAGGGTCACAACACGCTGCTGCACTCGTTCCAGCGCGCCGGCCGCTACAAGGCGATGATCCAGCGGGTGATGGCGGAAGAGGGCGTGCCGCAGGATCTGATCTACCTGGCGGTGGCCGAGTCGGGCTTCAATCCCAGGGCCATCGGTCCCAGAACCAGGTCCGGTGGCAGGGCCGGCGGCATGTGGCAGTTCATGCCGGTAGGCAACTATGGGCTGGCTCGGAATGCGTATGTGGACGAGCGCTTCGATCCGGAAAAATCGACGCGCGCCTACGCCCGGTATATGAAGTTCATCCACGACCAGTTGGGCGACTGGTATCTCTCCATGGCCGGCTACGACTGGGGCGCCGGCAATGTGCAGCGGGCGGTGCAAAAGACGGGCTATGCCGACTTCTGGGAGCTATACAAGCGCAACAACCTGCCCGCCGAGACCAAGAATTACGTGCCGGAGATTCTGGCGGCAATCATTATTGCCAACCATCCGACGCAATATGGATTCGACGATGTCACGCTGGACCCGCCGGTACTGACCGACACGGTGACCATCAACTACTCGGTCGACCTGCGCCTGGTGTCGGACATTGTGGGCGCGCCGGTGGACGAGATGATGGCGCTGAATCCCAGCGCGCTTCGCATGGATACGCCGCCGGACGCTTCCTTCGATCTTCATCTGCCGGCGGGCACGGCCACGCTGTTCGCGCAGCGCATTGCGGCCGTTCCCGAGGCCAAGCGCGATGCCTGGCGCTACCATCGCGTGGCGGCGGAAGACACGCTGGCCTCAGTGGCGCGGGAGCATAATATCTCCATCGCGGAGCTGGCAACTGCCAACCAACTGCGCCCTGCCGACAGCCTGCAGGGAGTGGAAGGGCTGGTGGTGCCGCAAGCTCCGGCCGCGGCGCCGGCGCACGTCGCGCTCTATACCGTGCGCCGCGGCGATACGCTGGTTACCATCGCCGACCGCTTTGGCGTTTCGCTGAGCCAGTTGCGGCGCTGGAACGGCATTACGGGCATCAAGGTTGAGCCGGGCCGGCGGCTGCACGTCGCCGAGCCGGTGAGCGTGTCGCACGCTTCGCGTGGTCATCGCCGCAGGTCCAGCACCGGGACCGCCGCAAAGGCGCATGCGACGGCTCCGGCAAATGCTTCCACTCAAGCGGCCGCCGCGCATGGGACAAAGACGGCGAGCGGGGCTTCGAAAGCGAGGCACGCGCCGGCGCAAAAGCCATCGATGAAGCGAAGGTCCGCAACGAAAAAACAAAAACACGCAGGGTAGCTCATTACATACTTGTGTTTTGCTAGTGTTTGCGTGCAAGCTATCTGTACAATAGTTTCCGCAAGCGGAGCAGCTATAGCCGTTGCGCGCGGATGCAAATGAAAACAACGGCAGCGGTGAGCCGCTGGAGGCAATAGGATGGAAGAAGTATTCAGGATGTATGCCAAGAGTGACGGCGACCTGGAAGGGGAGCCGGTCGAACTGGATCCAAACCACGAAGACTTTGAAGCGGACGATGAAGAGGAAGAATTCGAGACCTCCAGCGTGCTGACCTCCTCGGATGACGATGAGCAGGCGGGTGAAGAGGCCATCATCGTAATTGTTGAAGAGCCCGCGGCCAAGCCGGCGAAAAAGAAGGCAGCGAAGAAGAAGGCAGCCGCCAAGAAGCCCGCTGCCAAGAAGCTTGGCGACGCCGACGATGCCATCGGGTCGGCGGGTGGCAAGACGACAGCAACGGCTCCGGCGAAGAAGGCAGCAAAAAAGGGGCCGGCCAAGAAGGCAGCGAAGAAGGTAGTTGCCAAGAAGGCAGCCAAGAAAGTGGTTGCCAAGAAGGCAGCCAAGAAAGTAGTTGCCAAAAAGGCAGCGAAGAAAGTAGTTGCCAAAAAGGCAGCAAAGAAGGTAGCTGCCAAGAAGGCCGTTGCCAAGAAGAAACCCGCCAAGAAGGCAGCCAAGAAAGCGCCGTTCAAGAAGGCGGCAAAGAAAGCATTTGCCAAGAAGGCTCCGGCGAAAAAGGCCGTTGCCAAGAAGGCAGCAAAGAAGAAGGGCAAGAAGTAAGAACGGCAACAGCCAATTCAAAGCAAGCAGAAGAGCCCGGCTTCGAACCGGGCTTTTCTGCGTCTGACCTGGCTGCGGCGCCTACTCCTGAGAAACGGGGGCGGTGAGCTGGACAAGGTGCCAGCGCTGATGCCTGATGTAGTCCTCGATGAGAAAGCGCAGCGTCACTGGAGCATTGTCGCCAACGGTACAGATCGCTTCCAGCCGCTCTTCGGGTATGTTGTCGACGACGGAGGCAAGAATCTCGTGCTCCACCTCCCACCAGAGCAGCAGAGTCTCCCAATGCTGTCCGGCATAGCCGTGTGCGGCGACCCATGCCTCCTGCGCGTAATTCGGCCCTGCAAAGCTGCCGTCCGTGGAGGCACGTACAAAGCGCTGGCGGTTGTTGGTGGCTGAATCGAGCATGTGCCCGACGATCTGCTTGCGGGTCCAGCCGCCATCGCGCCAGGGGGAGCCGGCAATTTGAGGTGAAAGCGCACTAATCGCTGCGTGAATGTCATCGAGTTCCGTGCGAAAGTGCTGGGCAAGATTCGTGGTCATAAGTCCCTCTGTGCGCCGGGCCGGCGATTGGTCATCCTCAAATTCTAAAAGCAACGGCCCCGTCTCCGAGGCCGCATGCGATCGAACTTCAGGGCAATTACATGAACGCGGTTCAGCGCCGATGAAGGCTTTCGGTGCGGCCCTACGGGGCGCAAGAACATGACCACGACGCTGTCCCAGGCTTTCGCTACGCTCCAGCCTGGGCTATTTTCGTATCTTCCCTTCCGGGAAGACGGCGACTACCCCTTCGATTCGGAAACGAAAGGAACCAGCCTCGGCAACAAATAATGTTCATGCAATCGCACTGAATCGATCCTTTTTGAACGCCTTATTTCTTGAGTTCGGCAATTGCGGCCAGCACTTCTTCGGAATGGACTGAAGGATCGACCTTCGTCCATTCCTTGACGATCTTGCCGTGGGGATCGATGAGGAAGGTGTTGCGGTTGGCGATGGTCATGGGGCCAAAGTGGCCCAGCGAGCCGTAGGCATCCACGACCTTGTGTTCGGGGTCGGCGAGCAGGCGGAAGGTAAGGCCCTCCTTGGTGCAGAACTCCTTGTGGCTGTCTGGAGTGTCGACGCTTACGCCGAGAATCACGGCGTTCTCGGCATCGAACTTGGCCTGGTCGCGCTGGAAGTTGTGGGCTTCGATGGTGCATCCCTTGGTCATGTCCTTGGGATAGAAGTAGAGCACCACCCATTTGCCGCGAAAGCTGTGCAGCGAGATTTGAGTGCCGTCTTGCGAGGGAAGAGTGAAGCCGGGCGCAACCTGCCCGACGGATGGCATGGGTTGATCGTCGGCATGGACGGTGACGAACGCAACCGCGAGCACAAGAACCGCGGCTAGACTGAAGAGAATGGTTCTTCTCAAGGGGAAACCTCCAAAATTCAGGGATCAGGGATCAGGGTTCAGAGATCAGAGTTCAGAGTTCAGAGATCAGGGAACGCTGTGCAAGGACCAGCAGGAACGGTGACGGGGGCATCCTGCTAAGAATGAGTATAGCCGCTCAGCTTCTGACCCCCGATCCGTGACCCCTGATCCCTTGCGCTAATCAGTATCAGCGCGGAGTGGCCACGATAGCAATGCCCGCCTGACCGGCGCGCTCCAGCAGGGAGTCGCGATCGAAGAGGAGCGTGCGGCCGGCCTCGACGGAAAGGCAGCTTGCGCCGGCGCGAACCATGGTCTCAATCGTATCGACGCCGATGACGGGGACATCGAAGCGCATGTCCTGTTGCGGCTTGGCAACCTTGACGACGGTCAGGCGGCGTTCGAGCGTCGAGGGATCGTCGTCTAGAGATCGCATCAGCCGTCCGGCACGCTCGATGGCTGCGTCCGTGCCCTCCATGGCCTCGACGCAGATGCAGGCCTGCGCGGCCACGACGACTGTTTGCCCGATGTCGAATCCGGCCACGGCGCGGGCGACTCCAAGGCCGTAGTCGATGTTCTTGCGCTCCTCGTCGTCCGGAGCGCGTGGAGTAAGCACGCCTGCCTGGGCCAGCAACGGCTCAAGGAACGCGGTGGAGCTGATCAGCTCAATACCCTCGTCGCAGAGGACCTTGGCGACCGCGCTCAGCAGCATGTCGGTATTGCGAGTGCGCAGGTTGAGCAGCAGCTTGGCCAGGCGCCAGTCGGGCCGGATGCTGGAAAAAATCTGTTTGTGCTTCACCTGGCCGGCCATCACTGCCTTCTCGACGCCTTCTTTGTGGAAGACCTCAATCAGCCGCGATAGCTCGCCCAGCGAAAGCCAATGGACGGTGATGTGGTCGTCCCATGCCGCGCGATGATCGATCTCCGAATCGGTCTCTTCGCGAATTGCCGCAACGACCACGGCGAATCCCTGCGCCCGCGCCGCGTCCAACAGCAGAAACGGAAAACGCCCATTGCCGGCGATGAGGCCGAGTTTCATGCGCGAATTCTCCCGGAGAGAGAAGCGAAAATAGCCCAGGGTGGAGTCCGCCGCGGCGGACGGAACCCTGGGGCATCGAAGACAAGAAGTTGCCCGTCCCGGAGGGCTGATCGAACGGTCCCACCCTCAATTCCCATAAAATAGGGTTCCATCATGTCACACACCTATTGTTCCTCGCTGTTCCATTGCGTCTTCTCCACCAAGGAGCGGCGCAAGAGCATCGTCCCGGAGATTCAAACACGGTTGTGGGCCTACATGGGCGGCGTCGCACGCGAGCACCAGACGAAGGCGCTTGGCGTTGGCGGGATGGAGGACCACGTCCATATTCTAGTGTCTCTGCCGTCGTCCATGCCGATTGCAACGGCAATGAGGGAGATCAAAAGCGCATCTTCGCACTGGATGCACGAAACGTGCGGTCAGGAAGACTTTGATTGGCAGGAAGGCTATGGGGCGTTCTCCATCGGCTGGGCTCAGGTAGACGCCACGCTGGCGTACATCGCGCGCCAGCAGGAGCACCATCGGAAGCGTGATTTCCAGGCCGAGTTCATCGCGTTTCTGAAGAAGCATCACATTGAATACGACGCGCGCTACGTTTGGGGATGAGTTTCGGCCGGCCCTCCGGGGCGGGCAGGCAAATTGGGCACGCTTTCCCGGGGTTCCGTCCGCCTTGCGGACTCCACCCTGGGCTATTCTCGAACTCTCCCTCCGGGAGAGACGTCAGCGGATTCCTCTGCTTGATGCCCCTGGCGCGTCTGCTTGATACCCCTGGCGCGTTTACTTGATGACCCCGCGCTGGCTGCGTTCGATGAAGTTCACCAGCAGCGCCACGTCGCCGCCCTCCAGCTCCCGCATCTTCTCCAGCGCCTGCGTGGTGTTCAGCTTCGACACCAACAGCAGCCGGAAGGCCTTCTGCAACGTCCTGATCCGTTTCGGGCTGAAGCCCCGGCGCTCCAACCCCATGCTGTTCGCGCCGAAGGCCTTGTTTTCACGGCGCGACGAGGTCTTCGAGAACGGCAGCACGTCCTGGGTCACGATGGTGCCTCCGCCGACGAAGGCATGCTGGCCGATGATGCAGTGCTGGTGGACGGGACAGAATGCGCCCAGGGTCACATAGTCCTCGATGATGACGTGGCCGGCAAGGGTGGCCGCGTTGGCCAGGATGCAGTGGCTGCCGATCTGGCTGTCGTGGCCGATGTGCGCGCAGGTCATCAACAGACAATTGGAGCCGATCCGCGTGATGCCTCCGCCGCCCTGGGTGCCGCGGCTGATGGTTACGCTCTCGCGGATGGTGTTGTCGTCGCCGAGGACAGTTTCAGTGGGTTCGCCGCGATACTTCAGATCCTGGGGCGGCACGCCGATCGAGCAGAACGGATAAACGATGTTGCGCGCGCCGATGCGGGTGCGGCCTTCGAGCACGACATGGGAGATGAGGGTGCAGTCTTCACCGAGAACCACCTCCGGTCCGATCGTGCAATAGGGACCGACACTGCACGATTCCGGAACGACCGCTCCGGCGGAGACAATCGCGCTGGGATGAATGCTCACTCCGGGGCCACCGCTTTGTGCGCCGTAGTTGTTTCCGGTGTCGCCTGCGGCTCCTCTGGCGCGGTCGGATGGTGTTCGCGGACTTTGGGCACCACCTGGCATGTGAGTGTCGCCTCACAGGCCAGCTTGCCGTCCACATAGGCCTTGCCTTCAATGCGGCCGACGCGGGTCTTCATCGAGAGCACGTCCACTTCGATGCGCAACTGGTCGCCGGGCGTCACCGGGCGGCGAAACTTGGCCCGCTCAATGCCGGTAAAGACCACGAGTTTCTTTTCGCGGTCTGGAATCGCCTCCATCATGATGATGGCGCCGGCCTGGGCCATGGCCTCGACAACCAGCACACCGGGCATGATGGGGTAATCGGGGAAGTGCCCCTGAAAAAACTGCTCGTTGATAGTGACATTCTTGATGGCCACAAGCCGCTTGGCGGGCTCGAACTCAACAATCCTGTCGATCAACAGAAACGGGTAGCGGTGGGGAAGAAAACCCAGGATTGCCTGGATGTCAAACGTCATTCTCTGGCTCCAGAGCGCTCCGGGCGAGGCCGCTTGCGCTCGTCTGGATTATAAACAAGCTTGCGCCTGTGGCGTTCGCGGCAGGTTCCGCCGGCCAATCGAGTCTGCCTCTATTTCTTGATTCGGCTGCTCGCTGCGTCGACGCTCCAGAAGTCGGCAGGCAACTGCTGGTTATAGGTCGCGTGGACCAAAAAATACTGGCGGACGATTTCCTGGTTCTTGTAGCGGGTAATGGTGAACGCGGTAGGAATGCCGTCGAATGTGTGATAGTCGTCGTACTCCTCGGCGTCGAGGTTCTTGTCTTTGAAGACCGGATCGCGCCACTCGAAGGTCCGGCGCAGGGGCAGGTGAGTCTGTGTGTCCATCAGAATGGTGACGGACTCGTTCTGGGCGGAGATGAGCGTCACCTGATCGGCCAAGTGCCGTTCGGCGAGCCGCTGGCCTTCGTAGACGAGAATGGTCTTCGGATCGTTGAGCCAGGTCTTGACGACGGTCTCGATGGAGTGGTCGCGGCGGCGCAGCCAATCGTCGACCTGCTCCTGGGGCAGCGCCTTCTTGCCGCGATAGGTGACCTCCCAGCCCTGACGGCCGAGATAAAACTGCACCACATCGCGGTGCTTGGTGAACTCGATTCTGTCCTGGCCGGGCGAGGCATGGAACTCCCAGTAGTCGGTGGTGCCTTCACCGGGTTGGCCATGGTCAAACCCGGCCACGTGGCCCTGGCGCATCATGTTCTTCATGTTCAGCCAGGCCTGGCCGCCCATGGCCTGCACCATGGCGTCGAGCGCGGCGCGCGCCTGCTTTGCATTTTTGTCGCCCGATTCGTCCGCGGTCTGGGTGCGAATCGCGGGCGCGGCGGCAAGCATCAGCAAAGCCACGGCCACCGGCAAGATTCTGCGCATCGATGGTCTCCTCTAAATCATTGGACGTGTTCAAGAGCCCAACGCCGCAGCGCCGGACTCGATCGCAGGCCCACAGGGCTCAAGCTAACGCAGGGAGCCGGTTGACGGCAAGGGCGCGTAGATCGTCCGGTGGAACGGGTGTAGTCGCCGGGGGCGGCTCTGCCGGCGCCGGAGCCTTGGGAGCAGGGGCCGGCGTTGGGGTTGGCGCCGCAGTAGCTGGAGAAGCAGAAGCAGGCGCGGCGGCGGACGCGGGCACGGGAGCCGGTTTGCGAACCTTGCAAAGCTTGAGCGGCTTTGCAGGCTTGGGAGGGTGGATCTTGCTTTTCACAAAAACGGTAAAGGCTCCGGGCGCGTCCCCGAAGGTAGCCTTGCCGCAGCCATTGGCCGCGCTCATGCCGTCGCGCCGGATTCGATCGACACTGAAGATGGCCGACCCGGAGCCAGCCTGGCAGATGTGCTCTTTCGCCACGCCGATCTGCAGGAAGGGAAGGTTCGCCAGTTCATTGGGCAGCCGCGCCTGGCCATGGTCGTCGGTAGAAACGTCGTCATGCCACATCGCAAGATGGAGGTCGCGCCGGTTATAGCCCGCATACAGGCTCAGATGGGCATGGGCGATTGGCTGCCCGTTCGAGCCATCGAGAATGCGGATGGTGATGATGTCGTTGTGGACCACCGGAAAGTCCTCATCCGCGCCACGCACTTGAGCGGCGTGAAGGAACATCGGAGAGGCGAGATAAAAAGCGAACGTGAGGATGGCAAGTTGCGTTCCGAAGTTCCGAACAGCGCAGCTGACAACTTGCGGAGATTGCCGATCGTTTTGCATCCCGGACATGCGTGAAGTGTAGAAGGATGGTCGGGGAACGCGGCGCAGGAATCGTCAGGGGACGCGGGCGCTCATGCCGAATGCGGAAGGCAAGCTTCAGCAAGGACCGCGATGGGAAACATGTTGTTTGTCAGCAAACCTGACGCGCTCTAAATTGTCCGCAGAACACGCACGGGAAGAAAGATGATTGCTCTGACCAGTTCCAGTACCCCTCCGACGGCGATTCCAACCACGCGAAACGGCAGCAGGAGCAGCCAGACGATCGGATAAAGGACCAGCGCGATCAGCGCCAGCGGCCAGCACAATACAAGAAGAATGCACCACAAAAGAAACTTAACCATGCCTGTAGAGCCTCTACAGAATGATACGGCTGCGGGGCGGACGCGGTTCCACGCTGGCCTTCTTGGCAGGGACAATTGCATGAACGCGGTTCAGCGCTGATGACGGCAGGGCAAACGCATCTAAATGTTGCGGTAAACTCACGGAAGAAAGAGGCACTGCTGTTGCCTTGGCTTGCCTATTCGGAGGGAGCAGGGGCATTTATGCCCCTGAAACCACGCCGGAAGCGAAAGGGCTTTTAGCCCCGGGCCTCCATCTTCCAGCCAAGGAAATGCCCGTGCCTAAAGGCAGCTCCCTCCGTAGCTCTCTTCAGGGGCATGAATGCCCCTGCTCCCTCCAAAACAAGAATCCGCGCAGGAATTCCGGCTCTGACTGGCATCGCCGCGAGAATTAGATGCGTTTGCCCTGCTAATAAAGGCCTTCGGTGCGGCCCTACGGGGCGCAAAAACATGACCACGGCGCTTTCCCAGGCTTGCGCTACGCTCCAGCCTGGGCTATTTTCGTATCTTCCCTCCGGGAAGACGGCGACTACTCCTTCGATTCGGAAAAGGAGGGCACCGGCCTCGGCGACAAATAATGTTCATGCGATCGCTCAGGCTTTCTTCACCTTGACCCGCGCTGCCAGTAGCTTCTTCCGCTCTCGAATCACCCTGGCGCGCTCTTTCTCCGGCATGGCCAGGATCGCTTTGGTTCGCTTGGGCAGCTTTTCGAAGATCAGGTCGCGGGCGCGGCGCAACTCGTCTTCTACCTGCCGCGGCTTGAGCGTGTCCCAGCGCTCCAGCGTGACCCAATGAGCCTTGGCGAGGTAGGGCGAGGCGAAGATGCCCTCGGTCTCCAGCAACTCATGGAAGCGCTCCGCGCCGCAGTGAAACCACAGCACGCCCGTCCCCGTTCCGTCCAGGTCGGTCATGGCGAACATCTTGCCGCCGATGTCGCGGTCGCCCGCCCAATAAACCAGGTGATGGCCCCAGTTGACCGTCTCCACAACGTTCGGGAGCGCCAGGCAGATCTCGCGAATGCGCTCGTTATCCATGCGGAGAGTGTATGACAGAAGCGGCTCGAACGTGCCTCAAAAATGGTCGCGAAATCGCGGTTGCGGTCCCTCAGGGGTTAAAACGGGCCGCGGACAAAGGCCTTTCAGGAGTCAAATGCGACGAAAAAGCACACCTCAGGGGCTGAAGCCCTGTTGATTCTGTTGCATCTGATGCCAGGGATGAATCCCTGGCCTACCGCCCGCACGAGTTTTTCCGCAGCCTGTAAAGTCGTGCCCTGACACATTTTGCACCCTCAATGGAGTTTTGCAAGAGGCTCATTGACTATTCGTTGCGCAGCGCCACCATGGGGTCCACGTGGGCTGCCCGGTGCGCCGGAACCCAGGCAGCCAGCAGCGCCAACAGACAGAACAGCACCGGAACCAGCGAATAAGTAAGCGGGTCGAGCGGGCTGGTTTCAAACAGGAAACGGCTCATCAGCCGCGTTGCCGCGATGGCTCCGGCAATGCCCAGAGCCGATCCCGCAATGGCCAGCACCAGGCTTTGGCGCAGGACGAGCTGCGCAATTTGCAGCCGGTTGGCACCCAGGGCAAGGCGCAGGCCGATCTCGCGCGTTCTCCAGCTCACTGTGTATGAGATCAGGCTGTAGACGCCGATGCCGCCCACCAGAATCGCCAAACCGCCGAAGGCCGCCAGCAGCAGAGTGAGCGATCGCGGCGCGGCGGTCGATGAGGCGATCACGCTTTCAAGCGTGCGCACCTTGGTCACTGGAACCGTGGGATTCAACTGCGCGACCAGCGAGCGCAGGTCGCCGGCCAATTCGGCGGAGCCGGCATGAGAGCGCAGCAGGATATTCATCACCGGCTTCTCATCGACCATGGTCAGCGGTTGATACATCTCCCAGCCCGCGTCCTTGTCCAGGCTCTCATGATGGGTACCGCTCACAACCCCCACGACGACCGAGGCGATATTCAGGTTCACGATGGTAGGCTGAGGCTCGTCCGACACGTGCTCAATATGCTTGCCGATCGGGTCGTGGCCGGGCCAAAGCTGGTTTGCCTCTGCTTCGTTTACAAGAATG
>Ga0224559_1000272_pt1 | contig 36320 bp, 37 predicted proteins | sample 714S33034metaG_FD_180676 | JGI IMG/M metagenome (GOLD analysis project Ga0224559, IMG submission 180676) | Peat soil microbial communities from Stordalen Mire, Sweden - 717 S3 30-34 | ecosystem: Environmental > Terrestrial > Soil > Wetlands > Peat | place: Sweden: Norrbotten County, Stordalen... | reverse complement strand
GGTTATTTCAAAAGGTTTATTGTCAGAGATGGTACTGAATAATGATATTAAATAAACCTATATCTAATGGATTAAATGATCTAATATTAGGTTAAATCTTTTAATTACATTTATAAGCATGTTAAATAGGTCCTTTAAATTTTTACTCCTTTTTTTTATTGATAGAATAAAATTAAAGACTGTTGGGTTTTAATAAAGATAAATCGATATAAATAAATGATCTGTCTTACAATATGTTAATTGTGAGTTTATTATTACATTTTGAATTATATTTTAAGAAAAATGAAACGTATATATAACTTGGAGGAATTTAATATGCTTAAGAAAATATTATTACCTACAGATGGTTCTAAAAATGCAGAACGAGCTGGGGAATATGCTATATCGCTGGCAGATGTTAGTGGTGCAGAAATAATTGTTTTAAATGTGATTGATACTTATTATTTAAATGCTATACCACAACCCGATATCAGGAAAAGCTTAGAGGATGAATTACGATCTGATGGGGAGAGGGCAGTTGATGATTTTAAAAATAAATTAGAAGAAAGCCAATGTAATGGTGTTTGTAAAAATATCCAATTTAAAAAAGTTATTAAAGAAGGTAAGCCTTCGGATGTTATTTTAAAAACCATTGATGAAGAAAAAGTTGATCAGGTAATAATGGGAAAATCTGGTAAACATGGATTAGAATCTTTATTACTTGGCCGAACAACAGACAGAGTAGTAAAAGATGCAAATGTACATGTTTCAGTAATATCCTAAAATTAATTCAAATTTATTCTATATTTTTTTTTATTTTAGCGGACTAAAGACAAGGATATTTTATAAAATTCTATTTAATCAATTAGAATTTAATTTATTATAAAAACCGCTTGTAACAATATAAAAAAAGAGGATGAATAAAACATCTAAATGGCAGATGTTTTTGTTGTACCTATATTAACAATTCTTCTAAGGGTTATATTGCACCTTTACTATTTACCTCATAATATATTTTTTTTAGATTTTAACAACAATAAATCCATTTTTTTTTGTTTAGATTTTATTTTTGCTTCAGTTTCTTGTTGTTTTGTATTTGATCCATTATCTGGTTTAAGGACTTCATATTCATGTATAAATTTTTCTCCACGAAGTGAGGATAATACTGCTGCTATCAAACAGAATATAGCTCCTATAATGAAGGATGTTTTGAGAGATGGTATAAATGCATTTGCAAATGTCGTCGGGAACCATGTAGTTCCAGTTATTGTGTTGAGAGTTGATTGTGGAATGGTTGCAACAACTGAAGCTGGTAAGTTAGATAGCATTGCATTAACGGGATTTGATCCTAGTAGTGCTGAAAATAATGCTCCAGCGGGCGGAATATTGCTCATGATTGGGGCTAAATGGATGGCCCCTATACTTGTAAGTGATGTAACCATTGCATCTGGAAATCTCTATGTTATTCCAACAATAAGTATTTTTTTATATGAAAATTGTATCGAACAAGAAAGTTTTAACCATGAGATAATTAGAATGGAGTATTAGAAAAAAAATATATAAAAAATTTAAACATACAATAATGCCACATTTATCCATTAAATATAATTATAATATGATACAATGGAAATCTAATGAATTTCAAGAACAGTAAAAATCTGTTGTTATTATGCATTATAGTACTAATAATTGCAGTATCAGTTATATACACAACACATTACAATTCGTCTCCAAACAGTATAAGCATTATAAACTTTGATCAAGGAGATAATATTACAATAATAAACTCCATCAACATTCAAAATAATGTTCTAAGTAGCTATTTCAATTCCCTGTATGAATCACAGATATCCAGTATAAATGCAAAGTATTCTGAAGGATTAATATCTGGAGAAGAGAGGGATAAACAATTGAATGCAGTTATAAGGAATAGTGAGCTTACAAATGAAACTTTAACCAAATTGTCCAATACAAAGAAGATTCTATTCAGTGGTAACATATCTGAGCAAGATATTTTAATAAACAACAGCTCATTTAGCGATGTGAAGTCAGATATTAAAAATGAGATTAATGATACTTTGTATGGCTATTAAAATCAGATTTAGTTTATTATTCAAAGATATAAGTTGTACCTACAGTGTTTATAATAACATTATCAGGCATTTCTTCTTTAAATTGGTTAATGGCATCCCATCCTGTACAATGCATTGGAACTACATAATCAGGATTTATTTTTTTCATTTCTTCTATTGATGGTGAAATTATCTGTTTGAATAATGGTCCTGTAAGATGAAATCCACCCAAAACAGCAAGCACATTTTCTGTTTGTGTAATTTTCTTTGAATAATTTATTGTATTAATTATTCCTGCATGTGCACAGCCACTGATAATAACCAAACCTTTATCTTTCAATTTGATTATTATGGCCTGATCGTCTTTAAAAGGATCCACAATCCACTCGCCATTAATTTTTGCTTCAGCCCATGGAAAACCTTGTTCAAAGATTGTTGTCCTTTCAACTTCTCCAGTTAAACCTATTAGACCGGAAGCTAAGGTATAAGGACCCTTTGATTTGATGATTTTTGCTCCTGTATTCTTTAAATCATTTTCATTCAAAATTGGTACCTCACTCGGACCTACAGAAGGATTATTCAGACGACGCTCCAGAAATGCTTCAGGATGGAGAATTAATGGAATTTCCCTTGAAACTTGATCAAAGAATTCTACAATCCCGCCAATATGATCAAAGTGACCGTGACTTAAAATCACCGAATCAATTTTATTTATATCAATATTTAGTGCACTTATATTATTGAAGAAACATTTTGAAGACATTCCCGTATCCATTAGTATCAAATATTCCTCTGAACCAGAATATACTTTGATAATACAGGATAATCCATGTTCGGCAAGAATGGGCTTAGAAGGGCTGAGTCTTTTATCCACATCTTTGTTTTGTGACATAAAAATATCAGTGTAATTATCAATAAGAACTGTGACTTCTAACCTGTCTGCTTCACGTAAGTATATTGTGTCCATCTTAAAAATTCACCTTACTTTATTTTTAGTTTCAAAAAATTTGTTATTATGAAATATATTTAATTTAAATATATTTTAATGATACTTTATTCGTCAATATTTATATTATAAATGGGAAATAAGGAATAAAAAACAAAATTTTGAATATATTTTACAATTAATTAGAATTTTATTAACAAGTTTTGATTCTAAGATTTAATTGATCAATTTTATCCAATTTTTATTATTTAATTGCTGTAAGTTTCTTCTTTAAACTTTATTATAAATTTGGTTCCATTGGATATTTCGATCTTAATTTCACCTTCAATTTGTTCGGTTAAACTGTTTACAATTTTTAAACCTAATGAATCACCATCTTGGATGTTGTAATCCATGGGGAATCCAACACCATTATCAGAAATTATCATAGAATAATCTCCATTATCCAAATTAAATTTTATATAAATTTTACCTTGTTTATTATTTGGAAACGCATGTTTCATAGAATTTGACACTAACTCATTAACAATAAGTCCAAGGGGTATTGCAGTATTTATATCGAGCATTATGTCGCCAATATCCATATTTAATTTTATTTTATTTGGATCCGTTATATAAACATTGAAAAGTTCATTGGTTAATTTATTAATGTAGATTCCAAAGTTTATGCGTTTGAGGTCACTTGATTGATACAATAATTCATGTATCAGGGCCATTGATCTGGCACGATTCTGACTGTCTTTAAAAATACTTTTAGATGCTTCATCTTTAATATATCTTGATTGGAGGTTTAAAAGACTCGAAATAACCATCAAATTATTTTTAACCCTGTGATGGATTTCTTTCAGAAGCATGTCTTTGACTTCAAGCGATCTTTTGATCTGATTTTGTGCTTTCTTTTGATCTGTTAAATCCATTGTCATACCTGAAATAGTTTCACCATTCATGGTGGCGCTTGCCATGATATTAAGGATAGATCCATTCTTTTTTACCATTTTAACTTCGTATTCTTCTAATTTACCGTTTTTAACCAATTTCTTAAGAATAATATCCCTATCATCAAGATTTTTATAGAGTGATGAAATATTAAAATTTCTAATATCTTCATTTGAATCATATCCAAACATTTTAATGATTGAATCATTGGCAAATAAGATATTGCCGTTTTTATCAGCTTTATATATCCCTAAAAGTGCATTATCAACAAGATCTCTATATTCTTTTTCAGATGTCTGTAACGATTTTTCTGCTTTTTTTATTGGATTAATATCCTGGAATATAATTAACCATCCTAATAATTGATAATTTTGTTTGTGTAGTGGAGTTATCTGCAGATCGAGCCACATATCCTCTGGTTTGTTGATTTTTATCTCTGTTTTTATTGTTGATTCTTTTTTAATGATGGGGAATATTGGGTTTAGTTGTTGTAAATTTTCTTCAATGTTGGTTCCTATCAATTTATTATCAATTTTTAAAATTATTTCTGCTGCTTGATTAATCTCAACTATTCTTTTCAAGGAATCTATTACAATTGCACCGCTACCCATCTTGTTGAAAAGGTTGTTATAGGCTAAAGGGAGAATTTCAAGCATTTTAAACCTGAAAATACTCAATGCAACTAAAATTCCGGTTATAGTGAATGCAAATGGTGTTAAATCAAGCCCTTGAACTGGACTCATCTGGGCTATATAGGTTATATTCACTGCGTAGGGTATTATAGCAGCAATAAGTATCAAAAATACTTGTTTCTGGTATACTTTTGGACTCTGAAATAAACATTTGATCAAAAGTAAAAGTCCTAGTGACATTAGAATGTATGAATAGGCCACATTTACATAAAATCCTAAACCATGTCCGTATATAATAATGGAACCGGGTAGGTTTGAGCTTGCTGTGAAAGTTGGCCATATAAGTCCATGCCATTCGTTAGTTAAGACAAGAATTAATATTATTATAGGTACTATCATTAACATGCCAATAAATGTTTTTTTTAACCATTTTCCATAATCTGTATAGCTCAATGTAAACAGGATCCACAGAGGTCCAACAAATACTATTCCAAGATAACTTATTTGTGACCAGAAAATTTTGGTAGAAAAAATGGTTAATGTCATTTCAATGGCACCTGTAATGGACCATATTGAAACTGCAAGCATTAAAAATGAGAAATAGAATGCATCAGGATTGGATCGTTTGTTCCAGCTGTAATATGCCAAATATAATGTGATAATTGATGATATCAATAGTAATATTGCATATATACTGTAGGTTTCGATTATATAATCCCCTTAGATTAGATATTATAATTTCAATGGTTTGATATTGTTAGTCTATTATTTGTGATTGTTGTAGGTCGTATATTAATATTAATTTAGATTTTTTCTTTGTGTTAAATTTGATCTGATTTTGTATCATGTATTTTTTTTAAAATTTAGATTTCTATATTTTAGATATCCATACACATAAAAGGATTAAAAAAATGATCAGCTGATTAATATTTTTATTTAGAGATAATTGGTAGATACTGTCTATTTATATTTTATGTTATAGTCTATTTTTTTTACATTATTTTGAACATAGAAAAATATATACATCATACTGTACTAAGTTGTATTAAGGTGAAATAAGATGATAGATATTTATGAAAATAATTTTTCATTCACAATGGATCTTAGAGATGAGGATAATAAAATCTGGGCTGCTATATCTGTTGCTCATTCAAAAAAACCGGGTAGGAGGGATATTTTGTTAATTGATGACAATAATGAAAATATTTCATTTAGGAGTATAACTGAATTAATGAATTTCCTACAAAAAAGGAAGGTTCCATATGAAGATAGGAAGGATGCGTTAGATTTTATAGCAAATAGTTTGATAATTCTAGAAAAAAATCAACTCTAATTCAAAAATGATAAGTAAAAATCTGGGGGGATGTAGATATCAACTAGAATATGGGGTGGAAAATTCAACGAAGAAAACTATTTAGGAGATGTATTATCTCTAAATAAATCGGTACATCAACCGTTTCCTGAAATGCAAACATTTGATAATATGGAAGATTTTAAAGACATTATTGAGAATATGATTGGATCAACAGACAATTATGATCTAAATAATGCTTTAAAGATTGTTAATACTCTAATTTCGCATGATAAAAAAGAAGTATTGGCATCCAGTTTAGGGAATTTATACGTTCTTATCCGGGATAGATCTATACGTGAGCTCATTGTTAATGAATTAAATGAAATGCGATGCCATGAAAAACTTTCTGTTAGAGAATCAGCTGAGGAATCATTGGATGTAATAACTTGTGAACTTAATAAATATGAAATATTAGATTATGGTTATGGAATAGTAAACCATATTGTTTCTAAATTTGAAAATCATACCAATTTCAGGAGTTATTTCTCAATTAAACATCGCCTTTTATCTAAAATTAATTCAATGATCAAATCAAGAATTATCAATTCAAGATTTACTGTATCATGGGATAATATGTTGTACATTTTATTGAAGATAATGTTAGTTATCGACAATGATTTAGATGTTTTCCAAATGAACACAGTTGAAGTGGATTATTATTATGAAAACGATTTGGACAAGACTTTTAATATACCATATAAAGAATTATCACAAATTGAAGTTTCTAAATATAATTATCTAGAAAGACTTGCTATAGTTTGTGCTGTAACATACAGGGAAAATGGAAGTATCTCCCATTTAACCGGGCTTTTAAACGTGGAAAATTATGAAGTAAGGCATATGGCTATTGCAGGTTTGTGTCATGCTTTAAATGGATTATCCCATTTTCAACCCAATTCTCCGAATGAAAATTTAATAAATAAAGTTTTTACAAAAATAAGTCCAACACTATACGAAACTGGAATTAAAACGGGATATGCATCTAAATAACTCCAATATTTTTTAAGTAGTTTTATTTTATTTTAATGTTAAGAAAAGTTTGATTTATATAACTTTTTTTATTAAACATTGTTTTAGTTATATGATTGAGATATATCCGGGTTTTTATTCAATATAAAATATTTCAGGACTGTTTACGCGGTTATTATTCTTATTTAATAACAAACAGTTTTCGGATCTTATCAATTATTCCCCTCTATTTCATGTGTTATAGATAAATTATCCTTTATCAATCTTACTAAAAAAAAAATAATCAATAAACAATTTTTTGATTTAAAATCTTTTAGATGTATGAATTTGATGATCATAAAATTTATTAATTATTGTGTATTAAGATGTAATAAGAGATTATGATAATTAATTTTTCGTTATGAAATGTAATAAAATTAGAAAATGTGTAAAGATAGTAAACATCTATTGATTTAAAAACATTGAGGTGAGATTGTGGAAAACGATGTAAATCCAAATTTAAAATCAAATAAAATGAAAGATGAAGAAATGAAAGTTGGAAACACAGAGAATTCATCAGATAGTTCTATAAATGATATTATAAGTACAATAAAAGATAAACAAGAAGAATTCACCCAAATGTTATCTGATTATACAAGTTCCACTAAAAAAACACTGATTGATGTTATAGAAACAGATGATTCTGTTATTATCAAAGCGGATCTCCCACGATTAAAAAAAGAAGATGTTGAGATTGCTATAAGCGAAGATACAGTTGATATATGTGCAGAATTCAAAGAAGAGAATATAGACGAAAACATAGAATATCTTCAGAGGGAAAGGAGTTATGGTAAAATCAGAAGATCAGTAAAACTGCCTTCTATAGTTTTGATTAAAGAAGCTGAAGGAACATTCAAAGACTCTGTATTAACCATAAAACTTCCGAAGTTATTGAAAAAAACATTAAAACTTAGGATAGACTAAATAATTACTTCTAATTTTTTTTATTTATTTTCTTAACATAACCCTGCTTTAGGATAACATTTAAATCTGTTTAATATTCTGGTTATAATATCAATTGAAAATGCTTTAATTTCGTGGATTATGCTGAAATTTTTTTATTTTTACATCTATCAGAATACATGGAACAGCAATTTTAACCCAATAAATGTGACTACTAAAAAATATATTGAGGTAATTATTACCATAAAATAGCCAAATAGAATTAAATAACCATCACATTCTAGTATCCCTGCTGAAAGGAAGAATATACCAAATGCAGGTAATGTATCGGTAAGCGGTATGGGTAAAGGAGTAATGAATAGAATTGAACATAGAACCAAGAAAATGTTATTAAACATTCTAATAGATTTTTTATTAGTCATCACCAGTAAACGGGGTTTCATATATTTTTCAAGGAAGTTTAACATCCTGTAACATGCATCTAATATTTTAATCAATGTTTTATAGGACATTTCATGCTTCAATAAAAATTCAGGTACCAAATAATATCTATCTAGGATTATACTCAAACTGGTAAGTAGTATGATTGTTCCAATTACAATCCCTGTACCTGGAATAGATAGCGGTATTAAAAATGGTGCCGCAAGAATCATACAAGTTATAAGTCTTCCACGGTCACCTAAGAGATTCAAAAAGGCCCGCAAAGTCATTCCATTGTTAGGAATTTTTTTTGAAATCTTACAGATCGTATATGAAAAACCCTTTTCACATTCAAATATCTTAGCCACTATTATAAACCTCAAATTCTATGATTCTAAACTATTGTACCAAAGTAAAATATATTAAAGATTAAAATAATAAAGAAACTCAGATAATAGTTAATATCCTAATATTATCATTATCTCTGTAATTATTCAGATATTAATTTGTTTATTTATTCGGGAGGCAGGATTGTCAACATTATAAATCTTAAAAATATTCCTCAATATCAAAAAAAATCTCATCACAAACTTAATATGATCGAAGCATTAATCCATATAAACTTACATATATAAAATAATAATTTAAAATAATTTGCTCAGTATCCGTATTTGTATTAAAATACGTCTTTATTAATATAGAGAAAAAGATAATAAGAGAAAAGGAGAAGGCGTAATATGATGTCTGAAAAGTTTTATAAAAAATTGATGGAAATAACAAAAGTCATGGAAGAAAAAGGCGAAGGAATTAGCTATATCCATAATGAAACTGAATATTATACTATTGGAACTAAAAAGTACAATGAAGAAATAGGACAATACTTAGACAAAACAGTAGGCTCATGGGAAGGTAGTGAAGCTCACGTCAAGAAAAAGAAAGGGAAAAATAAACAAGAAAAAGGTAAAAAAGTAGGTTATCTTTGGAAAATTCCAATAACTGAAAGTTAATAAAATATATTAATCTCTTTTTTCTATAATTTTATTTTTAAATAGTTTAATTTTAACATATTATACCGTAAATATATATAATGAATATTACATCTAATAAATAAATAATCCCTCTAATTTTTTCCGTTCAATCGCATATTGGATTGCCCTCACCAATAATTTCCCATTAAATTCTCCCTTTACAAGATAATCCTGAGCACCATATTTAATTGCTTGAATACCTGTTTGTTCATTTGTTAATCCGGTTAATATTATAATTGGTATTGCGGGATGTAATTCTAATGTTGATTTAAAGGATTCAAAACCTACACTGTCTGGTAATCCAAGGTCTAAAAGTATTATATCAAATTTTCCTGATTCAAGAAGTTTTAATCCACTTGTCAATCTAGAAGTATGTGTGAGTTCAAATTCAGCTACTTCACTATTATCAAACATTTTTAGTATTAATTTACAATCACCCACATTATCTTCAATTAATAATACTCTGATTGGTTCTGTATCCATAAAAACCAACTCCTGATTATGATTATTTTTTTTAATATCTCGATAGAAATTTTATCCATTATCTATATTTTAGTTTTTATCTTAAATTAAAATATCTAAAACATTAAAATTTAAATGAAATAAAAAATTAATATTGTAGTCTTTAAATTGGATTCTGGGATTAGAAATCAAAAAAATTAGGGTATTAAGGTTTTTTTTCAAGCATCTGTTTCATGGGACCAATATAATAATCATCCCATCCTGATTCAATATCTTCAAATTTATCATCTGGAACATCTACCTGTTCAAGCTCAAGAATAGTATCTGAATTGTCTTTTTTGAGAGTAAATGTGACTATTGAAGGTTTTGCCCAATCACCACCAAACCATTCCTGAACAAGTTTACTTTTAGATACAACTTCAATATTTTTCCCATAAATATCTCCATTCCATAACTCAAAGTCTGTTCCAATTTTAGAATTCATCTTACCAGGTCCACCACCCCACTCGTTTATAATGGCTGGATCCACTAATGCTTCCCATACTTTGTCAACGGTAGCAGAAATTTTATACACCTTTTTAATGGTTTTTTTCATTTACTAATCCCCTCCACCATATTAACTATGTCATATATTCTGTTCAATCACATAATTAAAAATTTTCAATAAAAAAAAATATTTGATAGATAAATAACTATAAATTTCGATTAAAAATCTTTAATTCAATTATAAATCTTTTATAAACATCAATCTCCTAGAAAAGGATATGATTTGATTTTTTATCAATTATAATTGGATATGTTCTGTTCGGGGATTATTATCCTAAATTAATAGGAAATTTTATCTAGTGTTAAAAAAAGATAATAATTATGAAAACTTTACTTGTTTATTACTCAAGAACCGGCAATACTCTTAAGATAGCTAATACAATTTCAGAGTCTATAGAATGTGACATGGAAGAAATTGTTGAAAAAGATAAAAGAAAGGGCATTATTGGTTATCTTAAGTCGGGTTATCAAGCATCAAGGGGTAAGGTTGAACATATTGAAGATTCAAAATATGAATTATCCAATTATGATCTTTTAATAGTAGGTACTCCTGTCTGGGCTGGAAAAATGTCTGTTCCTGTAAGAACATATCTAAATAAAAATATGAATAAAATACCCCTTTTAGCATGTTTTTGTACATGTAATGCCTCGGGTATAGAAAAAACAATTGAAGATATTGGAAATTATGTAAATACCACGCCTTTAGCATCATTTGGGGTTAAATCATCTGATATTAAAGATGGGTCATATAAAAATATGGTTGATAAGTTTGCCCTAGAAGTTATTTAAATTTATATTTACAATAAAAATTTTTTTATTCCTTTTTAAATTCTAATTAAATTATATTAATCTTTGTTTTATATTTACTAAATAATCAATTTGAAATAATTAAATTCGTTAAAGTGGTGATCAACAGTGTCTAAGAGTGTATTTCAAAAAGATGTTTCTATAGTTATTTGTGGTGAAGCAGGTCAGGGCATTCAAACTGTGGAATCAATATTAATCCAAGCAATTAAATTTGGAGGATACCATGTTTGCTCCTCAAAAGAATACATGTCTAGAGTTAGAGGAGGAGAAAACTCCACAGAAATACGTGTATCCTCAAAAAGAATTTGTGCATATGTCAATAGAATTGATATACTAATTGCCATAAGTGAGGGAGCGATAGATCACCTTAAAGAAAGGATATCTGATAATACTATCATAATTGGGGATGAAGAAACTTTAAAATACGTAGAAAAAGAGGATATAATAAAAATTCCATTTCTTAAGATTGCAAGAGATATTGGAGGCTCCATATATGCAAATGTAATTGCTGCTGGAGCGATTTCAAAGATTTTAAATATCGATAAAGAAATTTTTGATGAATGCCTTACCAGCATGTTTGGAAGAAAAGGTGAAAAAATCCTTAACGGAGACCTTAAAGCAGGTAATGAAGGTTATAAAATCGGAGAAAACATTATAAAATCAGATAAAATCAAAATTGAAATAGATAAAGATAGCAAAATTAAAGATGAACTCTTATTAGATGGAACCGAAGTTGTGGGAATGGGATGCATTGCAGGAGGATGCAGATTCATGGCATCTTATCCAATGACCCCGGCATCTGCACTCCAAGTATTTATAGCCAAATACAGCGAAGATTTTAACATAATTTTTGAACAATCCGAAGATGAGATATCTGCCATAAATATGGGGTTAGGAGCATTTTACGCCGGTGCAAGATCATTAATAGCAACATCTGGTAGTGGATTTGCCCTTATGGAAGAAGGTGTAGGTTTATCCAGAATAAACGAGACCCCAATAGTAATATATCTGGGTCAACGTCCGGGTCCAGCAGTCGGACTACCCACCCGTACATCACAAGAAGATTTAGATCTAGCACTATATGGACATGGTGAAACTCCTAAGATCATATTTGCCCCGGGTAATCTTGAAGATGCATTCTATTTATCACAAAGAGCCTTTAATATTGCAGACAAATATCAGATTCCTGTTTTTATACTTTCAGATCAATATTTTGCAGATATATATTACAATATTCCATCTATAGATCTCGATAACGTGAAAATTGAAAATCATGTTATTAAAACCGATGAAAATTACAAGAGATATGAATTAACCGATGATGGAATATCACCACGTGGTATCCCCGGATTTGGGGATGGAGTTGTTGTTGTTGATCCACATGAACATGATGAAAAGGGGCACATAACAGAGGACCAAAATTTAAGGACGAAAATGGTTGATAAACGCCTTAAAAAATTTGATGGAATTAATAAAGATTCAATTCCACCAGAACTTATCGGATCATCAGATTACAATACTCTAATTATAGGTTGGGGATCAACATATGGTATCCTAAAGGAAGCATTAGAAAATCTGAACCGCGATGATGTTGCATTTTTATATTTCAAACAAGTTTATCCTTTGCACGGTAGCACTATAAAATATCTTGATAAAGCTGATAAAACAATTATCTTTGAAAATAATGCTGAATCTCAATTTGCTAATCTAATAAAACTTCAAACAGATTTTAAGATAAATAAAAATATTTTAAAGTATAACGGAAAGCCATTTTCTGTTGAAGAAGTTACAGAAAGCTTAAAAAACTTCATGGATGTGGTATAAAATGAAACCAGAAGTATTTGATATGGAAGATGCTGATATTGCTTGGTGCCCTGGTTGTGGTAACTTTTCAATTCTTAAGAACTTAAAAATAGTTTTAGCTGAACTTGAAATAGACCCTCGGGGTTTAGTACTTGTATCTGGAATAGGTCAAGCGGGTAAATTTCCACATTTTCTTAAATCACATACATATAACAGTCTTCATGGAAGAGCTCTTTCTCCTGCAACAGCAATAAAAGCTGTAAACAAAGACCTTAAAGTTATAGTGACAACTGGTGATGGAGACATGTATGGGGAGGGAGGTAATCATTTCATGCACACCATACGTCGAAATCCTAATATAACTTGTATAGTACATGATAATATGGTTTACGGTTTAACTAAAGGTCAAGCCTCCCCAACAACCATGCGTGGTATGAAAACATCATATCAGATTGATGGCGTATCAGAAGAACCATTTAATCCATTAGCAGTTGCAATTGCTTTAGATGCATCATTTGTTGCAAGAACTTTCTCTGGAGATACTGAACATATGAAAAAAACCTTCAAAGCAGCTATAAATCATAAAGGCTTTTCACTTGTAGATGTATTTCAACCATGTGTGACATTCAATAAAATAAATACCTATCAATGGTTTAAAGAAAATACTTATCATCTTGAAGATTCCCATGATCCATTCAACAAAAATGAAGCATTTAATAGGGCCACAGAAAAAGATAGATATCCATTAGGAATATTCTATAAGAACAATGAAAAGAAAACTTTTGAAGAGACTTTAAAAGTTTATACAGATAATGAGTCACCTTTATATGAAAGGCAAGTTGATATGCATAAATTAGAGGATTTAATCAAATCTAAAAGGAGAATTTAACTATTTTCTTTAATTTTTTATCCTAATTTTCCAAAATATCATTTGCCTACGGTTAATTTCTCTTAGTTTTATTATTACTGCCAGATTTGCTCTTTATATTTTTTTTTGACGATTAATGTTATCAGTTGTTGTGGGTAAATTTCTTAAATTAAATTTAATACAAAATTATTCCATATTCCACCAATATATTCATTTCGAGTTATAAATAACAATTTATAATTGATTTTTAACATAAATTCCTAGTGTAATAATATATCCAAATGTATTTATTAGGATATTTTTATTTTATTAATTCTGATTTAATATACTTTAGAATATTCTATTAAAAAAAACATTTAAATATGATCTATCATACATGTATTGTAAAGATGTATTGTATGAATAGTGAGGTAATGCTAATGACCGATAATAAAAGTAAATCTTTTTATGGTTCTGTTAAGGTAGGTGAAAGAGGACAGATTGTTATTCCTAAAAAAGCTCGAGATGAATATGATATTAAAGCAGGAGACAGTTTAATCGTTTTTGGAGATAATAAAAAGGTTATAAAAATAATGAAAGCAGATATGATGAGAGATTTTGCACTTAAAGTATTGGAAGAACTGGATAATAATGAATAGAATTTTCATACAATTCAATTTAATATTCATTTTCATATTAACTATTTTATGAATGCATTATTTTAATGCATCTGAATAATCTTTAAATTTCCTAATATGATTTTAATGACCTATAATTGAATTACAACGAAATAATATTTTATATTCATAAAATTCTATTTAATTGATTATTTAATCAAATTTTTATATCTTATAATCTGTTATTTAAGGTGAATGATTATGACTCGAAATAATGAAAAAATATTAAATTATAATCATAATAATGGTGGTGACTGGGTTGGAATATAAATGGACAGCGATGGCTAACGTGTTCATAGCATCTATAATGGGAAGTATAAACATGAGTATCGTTATGATTGCTCTTCCCGCTATTTTTAATGGTATTCAAATTAATCCCTTGAATTCATTTCAATATCTATTATGGATTTTAATGGGTTATGGACTGGTAACTGCTACATTACTCCTAAGTTTTGGTCGTATATCAGATATGTACGGACGTGTCAAGATGTTCAGACTAGGATTTTTAATATTTAGTCTAGCATCTATATTACTGTATCTAACACCTTCAACAGGTGATGCCGGTGCTTTGGAAATTATAATATTCAGGATAATACAAGCAACTGGTAGTGCACTTTTAATGGCAAACAGTGCAGCTATTCTTACGGATTCATTCCCATCCAATGAACGAGGAAAAGCATTAGGTATAAATACAGTTGCAGTGATATCCGGATCATTTTTAGGTTTGATTCTTGGAGGTATACTCGCGGTTTTCAATTGGAGATATGTATTTTTAGTCAGTGTACCATTTGGACTTATTGGAACAGTATGGTCATATTATAGGCTAAAAGAACTATCAATCAAAGCAGAAAAAACTAAACTAGATTTATGGGGTAACATCACATTCGTGTTAGGAATAACCCTCATACTTGTAGGGGTAACCTACGGACTAATACCCTATGGAAACAGTCCAATGGGATGGAACAATCCATGGGTAATATCATCCATGATAATAGGAGTAATTTCGCTGATTTTGTTCCCATTTGTTGAAAATAGAGTAGAATCCCCAATGTTCAGATTAGATCTATTTAAAAATAAGAGTTTTGCATATGCAAACATTGCTGGACTATTGGGTGCATTAGGTAGAGGTGGTATGATGTTCATGCTCATATTACTATTGCAGGGTATTTGGCTACCACTACACGGATACAGTTATGCATCTACCCCCTTCTGGGCAGGTGTTTATATGTTACCATTAACTGCAGGAATTCTTATTATGGGGCCAATTTCAGGTATATTATCAGACTCTTATGGTCCACGTTGGATTGCAACTGGGGGAATGGTTGTAGTTACCATATCCTTCCTGATCTTAGCAGCACTACCATTTAATTTCAGTTACCTAGAATTCGGTTTAGCCCTGTTCTTGATGGGAGTTGGAGGAGGAATGTTTGGTTCACCAAACAGTGCATCCATAATGAATTCTGTTCCATCTGCGGATAGGGGTGTAGCTTCAGGAATGATGTATACAATAATGAACACAGCATTTACGGCTAGTATGGCTATATTTTTCACCATAGTAATTGTTGGAATAACCCAGAGATTCCCGGATGCAATGACTACCTCACTTGCAAGCATTGGTGCAACTAATTTAGCTCCAGTTTTAAGCAATATTCCCCCTACTTCGGCACTGTTTTCTGCCTTCCTAGGTTACAATCCGGTTAATGCTATATTGGGTGTTTTACCACCATCATTTGTGGCTTTAATACCTCATTCAACATTAAACACATTAACTGGTTCAACATGGTTCCCATCAACACTTGCAAATGCATTTATACCATCACTTAGAACCTCATTTTATATAGGCGCCCTATTATCTGCTATAGCAGCAATACTATCAGCACTAAGGGGAGAAAAATATATACACGAAAATGAGGAGGTTGAAACTGGTAAAAATTCAGAGATTAAATCTCAGGAACTAGAAATAGCCGAAAAATCTGCTTAAAGAGTATGATAATCAATAAAACTAGAACTATCCCTAATTGGAGGTGATAAATAAAAGAATTATGATATTATGATACATATGATTTCTAATCCCATTCCATAGATTCATATGGAGTGGAATGATTGATTACATCCTAAAATTAAGTACAGGAAAAAAATTTCATCACTTTTTTTTGAATTAATCTTAATATCATAATTTTTTTGAATTATTTTAGATTGGAAATGTTAATATACCGTTACCGTTTTGAATTGTCATATTTAAGGATGATTGGGTTTTTAATTGTTCTAACAATATAGTGCTAGTTGTATTGTCCATTGGACGTGGCATACTATTAACTAGGGTTATGGGATGTACAATTACCTTGGCATCATTACCTGAAAGATCCATTTCAACCATTAATGATGAATGTGTAGCTGGATTGGATTGGTCGAATACAAAATTTCCAAGACTATAGAAAATAGGTTTTCCTTTATAACTTTCAATTTTCTGAATTACATGAGGATGGCTTCCAATAACCATATCTGCTCCTTCATCTATACATTCATGCGATAATTCTATTTGAGATGGGTTAGGTGTAGTACTGTATTCGTTTCCATAATGGAAAACCACTACCGTTATATCTGAATTCTTTTTAGATTCATCTATTCTTTGTTTGATTATAGTCCAATTTGCAGGAGCATATCCTGGGCTGTTAACCGTGGCACCGGGCATTTCCGATGGAAGAAATTCTGTGAAGCTGGAATTATCTAAAAAATTTAAAATAGCTATTTTACGTCCTTTAATATTCAGATAAACTGGTTGAGTTGCTTGATTTAAGTTATCACCAGCACCAGTGTAGTTAATTCCATTAGATTTAAGTGCATTAATAGTGTCTGTTAAACCTGTATTACCATAATCCATTATATGATTGTTTGCAAGACAAGCCACAACAATATTGTTTTTTTTAAGTACAGATGCATAAATAGGATTGGCCTTAAGTGGTACAGTCTTCTTGAAATTTACAGAAGAAGTAGTCATGGGGTCTTCAAGGTTTACTATAACTGCATCAGCATTTAAAAATAAAGGATCAACATTACTAAAAACATTTTGTCCACTTGCCAATATTCCATCAACTCCCCTACCCAACATCACATCTCCAGTAAAAAATAAAGTAACATTACTTTTATTATAATTTGATGAATTAACTAGGGAATGTTGATTAAAAATGCTGTTTACACCATAGGCAGCAAAAATTAGAATAATAAATAAAAATATGATATAAATCTTTTTTATCTGAACTCCTCCAACCATAGAATTCTATAAAATATATATAAATTTCAAAGTATTGTTGATACTCTGTATAAAACCACATTTAAACTAACTCATTTACTAAAAAAAAGTATAGAACTAAATTAGAAAAGTTATTGGATTAAATTAATTAACTATTCACTTATAAGTGGGAGATCACTGATTTTCCAACCAACATATCCTCCTAGAATATTGTAAGCTCTGTGAAAACCGGTGTCTCTCATTTTAGACATGAAATATCCGCCTCTAACACCACTTTTACAATAAATTAAATAATCTTTTGTTTTATCAAATTTGTCAACCTTTTCCTCGAATTTATGGCCATCATAATCTAAATTTATTGCTCCGGGGATATGTTCTAATTCAAACTCTTCTTTAGGTCTGATATCAAGTATTGTAATATCTGAACCTTTTGCCTCGATCAATCTGAGTGCTGAATCTGGTGTTATGGTTAAAAACTGTGACATGTTATCATCTCAATATATTATCTGTAATTAATTGTATTTAGTTTCGTTCATTACAATTTTATTTTTTTATTAAATACAGAAATCGGCTAATAATAATGTAAAATATTTAATAAATGTGAAAGGGATCTAAAATAGAATCCTTTAAATTGTAAAAATGATGATTATGATTAATTGGGAGTAATGGTGGTGCCGGCAACACCTTCTAAAGCATCAAAAACATTTTCGATAGATGTTATAATGGCCTTTTTACCCCCATTTTCCAGAAAGTCTATGGTTGATTCTATTTTAGGTCCCATATTTCCTGAAGGGAAAAATCCTAATTTAAGATATTTTTTAGCTTCATCCAAATTTAAATGGTCTAAATCTTCTTGATCTGGTTTTCCATAATTAATAGCAACTTTATCTACATCAGTTAAAATAAGTAGAATTTCAGTATCTAGTAAAGATGCTAAAAGAGCAGCTGTATGGTCTTTATCAACTACAGCCTCAATACCTTGGAAATTACCATCTTTTTCTATTACTGGTATACCCCCTCCACCAGCAGCTATTACTACATCACCACTATCAAATAATGATTTTATAGAGTACTGTTCAACGAAGCCTATGGGTAGTGGTGAAGGAACCACACGACGATATCCGCGACCACTATCTTCTACAATGGTCCAGTCTGTTTCTTCACGACATTTTGATGCTTCTAATGCAGTGTAAAATGGTCCTACTGGTTTTGAAGGTTTTTGTAAGAGTGTATCCTCTTGATGAACCAATGTTTGTGTAATAATACTAACAACCGATGTTTCAATTCCCGAATCCTTCAAAGCATTTTGAAGCGATATTTGTAACATATAACCGATCATTCCCTGTGTTTGTGCAACACATACATCTAGAGGCATTGGGGGTAAAGTATCTTTGCTTCGATCATATACAAGAAGAATATCACCAACTTGTGGTCCGTTACCATGTGTTAAAGCGATATGGTAATCATTCTCTAATAGTTTAACAATTACTTCACTAGTTTTACGGGTATTTTTCATCTGTTCTTCTGCGGTTCCCATATCTGAATGTTTAAGAATCGCATTTCCACCTAAAGAAACCATCATATTAGTTGTCATAGATATCACCATTTAATTATAATCTATTCTCAATTTATTTCATTATAAGTCACAGGGCATATAATTTAACAATTCAGTACCTTTTTTTAGTTAACAACTACATTTTAATACATATAAATAATCATCGATAATTAATTAAATTTTTATCAAGCATTCTAAATTATGCTTACAATGTGTATATCTAAATCTTTGCATTCTAAAAGATGTAATTTTGCATACAATGTCAACGATCATTGATAAAGAATAACAGTGTTGATGATAACTAAAATCCAGATAAACAAATAATTTTTAATTTCTATCTGAGATTTTTGTCCCTTTGATATGGTCTATATTGGGATTAATTGGAGGAATTATCGGCACAATCATAAATTAAAACTTTGAAATAGATAAACTTAGAAAACAGTATTTTTAATTGACAGAAAGCAGTGTTAATTATAAGAGTTAAAAAAAATTTACTGAAAGTATAATCAGCTAAGCGTGAGTATTAATATCTATCAAATCCCTAAAAGCAAGTTATATATAACATGAAATATTTAGGTATACCTAAGAAAATCTAAATTAGGCAACCCTAAAAAATAATAATACAATTTCAAATACTCATTTAAATTCCAAATAATTCAACGAATAAAAATCAGGTGAAAAACCTTGTATCTTAGTGATTTAATCAAAAAATCAGTTACAGATTCCACAGGGAAAAAAATTGGAAAACTTAAGGATATTATAATATCTCCAGATAGTTCAGATCCCAATATAAAAGCAATAACTGTAAACATATCTAATAAAAATAAAATTAACATACCCTGCACCAATATAAATGATTTAGGAAAGAAAATCACCCTTAAAAGCGCATTAAAAGATATATCAAATTATGATATTAAAAAATCGGATATAAAATTAGCCGAAGATGTTCTTGATCATCAAGTTGTGGATGTGGAAGATAAAAAGGTTAAAAGAGTTAATGATATTATAATATCCTCAAGCCACGGACATTATCATGCTATAGGTATCGATAATGGATTTTATGGTATTTTAAAAAGATTTCGACTGGCAGGTATTGCAAAACCTTTTGGTATAAATCCCGATGACAATATCATAGCATGGGAAAATATAGACACATTAAACACAGATTATTGTGATCTGAAATTAAAAATGCCCCTACAAAAAATAGAAAAAATTCATCCCGCAGATATAGCTGAAATAATGGAACAATTAAGTTTTAATGAATCATTAAATTTTTTTCACTGTCTCGATCATGAAACTGCAGCTGATGTTCTAAAGAATGTCTCCCCCGAGAGGCAAGTTTCACTTTTAGAGGGTATGAATGGTCAACATGCAGCTGAAATATTAGATAAAATGAATCCTGATCACGCTGCAGATGTAATAGGTGATTCATCTAAAGAAAAAGCAATAGAACTCCTAGATTTAATGGAATCCCATGAATCTGAGGATATAAAAAAATTACTTAAATATCCAAAAAACACAGCCGGTGGAATCATGACCACAGAATATGCATATGTTAATCAAGACTTGACCAGCAAGGAAGTGATGGAATCTCTACATGAAATAGCTAAAAAAGTTGAAACTATCTATTATATTTATATTACCTCTAATGGAGATCTATTAGGAGTAGTTTCATTAAGAGATATTCTACTAGCGGATCCTGATACAAAGATCAATGATTTCATGCATACACTATTAATTAAAGCAGATGTATTAGAGGATCTGGATGAAGTTGCCCATAAGATTGCTAAATATAGTTTATTAGCTATACCCGTTGTTGAGAATGACACGAAATTAAAGGGTATTATTACAGTTGATGATGTGGTAGATATTATTTCACCAGATCTTTGGAAGAAAAAATCTCCAAAAATATTTGGAAGTTAAATATGAGGAGGTTATTATTTTATGGATTCTAAATTTTTAGCTATTTACCAGAGAATAGTTAAAAGTCCTTTTATTATAAGTTTAGTACTTTTTTTAGGTGTAATGGGACCTGGAATGATTACAGCTAATGTGTGTAATGATGCTGGAGGTATCACTACTTTTTCATTGGGAGGTTCTACATTTGGATATAGTATACTATGGTTATTTGTTCCATGTTTCATAATTTTGGCCCTTATTCAAGAAATGGGTGTTAGATTGGGTGTTGTATCTAAAAAGGGCCTTATTGATCTGATTCGTCAAAAAATGGGTATTAGAATTACCCTATTTCTGGTGTTTGTACTTGTATTATGTAATTTTGGCAATATACTCGGTGAATTTTCTGGTATAGCTGTAAGTGCAAGTATATTTAATGTTCCATTATTCTTTGCACTGCCAGTTGCGGCATTATCAATTTGGCTTCTTATAGTTAAAGGCAATTATAAAAAAGTTGAACATGTATTTTTAGTTGGTTCAGCAATTTATATAACTTATATTGCATCAGCAATTCTTGCAGGGCCAAACTGGGGTCTTGCTGCTAAAAGTTTAGTAGTACCACATTTATCCAGTAACATAGCATATATTGCAATGGTTGTAGGTGTGGTTGGAGCAACAATATCGCCATGGCAAATGTTTTATCTTCAAGGTGCGGTTGTGGAGAAAGAAGTTTCATTAACAAATTTGAAATATTCTAAATTAGATGCAATAGGTGGGGCACTCGCTGAGAGTGTTATAGGCTTTTTTATAGTATTAGCTTGTGCAGTCACAATATTTGCACACGGTATTCCAGTTAATAATGTTGTTGACATCTCTAAAGCGTTGGTACCTCTTGCTGGAAATTATGCAAGTATACTATTTGCCTTTGGATTCTTAAACGCCTCAATATTATCTGCAAGCATCGTACCACTGGCAACAGCATATTTAGTTTGTGAAGGTCTGGGAGTAGAATCTGGAGTTAATAAAAGCTTTAGAGAAGCACCAATATTTCATGGATTATACTTGGGACTCATTTCATTGGCCTGTATTATCATTTTAATCCCAAATGCGCCATTATTATTAATATTGTACTTCTCTCAGGTTATAAATGGGATGGTAATCCCATTTTGTCTGATATTTATGCTTTTAATTATTAATGATAAGAAGATAATGGGGAAATATGTAAACTCAAAGTTATACAATTACGTTGCCGGGGCAACTGTTATAGTTGTTATAGCCCTTGCAATGTTCTTGGTAATATCATATTTATTACCTCATTAATCTATTATTGAAAATAATTATATAATGATAAAATATTGCATTTAAGACCCTAATTCATCAATTAGCTGATTATGAGTTTTAAAAGTATGTTTGGGCCCCTATAATCATCTTTTAATAGGGTCAAATTGATGTTGTTTGAGAAGTGTTTTTGCATCATTATATTCTGAATTAATAACTCTAATAATTTTGGTTTAGGTTTTAGGTGACAAAGATCAACGGTTTTGAGCTACGTCTAGTTGAAACAATCCAATTTATTCGGGATTCTAAAGCACTTAATGATATAGTTCTGTAACCATAAGAAGGGTCAGCTATCTGTACAAGTCCTGATCGGAAATTTATTCCTGTTAAAACCACATAATGTCCAGAATCCGCATCTAAAAAGGATTTTATATGTAAAATAATGGGCTTGTTATTTGCGATGTATTTTTCAAGACCAGTCCAACCAACAGAACTAAAACTAGAATCCCATGAAATGAATTTGGTTCCGTACTTTAGATTCACATCTTTAACAGCATTTAACATACCTGCACTTGTGGTACCGATTTCAGAGTTTGAATCTCCATATGATGCTAGTCCCATCTCGCTTAGGTTCATTCCATAGTTTGAAAAAACCATCTTCAATGATGACGGACCGCATGTGTAACTTGTTGTTTGATGATAATATTCTAAATTTTTAACAGTAACCCATGTATTTATTTTTAATCCCTTTGAGGATAAGATTTCCTGGAAGGTTGTTAAAGGTATTTCCGTAGTACCGTAACTTACATAATTTGGTAATCTATCGTTCTTAATATAAAAATTTTGTACCCTGTTTAACCCATCCTTAATTTGAGCTGATGATAAACCATATATGTTAATTGTTGTTTTTGCACTTGTTTTTATCTGTGTTGATGTTACACTCGCTTCTGCAGTTTTTAATGTTGTTGTTGATACGTTGTTGTTGATTTGATCTATAGTGGAATTATTAGAATTTAAACTTGTGTTTGTTGAATTGGCTGCTGCAACACCACCAAAATTCATTATTAATGCTATCCCCAACATCAACAATGCTGGTAATAATAATTTCCTGTTAATTATACCGCCTCCCAATATCAAAATATAATAAAATTTAAGATTATGAATAATTACAGATCATAACCATTTAAATACTTCCATCATAAATTTAAAAAAAGATATTGTATTATACTACATTTTCAGTATATTATTATGATACTATTGGGCATATTTCTAATTTTGGTAATCAATTTAATTTAAATACTATTTTTAAATTATTTTCATAGAAGTTTTATAGAAAAAATAGATACCTAACGATGCTGATTTAAATTATTTATAATATTTAAGTATTGAACTATTTTTGCTATTTAAACAATTATCTTGTTGATTCGGAAATTTTATCAGATTTGATTATATATAAATTCATAATTATAATTAATTCAATAAAATTTTTTAGCAAATTTTATCTATTCATATCGGCGTAAGCAATGATCGAAGATAATGTTTGTGTGCAATCTGAAGAAAATGTTTGTAAAACTAACGAATCAAAAGATCTTCAAATGTTGCAAGAAAGTGAAGACAGATATCGCATTCTGGATGTACTTAGCTATTACAAGTTTGTTTGGTCATGGACTGCCTACATACGTTCTATTCTACCCTGCAATAATAATCCTAGCATTATTAGCCGGGTTTGGCCCAGGAGTACTGGCCACGATTATTTCTGTCATGTTAGCTGGAATCTGGTTAATACAACCAATTGGACAATTTTCAATCAGTTTACCAGTAGATGAGATTGAAGCAGCAATTTTTACTTTTTTTGGGGTACCGATAAGTGACTTATCTGAACTTTACTGTAGAAATCGTAACAAAGCTGCTCAATACACAAGAAAAAATCTCTGAGTGAAACAATACGGGATAAGGAATTCTTAGCTGATATACTTGATCATTCCTCCCAACTATTTGCTATAGCATATCCTAATGGACGATTAGGACTATTCAACACTGGTTTTCAGCAACTGACAGATTACACTAGAGAAGAGTTACAAAACATCGATTGGTCGACACTCACACCAACAGAGTGGAGGAGAAGAAACAAGCAAAAATTGGAAGAAATTTATAGTTCTGGCCAGCCTGTGCGATACGAAGAAGAATACATTCGAAAAGACGGGTCGCAATTACCAATCGAGTTACTCATGAACATTGCTTTAGATAAAGAAGGAAATCCTGAATATTATTATTCTTTCTTCACCAATATTACCGAGCGTAAACAATCGGAAGATTTATTGAAGGAGAACGAATAGAAGTACAGAAATATAATTTTAAACAGCAATTAAAGGAATCATGATGACAGATCTTTCTGCAATTATTACATTTATAAATTCTAAAATGGCAGAAATGTTAAGGTATTCAATAGAAGAACTGTTGGGACGGGATAGTTTAACATTTATCGATAAAACTGAAATTGAAAGTGCAAAGCAAATGATAGAAGATCGAAAAAATGCAGTTAAAGGAGAATATGAACTTAAATTCCTTAAAAAAAATAATGAGATTTTAGGGGTACATGGTACGATATATGTTACAGATTTATTATTAAAAAATAATATTACAACTAATAGATAGTGTAAAATGTGATGAACAGAAATATTGATTTGTGAATATGAAATTATCATTGCCCTAGATTTGAAAATATAATTGAATTTTACGATTAATCCACAGTCGTAAATCTTTACTATTAAATGCAGCAAGAACTGTAGCAAAACTCCCATAACCGTTTTAGTTATGTGATCCAAGGAACTCTAAATAATCTTTAAACTTAATATGTATTTCAATTCCTATCCAAATGAATCCATATAAACCAACATTACATATGGGTTGAAAAAATAGAATTTTAAAATACTAACAGAGAAAATATAAGGTGAATAATTAATGAATGCTTGGAAGAACCCATCAATTGTTGATAATTTTTTAACAAAAACAAGAGAAGCTAGACCTTTTCAAACAGAACAACATGACATATTACTCCGTTTAATTTCAAAATCCCAATCAAATGTCAATAAATTTATCGACCTTGGTTGTGGGGATGGAATTCTTGCAAATATCATATTAACCGAATATCCTAATGCGAATGGATTATTGCTCGATTATTCGCCTAGTATGATTTATGCAGCAAAAGATAGGATGACTCATTTCAAGAATCAGAAAATTATTCAATCCGATTTATCAAACAGTAATTGGCAAGATACTGTTATTAATAAACCCGAAGTGGTTGTAAGTGGTTATGCAATTCACCATCTGAAAAACGGACGCAAATATGAATTATTTGAAGAAATATTTAAAATATTAAAAACAGGTGGAATATTCATAAACATGGAACATGTAGCAAGCACATCTAAATTTGGAAATTCCCTTTTCAACGAACTAACTGTCGATACACAACATGCAAAATTAGAGAAGGACGGTAAAAATCAGAGTAAAACCGAGTTAATGGAAGAACATTTAAATAGACCCGATCAATTAGAAAATATACTCCTACCCGTTACAACCCAATGTGACTGGTTGAAGGAGATAGGATTCATTGATGTGGACTGTTTTTTCAAATGTTTTGAATTCGCCATTTATGCGGGAATTAAAGAGTAGATATGAATCATGTTGGAATAGTTATATCGATTAGCATAAATTTAAGCAATATAAAATCCATTCAAATTAAGTGGAAAAAATATAAATTCAATGGTGATTTCAAGTGTCTCGGCAAGATGAAACTCTAACCATTCTATAGAAATGTTTAAAAATTGATACTTAACTTTTTATTGACATGATCATCTTTGATCCTATATTTTGCAATTCATCCATATAATGACTTAAATGCCCTTATGATTGCAGGAGCAGTACCTATAATCCATATCATGATTTTTGGTGTGTTCCATCGCAGAATATATTGGATTGGAATAATTGTCATTTTTGGATTTTTTATCTTTAATAGTAACTGCCCTATCTGGAGGAAACATATTTACATTTAAAATACCTTGTCCTTCAATAACTGGTACATTAGTCTAGTTTTTCTACTTTCAATTGTTTTAAGAAAACCACTGCTTATAACTGTTCTCGAAACATTTAAACAGGGAAATCTGATGCCTCGATTTATGTTGTATTAGCAATTACATTACCTACTTTAACATATCTTGTACTGGATAAATTTGTTACAGTTGGTGTGTTAATATTATTATTTTTAGTTGCAAGGTACAATTGGCTAAATATATAAAATTCCAAATATTCCAGATAATAATACTTATTAAAAAAAATATTTAATTAAACACATTAAACTTATTTTTATTCATTTTTTTAGGTTAGTATCTGGTTAGAGGAGGATATTTAACATACAATTTATAGAATTATTTCAAAGAACTTAATAACTATAAAATTTAAGATAATAAATAATTTCAAAGTTTTTTTATTTGGAAAACATGGAATGTGAATTAAATTTTTAATTAAAAAAGTGAAATTTGGAGGTTAAAAATTTGCAGAGGAAAATTATATTATTAACTGCAATATTATGTCTTTTTTGTTTTATTGGGGCAGGAACAGCATCTGCTGCAACAGTACAGACCAACCATACGGTTGTAGCTAAACTTAATACTACTACTGCCGCACCAGTTGTTCAAAGTAGTCCTGCTGTAAGTGGAAGTAGGATTGTTTGGGTACAGCAAGATTCACATAATCATTCAGCTGTCTATGAGAAAAATTTGGCATCAGGATATGTTGGAAAGGTTTATGCTTCTAACTATAATCAATATACTCCATCTATATCGGGTACACGAGTTGTATGGGAACAGTTGTCTTCGAAGGGCATCTCAAATACATACATGAAAAATTTATTGTCGGGATTAGTTAGTATAGTACATGCATCAACTCAAAACCAGTACGATCCTAAAATTTCCGGTACCAGAATTGTTTGGAGTCAATATGATGGAACTAAAGGAGCAATCTACGAGAAAAATATCGCAAGTGGATATGTTGGAAAGTTAAAAGTATCATCAGCAGACCAGTATAATCCATCCATAGACGGTACAAGGGTTGTATGGGTAGAAAGCACAAAAACTGGTAACACAATTGTAGAGAAAAACATTTTAACCGGAAAATTTACACAAGTGGTATCTACAAAATATGGATTATATTATCCGGCGATTTCAGGTACAAAAGTTGTTTGGCAACAGGATTCTGATGCTAATTTCCTTATCTACATCAAAGATCTAACAAAAGGAACTATAAGCAAAGTATATCCATCAAATGATGAACAGTGGACTCCGTCAATATCTGGTAACAAAGTGGTTTGGCAACAAGGTGGATTAGATGGTGTTGCTTACATGAAAAATTTAGATACAGGAGTAACAAGTAAAGTCTACTCAACTAAACAAGTCCAGTTCAATCCAATTATTTCAGGTAATACAATTGTTTGGTCACAGGAAAATGCAGCAGGCAGCTTCTATATATACAGAAAAGATCTGGTAACTGGAAAAGTAAGTAAGGTAGCATAAAATAAGTTAAAAGCTAAAATAAATAAACCTTATCTTACTTCCTTTTTTTTAAATCTCCTATTGTTTACTGATACTATACTCATAATACAACTAATATTATTATTAATATTTTACAATATATATGTAAAAAAAATAAAATTAAAAAAAAATTATGTTATTATTTTTTATGTGTCATTATATAATCAAATAATTCAGGATATTTTGATCTAAATATTACAGGATCTAACTCGATTTCTTTATTAATAATCTGTATAGATTCATTAGATAATGATTGGTTAATTCCTTTTATAATAGAATTTTGTTCAGTTCTTACAGTATCCTCAATATTTTTAAATTCTCTGATCTCTTCCATAGGGTCTGAATCTACTCTGATTTGAACCTCTGAAGCTTTTTTCATATCTTCTAAAAGTTCAACGAGTTCTTGATCAACATTTTCATTTTCTTTTAGAATATCTATACGTTTCTGTATATCTTCAATTTTTGGGAATGAATATCTCTCTTTTTCCATTCTTTTGTATGTATCAGGTAATCCTATCCCCAATGGTGCATAAATATCATTTAGACCTATAGGTTCTTGTATTGAGGAATTATTAGTTTCGAATATATTAAATTCTTTTGGAAATCTTTTTTTTATTTCTTCATCCATTTTATCACTACAAAATATTATGTTCTGTTTATTTTATCTTTGATCAGCATATTGGATTAACTCTTCTATTCATACATACATAAAAGTATAAATTATCAAAATTCTAAAAAACCTATATATACGAAAATCAAAAAATGATTCAATTAATACCATAATCTCTATAATAAATAGAGTACTGATAATGGATGCATAGAAGAATTATTTATTGTCATCAAAACAGGATAAATAACTTTATAAATTATTATTTAGAGTATAAAAATTGATTATTTATTTATTGGTAACTTCAGATAAATGCATGAGTAGAAATTGATTTAGATTGTAAACAATTAAGTAAGTACTTAGTTAATATTAATTTGATTATAAAATATGTTATAGTTACATACTAAACTATAATAATATAGGGGAATCATTATGATTGATATTAGAGTTAGAACAACACCAAAAGGTCTAAGAATAGAATTTATAAATTTATCCAGTAAACCATTATTACAAGATTTAAACACAGATTTTATTCTATCACAATTAGAAGACCCTATTTTTTTAAAGAGTAATAAAACAATAAAAGATCTAATTCCTTTACATTACACATTTTTAAATAATCGCTATGATTTAAACCAACAGCAAGTTGATGACATTGATAATTGGTTTAACCAACCCGTAGATGAGTTATTAAAATATTTAGACGAAGAAGCTTTAGAATTAGTAGATTTAATTAAAACAACAACATGGTAATGGTTTAAAGAGAATGCTTCAAGTTTTGAGTATACACTGTTTAATATTCAAAATTAATCATCAAGTTTAATTTTTTCTAAACTTTTTTTAAATCATTTATTCTTCAGATTTTTACTATTTAGTACATATAACTGCATTATTTACATTTACTTTTGTTTAAATGTTTTTTTACTTAGTTTGTCCATTTTTGTAAGTTCTTTAATCTTTTTTTCTAAATTACCATCTTCAATTACAAAAAGGCCTTGGTAACCACATTTTGAACATTTCCAAGAGCTTTCCCCTACAGGGGTATTAGGGTTGTAGATATTAACATTTTAGTGGGATCCACAATTTGGACATGAAATAATTTTTGACATTTGATAAATTCTCATATTTAGACCATCATAAAAATTTAATCATATTTAATTTTTTAATGGTAATATTTTTTTATCGATCGAAATAGGGTCATTTAGGGTGCAGAATATTGAATTTAAATAAAATGAATTTATTAATATATGGTGATACATTTGAGTGAACTACCAATAGCCCCATTTGGAAGAATAATAAAAAATGCTGGTGGAAAAAGAATTGGAGAAGATGCAAAAGAAGCTTTAGAAAAAGTTGTGGAAGAATCAGCAGATAATATATCTCTTCAAGCTATTTTACTTGCACGACATGCTGGTAGAGTGACTGTTTATGCATCCGATATTGAGTTAGCTGTAAAAAAGCTATCTTAATTCTCCTTTTCTATTTTTTTCCAAAATTTTTATTTAAAAAATAATAAGAAAAAAAAATTCAAATTAAAAACTGTTTCTTATTCTAAAATCTTCAATTGTGTCTTCAATATCCTCGATATTTGCGTTGTCATCGGTGTTTTCAACATTCTCAACATTTTTGGTATCCTTATTCAAGGAAAAATCTTTAATCTTAGAAATATCCTTAACCTTTGAAATGTTTTGTTTGGAAATATCCTTTATTCTGGAGGTATGTGTAACAATAGAACGATTTTTATCCTTTGATTTATTCACAATTACTGGAATATCCTTAACCTGGGGACTGTTTTTAACAACCGCAATATTCTTAGTATTAGAAATATCTTCATTTGTCCGCTCTGAGTTTTCTGTTTTTATTAATATCTTGTCTCCAATAGTTTCTATAATATCGAAGGGTAGAATTTTCTTTTCTCCACGGCCTAGCATTTCCATTATTCCGCCTGTACCTATCTCAAAAAATTTTATTTCTTTAGTTGATTTATCCCATGATATGTTATTCACTTTACCAAGGACGTTACCATAGCTGTCTACTACCTCTTTTCCTTGCATATCTTTATGATAATTTACTAATACATCCATAAAATATGTCCCTCCTATGAATTTAAGATAAATTCTAATCATCAATCTTTATTTATGTTTAGATCACATCATACTTTAATTCAATCGTTAAAAATTATTCGTTTATCTTATAAAAGTCCTAATAATCTCAGTACAACAATTATGAGGATTATAACAATTAAATAACATATGATACTGTTAATTTGTCTTACCCTCCATAAAACTTATATAAAATCCTTCCAATATAAATTTCTTTTATCAACTTATTACATCGTTATTATATGTTATATCATTGAAAATTTATAAATTTTTTGGGTGAGATAATTTCTTCCGACAAGTTTGCATATATTCTCAAATAATATGGACAAACCATCAGGATTTATGTCAACTTAAGGATATTTTTTTATTAAATATCAAAAATATATTATAAAAATAGCAACTATTAAATATCCATAAAAAATATTTTAGATGAAAAAAAATAAAGTATAAGTAGGTGATAAGAAATGGAGGATAGAATATTTGAAGAAATAACAGACGTATTCATTGATAACTTTAAGGAAAAGGTTCAATTAATAAATCAAACCAATTCCATTACTGCAGAATTTGAATATGAACCAGATGCTAAATGGTTTTATTTAAACATATGCCACCCTGAAAATTTAAAAAAAGAAGAATATCCTGTCAATTTTATAAAATCAATTACTCCATCGGTGATTTAAATTATACTTCCACAACACATTACACAATCACATTTGAGGTTAAAGATAAAAATAAACTTATTGATATGATTAATACTAAAAGCAATTAATCTTAAAGCATAAATCCAAGAATCAATAGTACAAATAAAATTTTGGGGTAATGATCAATAAATTAATTGATTAATGATACAAATTGATACAAATTATTGAAGGAACATGATATTTTTAAATATATTATAAATATCGAATATTTTTGAATTTCCAAAATTTAATAATTTTTAAAAATAGAATATAATGTGGAGTAGAGACGATTTGGTTCACCGCATTTTATTACCAACTCTGGAAGTTGGTAACCCCCAAGTGAAACAACTGTTCTCTACTCCTTATTTTTATGATATATATTCTAAAATTTGGAATAAGACATATGACAATATAACATTAATGGGTAGGGAATAAAAGATCACCTTTTGAATATTTAATTTATCACATCTGTTCCTTAGTTTGGAAAAATCCCTGCCCCTACCTCCTTTGATAGGTTTATATCTATTCTTTTTAAAAATATCATACAATCATAAAAGAAATAGTAAATTTATATTAATGTAGTTTTTTTATCTATAATTTCTTCAAATATTCATCTTTTATTATAATGAGATACCTAGGGACTTATTTTAATAATATAAATATTTATTATAAAAAAATTTGGAAATGATGATTTTATTTATAAAAAATCATAGGATTTTCTGGGGATAAGGATTTATTTTTTGCCAGTTAACTCTTCAACTTCTTTTTTACCCTTACCTAATTCGATTTCCTGTTCATTATCCAATCTAAGGAGCATTGTTTGTAATTCGCCTACATGTGTTTTTTCTTCTCCAGCAATATCCATAAGAACTGATTTAAGATCCATGTTTTCAGTCATATTTGCGAATTCTTCGTAGAGGTTTATTGCATCAAGTTCTCCAATAATAGCTGCGCGGAGTATTTCTTTATCCAAATCATCCTTTTTTATTTTCCCAATATCTATCGGTATTTTCGAAAGCATTTAGAACACCTCAATTATATTATGTTATACATTTCAAATTAAATTTTCGAAATTAGAAAATTCCAAATATAATATATACTTTGACTTGATCACAGAATAAAAACACGATTATGGGAGATAGTATTATAATTAAATATTTTTTTTTATTGAAATTTTATTTAATACAAGATCATGTTCCAAATGGATGTAGATATGTTATCCTGGTTTAAATGATAATTTCATGGTTTTAAGCTGTTCTTGTTTATTTTTAAGTCCTATGGCTAAAATTGTCATGACAATAGCTACAAATCCTATGCATAAATATGCTAGTTCATATCCTCCTATTTTACCCGCATATGATCCTATTACAGCACCTATCAATGCACCGCCCATAAGTTGACCAACACTTGTTAAGATATTTATCAATGCTTGTCCGGATGCCCTTTCATTGGGAGGACTTTCTATCAGCATAATATAACGTGGAGGAGATCCTATTGCCGTACTCATTCCTATACCAACCAGAATCCCTGCTAATATGAAGAGATAAAATGATCTAGAAAACATCCCCATCATGAAAAGTCCCACCATCATGGTTATTGCACCGGTTACCATTATATTTCTTGAACCGAATCTATCCAGTAGTTTTCCAATTATAGGGGCTCCCACTGCCATGGTTGCGACTATTGGCATCAACATTAAACTTGCATTTGCTGTGCTGAATGATAACGCAACAATAACAAAAGCCGGTACAAAAACTGTTGATGCTTGTATCAATCCCGTTCCAATTGATATACTGCTGATGAGTTTTACTTCCCGATTCTTAAACAGTTCAACTTGGATCAGAGGATCACTCGCATGCTTCTCCACTTTCCACAATACGGGTAACAATAATAAACTGAGCACCAGAAACGGCCATACATCAAGTGAGGATATACTATTTAAAAAGTGATTCGTGTCTATTTGGTTTAAACCGTAGGCTAAAGAAACTACCAGAGTACTCAAAACAATTAACCCGTACCAATCAAATAGGATGTTACGATTTCTAACAGATTTTGGAAGTATATAAATACTTCCTATAAGAACACCGGCGGCTATTGGCAGGTTGATAATGAATAACAATTGCCAACTATAATTCAATAGTAGTCCCCCTAAAACTGGGCCTAAAACACTCGATAAACCCCAGACAGAACTCAGTATTCCAAGTGCGCTTCCTCTTTTTTCTGGTGGAAATATATCACCAATAAATGCATTGGCCACAGGGAATATTCCACCAGCTCCAATACCTTGAATAGCCCTGCCTAAAAGTAACATTTCAAATGAAAATGATGTGATGGTAATTAATGAGCCTACTGCAAAGAGTAAAATATCTAAAATGTAAATAGCTTTACGACCGTAGATATCAGAAAGTTTAGCCATTAATGGAGTTCCAATCATAAAAAACAGGATGTATATGGTAAAAACCCATGATAATACACGTTCATTTACAATAAAATATGTTTGAATAGAAGGTAGTGCTGGTCCAACGATCCCAATATCGAGGGAACCCATGAACACACCAACAAAAAGTAAAAACAATATTCGACTATTTCCACTCAGATCCATAAAGTAATTTTTGTTTTACAAGCTAAATTCTTTTCCATTATACAAATTTAACATAAATATACAAATAAATTTTATATTTAATATTATCAAAATATAATAAATATGCTGAATTATATGTAATAGGCTACCAAAGTTATCGTTATCTTTTTTCATTGCCAAATCAAATATATAGGTCAATGCGGGTTATTTCTATTATTTTCTACGTATATATTTAATCCCATTCCATAGTGCCATGATTTGTTGGCATCAATTAGAAAGCATCACGCGGATGGGATTCAATGGATAAGTAATTGTTATCCACCAGGAAATTTACAAACTTGTTATCATAATCCTTTTTTTAATGGAGTAAGATTGTTTAAATCGTTTTTTGAAATTGTATCAGTTTCATAGAGTTGGTTAATCAATTCAGGAATCATTATTACCACCTCCAACCAAAAAAAATATTTACATTTTAATTAATAATATTATATGAAACATAAACTATATAATTTATGCTGTATAAAGATGTATTAAGATGAAATGAGTTAAATTATAATTAAAGTTAATTAATGTTGGACTTGAAAACTTTAAGGTTAAAATTCATGAAAGCCAAGATAAATGCAGAATGGGATACTCTCAGAAGGGTAGCTGTACATTCACCAGGGATAGAAATGTACTTTGGATTGCTTGATCCATTTGCATCACTCTATGAAAGATCCTTTAGCATGGAAAAAGCCATCAAAGAACATGAAATTCTAAGATATATTCTAAAACATGAATTTAAGATTAAGATAATATCATTAAAAGAAAAGCTACTAAATTTAGCCGATGAATCCCATTCGATTCGAGAAAAATTAATGGACCTGGCTCATGAAAAAATATCATATACTGGAAATATTTATGAAGTTAAATATGCAAAATATGAGTCAGAAAAAAATAGGGATATATTAGATTCGAATTATTACTTCAATTCATTACTTCTAAACCCAACTGTAAAACTTGAATCGGGTGTTGGTACTCGAATGATCCAGCTTCATATAACAGAAAACGAACCACTATCAAATCTGTATTTCATGAGGGATCAACAAGCAGTCACAGATAGGGGCATAATAATTTCTAGAATGTCTAAACCACAAAGAATACGAGAACCAGAGATAACTAAATTTTTATGGGACAGTCTTAAAATACCAGTAAAATATGAAGTTAAAAATCCAGGTACCTTTGAGGGTGGGGATTTCATTCCAATGGATGAATTTGCACTGATAGGTGTTGGAGATAGAACTAACATGGCGGGTGTGGAACAGATACTAAAAAATGGTATAGGTTACAGTGAAGTGGCGATTGTTCATCAACCAACACATCCACTTTTACCTCCAGGTAAAACTGATTATATGATGAATATGCATTTAGACACATACTTCAATGTAGCTTCAGATGGTGTAGTTGTTGGATGTGATATACTTTTAAAAAATGCTGAGGTTGAAATATATCAAAGGGAGGGACTTGGAGAATATAGTAAAATCAACGAACATACAAATCTGCATGATTATATCATATCTAAAGGTTTTGAAATTATAGATATCACTACATTGGAATATTTAGCGTACGCCTCAAATTTTTTATGTGTTAAAAATGGAACTATTATTTCTGTAGAAGTAGACCGTTTAGTTAAGGGTGTAATTAACAACCTAAAAAAGAAAGTATCCGTTGATCCAGAAACATATGGAAATCTTTTAAAACAAGTCAAAAAGGACTATACATTTTTAAACGGTGAAGGTCAGTTTTTTCCACATAAAAAAGAGATATATCAACATGATATTGATGCTTATCCATTAAACCTGATAAATATTACTGGTGGGTATGGTGGAGCACACTGTATGACGGCTGCCTTAAAAAGATAATGTATCTTTACTATAATAATTTTATTTGGCTTTTGTCCCGATTGTTGTCCATTTATAATGGTATTTGCTTGGCTTTCACCGATAATAGTCATATTTTTAGTAAGAGTTATTCCAGTATTGTTAACTCTGGTATATAGTCCATTTGCAATCTTTATTGTTCCATCGGTGTTTACTGTACCTGTTGCATTACTTATAGATTGTTTAGCATATAACCAGCTGTAACCATTATTTGAATCATTTCATCCCGATCCATTCACATTGTGTCACCAAGATTTAAACAATTTATGTTGAAGAGCGATTTACTTTATTTAAAGTCATCATAAATCTTTTTTATAATAGAGGTTGTCTCATAATTAACTTTTTTTATCAAATTTTTTTTGGTCTTATTTTTTGGGGTTATATTTATATTGTAGTTTGTTCTATTATTATTTAGTTGATTAGAGTTTAAGTGTGGTGTTTTTTATG
>Ga0224559_1000271_pt1 | contig 36408 bp, 23 predicted proteins | sample 714S33034metaG_FD_180676 | JGI IMG/M metagenome (GOLD analysis project Ga0224559, IMG submission 180676) | Peat soil microbial communities from Stordalen Mire, Sweden - 717 S3 30-34 | ecosystem: Environmental > Terrestrial > Soil > Wetlands > Peat | place: Sweden: Norrbotten County, Stordalen... | reverse complement strand
AGGCCATCATGCCGAACGCGGTCTTCATCGGCTTCACCGGCACGCCCCTGTTGAAGAAGGACAAGAAGACCAGCCTGGAGGTCTTCGGCGGCTACATCCACACCTACAAGTTCAGCGAGGCAGTTGAGGACGGCGTGATCTTGGACCTAGCCTACGATGCGCTCGACATCGACCAACGCATCCGCTCACCCGAAAAGGTGGATGCGTGGTTCGAGGCGCAGACCCGGGGCCTGAACGACTGGCAGAAGGACGCGCTGAAGAAGCAGTGGAGCACCATGCAAAGCCTGCTCAGCTCGAAAGAGCGCATGGAGCGCGTGGTGGGCGACATCACCTACGACTTCAGTGTCAAGCCGCGCCTGTCCAACGGCCGCGGCAACGCCCTGCTGGTGGCGTCGAGCATCTTCGAGGCGTGCAAGTACTATGGCTTCCTGCAGGGGTCGATCTTCAAGGGCAAGTGCGCCCTGGTGACGTCGTACAACCCGAACGCCCAGGATGTGACCCGGGAAGAAGTAGGCGCGAACAACGAAACCGACAAGCAATTCATCTACAACACGTACACCGAGCTGCTGGAGAACGTCGCCGCTGCGCCTGGCAAGTCCAAGACCGAAACCTACGAAGATCAGGCCAAGAAGCTGTTCGTCGAGCAGCCGGCCAACATGAAGCTGCTGGTGGTGGTGGATAAGCTTCTCACAGGCTTCGATGCGCCGCCGTGCACGTACCTGTACATCGACAAGTCCATGCAGGACCACGGCCTGTTCCAGGCCATCTGCCGCACCAACCGCCTGGACGGCGAAGACAAGCCTTTCGGCTACATCGTCGACTACAAGGACCTGTTCAAGAAGGTCGAGAACGCCATCTCGGTCTACACCTCCGAACTGGACGACAGTGCCCCCGGCCCAGATCCCGAGGTCCTGCTGCACGGCCGCCTGGAGAAGAGCAAGGAGAAGCTCGACAACGCCGTCGAGGCGCTGGTGATTCTGTGCGAACCGGTCCTGCCACCCAAGGGCGAGCTGCAGCACATTCACTACTTCTGCGGCAACACCGAGATTCCGGCTGATTTGGCTGCGCACGAGCCCCAGCGAACGGCGCTGTACAAAGGCGTAGTGGCCCTGGTGCGCGCCTACGCCAACCTTTCCGACGAGATGGAGGCCGCGGGATATAGTAAGGCCGACGGCGAGCGCATCAAGCGGCAGGTGAATCACTACGTCGATGTGCGCGAGTTCGTCCGCCGGGCGAGCGGTGAGGAAATCGACCTCAAGGCCTACGAGGCCGACATGCGCCACCTGCTCGACACGTACATCGAGGCCGACCAGTCGCGGAAGATTTCCCCGTTCGACGGCGTGGGCCTGCTGGACCTGATCGTGAAGAGCGGCGTGGCCGCAGCCATCGGCGGCATGCCGTCGGGCCTGCGCAGCGACAAGAACGCGGTGGCGGAAACCATCGAGAACAACGTACGTCGCAAGATCATGCAGGAACGGCTCAACGACCCGGCCTTCTACGAAAAGATGTCCGCGCTGCTCGACGAGGTCATCAAATTTCGCAAGGAGCGAGCGGCAGAGTACGAGCAGTACCTGAAGAAGATCGCCGAGCTGGCCAAGCAGGTCCAAGCCGGTGTGGCCGACGACGCGCCGGATGCCCTCAAGGCCAGCGCCGGGCTGCGCGCCATCTACAACAACCTGAAGGCCAGGCCACGGGCGGCGGACGGCGACGACGACGGAGCACAAGCTAGCGGCCCCGTGCTCGCGCTCGCGATGCGCATCGACGCCAAAGTGCGCGAGGTCCGGCCGGACGACTGGCGCGGCCACCAGGCGAAGGAACAGGTCATCAAGCGTGGGCTCTACGAGGTGGTTGCCGACGAGGGCGAGGTGGAGAACCTGTTCCGCATCATCAAGGCGCAAGGGGAATACTGATGGGCGAAGGTTTCGCCATCGGCGGCATTCACGTCGAGGTGGTGAAGAAGGCCATCAAGAACCTTCACCTGACGGTGCACCCGCCGCAGGGCCGCGTGCGCATCGTTGCTCCCGAGCGCATGCAGCTGGACACCATCCGGCTGTACGCGATTTCCAAGCTCCCTTGGCTGCGCCGCCAGATTGCCGAGCTGCAAGCCCAGGCCCGCGAGTCCAGCCGCGAGTACGTGAATCGTGAGAGCCACTTTGTCTGGGGCAGCCGATACCTGCTCAAAGTCGTCGAGCGAGAAGCACCCCCCACCGTAGAGCGGCACAAGCGTCAGCTCGTCCTGGCAGTTCGCCCAGGTACCAGCGAGGCCCAGCGGCACGAGATCCTTGCCGCCTGGCACCGCGCCCAGGTTCGTGCTGCCGTGGGGCCGCTGCTCGCCAAGTGGCAACGCATCCTGAAAGTCGAGGCGCGGGCCATCTTCGTCCGCCAGATGAAGACCAAGTGGGGCAGCTGCAACCCCAAGAAAGCCACCATCCGCTTCAACACCGACCTAGCCAAGAAGCCACCCGCGTGCCTCGAATACGTGCTGGTCCACGAACTGGCCCACCTCTGCGAACCGACCCACAACGACCGATTCCAAGATATCCTGAGTCGTCACCTGCCCACCTGGCCGCAATTGCGCAACCGGCTCAACCGGGCGCCGCTGGCGCATGTGAACTGGGAGTATTGAACTGTCCATGGGCGGTATACGTCTCGCATGGTGGCTGGCGCCGACGGGGGGCCGGGTCGCCAAGTGGGTCGTGGCCGACGAGAAGTTGCGGAGCAGCGTGCGGTTTGCCGGAAACGCGCCTATGGACACCGCACAGGGGAGCAGGTATTCCACACCGGTGCGAAGGCGACAGGGAAGCACGTGAGAGGTTCCAAAGACATGAACGAAGATGGCGACGAGCAGTTGGACGATGACAACCAGGAGAACGCCGAACTCAAGGACATCGGCAGGATCATGTCCCGAGGTGGCAAGGACACCGGAATCATGGACTCCGCGTTCCAGGTAGGGGTAACTCACGGGGCGATCCCAAGCCAAGCCGCCATCAAGGAGGAGACCGAGCGGGAGTCCACGCAGGCACCCGAGGAGGAGGAGGGCGACAACGCCAGCACCAACGATCCGGTACGCACGTACATGCGCAAGGTGGGTACGGTTTCACTCCTGACCCGCGAAGGGGAAGTGGAGATGGCTAAGCGCATCGAAGACGGTGAACGCCGAGTGTTGCAGGCGGTGCTCATGTCTGCCTTTGCTGTAGAGGAGATCCTGGGTCTGGGTAGCCAGCTGCGCGAACAGAAGATTCGGGTCAAGGATGTGGTCAAAGACGCGGACGAGGATGATGCCGAGTTCGACGAGAACTGGCACGTCGAGCGGGTGTGCAGGGCGATCGAGGACGTGCGCCGACTGCATCGGAATATGCAGAAGGTCAGGGAGAAGAAAACTGCGACCGGTGCGGCGCGCACGAAGGCCAGCAACCATGTCGCAAGGCTCAAGCAGGCAATGATCGATGCTCTGCTGAACGTGCGCCTCAACAAGAAGCAGATCGATCGCATCGTCGCCCGGCTGAAGGATCTCGTATCGCGCATCGAAGCTGCCTGCCGGGAGATCGACACTTGCGAGCAGCGCGCCCGCATGCCCCAGAACGATCTCCGCAAGGCTCTGCGCGAGATTCGTTCCTCGCCCCAGCGCCGGCGTGCGATGGCCAAGAAGATTGGCCTTTCCCCAGACGAGATAGTGGAACTGGCCAACGTCCTAGCCAACGCAAGAAGGAAGGTCAAGAAGGTGGAAGAGGATGCCACTATGACCGAGCAGATCCTGCGTAAAACAGTGCATGAAATCCAGGAGGGCGAGCGCCAAGTGGAGCAGGCCAAGGCCGAGATGATCAATGCCAACCTGCGGTTCGTGGTTTCCATCGCGAGGAAGTACACCAACCGCAACCTGCAGTTCCTGGACCTGATCCAGGAAGGCAACATCGGGCTGATGAAGGCGGTGGAGAAGTTCGATTACAAAAGGGGCTACAAGTTCTCGACGTACGCAATGTGGTGGATTCGGCAGGCCATCACGCGGGCCATCGCGGACCAGTCCCGCACCATACGGATCCCAGTCCATATGGTCGAGGCGACCAACAAGCTCAGGTGGACCCGGCGCCATCTGGTCAAGAAGCTTGGACGCGAGGCCACTCCAGAGGAGATCGCTGGGAAGATGGAGCTGTCGATCGAGAAGCTCCAGCGTGTGCTCAACATGGTCAAGGAGCCCCTCTCGCTGGAGACACCGGTAGGCGTGGAAGGCGATGCGCACCTCGGCGACTTCATCGAGGACGAGGACGTTATCTCGGCGGACGACGCTATGATCACGATGAACCTGGCGGATCGGACGCACAAGGTGCTGGCCACGCTCACGGGGCGCGAGGAGAAGGTGCTGCGAATGCGCTTCGGCATTGGCGAAAAGTCGGATTACACCCTAGAGGAGATCGGGCAGATTTTCGACGTGACGCGCGAGCGCATCCGCCAGATAGAGGCCAAGGCCCTGCGCAAGCTGCTCCGCCCGTCGGAGAAGTTGGGGCTGAAAAGCCTCATTGAGGGATAAAACGCACAGTGGAAGGAAGTCTGTCTCCATCATTAGATCAGTTCATTGCTGGTCGGGCACGTAACACAGGCGAGCTTCGCACGGCGCGGTCAGACGAAAAATGTGGCAGCCAATAATGGGGTAGCGTTTTCTGAAGCGAAATTGATCTCTGACGAGAACATGAGTGGTTACGAGGAGCAGGTTGAGAGCGCTGCCGCCTCACATGAGGCCAATGCTAGGTTGGTCCAGACGATCTTGCCAGCTTCTCGTCGGAGTCGGGAGGAACGCGGCATGCGCTTTCATAGCGGTTCACGAGATTAAACCAACTCAACATCAGGATCAATTTCCGCGAGTTATCGACACCCCAGCGCTCAATTGCTGCTTCCAGCAAGTGCTCTCCGAGGGTTGCGCGATCCGCGATGTCGTCCGCCATCCGCGCAATCAAAACGATGTCCGGATCTATTCCGGCGACCGGGCCGTCAGCGGTGAGCGCCTCCACCTCAGTTTGTGAAAGTCCGCTATTGAGCGCTATACGAGCGGAAGCATGCACAGCATACATGCAGTTCAAACGCACGGCGGTTCGCACAATCATTGCTTCCCGCAGCCTGGCGTCGGCAGCGGGGCAGGCGAAGACCGCCCTCATCAGCGCAACAGCTGGGCCTGCGAGATCGCCCGCCGCTGCCAGCGCGATTGCCCCGTTGAGCGTCTTGTCAGGATTGAAATCGCTTCCGAAGGTGGCTCGCGCCTCTTCGGCGGTTGGCATCGGCAAACAGATATTGGTCATCGTTCTCCTTCAATGGGGCGCCGTCTTTCCAGGCGCCGCTTGCGTCGCGGCTCTAGTCGACCGCTTCGCCCAGCACTGCCACGTCATCGACATCAATGCCGATTCCTGGCGCCAGAAATCCCAGTCCTCCTCGAAGAAAGGCAAGTAATGGCCACGGTCCGACGGTCAGATTCACGCGGATTCTCGTGGCCGTCTACAGGCTTCACCTGTATTTCACCAACAACGCATTCCAGCCGGGGCCAGCAGTCAGGGGGATGGCCGGCAACCCCGTGACACTAACGTTGTCTCCGTAATCAAGGTCTCCAGGTCCAGCGACAACACCTGCCACATAGAGGTTGTTCGTGGAATCCACCGTCACTGCGTTGAATTCGTCGTCGGAGTTGGCCGTGCCTACGTGCTTGGACGAACCTGCCCACGCGGCAACTCCGGAAGGGCTGTATCTCACCAACAGACTGTAGTTTTCACCCTGTGTGGCGGCCGCAACCGTGGCCCCGTTGCCGAAATCGTATGGCCCCAAGCCATAGGCCGTCCCCGCAGCATACACATTGCCCGTGGAATCCACTGCTAGCGAAGAAAAGTACGCGCCGGGGCCGCCTGTGGTGACTGTCTTCGCCCATTGGGTGATTCCCGAGGAGCAGTCATACTTCACCAAGAGTGGAAATGTTGGGCCTGCCGTGCCCAGGAAGGCATCCTTGTTGAGGGTACCCTGGGCCGAGATGCCGTTGCCAAGGTCGATAACCCCACTTCCCATATTGCCCCCTACGTAAATGCTGCCCGTTGAATCCAGCGCCAAGGACCCAGACGCTCCCGTCCGTATCCACTGGGCGATTCCCGATGCGCTATACTTCACGAGCACGGAATTGGGGGCCGTCGCACTGACGCCATTGCCAAAATCGTAGGCTCCGCTGCCGAGGGCGCTACCGATTCCGCCTGACACGTACAGGCTACCGTCAGAGTCCACCGCAATCGCGCCGAACCCGGAATTCGGAGCGTCTCCAGTGACTGTAATTGCAGTCACGGTGCGTTTCCATTGGGCCGCTCCCGACGAATCGTACTTCACGATCAACGCATAAGCAGGGCTCACGGGGCCCGAAATCGGGCTCAGAATCTTGGCTCCTTTGCCCGCCAGCGTGACGTCGGTGCCAGCGTCGTAGCCCCCACTTCCCGCCAGCGCGCCTGCAACATAGATGTTCCCGGAGCCATCCAGGGTCAAGCTGGACCTGCCACCATTGGATCCCGAGTTCCCTGAGTCATCGGTGACAGTCTGCGCCCACTGCGTGTTTCCCGTGGAGTCGTACTTGACCAGCACGGTGTCAAAGAGTGCGTCGGATTTCGTGACCGTGACCCCGTTGCCAAAGTCGATGGCCCCCGATGCGACATCCGGCAAGCTGACCAGTGCCCAGACGTTGCCTGCCGGATCTATTGCCAGAGGGCCGATGTCGCCCAAGATTCCAGAGCGTGCCCACTGAGGGGTTCCCGCCGCATCGTACTTCACCAACAAACCGTTGTAGCCATCGTAGCTTGCCGTCGCTGTGACCCCGTTGCCAAAATCGACCGTGCCTGGACCCCATAGGTTGCCAGACACGTAAATGTTGCCCGTCCGATCGATCGCTAGTGACTCTAACTCGGACCCAATTCCCGGTGGTACGACAGTTCTAGTCCACTCGGCCACGGTCGTGCCTCCGGCGCTTACGCCCGCCTCGCCAAGGCCCGCCACGTCCGCGCCGGCAGCCCCGCCTGCGCCGGCTCCACCGAGCCATCCCCCAATGCCGCCGCTAGCGCCAGAAGAGAGTATCCCGCCGGAGCCCATTGCTCCACCTGAACCAGCAACACCTCCGCTGCCCGTCGTGCCCCCGCCGCCCGAGCAACTCACTCCTGCCACCAGGATGTAAAGGGCCCACACACCCCCGAGTATTCGTGTCGGAAACAGCAACGTCCCTGTCGATTTCTTTACTGGCATCGAACACCTCACCGATACCGGGATTGTGGATCGCTAACCGAGGCTGGAGCCCGGTGCCCCCGGTCGCGTGGTCAATGCTACGCTTCCTGATGCCACGGGCAAGTGTCACTCATCACAGCCCAGGGCGCCCAGAAGTTCGTGACGGCGGACTGCCGCGAACATCCGAGCGCCTGGGATTTGTCACGTCGCCGAGGCAGTCGCCGCCAGGGCCGCCGACCAGGACCAGACCGACATCGCCATCATGGGCCGCCACTTCGACGCTGCGCCCAAGCGACGGTCCACGCCACCGACGCACGACCTGAATCCCCGCGCCCGCTACTCGCTGGCTGACCGTTCCTGACCATGCCGCTACGCTGCGCCATTCGCCGAGGGCGCGCCGAGTCCAACGGCCTTGTTGTCGCGTCGTGATGTCCACGGTGCACAGTCGTTGGCGCGACGTGGCGTCGCAACATCACCGTTACTTAGGTTACGACGACACGCTGATTCAGAAGCGACCAACTCAATTTACGCCCACGCCTGCGATGGCGGTGTTCTTTCGGTGGGCGGCGCGTGCGCACTCTTGGGAGATCTCCTACTTGAACTCGGCCTGCATGGATCCTTGCGTGGACGGTGGCGGAGCGCTTCGACCCATCGAGCACGTGCCAGGTCACCGCATGTGCCCACACCCGTCTGGGGGCGCGACGAGCTTCAAGCCGGTGAGATGTGGAACTCGAACTCGCTCATCTCCTGGCTCCTTATGGAAAGCAAAGAGACGCTCGGCGACATTTATCAGTCGCGACTTCGCTCGCCGCAGATCACTGGCCAACCACCAACAGCGTGATGCTGTTCGCGGCGACCGACAAGCCGCTGATGGCGCCCGCTGAAATCGCGACGTTGGCGGCGACCGCAGGAGCTGCGCCGTTTACGCTCTGATAGACCTTGGCGGTCGCGCCGGCGGTGAAGTTGTTGAGAGTGACCGTCATGTTGGATTGGGCGGAGGTCCCCGTGTTGACGACCATGATCCACAGCGTCTTCGGATTGCTCGACGAATCCGTCGCCGCATACACATGAACGCCGGAATACGAGCTGGCCGCACCTACCGACACGTCGCCGAACTTGCCGCCCGAGCCGTCGTAGTTGCGGAACATCGCGAAGGCATTGTAGGCGTAACTGTGTGCGTAGTTGCCCTTGGCATCCTTGGGCACGATCGAGGTCCAGTACGCAGCCGCGCGAACACCGAGCACGCCAAAGGTCCCGAGGTAATCGGCCTCCAGCGCGGCGGCGGCCGCGTCCGAGGTGTCGTTCGCGACGTTGTACTCGCTGACACAGATGGCGGTGCCCGGATAGGTCGAATTGATCCAGCCTTGGAAGTGCGAGAACGTGTTCGTCCACATCTGTTGTGCGGTGCCGGGGTAGTGGGTGTCGAGACAGTCGAAGATACGCCGGTGGTTGGTGTCCTCGTACTGCTTCCCCTTCGCCATCATCGCCATCGCGTACGACTTGTCGACCGTGTAGGGGATGGCCATTCCGTTGCCCCACGTTCCGACGCCGCACTCGGTTTGCATCAAGTTGATCATGTCGTCCGGGTTCATGACGGACAGAAACAGCACCTGCGCGGTCGGATCCCCATTCTTGATAGCCGCCGCGTAGGCGATCGAACGATTGATGATGTCGTCGTTCGGGGACACGCCCGCCTCATTGCCCGAGGCGATCTTCACCGAGTAGTCCATGCAGTTGGTGCCCGGGGGATAGAGCGATGGGTAGATGTCCTGGCGCAGGCCCTGCCAATTGTCGGGCTCGTTGTCGAGTTGGTAGTACTTCAGACCACCATTCGCAGCCGTCCCAAACGTCGACACGAAGTGGGCCACCCAGTCGCCCATGAAACTGGTGTCGAGATTGCTCGACCCCTTGTCGACCAGGATGGATTCCTGGGCGCCGATGGCTTTGCAACACGTCGCCGACGACAGCAGGCCCCCGTCGGGAAGCTGCGGATAATTGCAGAAGCTGAGATTTTGACCGAGCTGCGCGCTGTAGGTGCTGTCGGACGTGGTGGCGACATTGGCCAGCCATCCGGTGATAGGAATCGTCATCAGGATATTGAGACCTCGGGACTTGCTCGTTTTCACGAACGTGTCGGTCCCGCTCCCGCTCCCCGCGTAGTTGGCGCAATTCCAGTCGCCGCCCGAGTTGTTGATGTCCTTCTGCCAGTTGTAGGTCGCCTCGGAGTCGCCTCCCCAGCGATCGAGCGTGGCGACCTTGTAGGAATCGTCGGCACTGTCGGTCGCGAAGGCGACGCCGTAGAGGTCCGGGGAAATGGGGGTGAGCTGCGAATGCACATCGACCACGATGCCCGAGCCGCTCTTGGCCTGACAGACGCCGTCGGCGCTACACAGCTGCGAGGGTGGACAGCCGCCGCACGTTCCGTTGCAACCGTCACTTCCGCAGGTCTTGTTGGCGCATGACGGCGTGCAGGTAGCTCCCCCGGTCCCGGTGGCGCCTCCGGAAGCGGTGGCGCCTCCGGTCCCGGTGGCGCCTCCGGAAGCGGTTTGGCCACCGCTGCTGGTCGAACCGCCGGACGCAGTCCGACCTCCGGTGCTCGTCGCGCCGCCGGCCCCGCTGACGCCGCCATTGCTCATGGCGCCGCCGTTTGGGCTGCCGCCCGACGCAGGCGATCCGCCCCCGACACCGCCATCAGACGACGACGACTTGGCGCAGCCAGTAATGCCAACGGTCGCCGCAATGGCGACCACTGAGAGAGCGCGCAGGTACTTCACAGCTGTAGTAAACACGGCACGGGCCCGAGTGGGAAAGTCCCGCCTTCTGCCGGGCCGCATCACTTGAGAGCAGTCCAGCTGTGTGCGCGGCTCGGAGCAAAGCGCGGGCAGAGCGTCTTGCCGCGAACCGGGCGATGACCTGCAGGGAGTGCAGCGGTCAGCAAGCCAGCCTTCCAGAATTACCCAATCCCCACCCCATGATTTCAGCGCTGCCGCTGTTGCGTACGCTTTTCTACGGAAGGTCTTCGCACGCAGCTGGGCAGAATGTAGCCGTTCGGTCGGAGGCGCGAAGTGCGGCGCCGAGGTCATCTGCGCCGCCGTGTTGTTGGCCGCGCCGCAGCCGCGTGCCGAGATAGATGATGTGGCGGCGCCCGCCGCTGCCCGACCGGATCCGCTCGACGCGGAATTCCCCCGCTGCCAGCCGGGCCTCGAAATGCGGGTCGGCTTCCTCGGACCAGATCGCCACCACGCCGCCCGGCGCGACGGCAGCCTGCATCCGTTCTATGGCCCGAGCGCCGTATAGCGGATCCCCAGCGCGACGGGTCGCTTCGTGCGGCCCCTCGTACAGATCGAGGATGATAGCGTCGTAGCCTCCGGCAGGCGCGCGCGCGATCACGGCTGCCACGTCGTCCACCACCACGTCCACGCGGTGGTCGGCCGTCGCCCCGTCGGTCAGTACGGCCAGTGGTCCACGGCACCAAGCCACCACACGCGGGCTGATCTCCACCACGGTGATCCGTCCCGTGCTCGGCAGCCCGTCCAGAGCGGCGCGCAGCGTGTGTCCCATGCCCAGGCCGCCCAGCAGCACCCGCGCCCGCCCGGCCAGTGCCGCGCAGGAGAGCCGCGCCAGCTCATCCTCGGAGCGATGGGCCTTGCTGGTCATCAGGACTCGCCCCGCGATCGTGATCAGGAAATCTTGCTCGCCACGCTGGCGCAACTCCAGCTGGCCTTCAGGTGTCTCGGTGCGGTCGATGGTTCGCCAGGGTCGCATGGGGGGCCTTTGCCTAGCACGGGAGGACCCGCTTGTCTCACCTATGTGCAGCAAGAATGGGACTCAAACACGAATCGCGTTGAGGGAACCTCATCGGTCGAGCCATCGCCGCGCTACTACCAACCGACCCGAGCACGTCGACCCGGCCCTACGCCGTCCCGGCTGTTTCGACCAAGTGGTGTGGCAAGTCGCTGGGCCGTATCCAAAGCCTGGCAACTCCTATCAACGTGCGGCGGTCTCAAGCCTTGGCTTGCCACCGGATCGTGCGACATGAATCGGACGGGAGACTCTTCAAGAAATCTCGCCCATCCTTACCACCTGTAGAGGAAGACAATGAACAGCATCCCAACTTCACGCTCTGCTCCTATCGGACTTGGATTCGCCTTCCTGGCCCTACTTGCGCTGGCGGACTGCTCGAACGGTGTGCTCGGCTCGGCAAGCAAGGACGGCGGGACCGGCGCCGACGGCGCAACTCTTGGGCCAGCCAATGTCGTCATTTCGGCGACGGCGCGCACTTCCCGCGCCACGACTTGGTCGGTCAACTATTGGCAGTGGGCGCCGACCTACGGCAACGACGTGGTGGGGACCGAGTCTCTGGTCGCGGCGGTCGCGCCAGCCTTCATTCGCGTGGGCGGCTACAACAACGACGCCAACACGCCGGATGCGTTCGACGACGCACAGATGGATACGCTGGTGGCGTACGCGAGGGCCATTGGCGCGCAGCCCATCATCCAAGTTCCGCTCTTGCAGGACACGAGCGGGCTGCCGCCCACGGCGGACACCGCGGCTGCGGTGGTGCGCTATGCGAACGTGACCAAGGGCTACGCGATCGAATACTTCTCCATCGGCAACGAACCCGACCTCTACGCCAGCCAGGGCCTGCCATCCGATTCGAGCAAGCCGGCGATCCCCAACTTCGGGCCGTCGGACTACTGCACCACCGCGCGCGCCTACGTGACCGCGATGAAGGTGGTCGACCCGACGATTCAGATCGTGGGCCCAGACTTGGCCTGGAAGTACCAGGCCGGCAATGACGCCAATGACTGGTTGACACCGATCCTGCAAACCTGCGGCGATCTCTTCGACGTGGTGTCGATTCATCGCTATCCCTTCGAGGCCGCGCAGTCCTCGCTGGCCTCGGCGGCGACCGATGCGGCGAAGTACCGCGCGGTCATGACGTCCGTGCAGGGCATCCTGCAGGCCACTGGCTACGGACAAAAACCGCTCGCGCTCACCGAGATGAACGTCGCCTACGACGCCACCGCGTGCGTGCTCGATGCTTCGCCGGGCACCGTGGGCTCGGCGCTTTGGGTGGCCGACAGCCTCGGCACGTCGATGGGGCTGGGGCTGTGGACGTCGGCTATTTGGGACATCAGCGATACGAAAAACTGGTCGCTCGGGTTCATCGGCGAGCCACCCGCACACCAGCCGCGGCCCGAGTATTACGCCTACTTGTTCTATGCCCAGCACTTTGGCCCGACCTTGCTCGGCGTGACCTCGTCGCCGGCAGGGGTAAGCGTCTACGCCAGCCGCAATGCCGCCGACAATGCCACCGAGGTCATTGTGGCCAACTGGAACACCACGGTCCAGTCCTTGAGCTTCGCGGTCACGGGCCTGCCCTCGGCATCCGCGACCTCGCCGACCTTCCAGATGCCGGCGGTTTCTCTCGCGGCCTTCGAGCTCGCGGACACCGGCGCGACGAACGCCTGGGTCTACGGCGAAGCGGAGCGGGTGGCCGGGCAAGGCGCGCAGGTGCTGGCGCCGGGAAGCGCGCCGGGTGCGTACCCCGACGCTGGCGCGGGCTCCGCGGGCCGCACTGTCGGGGCCGGCTGTCAATCCGGTGGCCCGACTTGCACGCAGACGGTTTTGCCTGGGCCGGCCATCACGACCAACGGCTCGGCGAAGGGCGCGAACTTGACCTTCGGCACGGCTCCCAATGCGTGGGGCTCGTACGCCTACGCGGCCAGCGGGCAGACCAGTCCCACCGCCACCGTCACGGCGGACGGCAACGGCTTCACCATCTCGGGCGGCTTCGGCCCGCTCACCAGCTCGGGCAACAATTGGGAGGGCTTCGGTCTTTACTACAGCAGTTCGAGCTGCATCGACGCCTCGTCGTACACCGGCGTGAAGTTCGATTTCTTAGGCGACCTCGGCGGCTGCGGCTTCCAGTTCGGGGCTTCGTTCAGTCGCGACCTCGCCAAGGCCGACGATGCAACCCGCGGCGCGTGCGCCGGCACCGATGCGAACTGCTACGGTCCCGCCTTCGAGATCACCACCGCGGCGCGCGCGGCCACGCCGGCGGCTCCCACCATCCAGGTACCCTTCGCCTCCTTGACGGGTGGCATGCCTGTCAGCACCTTCGATGCGGGTTTCATGGTCAGCCTGCAGTGGCAACTCAGCACCACACTGGCCAATCCGGACGGTGGAACCTGCTCCGCCAATTTTACCGTTACGAACGTTTCGTTCTACTAGCTCACCTCGGATGGGCAATTCGTCGGTCTCGCCCGCTGGCCGAGATCCGCTGCAACGACCTGCTCCAACGAAGCCCGGAACTGGTCGATAGAGGTGCGGGTGCAGGGTGTTGGTTGACATTGTCCGCGACCCGTTGGCTAATCCTCGAAAGTCCAAAGGAGGCGCATCATGGCGATGGTCGATCGAGTCAAGGGTATCTGTCTGAAACCGAAAGCCGAGTGGGAGGCGATCGCCGAGGAGGAATCCTCGGCCGCGGCTCTCTTCACCGGGTACGTTGTGCCGCTCGCGGCAATCCCTGCAATCGCCGGCTTCATCGGCGGCTCCATCATCGGCCGCTCCATGCCGTTCGTCGGCAGCTACCGCGTGCCGATGGCAAGCGGTCTGGCCATGGCCGTCTTCACCTTCGTCATGGCGTTGGTCGGCGTCTTCGTGCTTTCGCTCATCGTCAACGCCCTGGCGCCGAGCTTTGGCGGCCAGAAGAACGGCGCCCAGGCTCTCAAGGTCGCGGTGTATTCCTACACCCCGGCGTGGCTCGCGGGCGCGCTGCACATTCTACCCATGCTGGGGATCCTTGCCATCCTCGCCGGACTCTACGGGATCTTTCTTCTCTATCTTGGCCTGCCCCGCCTGATGAAGTGCGCGCAAGAAAAGGCCGTCGCCTACACCGCCGTGGTCGTGGTGTGCGCGATCGTTCTCTTCCTCGTTGTCGGGGCGGCGGGCGCGGCCATCATGGGCACGGGCATGTTCGGCGCGCGCGGCATCCCGGATTTTGCCGGCGGCCACACCTCCTCGTCCGTCCAGTTCGACAAGGATTCCCCGCTGGGAAAGTTACAGGCCATGGGCAAAGTCCTTGAGGAAAACAACAAGAAAATGGAGGCGGCTAAGAAGAGCGGCGATCCCAACGCCCAGGCCGCCGCGGCCATGGCCGGTCTGGGCGCGATGCTTGGCGGTGGCAAGCACGTGGACCCCGTCGGCATCGACCAGCTCAAGCCGTTCATCCCGGATTCATTCGCCGGATTCGCGAAACTGAGCAGCAACGCCGAGAAGACGGGCGCGATGGGCATGATGGTTTCCAAGGCGCAGGCAAGCTACGGCGACCGCGCGCAAAAGAACGTTTCGCTCGAAATCTCGGATGCCGGCGGGGCGAGCGGGCTCTTGGGTTTGGCCGGCTGGATGAACATCCAGGGTGAGAAGGAAGACGACAACGGCTTCGAACGCACGCAGAACGAGAACGGCCGCCTGGTCCATGAAAAGGGCTCCAAACGCGGCGGCGGTAATGAATTGACTCTCGTGCTCGGCGGCCGCTTCGTGGTCAGCGCCAAGGGCCGCGGCGTCGATCTCGCCGCGCTCAAGACCGCAGTGTCGAGCCTCGATCTAGCCAAGCTGGAAGCCATGAAGGACATCGGTGTCCAGAAGTAGGCGCAGGGCGAGACGTGTTCCTCGATGCTGTTCCCTGGCCACAGCCAGATAGGTCTCCGCAGAGGTTCGAGGCTGGAGCGTAAGAAGCGGTAGATGAAGTGCCCGTTTTGCGCCGAGGAAATCCAGGACGCCGCGATCTTGTGCCGGTTCTGCGGCGCGACACGGAGCGGAAAACTTTGGCAACCGCCCGACGGCGTCGGAGTGTCCGCCTTTGCCCGGCGAAAGGGTGCGATTAGCCTGCGTCTCGCAGGCGCCTTCTTTTTGATCACGGCCGCCTACGAGGTGTACTCGATGACCGGCGCTGTTCCCCTGGCGGGCGCGGTTCGTACGGGCTTGATCGCGGTCACGTACCACTTGGTCTTCACCGCAGCGTACGTTGCGATAGGTCTGGGGCTGATGATGTTGCGGCCGTGGGGGATCCCGGTGCTGCTCGCCGGCACCGGGTTGTACACCATCGATCGGTTGGCGCTCCTTCTCGATAGGGCAGGGATACTGGCATCGATCGGCCAGTCGAACTCCGAACTCCAAGGGCTCATTTTTGGGCCGGACGGGATGGGGAGCCTGATGGACTCAGACATGATCGTGCATGCCACGCGCGTGGAGATGGTTGTGCTCCTGGCCTGCTGGTGGGCGTTTGCCTTCTACGCCGTCAGAAAGCGCCGCCTATTCGAGCCGCCGCCACGCAGTTGACCCCTGGAAACGCGATGACTTCCACCGCGCGCGATCGGGCCGAGGCGGCGCGGCGGTTGGGCTCACGTGGTTCACATCCCTTTCATGGCCCTTCAAAACAACAACAGAAGGTCACAGAGCCCGGCTAGAAGTGGATCCAATCGACATGAATTGGTCTTGCACTCAATTTGAATGAGTCAGAGGTCGGCGAAATCTCGCAGGCCATACAAGTCGAACTCCAGATTGACCGGCCCGAAAGATGCATCTTGGTCTTCTGCGGACGTAGAAACTGCGGCGTTTCACTCAGATGCTGCGTGTCCGCCAAGTGAATGAAAGGAAAACAAAATCATGAGCACCAGCACACTGATTATTTTGGTCGTCCTAGGAGTCCTTCTCTTTGGCGGTGGCGGCGGCTACTACTGGAGAAGTCGACGCTAGCGCGCCGCCCAGATCGTCCCGAGTGGCGTGCGCAATTCGCACGATTTCTAGAGCTATGTCCTCGGGGGAAAGGACGAAGTCTATGCATCCGCTTGCTATTGCGCTCTCAGGCATGTCTGGCTGCCCCGCCGTGTCGAGCTTCTGCGCGATGGTGATGCCCCCCACGTCCTTAATTCCACGCAGGGCTGCCGCCCCATCGCCATCATAGCCAGAGACAATGACCGCGATGAGTTTGCCGCCCCAGTGTTGGGTTAGGGAGCGCAGAAAGACCGTAATCACATCGGGCCATCCCCGGGGCTTTGAAATGGGCTTGAGATGGAACTCTCCATCGAGAACGTGCAAATCACGCTGTGCTGGAATAATGAATACCCGGTCGGGCCGAATCCGCAGACTATCCGTGATCAGCTCGACCGGCATCTCCGTGTAGCGCGGAAGAATCTCGTGCAGCAAAGTCCCCACGGTTCTCAGGTGATTCACGATGACGATGGCGACGCCCATGTCGGCTGGCAGATGCTGTAGAAGCCGTGTGTAGGCGTCGAGGCCACCGGCCGAACCACCCACGCAAACGACGGGAAAGTCCTTTTCAGCGCCGTGAGCCTTCATGGAGAATCCTCCGTTGCTTCCCAGCCTATTGTGCGAACTGCCCTTGACGCCACGTCATTTGCCGGCTGTGTTCTTCCGAACTTTGCCGCCTTTGCCGCCTTTGCCCCTCGCTGGTTTGCGGCTTTGGCGCGGACGCTTGGGGGCTTGTTGCAGGCGGGCATCCAGCTTGTCCTTGTCCTGCTCTATCTGTTTCTGCTCGCTTATGTCGCTCAGGATGACGCGGCTCGCGGATGCACTGCCGTGGCCTGAAGGGTCCTGCGTCGCGGCCGTCAGTCGAGCCCAGAATGTCGTCCCGTCGGCCTTCACCATCCGCAATTCGCACGTGTGCGCTTTGCCCGTCGCCAAGAGATCTCTGCGGTGCAGGTAGTACACGTCTTGGTCTTCCCTGAAGATGAACTTGGTGATGGGCTGCTTGACAAGCGCTGCCCGGGGAATGCCAAGCAGGATGACGCCGTTCAAGTTGGTTTCCAAAATGCGCCCCTCGTGGGAGATGACGAAGTAGCCCACCGGCGCCAGGTTATAGAGGTCGAAATAGCGTTCCCTGGTCGCGGTCAGCTCTGCCTGGGCTCGGACAAGCTCTTCGTTCTGCATCTCCAGCTCGATCTGATGCACGCGAAGCTCATGGATCAGCTTCAGGGCTTCTGCGGGCGTCAGAGTCGCGGGATCTTCCAACGACGAGGCGCCTTGCGCCTGGGCGATCTCCTCGGCCCGCCAGCGCAGTTTGGTGACTAGCTTGGGCGCGTCATCCTTGACATTCATTGGGCACCGTCATCCTCTCTCCGCCGCGGCGAACCCCAGCATCGTACGCGGCATTTGGAGTCCACGCCAGATCGTCAAAATGTACCCGACAGATGTCTTTACTGCTCCAAAGATATCTGCTCGACTCCGCTTACCTCAACTGGCCTAGACAATGCATAGGGCCCGGCCAGGCTTTCAAATCTCGGTGCCCTAACCACGATGACTCGCAAACGACAATCGGAAGCCCGGAACGCGGAGAAAGCCATCAAGCCGGTCGCAGGCGTGCGTCCTTCGTTCCCCATCGTCGGCATCGGTGCCTCGGCTGGAGGTCTGGAAGCGCTCGAGAGCTTCTTGCGCCACTTGCCGGACAAGAGCGGACTCGGCTTCGTGGTCGTTCAACATTTGGACCCGACCCAAAAGGGCATGTTGGCCGAGCTGCTAGCGCGGGCCACGCCCATGAAGGTTCTTCAGGTCAAGGATCGCGTAAAGGTAGAACCTGATCGCGTCTACGTCATTCCACCCAACAAGGATCTCTCAATCCTGCACGGAGTGCTGCACTTGCTGGCTCCGGCATCGCCGCGCGGGCTGCGTCTGCCCATCGATTTCTTCCTGCGCTCCCTGGCCGCCGACCAAGGACCCCAAGGCGTCGGCGTGGTGCTCTCGGGAATGGGCTCGGATGGAACCCTGGGCCTTGCCGCCATCAAAGAGAAAGGCGGCGCGGCGTTCGTGCAGGCCCCGGCCTCGGCCAAGTTCGACTCCATGCCGAGGAGCGCCATCGATGCTGGACTGGCCGATGTGGTGGCGCCGGTCGAGGAACTGGCCGGCAAGATCGTAGCCTACCTTGCCCAAGCTCCCCGCATAGCCTCGCCCGATCTCATCCTGGCCTCCAAGACCGAGAGCGCGATCGAGAAGATATGCGTCCTCCTGCGAAGTCAAACCGGTCACGATTTTTCGCAATACAAGCGCAGCACCGTCTACCGCCGCATCGAGCGGCGCATGGGATTGCACCAGATCGACAGCATCGCCGGCTACTTGCGCTACATGCAGGAAAGTCCGCAGGAAACCACGCTGCTCTTCAAGGAGCTGCTGATCGGCGTGACCAACTTCTTCCGCGATCCGGAAGCCTGGGACCAGCTGCAAAAGAAGGCAATTCCCGCGCTGCTGGCGGAACGTCCCGCGGGTGGGGTGCTGCGGGCATGGGTGCCGGGCTGCTCGACCGGGGAGGAGGCATACTCCTTGGCCATGGTTTTCAGGGAGGTCTTGGCGGAAGCTCGGCCGGAAGCTCGGCCGACCCGGAGCTACTCGCTGCAAATCTTCGCCACCGACCTCGACAAGGATTCCATCGAACGAGCGCGGCAGGGAAGCTACCCAGCCAACATTGCCAGCGATGTTTCGGCGGATCGTTTGGACCGCTTCTTCGTGAAGGAGGAGCAAGGCTACCGCGTGCGCCAGGAGATCCGCGAGTCGGTGGTCTTCGCCACGCAGAACATCATCATGGATCCGCCGTTTACCAAGCTCGACATTCTGAGCTGCCGCAACCTTCTCATCTACCTGGAACCCGAGCTGCAGACGAAGATCCTTCCGCTTTTTCACTACAGCCTCAGGCCAGGCGGCATTCTTTTTCTGGGCAGCGCGGAGACGCTGGGGCCGGTCGCCGATCTCTTTGCTCCCAAGGGTGGCAAAACGCGAATCTATCGGCGGCTCGATACTGATCCCAAGGCCATGCCCGTCGAGTTTCCGGCATCGTTCCATGTCCGGCCCCGTACTGTAGACGTAGCGGCTGGCCGAGCGGCATCGACCCCCAATCTGCAAACCCAGGCTGCGCAGCTTTTGCTCGATCGCTACTCGCCCGCCGCCGTGCTCACCAACGCGCAGGGGGACATCCTCTATATCAGCGGGCGGACAGGCAAATATCTTGAGCCCGCGGCCGGCAAAGCCAACTGGAATATCCACGCCATGGCCCGCGAGGGATTGCGCAGCGAACTGGGTGGTGCCTTCCAGAAGGCATTGCGAGATCGGCGCGGCGCCGGGCAGATTCGTGTGCGGCTGAAAGACGGCGGGGTCGTACACATTGTGGATGTCACCATCGAGCCACTGCACGAGCCGGAAGCAATGCGTGGGATGGTCATGATCGTGTTCGCCGACGTGGCCTCATCCCCGTCCGAAAGGCCATCGGGCAAGCGTGCTCGAATTCCCGCGTCCGAGGCGATGTTGGAGCAAGAGCTTGTGCACGCGCGCGAGGAGATCCGATCCACGCAAGAGGAAATGCAGACGTCCCAGGAAGAGCTCAAATCGGCCAACGAGGAGTTGCAATCCACCAACGAGGAGCTGCAGAGCACGAACGAAGAGCTGACCACGTCCAAGGAGGAGATGCAGTCCATGAACGAGGAATTGCAAACCCTCAACCACGAGCTGCAAGCCAAGGTCGACGACGAATCTCGCGCCAACGACGACATGCGAAACCTGCTCGATAGCACCGACATCGCCACTCTGTTCCTGGACGAAGCCCTGAAGGTGCGGCGTTTCACCCCGTGCATGACGAAGATAATCAAGCTCATCCCCGGCGACCTGAATCGACCCATCACCGACCTCGCTTCGGATCTGATTTACCCAGAGCTTGGTTCCGATGCCCAAACGGTGCTTCGAACCCTGGTATTCAAGGAGACGCCGGTGAAGACCGTCGACGCGCGCTGGTTCTCGGTGCGCATCATGCCCTATCGCACGCGGGACAACCGCATCGACGGCGTGGTGATCACATTTACCGATATCACCGCCGCCAAGACATTGGAGGCGACGCTGCGCCAGAATCAATTGACCTAGTAGCTAAATAGGAAATGGGATCAATAGGAGTGAGGGATGAACAAGATTGAAAGCGAAAAGCAAGATGCAGGCGAGTTGCGCCGCCGGGCGGAGGAGCGATTCGGAGCACATCATGCCGATGCCATCCCAGGAAGGACCAACACGCCGTCGGAGACGCAGCGGCTGCTTCACGAATTGCAAGTACACCAGATCGAACTGGAGATGCAGAACGAGGAATTGCAGCGCGCTCGCATCGAGGTCGAGGAAGGGCTCTCCCGCTACACGGATCTCTATGAATTTGCTCCCGTCGGATACCTGACCCTGAATCGGGAGGGCGAGATCCGGCAGGTGAATCTCACGGGAGCGCGCCTGTTGGGCTTGGAACGCTCGCATCTGGTCGGCAAACGCCTGGCCATCATGGTCGACGCCGACAGCCGTCCCGTCTTCAATGCATTCTTCACCAGGGTATTCGAGACTGGGCACAAGGAAACCTGCGAGGTGGTCGTGCGCCCGGAAGTGGCGTCGCCATTTGCCGTCGAATTCGCCGCCACGGCGTCGGCCGGCGGCGAGGAATGTCGCGTCGTCGCCACGGACATCACCGCCCGCAAGCGCGCCGAAGCATTGATGGCGGTCCGCCTGCGGTTGCAAGAGTACGCATCGTCGCATTCGCCTAAGGAGCTACTGCAAAAGACACTCGACGAAATCGAGGTCGTCACCGGTAGCCGAGCGGGTTTCTTCCACTACCTCGAGGCGGATCAGCGTACGCCATCGCTGCAGGTCTGGTCCACCCGCACGGTCAGCGCGTTCGATAGCGCGCATGAGAACCTCCCGCACGACGGTGTCATCGAGGACGACATCTGGGCGGATTGTGTGCGCAAGCGCGCTCCCATCATCCGCAACGACAAGCAGCCAAGCCGGAGAGGGCCGACCGACGGCCACGCGCCGCTGATTCGCGAAGTTGTCGTGCCAATCTTCCGCAAGGACAAGATCGTCGCCATCCTGGGTGTGGGCAACAAGGACGCGGGCTACACCACCGAGGATGTCGGCACCATTTCCCACTTGGCGGACACGGCCTGGGAGATTGCCGAGCGTCGGCGGGTGGAGCAAGAGCGGGAGGAATTGCAACTACAACTGGCGCAGGCCCAGAAGATGGAGGCCATCGGCACCCTGGCTGGCGGCATCGCCCATGACTTCAACAATATTCTGGCTGGTATCCTAGGTGGGCTGGCGCTGGTGGAATTGGAGGTCGAATTCGGCAGCCGTAGCAAAACGGATATCCAGGAGATGAAGGCGCTGGTGAACCGTGGCGCGGCGCTGACCAAGCAGCTTCTGGGATTCGCCCGACTGGGAAAGTACGACCGGAAGCCGCTTGACCTCGGGCGCGTGGTGGCGAGGACCAGCGCAATGTACGGGCGCACGCGCCCTGACATCACCATCCAGCTCGACTTCGCGCCTGGACTACTGGCCGTCCACATGGACCATTCGCAGCTCGAACAGGTACTGCTGAACCTGCTTGTCAACGCCGGGCAGGCCATGCCCCAGGGCGGCCACCTTGTCTTGCACGCCGAGAACGCGGATCTCGCCGACGAGGAAGGCGCACTCCTCGGGGTTCCACCGGGACTGTATGCGAAACTGATGGTCACGGACTCGGGATCCGGAATGGACGCCAAAACCATGGGCCGGATCTTCGAACCCTTCTTCACAACCAAGGGCCCCGGACAGGGAACGGGTCTGGGCCTGGCCTCGGTCTACGGCATCATCAAGAACCACGCGGGTTTCATCGGGGTCGAGAGCGAGCTCGGGCAAGGCACGACCTTCACTCTGCTCTTGCCGGCGACCGAGCGTCAGGTCGCGGAGGACAAGACCCCCACGCCGGTTCTTCAGCACGGCACTGGGACCATCCTGGTTGTCGACGACGAGGCGCAGGTCGTGAAAGTATGCTCCCGCCTGCTGCAAAAGCTCGGCTACGACGTCTTGACCGCACCGGGTGGCAAGCAAGCCATCGAAATAGTACGGCAGTACGGAACCAAGATCTCGCTTGTGCTTCTCGACATGACCATGCCCGAGGTGAGTGGACGCCAGACCTACGAGACGCTGAAAATGATCGTACCTGGCGTCAAGGTACTTCTTTCCAGTGGCTCCAGCATCGAAGGCCAGGCACAGGCGCTCCTCGACAGCGGATGCAAGGGGTTCATCCAGAAGCCCTTCGATGCCGCGGCCCTCTCGGCGAAGGTAAGCGAGATCCTCCAAACCGACCGAGATACAACCTGAGATTGCCAGTCGACTATCAATCACGCGCGAACGCGTGCATCAGATCGAGTTGGGCGCGCTTGCGAAGTTGTGGCTGCGTTTAGGCGGAAACCAAGACGAAGCTACGGCCTCGACGGGCAGGATGCGCCGGGCTTTGCGCATCGCCGCATGAGACTCCCTCCTTCAGCTAGAAGGGTTGGGGGTCACAGCGAGGACCAGCTCACGGTAGCAGGAAGGGGTACGACCCTCAAGCGGCGCTAGAAATCATCCTTGGACAAACGACCGGCGCGTGGCGTTCCGGACTCCGGCGATGCGCCAATCCCGGGCGCCGGTGACGCCGCTGCCGGAGGCTCATCGCTTTCCCAAGTTTTGCGCAGAGCCTGCGGCCGCGAAGGAAGATTCTTCGAGGTTGCTCGCGGCGCCACACGTGTGCGACGGGGAGCGACTAGAGCAAGCGTGGCGACTGGCTGTCGCTCCGGCTCACTTTGCTCACGCATTGCAAATTCGGTTGGCGCAGGTGGGGAGAGTGACGCTGCCCACGGGGCTGGAACCGCCAGAAGGTCCACTGTCGCGGCGGCCAGTACGGCAGGAACAGGCGGGTGCGCGCGAGGTTCGCTTTCGCTTGCTGGTGGCGCGGCCGATGCAACCCGTGCAGGGGCAGCTCCTTGCAGTAGAGTGGCGCCGCGCCTGGGCATCGACACCGTGAGAGATCCAAGTGCGACTGCCAGACCCGCTCCCACAAACCCAGGCCATCGACGAAGAACAGAGCGGTTCCTACGGCCAGCGAGGGCCTGGTCACGAGACGAAGGCCTCAGCCGGACTTTCGCACGCCCGATGGGCGACGAAGCCGCCAACTCTTCCGAGCTTCGCTTCGTGTTGTGCTTTCCATTGGGGCTGCTCTCCTTGCTCTCACCTTCCAGGGGAAACGCAAAGAGAAACTGCGTCTCCTGATGCACTCTCGACAGTTCACTATTGAGAGTCGCTTCCACCCCGTCGTTCCCGGAAGGCGACGCCACGGCTGTCAGCGGCGTGAGCAGACGGGGTGCAGGCGTGGTAGGCATCAGCTCGTCTTCGAGAGCGGCTACCATCGCATTCAAGTCCGAATAGCGCTGGTCACGATCCTTGGCCATGGCCTTCTCGATGATGTGTACCAGACCAGACGGTAAATCAGGACGTAGCACCATCACGGGTAAAGCCGGCTTGGTCAAGACCCGGTCGAAGAGAGCCGTGTTTGGCTCTCCCGGGAAGGCCATCTTTCCGGTCAACGATTCGTACAGTAAGAGGCCGAACCCGTACACGTCCGCGCGTCCGTCGATATTTGCCGCACCCAGAATATGCTCGGGAGACATATACCCAGGCGTACCCAGGGCGGATTTTGGTGCTGACGATGTGTCAATCCCTCGTTCCACTATGACTGAGATGCCAAAATCCAAGACCTTGGTGGTCACGATCCGGCCGTCGGGCTCGCTACATATAAAGATGTTTTGCGGCTTGAGATCGCGGTGGACCACGCCCTGTGCGTTCGCGGCTGCTACCCCACGCATGGCCGGCAAAAGCAAGGCCGTGGCTCTGTCGACACTGAGAGCTCCCTCTCGAGCGAGGTAGTGGGCAAGCGTCTCTCCGTCGAGCATCTCCATCACGATGCATGCCATTCCCTCATGCCCGATGACGTCGAAGACCGTCACGACATTGGGATGATTCACCCGACTCGCGGCCAACGCTTCACCGTGAAAGAGATCTTGCGCTTCGCGCGTGGTCGACAGGGACAGCAGGATCACCTTCAGGGCGACTCGCTTGCCGGTGTGTTCATTGGTACCGGCCCATACCGCAGCCATTCCACCCTGCCCAATCAAATGATCGACCCGATATTGTCCACCCACGACCTGGCCCGGCCGCAAGACCGTCTCAACCGTGTTCTTGGGCACAAGTGCGCGCATGTCAGTAAATGCCTACGGCATCTTTCGAGCCACCGCGCAGAGGTGAGTGAATTTGAGTAGTTGCATCGCAACAAGTCCGGACCGAACTGGTTATCTCAATCGAATTGAAGGGCTATTCCCTTCACTTCGAGTGGACCACGGCCGCGCAGGGATGCGCACAGGTGGCCTTTGGAAGCGATTTCAACTGGACTGGGTCCACACGCGGCCGAAGTTGCCGAGGCCGATGCCCCGGGGAGACGTGGGCGATTTAGGAGGCGCCGGGGGCGACTGTCATCGATCCGCATTATTGCGGCGGACAACCGGGCGGATGTCGGAGGCGTCGTCGTTGTGGATGTTCACCGCGTCCACGGCGTGCGTGAGCCCCGTGCCCATGAAGCCTAGACCCGTGCCGGCCGTCGCGGCCCCGACACCGATCACCACCCAGCCGATGGGACCGGACAGCAGTGCGATGCCGACCACTACGCCGGCCAAACCGGTCATGTAGGCCGGAACACCGATCATGAACTGCGTGTGTGCCGTGTGCGCGTGTGCGGCGGCGGCTGGCGCATCCGCCACCAACGCTTCCAGTTCTCCACTGAAGGGGCCGATCGACAACTCGCGGCCGTCCTTCACATACATGGCCGCGCCATGGTGGATGACCATGCCCACCCGACCGGTGTGTCGTGGTTGGTAGGTGGTGCTGCACGCCACCTGCAGCCAGGCCACGCTCAATGCCAGGACCACGCCGGGACGGCCGCTTCGCCCGGTTGCCGCCAGGCTGGTCACGACGGCACGATGACCAGGGTCGGTCTACCGGCTCGGTCCCACTCGGCGGCAAAGCCATCGAAGCCATCCTCGCGCAGCCCGCGCGCGGGATCCAGCAGCAGCACGTGGCGCGTGGTCTGGTTGATGCCCGCGACCACTTCGTAGTGGGACAGCGCTCGATTGCCAACCCGTTGAACGAGCCCGACCAGCACGGGCCGATTCAGCCCCACCTCGTTGACCAGGTCAGCCAGTTCGCCCTTGATCACGAACGCGGCCCGGCCTTTCTGCCGGGCGAAATCGCGCAACGCCCCGACGGCGATTCCGTGACCAGATTCGACATGAACGGCACGCAAGATCTCGTCCGCCGAGGCTGGCACCGACCAGTGCTGCAACATCATCGCGAGAGCCGCCGCCCCACAGTCGCGGTCGGCGGTCTGTCGGATCAAGCGCAGGCCATCGACCACCACCCAGCCACGATCGCGGCCGAGATCGCCGGGCGACACCATCCGTGCCGTGCCGTGGTAGCACCCGGCCAGGGCCGTCACTACCGCCAGCACGAACGGCGTCCGCGGCGAACCGTTGCTCTGTCGGCGCATCCTCAGGCCGATCCGATCACCACAGCACGACGATGAGGACCACGAGCAGGACGATCACCGCCGTGGAGCCTCCGATCCATATGGTGGTGCTGCCACCCTCGAACTTCTCCAGCCCCTTGGCGCTCGCTTCGCGGGAGGCGTAGTCCTGGCCCTTCGTCGTGCGGGCCTCGGTCGGAACGGGGGCTGGAGTAGCCAGGCGGGTCTGCGAAACCTGCGCGCCGTTCTCGGCCGGCGCTTTGGCCGATGCGCTCATCGGAATCGAACCCAGCGCAAGCGCGACGGCAAGGCCAAGCCATCGAAACCCCTGGTGCCGTCTGCGAGCGGGGCGTGATGATGATGATGATGAGTTGCTGGGCGTGATACGAGTGAACAACATGATTGCCTCCATGTGAATGACGTCCATCCGCCTGAACCCAGAAACTACCAGTCCGGTTCCAGCCGTCGGGAAATCGGTTTTGTGTCGCATAATCGTCTCAGGGAGCGATCTTTTCGCTCAACCACTGTCGTGTAGTGTCGACGGAGTCCTTTAACCCGGCGTAGGACTCCTTGAAGCCGCTCTTCACATCACTCCAGGTGGACTCGGTGGCGTTGTCCGCCTGGTCAAGCTGTTGCTTCGTCTTGGCCCATTTCTCCCGCACGGCCACGAGCTTGGCCTTGGCATCGGCCTTCGCCGCGCCACCGGTACTATCTGCCTTGGCGGCAAGGAGGTTCACGTCGTCCTGGAGCACGTCCAGGTCTTTGTTCATCTTGACGACGAATTCGGCCTTCCGCGCGTAGGCGTAGTCCTCCATCGCTTGCGTAGCTTCTATTGTCGCCGCCTTTGCCTTGCCGAGCTGAAAAGCCGAGCCTGAATCTTGTGGTGTTCCGCTCGACGGTTTGTCGGCCGTTGCTTTGCAACCCGCAGCCAGAGCCGCGGCGGAGGCGAAGAAGATGCAGAACGAGATAGCCAGTTTCGGGTCTTTCATCGGTATTCCTCGCGTGGGTGGCGAATTCAAACAATGTCCCGGATGCCTACGCCACCTACAGCAGGTTCCGGGCCATCAAGTAGTTGGCAATGAATTCAGCAGCTTGCGCTGCAAACGCTTCTTGTTGCTGGCTAGCACAATCAAAGAGACGTAGGTTTCCCATCAAATCGAAGGAGAGGGACGGTGATGAGGGCAGGCGATCTGGATCTCAAGGAGTTGCTGGAATTGGACCCGGAAGGCGGCGTGATCCGCTTTGCTGGAGCATAGTCGGAACAAGCGCCATTTTGCCTTGGCCGAAACGCGTCCGCAGCAGAACGTCCGACAAGAAACGTCAACTACAGAGGCCTACACGTCAGTCTCCCTTGACCTATCCCTATACCCGGAGACATATACCCAGGCGTACCCCTTCAGGGCGACTCGCTTGCCAGTGTGTTCATTGGTACCGGCCCATACCGCATCCATTCCACCCTGCCCAATCGAATGGTCGACCCGGTATTGAGCCCAACCGCACCTCAATGTGACAGGATGAGCCCGCCCGCCACGCCGATGGCCACAGCCGCGAACCCGGAAGCGGCGAGCGTCCACCCGAGCCGTTGGTTGAACCAGCGGCTTCGGACTGCCATGACCCGGCGGTCCACCATGACGTAGAGTGCGGAACAAATGACCAAGTTGGCGAGAAGAGCCAGCCCCTTTGCAAGAACCGAGTGCCTTAGCCCGAGCGGGGTCAGCGCGGCATGCACCGCGAAGACCCCGATCCAATGATTCAGATAGAAGGGATAGGAGACTCCTCCGAGGAAGCTACCCACTTTGGACTTTCTGCCCTCGCGCGCGAGCAGGAGGACGACCGCGATGGAGAAGAAGGGCGCGACGTACTCGTACGGCGGCACTCCCGTGGCCATCGCAACCGCGGTGAGTGCGACCACCAGCGCCAGTCCCCATTGGGCCGCCATGGTTTGGTGCCATTTCCCGACACGGTCGCGTAGGATTGCGGCCAGCACGCCGAGCGTGATCGCTCCGTAGGTGTTCGTGGCGATGGCCACCGCAGCGATGGCAGCCCAGAACACCAGTGATCGCCCGAATCTCCGGGGAAGGAGCACGAGCACGAGAGGAGCAATCAGGTAAAACTGCTCCTCCGCGCATACGCTCCAGTAGTGGTTGCCCGCTCCTTGCAGGGGCATCATGCGCTTTGCCGACTGTAGCTGCGCAGGCCCGAAGAGGTTGTATGTGAACGTCAGCTTGTAAAAGGCGAACTCCAACCACTTCCTGGTAATAGGGTCGCGCAAGATACTCGCGCCGAGCAGAAGGGCGAGCCCCACCGCGTACGGAATCCAGATGCGCGTGGCGCGGTTGAACCAGAAGCGCGCCAGGTTTCGCGGGCTGGTTGTGAGCAGAATGCCCCCGATAAGCCATCCACTGAGGGCGAAGAACACCTGGACGGCAAGGTTTCCCGAAGACGACCATCGGAGTATGTCGTCATGGTACAAGGAGACCACCGTGGCCAGGATGATGCGCAACCAGTCGAAGAGTGGATAGTACGTGTCCTGCGGCGCCGGGGCAGCGTTCATTTATGAGATGCTTCTAGTATCAACTTGCCAAGCGGTGCGGTCTTTCGAGTTTGGGATTTCATGCTTTCGTGCCTTTCTTTGGAATAGGACTTCGCCTTGGTGCCCACGACGACAGCAGTTTCGAGGCCATCAGCCGGTCGGCAATGAATTCAGCAGGTTGCCCTGCGAAAGACTCTCAGCGCCGGTTGGTTCAATCAATGTGACGTAGCCTTTCCATCAAATCGACCGCCCACGCTGCCACGGCTTAACCGGCGCCGACATCGCACGCTTGTCCCAGCGGGCGCTATCGCTATTGCGCGCTATGCGGCCATCAAGGCCGCGTTAGAATGCTCCGGCACGCATCGTGCTTCTCCGTCGGAATTCATGGCCAACCTATTGACTCAAGGCCGCGGCAATCGCGGAGAACCGCCGATAGTGTCGGCCATCAGAGCCGACTTGCTTCTGGTGCATGCGCCGGCCTTCTTCGACTTTCGCGACCGCGGCGACATCTACTTCCCCTACCTCGGCACCTCGGGCGATGTTCCCGTCACACCGCTCTACGAGTACTTTCCGGTCGGGTTCAAGACCCTGCAACGCTACCTCGGCGACCGTGGCCACGATGTCAAGCTGCTCAATCTGGCGACCTTGCTGCTGAAATATCCGACGCTGGATCTCAAGGCGGCGTTGGCCTCCCTCGATGTGGGCCTCTATGGCATCGACCTGCACTGGATGATCCACTGCCAAGGCAGCCTGGAAATCGCGCGACTTCTCAAGGAAGTTCACCCGGAAGCGCGGGTCGTTTTCGGCGGCATCACCTCGACCTACTACGCGATGGAAATCATCCACTACCCGATGGTCGACATGGTGATGCGTGGCTACGACACCCACGAGCCTATGTCCCTGCTCGTGTCGAAACTCAAACAGACCCGCGACCTCGACGGCGTCCCGAACCTGGTGTGGAAGGACACATCCGGCGAGATCCACGACAACGGGTACACGCACACGCCAGCGGCGTTCTCGTGCGGCATCGACTGGTCGTCCATTCCGCGGCAGCAGTCCGGGCACTCGCTGCCCATCCTCGAAATCCTATCCACCCAGACCGCAGGATGCCAGCACAACTGCGGCTGGTGCGGTGGCTCACGTGACGCCTTCGCGCGCGTCCATGGCAGCCAACGCGGCATGCCCCAAAAGGACCTCGCCGAGATCGAGCACGAACTTCGCAGCACTAAGGCGTTTGCCAGTCAGTACCACTTCTACGCCGTCGGTTCCTACAACGAGCCGGAGGAGCGGCTCCACCATTTCATCGATTGCGTCGCCGAGGCAAAGTTCAAGTCGATCAGCTACGAGCAGTTCCGACTGACCTCCGACGCCACCCTGCAGGCAATGGCTAGGGCCAACAAACGCACGAGTATTACCCTGTCCCCGGAGAGCCACGACATGCGGGTGGCGAAGTTGGCGGGGCGGGGGAGCTACACGCCCGAGGACATGGAGCGTTGGATCGAGAGGGCGCTCGACAAGGGCATTGTCCAGATCGACGTTTGGTATTTCATCGGCATGCCCGAGCAAGACGCGGCATCCGTTCGCGCAACCGTCGACTACTGCCAACACCTGCTGCGCAAGTTCAGGGGCAGGCGTGTGATCCCCATGCTGTGCCCGATGATTCCGCTGCTTGATCCGGCTTCCACGTTCTTCGAGGAGCCCGAGGCGCACGGGTACCGGGTCTTCCATCGAACCGTGGAGGAGCATCGCCGTGGTCTGGAACGGGCCTCCCTCATCAATCGCATCAACTACGAGACGCGCTGGCTTAGCCGGAGCGAATTGGTCACCGTGGGCTATGCCGCGGTCAAGCGACTGACTGAGCTGAAGGGGGAGATGGGCCTCCTTCCGTCCCGAATCGCTGCTTCCGTGGCACAAAAGATCGACGACGCCGTCGACTTCCTGAAGATCGTTCACGAGGTCGATTGCATCCCAGATCGGCGGGCGCGGGCGGCAGCCCTGGAGGAACTCGGCCCAGAGATCCGCAGGCGGAATCACGCCATTTTCTTTGACGGCGTCGAGAACCAGGCCTTCCCCATCGGTCGGGAAATCGGCGGCCGATGGTTCGACGAAATCCTATTTACGCCGACGCAAATAGAGGCCGCATCATCCAGTTGCTCTAGCAGGGGGGCGGCGACCTTTGCGGCTAGCCAAAGTGCGCGGTAGTTGAGACGATTTCGGCTGCTGGCTGCGCGAGAACTCGGGCGGATTGGCCTCCGATCGCCGGTTCGATGGCCGATCTTGGCCTTCACGATGACCGATCCCATTTCATCTTGATTGAGATGGGCCATTCTGGCGAGGCGCCATGAGGTCTATGTGCCTATTCTCATACGCTCTTGCTATCGGCCCGGTTGTTGCTTGGTCCGGCATGCAGGGCTCTCTGCCACCGGCGTGGATAGCGGCGGATCCCTATCAACACCACCCCAGACACAGGACCTCACCCATGCATGTCGAGACCACCAAAGAAAAAAGCGGCAAGCAGTCGCGCCGCGGAAAAGCGTCGCTTGCACGTGTTTCGGAAACGATCCTTCTCAAGCGCGCACGGGAAAGAGATGTCCAAGCCTTCGAGGAGCTGGTTGGCCGCACCGAAACCAGTTTGTACCGGTTGGCCATGCGCTACGTCCACAACGAGAGCGATGCTCAAGAGATTCTGCAGAACGCCTACCTTTCCGCGTGGCAAAACTTGCCGACTTTCGAGGGGCGTTCGCAATTTGGGTGCTGGATGTACCGAATCACCGTCAATGCCTCGCTAATGTGCCTGCGCGCGCGCAACCGCCATCGAGAAGTTGAACTCAGCGACGTCGAGGGCGCCGCGGGGAACGCCGCCGTGAGTGAAGCCCCGCGAAACGCAAGCGCCCGCGTGGACTGGTCGCATTGCCCCGACAAACATTTCCAATCCGCGGAGCTGCGCAGACAGATTGATCTCGCGGTCGATTCACTTCCTCCGAAATTGAAAGCGATCTTCTTTCTGCGGCATGTGCGGGAGCTGTCGACTGCGGAATCGGCCGGGAAGCTTGGAGTTACCGTCCTCGCGGCGAAGACAAGACTCTTCCGCGCCCGCAAGGTGCTTCGCGAGTCCCTTGGCAACTACGTCGCGTGTTGACAACCAGGCCACCACCATGGCACAGCTCGATCCGCTGAAGATCCAGCCGGTGATCTTCGACGACATCGGCGACATCGACCACGGTCTGTTCCTGCAAACCAGATCATTCGCGTCGCTCGATGGGCTCCGAGCCATCTCCATCATTGCGGTCCTCTATCATCACACGTGCAAGGGATTCCCGGCCTGGCCCATCACCGTCCGCGGATTCCTCGGCGTCGATCTGTTCTTTGTTATCAGTGGCTTCCTGATCGTCACGCTGCTTCTGCGCGAGCGGAGGCGCACGGGTGGCATTGCTCTACGCGGCTTCTACGCGCGGCGCTTCCTCCGCATCTTTCCCGCCTACTACGGGGTGCTTGCGCTTGTGGCCTGCGCAGCGTACCTGGGAAGCGGGGACACCGCCTTGGCATTGCGCCGGGATTTGCCCTACGCCCTCGCTTACGTCTCAAACCTGTTCCCGATGTCGACGCTGCTCTACATCACCTGGAGCCTGTCGACAGAGGAGCAGTTCTACCTGGTCGTACCCACATTGGAGAAGTACGTCGGGCGCGCGTTCCGTCTGGCGCTGCCGGCCCTCTACATTGTGGTCTCGCTCCCGCCGTTCGGATTTCTCCCGTCCTGGCACCTGCCGAGCTTCTTCCGCGAGACGACCTTCGGGCCAATTCTTCTTGGCGTGATGCTGGCCCACGTGCTGGACAACCCGCGTGGCTTCCGCCTGGTGTCGATGGTGTTCGCCCACCCGCTCTCCCCGATCGCAGCCATCGTCCTGGTGCTGCTGGCCAGCTCACACCCCGCCGCTGACATCTGCGGCTGGCCCCGGATCTTCATCAATTGGTCGCTGCTCGCCCTGGTTGCTTCGTGCGTGGTTCGTGAGCGTCACGTGCTGTTGCCGGTCCTAACGCTTTGGCCAATTCGCCGAATCGGCATCGTCAGCTACGGGATCTATCTTTTCCATCTGCTCGTGATGCATTTCGCCCAGAAATCCCTGGGGCTCCTCGGGGTATCTTCGCAGCTGCTGTTGTTTGTCGCGACCAGCCTGGGAGCCTGGCTGGTCGCCGAGTTGAGCTACCGATTCTTCGAATCGCGCCTGCTCGCCCTCAAGAGCCGCTACGCTCCGCAGAGGCGAAGCACCGCAAGGCCCAGAGTCTCGGTAGCTGCAGACGCAGCTTCTGGCGGAACTTCGCGTGCAGACGGCTCGATACCCTTGCGCCCCTAAGTTCTCTACCTCAGCAAGCGTTCTGGCGCTTTTTCGCGCCAAAGATCGTCAGGAAGATGATCTTCAGGTCGAGAAGCAGATTCCAGTTCCGAATGTACTCCATGTCATGCCGAACCCTTTCCTCCATCTTCCCCACCTCCGCAGTCTCCCCGCGCCATCCGTTCACCTGCGCCCAGCCCGTGATCCCGGGTTTGACCATGTGACGAAGCATGTAGCCGTGGATGATCGCCCGGTATTTCTCGTTGTGAGCGACTGCATGCGGCCTCGGCCCCACAAGAGAGAGCTCGCCGGTCAGGACCTGGAGGAACTGCGGAAACTCGTCGAGCGACGTGCGCCGCAAGAACTTGCCCAACTTCGTCACACGCGCATCGTCCTTGGTGACCTGAACCACGTTCGGCCCATCCTCGCAGACTGTCATAGTGCGGAACTTGAGTATGCGAATTAGCCTTCCGCTTAGGCCATAGCGCCATTGCCGAAAGAGGACCGGCCCAGGCGACTTCACCTTGATGGCTACCGCGATGCAAAGCATTGGGATGGTCGTGAGAAGAACGATGAAACTTCCAAGCACCAAATCCTCAGTACGCTTGATCCAGCCTACGATGCCTTGGAATGGTGAATCGTGTAGGCTGACAATGGGGACGCTGCCCACTTGGCCCCATTGTGCTCGCAGCAGGGAGTAGTAGAGAAGATCGGCGACCAAATACACGGTGACGGTGGTATCGGCCAGAGCCGACAGAATCTCCGCCGTGCGTTCTTCGGCTCGCAGCGGAAGCGCAACGTAGACCGCGTCTAGCTTTCCTTGCTGGCATGCCCTGACAAGGTCTTCGGATCTGCCGATCACAGAACAATGCGGGTGATTGCAGACGTGCCGCCTCTCTTCCGATCGGTCGTCATAAACGCCCGATAGTTTGAGCCCCAGCCAGGGCATTGTCGCGAAGGATTCGGCCAGGCGTTCTGCATCTTTGGTGCAGCCCAGAATTGCTACCCTGCGAATGTTACGGCCTTGAACCCGGAGAACGCGCATGGCGGTGCGAACCCCGATACGCACGACGCAGAGGGTGAGCGGCGCAAGGACGAACCACCCGAACGATGCAACACGGGAGTAGTGCGAAGCGGTCTTGGTGAAGAACCAGAATGCGAAGAGAATCGTCGGAACTGCCAGCCACGCGAGCAGAGCGTCCTTGGTTTCCCGCAGAATGGTGCCCGTACGCCAGGGCCGGTAGAGCCCACTCAGTTCCGCCGCGAAGCCGAACACCAGCAGGGCGATGGCGGTGATGGTCGTGGTCTGTTCGCTCCAGGGTTCGGGGTAGATGGCATGGGCCAGTGCCTGTGCGCCGATGATGATGAGCACGTCCACGAGGCGTTGAAGCGTACACACCCAAGATTCGAGTCTGCGCAGAGGTCCATTCGTTTCAGTCATTGTTGGATTGCAGCCACAGCAGCATTCGAGCCACTGGTCGAATTCGGTCGAGATCAAGTGTTTGCCGTGGGGAAGAAGCTCGGAAGTGCCATCGGATCAATCGAAATGAAGCGCCATTCTCATCATTTCGAGAGAAGGGCAAGCGCCGCAATGCCGCAGAACGCAAGGTCTCATGCCACATGGCTCAGCGTCACCGGCCTGATGCTAGGCGCCAAGGGGCCAGCAAGCACTTTCTCGGGCGGCCGGCGGAGATCCCAAATCAGTCCCATCGCTTGCCAAACGCGGAGAACCCAGTAGGTCATATCGATTTCCCACCAGAAGAACCCCTGGCTTGCCGCGCTCGGGAAGTGGTGGTGGTTGTTGTGCCAACCTTCCCCCGTCGTGATGATCGCCAGCAGCAATGGTTCCGCGAATTGTCGTTGGTTGCGTAGCGCTGCCCGCCGAAGAGATGGGTCAGGGAATTAATGGCGTCTCGCCATACCGCCAAGGCCGCTGGTGTTCCCGAGACAAAATCCAAGCAAGAAGCTAGTTTTTCCACTGCAGGCGGTCGGGCCGCCGCCAAGGTTCAAGGGCCATGTGCGTGGGACGGAGGTCACCGCTCGATCCGTGGCCTGTAGGACGGCGGACTACGCGACTTCGCCGCTTCCCCGACAGAAAGATCAGCTGCCTGGCCGTACTATCGGGAGCAGATCCGTAGTATCTAATCGTAGCACGGCAAGCATCCGGTCGTTTGAGTATTGAGCACCGAAGACATTGCGGTGCAATTGGACAGGCAGCAATAGAGAGGCGCGAAGCAATGGCGCACTCCTGGTGACACGGTCGAGGTCGGTAGTACGGAGGTCTTTTCCAATGCGCGTTGGGTGCCTATCGTGGTACCACACAAGTAGTCCACTGCAAGTCTACAATTTCGACATAATTGCTGCGAGGGACTGAGCTGTTCCCGATCTGCGCTCGCTCGGCGACGTGCGCTATGCTCCTAATACGAGATTTCAGGACCGGAATACTGAGAGTAACACTCTTGCAGCAGGCAATTCGGTGTACAGGACTGCAGCACGATAGAAATGCTCGCTTGCAGTTCACCCCAATCATCCCGATAGCCTACTAAATCGATGTATCCCCTGTTGGGATGCTTCGCGAATGGCATCCGCTCGTTCTCAAGGAGGTTTCCATGACGGTCAAGCAAGTCCTCACAACAAAAGTCGTCTGTGTCCTAACCTTCATGTTGTCGTGTGCTGGAGGGACCGATTCCGTCGAAATAGCCGCGTCGAAGATCGCCCTCAGCAACGGTGGAGGTCTCAGGGGCGAGTACTTCAACGGCATGGCATTCGAGACCAGCGTGCTTACCAGGACCGACGGTACGGTGAACTTCGACTGGGGAAGCGGGTCGCCCGCATCAGGTGTGTCTGGCTCACAGTTTTCGGTGCGTTGGACCGGCCAGGTCGCGGCGCTCTACTCCGAGACGTACACCTTCTACACCCAGAGCGATGACGGCGTCCGCCTGTGGGTGAATGGTCAGCAGATTGTCAACAACTGGACCGGCCACGCCTCGACCGAGAACAGCGGAACCCTCTCTCTCTCCGCTGGCCAAAGATACGATCTGAAGCTGGAGTACTACCAGAACACCGGCGGCGACATTGCAAAGCTGTCCTGGTCCAGCGCCCACACCGCGAAGCAGATCGTGCCACAGACGCAGCTCTATCTGCCCAGTGCTAGCACCGGTCTCAGGGCCGACTACTACAACGGCATGAATTTCGACACGTTGGCACTGACGCGAACCGATGCCACAGTCAACTTTGACTGGGGATCCGGCTCGCCTGGCAGCGGTGTGAACGCCTCGCAATTCTCGGTTCGCTGGACCGGACAGGTGCAGGCTCTCTATTCGCAGACGTACACGTTCTATACTCAGAGCGATGATGGCATTCGCTTGTGGGTGAACGGCCAGCAGATCGTCAACAACTGGACCGACCACGCCTCGATCGAGAACAGCGGGGCCATCGGTCTTGTCGCGGGCCAGAAGTACGATCTGAAGCTGGAGTATTACCAGAACACTGGCGGTGACCTTGCGAGGTTGTCCTGGTCATCAAATAGCCAAGCCAAGCAGATAGTGCCACAGTTGCAGCTCTTCCCTGCGACCGGTGGTAGTACGGGCACCGGCGGCGCGTTAGGCACAGGCGGAACGCCAGGCACAGGGGGGAGTTCAGGAACGGGCGGCAACACGAGCGCGGGCGGCAGTAGCAGCGTAGGCGGTAGCGCCAGCGCAGGCGGTGGCATGAGCGTAGGCGGTAGCATGAGCGTAGGCGGTAGCGTGAGCGTGGGCGGTAGCGCGAGCGTAGGCGGTAGCACGAGCGCAGGCGGTAGCACAAGCGCAGGCGGTAGCACGAGCGCAGGCGGTAGCACCAGCGCGGACGGCAGCACCGGCGCAGGCGGTACCTTGGGAAGCAGCTGCACCTACTCAACTACCATCCAACTC
>Ga0224559_1000270_pt1 | contig 36432 bp, 35 predicted proteins | sample 714S33034metaG_FD_180676 | JGI IMG/M metagenome (GOLD analysis project Ga0224559, IMG submission 180676) | Peat soil microbial communities from Stordalen Mire, Sweden - 717 S3 30-34 | ecosystem: Environmental > Terrestrial > Soil > Wetlands > Peat | place: Sweden: Norrbotten County, Stordalen... | reverse complement strand
TATTTTGGCTGCGCAGTGAGTTGTTCAGTTCACCTACATCGACATTGGAGCCAACCGCGAAATTGACTACATGCCGTTTGGTTTTTGCCTCGATGCCACCAATAATCTGGGCAAAAACACTACGATAAGGCTCGCCGATATCAGGGTAAATAACCGCAATGGTGCCTTCACCCGCTGCCTGTGCAATTTTATTGGAGAGTTTTTTGTTTGCAGCGACAGTGACATTACCTGCGACCTGAATAGGAAAAACCACCACCTCAGGATAAGCCTCAATAGTGCGCATGACTTCGTCCGGATATTCGGGAGCAAGTTGTCGCGATTCGGGAGAAGAAAGGTAGGGCGCAATGGCGCGAGTTACGCCAGAGTAGTCTATCTGCGGGGGGGCTAAATTATCCGACTCTTTCGGTGTCGCCCACGCCGAACCCGCTGTAATCAACAACAGTGATACCACCCGCAGGCAAGCCGACAGATCAACCCGCCGACGCGAAGAAATCGTGATGCGGTAGGCAGTGGGTGGGGTGAATCTGTCCATTATTGTTTATTCATTATTACGGGTTTTATTGAAGGCTCACAATTAGCAGATCACTTGCGCAGTTATAGTATCAGGCTTTACACTACCCATACAGTATTCATGGTTAAAAATACTGTGATTTGAAACAAATATAAAGTCCGGCAGATGATCGGCATACCGAATTAATCGGTGAACAATAATTGAGATGTTATCAAACATCAATAGGAGGAGCTTCGCGATGAGAGCAAAGTTTTCGCTTGTCCGCGACATTCCGGCCAAAACGTTAGAAGTGGCGGATTTGCTGGTGGCCTATTTGGAGCAGATAGGCGTCGAATACGTTTTCGGCGTGCCTGGCGGTGCGATAGAGCCTTTGTTTAGTGCGATGGCTCGCAGCCGGCGGCGCGGAGGTCTTCGCCCGATAGTGGCAAGGCATGAGGCAGGAGCGGCTTTCATGGCCGATGGCTATGCCCGTGAAACCGGACGTCTCGGTGTGTGCTGCGCAACTTCCGGTCCCGGCTCAACCAATTTAATTACCGGCGTGGCTTGTGCCCATGACAATAATGTTCCATTGCTGGCAATTAGCGGTCTCCCGGTTCTATCTTCATTCGGCAAAGGTGCGTTGCAGGAATCATCCAGTACCGGAGTAAACTCCTTTGCGATGTTCCACCACTGTACCCGTTACAATGCCATGGTGTCGCATATTAGTCAGTTTGAAAGAAAACTGGCTAATGCATTGATGACTGCGCACCTAGCCCCCGGTGGCGCGGTACATTTGGCGATTCCACTGGATATCCTGCGCGGTTCGGCTCCAAGCACCGCTCCTTCATTTGATTTGGCTGCATTATTTACACATGAGCCCGTTTTGATCGATGAACGCGCAGTACAACGACTTAAGGGCGAACTTCTGCACTACCCGCGAGTAGTATTCCTGATCGGTGTTTCTTGTGGTGAAGCTATCGAAGCGATCATGCAACTGGCCGATTTGACCAAGTCATTATTTGTTACGACACCTGATGCCAAAGGCTTCATCAATCCTCTGCATCCGGCCTATTGCGGTGTATTCGGATTCGGTGGACACGTCAGCGCAAATGCACTATTGGCTAGCGCACCTGATCTCGTACTGGCATTTGGCACTGGCTTCAGTGAATTTGTCAGCGGTGGCTGGTGCGATTCTTTGCTCAATGATCGCTTGGTGCACATCGATAATTCCGAGGATAACTTGATGCGCTCGCCGATGGCAATGCTCCACGTGCGCGGAAATATTTTCTCCGTATGCGAACGTTTGATCGAACTGATGCAAGCCGTTATCCCTCCCAACATTGAGAATCCATGGAAGGGTTTGGACGGTATAGGTCAGTACCAAACAGGGATAACTTTGCAATCGCTCGAAAGCTATAATTCACAAGCCACACCGATTAAGCCGCAACGTCTCATGAAGACATTATCCGAACGCTGCCCACCCGATACTCGCTTTCTGGCAGACTCCGGAAACAGCATGGTGTGGACGGCACATTATTTGCAGCCCCGCAATCGGCGAATGGAGCGGTCACTCTCACATGTCGATGGACAGATGCCGGAGCAACGCTCGGGAAATGCCAGTTGGCTGCGCGTGATGATGGATTTTTGCCCGATGGGCTGGGCTATTGGTGCAGCAGTCGGCATTGCTCGTGGCAATCTGCTTTGTCCGGTAGTCTGCATTACCGGCGACGGCGCTTTTTTAATGAGCGGTCAGGAAATTACCGTGGCCGCTACGGAAGGACTCACCGTAGTTTTCGTCGTACTAAACGACAGTGCTTTGGGCATGGTCATGCACGGACAAAGGCTCGCGCAAGCTGAACCCATCGGTTACGAACTGCCTCAGGTTGATTACGCTAAACTCGCTGAAGCGATGGGGATCCCCGGTCATGTAATTCATTCTCCACAAGAGTTGGACAATCTCGATTTTGAGTCGATCCTGCAACGTAAAGGGCCGACACTGCTTGACGTGCGCGTGGACGCAGAGGAAGTACCGCCGATGATGCTGCGCATGAAAACATTGGGGAGCATGAAATGAGCGCGAAAAATTTGATTCATACTCGCATCTGGCGCGAAGAACCCGAGCCAGATAATCCTTTTGCAACCAGCGCTGCCTATTGCCGGGGCTACGATGTTTTCGGCGAGATGGTGGGACAAGCGCGCTGGGTCGAAATGCTTTACCTTTTGTTCCGTAGCGAAGCGCTAACTGTAGCGCAAGCCGATTTGCTGGAAGCTCTGGCAGTGGCGGTAGCAAATCCCGGCCCGCGCGATGCTTCAGTGCATGCGGCTATGTGCGGTGGTGTGGGTGGTTCCAGCGCCGCTGCTTCTTTGATCGCAGCACTCTCTGTCGGTGCAGGGCGCTTTCGTGGCGCACGCGAAATATTTGATGCCATGACTGCTTGGGATTATTGTGGCACAGATATGGATGCATGGGATGCTTACTGTCATCGTGATACTCAAGGCGACAAAGTAGATACTTGGCCCAAACGCGAGCACGCGCCGGGGTTCGACCCACACGGCATATCCACTGCCACCAGTGTACTTCAGATGCTGGGGACACTTGCTCGCATCGGCGCTTCGCCGCGCCTGTCTTGGTTAGTTTTACAGCGTCGGCAATTGGAAAAAATTGTCGGCTTACCATTGGATATCTGTGGTGTTGCCGCTGCAACATTCTCGGATTTGGGTTTTAATCCGAACCAAGGGGAAATGCTCTATCTCTTACTGCGTCTGCCCGGCGCGGCAGCTCACGCATTGGAACAGGAAGACTACGGCTATAAGCGTTTTCCCTTCTACCCGGTGGAGCTGGAAGATGATCCGAATATAAAGGTGACGCCATGAAGGGCCCTAAATTTTTGGCTGAACAAGTTGGTATTTTGCGCACGAAAGTCGGTGCTTGTTGGCCGGGAACGCGCGCAGTTTTTCGCGGTCATGACCTTCACCAAGATTTGCGCAATGCGGACTGGCTCGAATTGTACCTGTTCGGAATCACTGGTCGTCGTTTCACCCCCCAGCAGGTAAAACTGTTGCACGGAATATGGGTCATCACCAGCTATCCAGATGCGCGCATCTGGAACAACCGCGTCGCGGCCCTTGCTGGCAACAGTCGCAGCTCACCCGTACTGGGCGTGGCAGCTGCGCTGGCTATTTCCGAGGCGCGCATCTATGGTGGTGGCCCTGGCTTGCGCTCTATCGACTTCTTTCAGCGTGCCGGTCAAGCAGTCGCTGCGGGCCAAGAATTGCGAGATTTTATAACGCAAGAACTTAAGTCGTGTTATATCTACGGTTATGGTCGCCCTATCAATTCTCGCGACGAACGCCTGCACTGGCTTGCCGAACTTGCCAAAGAGCAGGGGCTAGATCAGGGACGGTATTTTAATATGGCGTTCGAAGTCGAAAAAATTTTGCTGGGGATGGGCAAACCCAATTTGCTCATGAATTATGCAGGTATGATCTCTGCTTTAGGAGCGGATTTGGGGTTGACGCCGAGGGAGTTCCATATTTTTCTCTTGCCTATGTTTCTTGCAGGAATGCCGCCATGTTGGGTAGAGGCGGCGGAAAAGCCTGAAGGCGCGCTTTTCCCTACACCATGTAACGATATTGCCTACGAAGGGGAAGCAACACGGTCTTGGCGGGGTAGAGTTTTTTGAAAGATTTTGTGTGACGCGCATTGCAGCATGTATTTAACCTTAACTCAGTAATGAAAAACTAGTAAACTACAACAGAACTATCATGGAAAGAAATAATGAGTAAATATCATCGGTTCATTTTCCTTTTTCCATTTTCCTTTTTCTTGTTACATGCAAACAGCGTAATGGCTCAATCTTCCGAAGAGGAAGACTTGGCTCTGGTCTACGGCGACAAGGCTAACGTTAGCATTGCCACCGGTAGTCATCAGGCCATCGCCAAAGCACCGTCATCAGCCACCGTTATTACGGCTCAGGATATTCAGGCCATGGGTGCGACCGATCTGAATCAGGTGATGGAAAGCGTGCCCGGTGTTCACGTTTCCATGCAACACGTTGCACAGAACCCGATTTACAGTTTTCGCGGTATTTTCACCAAAGAGAATACGCAAGTCTTGATGCTGGTCAACGGATCGCCAATCACCAATGTTTTTGCAGGTGATCGCAGTCAGTTTTGGGGCGGTATGTCGCTGGAAAATGTGGAGCGCATTGAAGTCATTCGCGGACCGGGATCGGCATTGTATGGTGCCGATGCTTCCGCCGGGGTTATCAATATCATCACCAAAACTTCATCTGATATAAAGGGTGCAGAATTTGGTTTGCTAGCCGGTAGCTTTCATACTACCGATGGATATGCGCAATATGGAGGCAAGCTGGGTGCGCTGGATACTGCATTCAATATTCGGGCAGGTAATACTGATGGCTCACAAGCCATACTACAGAAGGATTATGTCGGCAATTCCGGTCCGCTCAGTACATCACGCAAGGCATTTGACGCGAGTGCGGATTTGTCCAAAGAAGCGTGGCGCTTTCGGGCGTCTTATCAGGAGCGTGAAGTGGGTAGCGGTGCGGGTCTGGCCGGAGCACTTGATCCCAATTCACGCATCAACTCTACCAGATTGTATCTTGACCTAAACTATGAACAAGCCAACTGGGCACCCAATTGGGATGTATCAGGTGCTGCCGGTTATTACAATATCAATGATAAACCGGCTGATCCGGCTTTCATGCTTTATCCCCCTGGAACTGTTCCCGGCTTCCCGAATGGGATGGTCGGAAATCCGGGGCACGAAGAGCAACACCCTCACGGCAATCTTTCTGCTTTTTATACGGGATTTGAGCAGCATCGGTTACGCATAGGCACGGGTTTTCAGATAGATGATCTGTACTCAGTCACTGAATATAAAAACTATACCGCGACAGGTGCCCCAAATGGTACAAATGGTAATCCTCCCGTGGTGGTGGATGCGAGTGGCAATCCGTCACTGGTCTTTCTGTTGCCACACAAGCGTACTGTGGAATATGTCTTTGCGCAGGATGAATGGAGCATCGTCAAGGACTGGACTCTCACGGCAGGGCTGAGAACGGACAACTATTCAGACTTTGGCAGCACTACCAATCCCCGACTCGCACTGGTATGGGATGCTTCCTACAATGTGGTGGTGAAGGCTATGCACGGCACGGCTTTTCGCGCCCCTGCTTTTACTGAGATGTACAACATCAACAACCCTGTGTTTGTCGGCAATCCAAACATCAAACCGGAAAAGATGGTTTCGGACGAACTGGCGTTTTCGTGGCTACAGACCAGCCAGTTGAAAGGTAATTTGAATTTCTTCTATTACCACATGAGCGATATCATTTTGCCCGTTGGCTCAACACCCGCAGTTTATCAGAATGCCGGTGACCAGATCGGTCGTGGCTTTGAGTTGGAAGAGACTTACGATGCAAGCAACAATCTGCGTCTGACCGGCAATTATTCTTTGCAGCATTCTATTGATAGTGCCACCGGACAAGATGCCGGACTGGCACCGCATCGACATGCGTTCGCCCGCTCCGATTGGCGTTTTGCATCGCACTGGCAGTTTGGCACCACAGTCAACTATGTGGCAGAGCGACTGCGCGAACCGGGCGATACCCGCCCCCTGATTCCCGACTACACCACGGTGGACATGAATTTGCGTTGTGAGAAATTTATCGGCGGCTGGAGCGCCAGCGCCATGGTAACGAATTTGTTTAATGCCAATGCGCTGGAACCGACCTTTTTATCATCGGGCATACCTTCCGATTTGCCGCTACCCGGACGCGGAGTTTTTGTGCAGTTACAGCATGGGCTTTGAGCGACAAGGCGAGTGATGCGGTTCGTGCCTCACCACATCCTACGGTTTGGCTGTATATATTTCCGGGAACTTATCCAAATTTCGGTAGGATGTGGTGAGGCATGAACCGCATCGGTGGTGATTGTAGAATGAGATGCGGTTCGCAAGCTGTGTCCATTCTGCATCAAGCTTGCTTGATATAACCGGCGGCTTAGGTCACCGTATTTTGGTGACTTGGTCGAATGGCTAGTTAGTTCATCAGCAGACTGCCTGACTTTGTTGCACTATATTCTACGGTTTTGCTAGAGCAGCGAAAACTTTGTCGCGTATTGCGTCAACGTTGCCTACACCAGGGACATGCACAAGCTTGGGTGCATTCGCTTCTTTCGATTTTGCCCAGGTCGTGTAGTAATTCACCAATGGTTTTGTTTGCTCGTGATAAACGTTAAGACGTTTGAGGACAGTTTCTTCCGTGTCGTCCGGCCGTTGTACCAAGTCTTCACCGGTGATGTCATCTTTCCCCGCAACTTTGGGCGGGTTGAATACGATGTGGTAGGTGCGCCCGGATGCCGGATGCACGCGACGGCCGCTCATGCGCTGGACGATCTCGCTATCTGCCACATCAATTTCAACCACATAGTCGATACGAATGCTGGCATCTTTCATCGCCTGTGCTTGCGGAATCGTGCGCGGAAAACCATCGAACAGAAAACCATTGGCGCAATCCGCTTCCTTGATGCGCTCTTTCACCAGATTGATGATGATTTCATCGGAGACCAAGCCTCCTGCATCCATGATTTTCTTCGCGGCAACGCCGAGCGGGGTGCCGGCTTTAACCGCCGCACGCAGCATGTCGCCGGTCGATATTTGCGGAATACCGAATTTTTCTTTGATGAGATTGGCTTGTGTTCCTTTGCCAGCGCCCGGTGCGCCGAGAAGAATGACTCTCATTTTTTTGCTCCCTGTGTGTGAAAAGATTCGAATAGTTTTCGTGCCGCGAGTAAATCAGTTTCTGTATCAACCCCGCTGGGTGGGGCCTCATGCGTAATAGTGACACCAATTTTGTAGCCGTGCCAGAGGGCGCGTAATTGTTCCAGCGCTTCGATTTGTTCGATGGCGGCGGGTTGCAGTTGCCCGAATGCGTGCAGGAAACTGGCGCGGTAGGCATAAATGCCGATATGCCGGAGAACGGGTATATTGTGCGGAAGTGAGCCGCCTTGAGCAAACACATCGCGCGGATAGGGGATCGGTGCGCGGCTGAAATACAGTGCGTTGCCGTTTTTATCCAGCACCGCTTTGACGATGTTGGGATTGCGCAGCGAGGCTTCATCGTGGATAGGGTGACAGGCCGTGGCAATGGCACATTCCGGGTGATCGTACAAATGTTGTGCGACGGAGCGGATTAATGCGGGAGGGATCAACGGTTCGTCGCCTTGCACATTGACCACGATAGTGTCATCCGCCCAGCCTTGTTGTGCGACCACCTCGGCAATACGGTCGGTGCCGCTGCTGTGATCGACACGCGTCATGCAGGCGCTGAAACCGTGTTGTTTCGACGCGGCAAGAATAGGTTCATGGTCGGTGGCGATGATGATTTGCTGCGCTCCGCTTTGGGCTGCCTGTTCGGCTACGCGCACTACCATCGGCTTGCCGCCGATTTCAAGCAACGGTTTTCCGGGCAGGCGTGTCGAAGAGATTCGCGCTGGGATGACGACGCGGAAATCAAGCATCAGAGCTTCTCGACTTCTTCCGGGGAAAGTTTGCGCGCTTCGTCGGCCAGCATCACCGGAATATCGTCCTTGATCGCATACGCCAGATGATCTGCTTTACAGATGAGTTCCTGTTCGGCTTTGCGATAGATCAGCGGCGATTTGCACAGCGGGCAAACTAAAATTTCGAGTAGCTTGGCATCCATTATTGTTTGATCTTTTCTATGATGAGTTGGGCAAGTGCCGAATCTAATTGTGCATCTACACGCAAAACCCAGCATTGCTCGGTTGCGAACGAAGCGCATTTTACCGCATCTTTTTCAGTCATGAGTATTGCTTCAGCGTCGTTAAACACAATATCGGCAGGGATATAACAGTGGTGATCGGGAAATGCGCGGGTTTGCGGGGTGATACCCAACTGTTTGAGATGTGAGAAAAACCTTTCCGGATGACCGATCCCGGCGATGGCATGGATGTTCCGGCCGGTAAAAGCGCTGGCCGGAAGTGTCGTGTTCGGATTAAGCAGGTTGAAGAAAATAGCCCCTGCAAGTTGCATTGCATATTCGCTAGCATCAGACTTGCCACCGTTGCGAACCACAAAATCGACTGACTTCAGGCGCGATACCGGCTCGCGCAACGGTCCCGCGGGAAGTAACAGCCCGTTGCCAAAGCCGCGGTTTCCATCCACCAGCACTATTTCGATGTCCCGCTGCAAGCGGTAGTGCTGTAGTCCATCGTCGCTCAAAATGACATCGCATTCAGGGTGCGCTTGCAGCAGCGCCAGAGCTGCCGCAACGCGGTTGCGTCCTATCCAGACCGGGCATAAATCACGTTGCAGCATGAGCAGCGGCTCATCGCCGACCACATCCGGCGAATCATTTATTTCGACGGCATGGGGAGTATCGGGGCGTTGTTGCTTTGTTTTGGTATAGCCGCGACTAATAATTCCCGGATGCCAGCCATCGTCCAGCAATTGTTGTGCGAGCCATAAAGTGAAAGGCGTCTTTCCAGTACCGCCGACACTGATGTTGCCAACGATAATGACTGGGACGGGGAGCCGGAAGCTGCGCAACAGCTTAGAACGATAGAGCAAACGCCGAGCCGAGCTTAGCAGACGGAAGAGTAAACTCAACGGCCAGAGTAACAAATGGAGCGGCGTAATCCGATACCAGTTTTCTTCCAGCGCATTCATCCTGCTGTTTGGCGATTTACTTGGATGGATTCTGCGTGGTGAACGTGATGCGTCCGTAACCCGCGACTCGTGCAGCTTCCATGATATTGATCACAGATTGATGGGTCGCCTTCGCATCGGCACTAATGATGATAATGGGGTCGGTTTCGCTGCCGGCGGCTTTGCGCAGGGCTTGGGCGAAATTGTCTATCCCGGAAAATGGTTCATGGGCGTTGTTAATCGCATATTGCGCGGATGAATCTACCGCAACATATATTTGTTTATTGGGGGAATTGCTGGCCTGTTCACCCGCAGCCTGCGGCAAGTTGATCTGCAATTCTGAAAACTTTGCGTAACTGGTTGTGACCATTAAAAAGATCAATACAACCAGCAATACATCAATCATCGGAATCAGATTGATTTCCGGTTCTTCACGGGTACGGCCACGCTGGAAATTCATATCAACTACCTCACTTACGTTCGCCGTGAATGACTTCGACCAGCTTGATCGCCTGTTGCTCCATCTCGAATGTCAGGCTATCGACATGGGCACGGAAGTGACGGTAAAAGATCATGCTCGGCACGGCTACAATCAAACCGAACGCCGTGTTGTACAGAGCAACCGAAATGCCGTGAGCCAATTCCGCCGGGTTACTTCCCCCGGCATTTTGCGCACCGAAAATTTCGATCATGCCGACAACCGTGCCGAACAAGCCGAGCAGCGGGCTGATCGAAGCGATTGTTCCCAGCGTGGTGAGAAAGCGTTCCATATCATGGCTGGTCGCGCGCCCGGCTTCTTCAATAGCCTCTTTCATAATTTCGGGAGAGCTTTTGATATTTTTCAAACCTGCCGCAAACACTTGACCGAGCAAAGAACCCTCGCTGAGCTTCTGCAGAGTTTGCGGATTTACTCCTCCTTGCTTTAATGATTTAACTGTTTCATCCAATAGCTCGGGTGGAGCGATGTTGTTTCTACGCAGAAATATCACGCGCTCCACAATCAGGCCAAGAGATAAAACAGAGGCAACGAGCAAAAAATAGATGGGCCAACCGGCCGCTTCAACAATAGTGATCACGCAACTCTCCAGATGTTCTTAAAATTCCGAAGGCGGAACTGTAACTTGTCCCCCCGGATTGAGCAAGATTCATCCTGAGTTGTAATACTGATTTTTGCTAACTTGTCGCGGCATAAGCGAATTTTTATTTATGCACAAAAACTGTGGATAACTTTGTGGATTACTAACTGGAAGCAACTCTTACCCCTTGACGGAATAACGGTTTTTGTAGTGCTGCTCAATTTTTGCACTTTTATTAAATTATTATAAAACAATGTGTTACTGTAAGTTGTGGGTGATCTTACATGACTCTGGCCCGCCAAGGCGCTTCAATGCTAGGGTTGTGCATTATTTAATATTGTCAATATGCTGTTTGGTCTATTTGCATAAATATTTTTTGACTTTTGCGAAGTCAATAAAATTCGCTACTTACCAACAAAAGTCAATGTGAAAATACATTAAGCGCAATAAATTATGGGGCATTGCGCCGACTTGAATCCTCCACGATACTGTCACTGTATTATCAATCTTCCAACGGACACACCTTCTGTATATTCAGTTTTGGGATTTATTTCGATGACCGCAAACAATAGTTTGGAAAACCTGCACCCGAGCATAGTCTGGGCACATTTCGCCACATTGTGCTCAATACCCCGTTCTTCTCTGCACGAAGCGGCTCTGCGCGAGCATTTGATTAATTGGGCACAAGCGCGTGGCATAACAGCCGATGTGGATGGCGTAGGAAACTTGATTTTGAAAAAACCGGCCAGCCGCGGTTGCGAGGCGATGCCGGGTGTGATTCTGCAAGGCCATCTTGATATGGTGTGTCAGACCAATACAGGAACGCAACACGATTTCGAACGCGACCCGATCCGTGTTCAGGTGCGCGACGGCTGGGTGATGGCGCAAGACACCACGCTGGGGGCGGATAACGGCATTGGCGTTGCACTCGCATTGGCTGCGCTCGAAGAACCGGGCTTGCTTCATCCGGCGTTGGAGGTGTTGCTCACTGTCAACGAAGAATCCGGCATGGACGGTGCGCGCGGGCTTGTACCCGGCATTTTGCAGGGCAAAAGGTTAATCAATCTGGATACCGAGGAATGGGGGCATTTCTATTTGGGTTGTGCAGGAGGTGTGGATGTGGAGGTACGGCAAGATTTTCCGCAGGAAGAGGTGCCCTTGGATTATTCGATCATGCGCTTTGACGTGACAGGTTTGCATGGCGGGCACTCCGGTATTGACATCCATCTGGGGCGAGGGAATGCGATCAAGTTGTTGGCAGAGGCACTCAGAGATTTGTCCGCACATACCGATATTCGATTAATAGAGCTGAATGGAGGCACGGCTCGAAATGCAATTCCGCGTGAAGCCTTTGCTGTTTGCGCGCTGCCGGCAGCAGTGGCTGCCAATATCAATGAGTGGTTGCAGCATCGGCTGGAGGCATGGCGGCGTCGGTTCGCTGAAGAAGATTCCAATGTGTTGTTGGCATGCAAAATAAAGGAGTTACCGCAGGCTAAAGCGATTAGTCAGCAAGACCGAAACCGTCTGCTTACATACCTGGACATTGCTGCAAACGGGGTTGCCCGCATGAGTGATGACTTTGCCGGTGTGGTCGATACCTCGGATAATCTGGGTGTGGCGAGTCTGGCGCAGGGTGTTTTTCGTGCGACGTTCAAAGTGCGTTCATTGTTGGATGCCAGAGGCGGAGCGCTGGCTGACAAGTTAATCGCCCATGCCGCCAGTTTCGATTTGCGCGCATGGAAAGACGGTGCGTATCCGGGCTGGTCGCCAAACCCGTCATCGCATTTGCTGGCGTTGTGCCAGAAAGTCTACACCGCGCAATTCGGCCACCCGGCCAGCATACAAGTTATCCATGCGGGACTGGAGTGCGGCTTGCTTGCCGCCAGCCATCCACAGTTGGACATGATTTCTTTTGGCCCCGACATATGCGGCGCGCATGCTCCCGGCGAGCGTGTTGAAATAGAATCAGTGGCGCATTGCTGGCTGTTGTTGCAGGCGGTATTGCAGACACTGGCAGAGGATGAGTAAATCGCTGACGCAGATTATCGAGCTGCACCCGTTAGCCCCGCTTAAACCTGAATACGGTGCGCGCTGCAATGGCTGCGGGGTTTGCTGCGCATGCGAACCTTGCCCGGTGGCGTATGTCTTTTTGTTTCAGTTTAGTGGCCGTTGTCGCGCGTTGTTGTGGCAAAATGATACGGGGCGTTATGTATGCGGGATGGTGGTAAGTCCGGATGAATGCGTGAGACTGATCCCGACACGATTGCATGGCTTCATGGGGCGGTTTTTTGCCGCCCGTATTGCCGCTGAATATGGTTGTGATTTTGGCGCAGAAGTAGTCGATACTAAAATTGAATAAAATTTTGATCAGATAGGGACAGTATGAACAACAAGTTTTTATTTGCAGTATTGTTACTGTGTTTGCAGGGAATTTCGTCAACCGCATCGGCCGAACCTGCTGCGGGTACCGAATGGAAAGAACCCAAAACAGGCATGCTGTTCGTGTGGGTGCCCAGCGGTTGCTTCCAGATGGGCGGTACGGATTGGAGTTTTGGCTCTCCCTTGCACAAGGTATGTGTCAAAGGTTTTTGGATGGGCAAGTATGAAGTGACACAGGAACAGTATCTGCAAGTGGTAGGAATCAATCCAAGCAAATTTGTTGACTTGCATAACCCGGTCGAAACGGTGAGTTGGGATGATGCCAATCGTTTTTCCGATCTGATGGGTAAAGCGGGCACCAAAGTCAGATTGCCCTCCGAAGCAGAATGGGAATACGCTTGTCGTGCCGGACATGCACAGGGCAAATATTGCGGCAACGGTGACAACCCGAATCTTTTAGCCTGGTATGACGCCAATACCAACCACAAGACGAGTTGGGCCGGAAGGCGCGAGCCGAATGATTGGGGTTTGCACGATATGAGCGGGAATGTGTGGGAGTGGGTACAAGATTGCTGGCATCCGAATTTTCAGGGCGCCCCTGCCGACGGCAGTGTTTGGAAAGGCGGTGAATGCCCGACACGCGTGGTTCGCGGAGGCTCATGGTGCAATGATGCCTCCTACGCACGCGCGGGCTTTCGCTATGGCAATGATCCCGACGCTGGCGAGTGCAGCGGATTTAGGGTGGCAAGAACGCAGCCGTAATTTTTGATATATGAAATTACTCAACTCGACGGAGTCTAAAAAATTCCCCAATTCCTGTGCTAAATAAAATTCGCTTTGGTCTATTCCTCGCTTTGCTTGCCCTTGCGAACGTTGTTTTCGCCGAGGAAACGAAGGTCTGTCCTCCTGTCGCTAAACCCCCGACCCCGGAGACCATACAAGCAGGAATGAGCAACGCAGGTAACCACGGTTTTTTGTGGCGTATCAGCAAAGACGGACACACCTCATACTTGTATGGAACGATACACGTAGCCAAATTCGACTGGATGTTTCCGGGCCCGGTTGTGACGCAGGCGTTACGAGCATCAGATACGGTAGCGTTGGAATTGGATATGCTGGACCCGGATATTCAAACCCGACTTTCCAAAGGGATTGAGCAATTTCCCGAAACTGCGCTCCCGGAAGCATTGTCGAATCGTATGAAACAGCAGGCAGATGCCGTGTGTATTCCCTACAACGCTATTGCGAAACTCGCGCCGGAGTTTCAAATCGATACGTTGACTTTAATGGTGGGAAGCTGGGATGGACTTTATGCTGCATATGCCATTGATGCTGTTTTGGCCGGATTCGGGCACTCTGCCAAGAAAACAGTGGTGTCGCTGGAGAGCCCTGAGTCGCAACTGAAAATGTTGCAAATGAAAGATTCGCTGGAAACTATTTCATTGGTTGAAGATAGTCTGGACGATTTGGAATCCGGACGCGCACATACTTTTCTGAATCGTATCACAGGGATATGGGAAAAGGCCGACTATGATGAAATGTCACACTTTAACGAGTGGTGCGAATGTCTGAAAACCGCGATTGAGCGCGACATGATGAAGCGCTTGTTGGATGATCGAAATCCCAATTTGGCAGGGCGTATCGATGCGATACACAAAAGCGGAAAAAACGTATTTGCCGCTGTGGGCAGTTTGCATATGTTCGGTGAAATCGGTTTGCCGGCATTGATGAAAAAGCGCGGCTATCAGGTTGAGCAAGTCAACTTTCAATCCAAGTGATGCAGTTGAGTCTGAATAGGCGATAAAATAGGCCGGACAGAAATATTGTTTAGAGAGGATTTTTATTTTGATTACCCCCGAAAATGTTAAGGCTTTTATCCAGGAGGATCTGGAGTGCGAGCACATCGTGGTTGAAGGAGATGGTCGCCATTTTGATGCGCTAATCGTGAGCAAGGCTTTTGAAGGCTTGGGGATGTTGCAGCAGCAGCGGCTTGTATTTCAGAAACTTGGAAACAAAATGGATGTCATACATGCCCTGTCGTTAAAGACTTTTACGCCGGAACAATGGCGCAAACAAGCCTGAATTATTTAAGGAGAAAATCATGGATCAAAATGTACTGGAAAAAATCAAGAAAACTGTCACCGAGAATCCTGTTGTGCTGTACATGAAAGGCACGCCTCAGTTTCCGCAATGCGGTTTTTCCGGACGGGCGGCTCAGGTACTCAAGGTTTGCGGGGTTGAAAATTATGTTGCGGTGAATGTGCTTGCCGACCAGGAGATATTTGACAATTTGAAGTTTTACGCCGACTTCCCGACATTTCCCCAGTGTTATATCAAGGGCGAACTGATTGGCGGCTCAGACATTATGTTGGCATTGTCGGAGACAGGAGAGTTGCAAAAACTTATCCAGGCCGCATTGCATTAGGACTTCAACCCGCAGTTGATATTGAGTGGAGTTTTGCATGTGCGGTATTTGCGGGGAATTACGCTTCGATCACTCGTCGCCGGATATGGCGGTATTACAGCGAATGACGGCGCGTCTGGCGCGGCGCGGCCCAAATCATGAGGGCTACTATAGCGATGGTGCGCTGGCGTTTGGTCATCGGCGACTGGCTATTATTGACCTGTCAGCCGACGCCGACCAGCCCATGCAGGACAAGGAGTTGCACCTTGCGCTGGTGTTCAACGGCACGATCTACAATTACAAGGAACTGCGTGCCGAACTGGTAGAGTTGGGTTACGATTTCTTTTCGGCGGGTGATACCGAAGTGATCATCAAAGCCTATCACGCTTGGGGAGAGCACTGCGTGGAACGGTTCTACGGTATGTTTGCTTTTGCCATCTGGAATACACGTAACGGGTCTTTGTTTCTTGCGCGCGACCGCCTCGGTATCAAGCCACTCTATTACACGTTGGATGGCGCGCGCTTGCGCTTTGCCTCCACGATGCAGGCGCTATTGGCCGGCGGAGAAGTGGATACCAGTCTTAACCCGATAGCGTTGCATCACCACTTTACTTTGCATAGCGTGGTTCCCGCGCCGCACACTATTTTGCAAGGTATCAAAAAATTACCTCCTGCTCACACAATGACTTTCTCGAACGGGAAAGGCAGGGGTACTGACGACAAGGAAAATCACGCGCAGCATCACAACCCGTCAAGTGATATAGCTTTGCGCTGTTACTGGAAACTTGATGCAACGCGGCCTGATCAGATTTTGTCCGAGCAAGACTGGCTGGCGGCAACGCGCGTTGTCTTGCGCCGCGCGGTTGAACGTCATCGTTTGGCTGCGGATGTCCCCGTGGGCGTATTGCTTTCCGGCGGACTGGATTCGAGTTTGCTGGTGGGCTTATTGGCCGACCACGTGGATGAGTTGAATACATTTTCTATCGGTTTCGAAGCGGTGGCTGGCGAGTTGGCGGATGAGTTCGAATATTCCGATCGGGTTGCCCAGCATTTCAAAACGAAACACCATAAATTTTCACTACCGAACTCGGAAGTATTAAAGCGCTTACCGGAAGCCATCGCCGAAATGAGCGAACCCATGCCAAGCTACGATGTGACTGCGTTCTATTTGCTGGGTGAACGGGTATCTCGCGAAGTGAAGGTGGTGTTGGCGGGGCAGGGTGCGGATGAGGTGTTCGGCGGTTATTTCTGGTATCCGCTTATGGATGCAGAAGCGGGTATACCGCTGGAAAAATTTACGCGGCATTATTTTGATCGCGATCACCCCGAATATCTGGAAATGATCTCGCCCAAATATCACGTGGCGGATGTGACTTCGGACTGGGTGGCAGAAGAGTTGGCAAAGCCGGATGCGGATGAGTTTCTTGATCAGGTATTGCGCATGGATGTCACCAGCTTGATGGTGGACGATCCGGTGAAGCGTGTGGATAACATGACAATGGCCTGGGGGCTGGAAGCGCGGGTGCCCTTCCTTGATCATGAGCTGGTCGAGTTGGCAGCGAAGATGCCGCCGTCGTTGAAACTTAAAGAAGGAGGTAAGTTTCCGCTCAAGGCGGTTGCACGCGGGATTATTCCCGATTCTGTAATTGACCGTCCCAAGGGCTATTTCCCTGTGCCCGCACTGAAATATGTGCGCGGTGAATTTTTAGAGAGGATGCGTGATATTCTACAATCGCAAGCCTGTATTGATCGCGGTTTGTTTCGACGCGGCTATGTGAAAAAGTTACTGGCCGACCCGGAGAGATATCTCACGCGTATTCAGGGCAGCAAGTTGTGGCATCTCGCATTGTTGGAATGGTGGTTGCAGATTAATGTGGATTCATTGAAAAAATAATGATGGTAATTTTGTAATTATGTCGCAGCAATCAACAATCGGAAATCTGGCTAATCTCAAAGAAGGTGAAATTCTGCTGCCTAACTATGTGCTCAGGCAAGCGGATGGCATCTATGTGAACTTGCCTCATTTTCCCGTAGGTGGCGAATTCGATAAGTTTGTTGATCGTTTATTCGGCGATGGATTTAGATTCGTTCAGTTGAACTATAAGCTGCTGTTGAATTTGCTGTATGACTATGACGCCGTTTTGGATGCTTGCGGAATTGATACCAAAGTGAAGCTGGCTGATGACATTGTGAATTTTCCCTCAAAACGAAAATTATTATACAGAGGCGTCAAGTTCGGCGCGCATTTTGAGAATGCGGAATATTTTTTTGAGCCGGTAGAGATTGAGGTGGAGGTAGAAGTGCCCGTGTATGGCGAAGAAGGCGACGATGGCGTTCGTCCTATCGTTGGCACGGAGCGTGTTTTGGAATTGAAACCGACCAGCTTGAGTGTGGATGAATTTATTGCCGACATGTGGTTGAAAGGGGTTCGCTTCGGCATTGATATCGAAGAACTTGCCAAGGCGATCTCACGCAATGAATCCGTGCGAAAGAGTATTGCAAAGCAACTGGACGCGTCCGCCGGTACCGATGCGGAAATTGAAGAAGCCAGCGACGTACTGCGCCAGGATAATTCGCCGAAAATTTTGCCTAACGGCAAAGCTGATTTGCGTAAATTCCAAAATCGTTTTCCGCAGGTTGAGATGGGTACCGAGCTACTCAAAAAGAAATCGCGCACGCTGGGCAAGCCCGGTTTCAAAGTGAACGGGGCAAGGATAGAGCCGGACATCCCCAAGGATCTTGAACTGCAAGCCCTGGCGGGTGTCGGTACCAGGGTTGAAACAAAAGGCGGATATGAATATGTCGTGGCGGCTCGAAAAGGTTTTGTCGCACTGGACATTGAGACCAATCATATCGAAGTGACCGAAAAAATTGAAAATAAAACCGGCGTTAGTGTAAAAACAACCGGCGATCTTTCTCTGGCGGGAAAAGAGTTTATTGAGCACGGCGAAGTGCAGGAGGGGCGAACTGTCGAAGGCACAAATATGACCTTTCGTTCGGACGTTTACGGCACAATTATTTCCAGGGGCGGCTTTATTCTGCTGGAGCAAAACCTGTCCAACGGGAGTGCAAAAAGTTTGGGTGGCGATATAACGTCAAACGGAAGATCTTTCAATTCTCTCATCGACGCCCGTGATGGGCACGCCACCATCAATTATGCCGAAGCCTGCCTTATATTGGGAAAGTCGGTAGTGATCGATCAAGCCGTCAACTGTGAAATTATTGCAGAGGATATCGTGATAGGTTCAGCCGAGGGCTGCGGAATAGCGGGCAGGTCGGTCAAGATTACTTCGTCAACAGACAGTCGCGGCAAAGAAACAAATATTTCAGTGGTGCTTCCGGATCTGACCGTATTTGAAGCCCAGATCAGACAAGTGAATAAGGCGATGCAAAATTGCCAGCAGATAATCACGAAAAAAGATTCTGAAATTGCGCAGATAAGTTCCAATGAAGAAGTCGCAAAATATCTGGCTGTGGCAACCAGCGTTAAACTGTCTACAGTCAAGCTGACTGCGGCACATCAGGAAAATTGGAGAAAAATGACTACCAAATTTGCCAAAGTCGATAGTGCACTGGCAAAGCTGGAAGCCGAGAAACAGGAGCAGTTGAAGAAAGTGGAAGCGTTTCAGCAAGAGATTGCCTGTCTTGTGGAAGGGCGCGAAAAGAGTGGTAAAGGCCTTTACTGTAAAATTGAGGAAGTTGAGGGGGATACGCTGGTGCGCACCATGTCGGTCTACAATGGAATTTCCGAACTTCAGAAGTTTGCGCCAGTCGATATCAGGATCAAACTACGTGAGCAGGGACTTTCTCAGGAGCGGGTGTTTTACAGCGATGCTGATAGCCTTGACTGGATTTATAAAATGCCCGAGATTGTTGAGTAGCGCTCATTTTTCGTCTAACTCCCCGCATAGCAATAGCCCTTGGATACAAAAATAGCGCATCGTCCTTGACGGCGCGCGGAATATCGCTATAATCCGCCCTCCCTAAAACCTTGCCCCACCGCTAAACGCATGTCGGGGGGCTATTACCATAAGGAGATGTAATGCGTCATTACGAGATCGTATTTATCGTGCATCCCGATCAAAGCGAGCAAGTGCCCGCTATGGTCGAGCGTTATCGCACGCTGGTGACTGGCAAGAACGGTCACATTCACCGTCTGGAAGACTGGGGCCGCCGTCAAATGGCATACCCTATCCAGAAAATCCACAAGGCACATTATGTGCTGATGAACATTGAAGTCGACCAAGAGACTTTGGACGAGCTTGAACACGCATTCAAGTTTAACGATGCGGTGTTGCGCCATCTGATTATCAAAGTAAAGGCTGCTGTGATTGCGCCTTCCGCAATGATGAAAGAAGAAAAGTCGCGTTCGTTTAGCAACGATGGTGCTGACGCGACCTTGGCAACAGCAGGTATTTGACAGGTTTGAGTAGCAACCGTTGTGTCATAGACGGTGAATTGCTTGAGTTGGAAGATTTGCGTTACACCCCGGCGGGAGTTCCGCGAATCAGTTTAAAGATACGCCACGTTTCAACGCAACAGGAAGCAGGTATTTCGCGGCAGGTGCAGTGCGATATTCCTGCGCTGGCTCTGGGTGAGGCGGCGACGCAAGTTAGCCGTTTTAAAACCGGACAGAGTGTGAGAGTGGAGGGATTCTTGGCTCAACGCAGTTTGCGTATCGCGCAACTGGTGCTGCACATTGATAAAATTAATTTGAAATAAGGGGCACAACATGGCTCGTGTATTTAAGAAGAAAGATGACAAGAAGAACAACAATTCTTCACGTCAATTGTTTAAGCGTCGCAAATTCTGCCGCTTCACTGCCGAGAAAATCGCTGAAGTGGATTACAAGGATATCAACATCCTCAAGGAATTTGTTTCCGAAAACGGCAAACTGATTCCGGCACGTATTACCGGCACCAAGTCCCGTTTCCAACGTCAACTGAGCGTTGCGGTAAAACGCGCGCGTTTCCTGGCGTTGTTACCTTACACTGATTTGCACTAAGGAGCCGCCATGCAAGTTATTCTGATGGAAAAAGTAGTTAATCTCGGCCAATTGGGCGATGTGGTTAAAGTCAAAAACGGCTTCGGGCGTAATTTCCTGATCCCGCAGGGCAAAGCCAAGCGTGCAACAGAAAGCAATGTGGCTGAATTTGCGGCTCGCCGTGTTGAGCTGGAAGCGGCTGAACAAGCCAAACTGGCCGATGCGCAAGCGCGTGGCGAAAAGCTGAATGGCTTGACAGTGCAGATCGTGCAAAAAGCCGGTGTTGACGGCAAACTGTTCGGTTCTGTCACCAATGCCGACATTGCTGATGCCTTGGAAGCGCAAGGGTTCAAGATTGAAAAAGCACAAGTGCGTTTGCCTGATGGTCATCTCAAGCAAATCGGCGATCATCCGATCAGCATTTCCCTGCACGCCGATGTGGTATCCAATATCACGGTATCTGTGTTGGGCGAGTAAGCTTTAATAGATTGCTGCTGTAACAAAAAGGGCTGATTTCAGCCCTTTTTGTTTTGCCGATTTTATTAAGTTATTCGGTGTAAAATCTCCCTCCCGAAAATACTCACACACCATGCAAAATTTCTCAGCTCAAGCAACCGATCCACAGATGGATGCCATCAAGCTGCCGCCGCATTCGGTGGAGGCGGAGCAATCCGTGCTGGGCGGAATTTTGTTGGATACCAGTGCTTGGGACAAAATCGCCGATTTGATCGTCGAGAGTGATTTTTATCGCAATGAACACCGTCTGATTTATCGCCACATTGCGCGTTTAACCGAGCATGCAAAACCAGTCGATGTCATCACGCTTGCTGAATCACTGGATAGCAATGCGGAGCTGGAAAAGGCGGGCGGTTTGGCTTATCTTGGCTCTCTGGCGGCAAACGTGCCCACCGCCGCGAACATTCGCCGTTATGCCGAGATTGTGCGCGAGCGTTCCATTATGCGCAAACTGGTTGAAGTTGGGAGCGATATCGCCACGAGTGCCTACAATCCGGCCGGTCGTTCGGCAGGACAATTGTTAGATGAAGCTGAAAGCCGCGTACTTGAAATCAATGAGCAAGGCGAGCGGGGTCATCAAGGATTTGTGGCCATTCCGCCTTTGCTTACGCAAGTGGTTGAGCGTATCGAGACTTTGTACGGGCGCGACAATGCCAGCGATGTGACCGGCATAGCAACCGGCTTTACCGATCTGGATCGCATGACTTCAGGTTTGCAACCCGGTGATCTTATTGTTGTTGCCGGGCGCCCGAGTATGGGCAAGACTGCTTTCTCCATCAATATCGCGGAAAATGTGGCGCTAGAGTCGAATAAGCCAGTCGCGATTTTCAGTATGGAAATGGGTGGCACACAACTCGCAATGCGTATGATCGGTTCTGTCGGCAGACTTAATCAACACACTTTGCGCACGGGTAAATTGGAAGACGATGATTGGTCGCGCATGACCCATGCCTTGGGGCGACTGAACGATGCCCCTATCTTTATTGACGAAACGGCCGCGCTCAATTCTCTGGAGTTGCGCTCTCGCGCAAGGCGATTACATCGTCAAACAGACGGGCTGGGGTTGATAGTAATCGACTACATCCAGTTAATGTCTTCACCGTCGAGCGGCAAAGGCGGGGGGGAAAATCGGGCAACCGAGATTTCTGAAATCTCGCGTTCGCTTAAGGCCTTGGCGAAAGAACTGAAAGTACCGGTGATTGCGCTGTCACAGTTGAACCGTAGCTTGGAGCAGCGCCCCAACAAGCGCCCCATTATGTCCGACTTGCGCGAGTCCGGCGCAATCGAGCAAGACGCGGACTTGATCTTGTTCATTTATCGCGATGAAGTTTACAACCCCGATTCTCCCGATAAAGGCAAGGCCGAGATCATCATCGGCAAACAGCGTAATGGCCCGATTGGCACGGTGGGCATGACATTCAGAGGCGAATACACACGCTTTGAAAATTTGGCACACGATCAATATTAAAAAGTCTGGCCGGTCAATTTCGCAAAACGATAGGGCTTGTTACAGGCTGGGCAAATCCCTATAATGCGCGCCTGCTTTGGGAGCATATTTCAGCGGTAGAATATTTCCTCGACAAGGAAAAGGTCACTGGTTCGATCCCAGTTGCTCCCACCACCCAACAGTCCGAAGACGTCCAACAAAGGCCAGAAAACCCAGTAAGATAAAGGTTTCTGGCCTTTTTTGCGTCCAGCGAAGTACAATGATATCCTACCGCATCCACATGTAAATGACGGTATCGCTGACGGTATTGATATTGGTTGACGGTATTTGTCTGAGGAGAGCTATTATGGCATTGACTGTTGTTGAAATTCAAAATGCGAAACCTAAAGAAAAACCTTATAAATTACAGGATGATAAGGGGATGTATTTGCTTGTCACAGCTTCAGGAAGCAAGCTTTGGAGGTTTGATTATAGATTCGCAGGTAAAAGAAAAACTTTGGCGATAGGTTCGTTCCCTGAAATATCGTTATCCAAAGCACGAAATAAACGGGATGAGGCCAGATCGCAAACTGCGGAGGATATTGATCCCACTGAATTAAAGCGAAAAGAAAAAAATCGTCGCGAAGCACTGGCTGAAAACACGTTTGAAGCTGTAGCACGTGATTGGTTTGATCGTCATCTTTCTCACAAGGCTTCAACTACGAAGGCGAAGGTTACAAGTAGAATGGAAAGATTCGTCCTGCCTTATCTCGGAAAACGTTCAATTTCGGAAATAACAGCGCATGAAATCTTGAAAGTTGTTCGGCGGGTGGAAAATCAAGGATCGCTCGATACTGCTCATAGAGTCCTGCAAGAAATTGGTCAGATTATTCGTTATGCTATTCAAACTGCACGAGCCCAATTTGATCCAACTCCATCCTTACGTGGGGCATTGCAACCGATTAAGCAAACCCACTTTGCGTCTCCTGCCGACGATCCGGTAAAAGTTGGTGAGCTACTCCGAATGATGGATGGATTTAAGGGCACTCCTCAAGTGGCGGCTGCCATTAAAATTCTGCCTATGGTTTTTTGCAGACCTGGAGAATTACGCAAGATGCAGTGGGCGGACATAAACTTTGAAACAGCCGAGTGGCGTTATGTCGCAACCAAGACAAAAATAAATCACATCGTGCCATTGACTACCCAAGTGGTAAATATTTTGAAAGACTTGTTTCCTTTTACGGGGCATGAACAAGGGGGATATGTTTTTTCCGGCGGTAGAACTTCAATGCGTCCAATGAGTGATGCCGCAATTAATGCAGCATATCGGAGACTTGGGATTGACACACGTACTGAATTAACGGGACATGGCTGGCGATCTGTAGCTAGAACAATCCTACACGAAGTTTTGGGATATGAGCCAGATGTAATTGAACGACAGCTCGCTCATGCCGTTAAAGATGCAAACGGTACTGCATATAACCGAACCCAATTTTTAAATGAGCGTCGAAAAATGATGCAGGTCTGGGCAGACTATCTTGACAAGCTAAAGGTTGGTGCCGAAGTTATAAAGCTGCGTGCATAATTAAGTTATCTCCCAAGTACATCACGTAATAATTGGCCGCGCAGTGGATTGAATTCCGTTACAGGTACGTGCGGTGGGTCGATTGATTGGTATAGTGTCTGGCGTGAATTTTCCAACTGTGTCACCAGCAAACGAATTTCTTCCGATGATTTTCCCGCGATCAACGCGGAGTTAAGTGTCATAACCTCATAGGCCGGCCAGCCAACAGAACGTTCACCGATGCTTACCGGATGCGTCCAGAGGCCATCAGTTATATGTTGGTAAAACGATGCACGAGATTTCCCCGTTAAACTCAAAACTTTTTGCAATCTAAAAATAGAAAATAAGTCAATTTGATTTTGCATTGAGCCTTGTTTTAAGTTTTTGATAAATGCAGGGGACATACTTGGCGGCTCCCCCTTGGCTTGCTTAGTGTTTAATGTGTCCATCACTTCATGCCCTTTATTGTTATTAGTAACTGAAGCTCGGCGAATCGATTATTTGCATTGGCTGAGCAGGGCTTCCCATCATCTGTGCAATATCTGCCCACGGAATATCGCTGAATCTAGCAAAGTGGATTGGTTCACTGTCCGTTACCAAAGAAATCACGGGATAGGCGAAGCCATTCCAGTTTTTCAGTATGGCTTTCTGTGCTGGTATCTCGCAGTAAAATCCTTGCATTACCACGTGCAGGAAGAAATTCTTCTTGGTAATTTCGATAAAAAATGGCGCACACCCTTGTTTAGGGGGTGTGCGCTTGAGATATGCCTAGCCGGATGTGCAGATCTTGAAAGGCAAATCATTACAACCTTCAACCAAGTCAGTTGTAACACCTACATGATATTTCGAAAACTAAAAAGCCATCAGTCTAATAGAGCGCTAATTTAACTGCAATTCGAGGCTTTAGAGGCGCACTTGGAACTTGGCACAAGGGTCTAGCGTACACACGTCACGTAGAAGGTTCGTGAATCTATTCGACCCCCGGTTGTTCCACCATTTACATGTCTCAAAGTTGTTCAATAAATCCCGTAACACCAAGTAATATATATTTTTAGCTTTTTGTGTCCTGTTGGTTGCCAAGCAATCCGGTAATCAAAATGCCAGCTTTATACCCAAATAAGTTCCGCTGTCGAGCGTTGCAGTTTGTCCGGTGGCAGTAATTCCAAAATTTGTTTCGCGGTACTCAACATAAACCTTGGTGCCGGTGTTAACTTCATAATCCGCGTGGAGGCCCCATTGGTTCGCCCTGTCGGCATCGCCGAAGGTCGTTATGTGAGGTCCTGCGAAATAGTAAAACGCAACCGAAAGCTGTTTTGCTGCAGGGAAGGCGTATCCAAGTTCGCCGCCAATAACGATGGCCCCTACATTCTGCGTAGTTCCCGGGATGTAGTTTTTGATCATGCCCACCAAGGCTCTTGTACCGACTGCAAGGGTTAACTCGGTTGCATCGCCTTCATCGGCTTTTACCAGCAGACCTAAATCGGCAAGCGTATTCATCGAATCGTTGTAGAGTGCTCCTATTTGGATATCGGCATTTCCCGGCATAAGCGATGCAGCAGATGCATCATAGGCGAAGGCAACTGCATTGTTATTCAAGCTAATATCCAGAGCGTCCGCAAAGGCCAACGGGCTGGTCATTAATAATAAGGCTGGAATAATACGGCGAAGAATCTTGGTTAGCATGGGAACTCCTTAATAATTTAAGTTTACACTGCGACTTTAATACTCATAAATTGATTTTAGCAAAACAAAATAAATTCGAATCGCTGATAAGAGGAGGTTTTTGGGCTTGTTTTGTGGAATAGGGTGAATTGGGACTTTGTTTATTTCTTTCCAATTGACTCTTGGCGGTGGTCAGTCTGGACGAATATGGCAGGAACACATACAATGCTCAGCCGAGTACGTGATCCCGATTGCTACTGCGCAACTAATATATTTTGTTAAGTGCGGCTATGCCGCATTTTCTTTTGACTGAGTCTTCCATGCCTATCATTACTTTGCCTGACGGTTCACAACGTAGTTTTTCCAACCCGGTTACTGTGGCGGAAGTTGCACAGAGTATAGGTGCAGGTTTGGCGCGTGCTGCGCTGGCAGGAAAGGTTGACGGGGTGTTGGTCGATACTTCGCACTTGATTTCTGCCGATGCCAAGCTGGCGATTATCACTGACAAAGACGCGGACGGGCTGGACTTGATTCGGCATTCCACTGCGCACTTGTTGGCGTATGCGGTGAAAGAATTGTTTCCCGAAGCGCAAGTGACTATCGGCCCCATGATCGAGAACGGTTTTTATTACGACTTTGCCTATTCGCGCCCGTTTACGCCGGAAGATTTGGCGGCTATCGAGAAGCGTATGGCGGAGTTGGCCAAGAAAGATTTGCCGGTCACGCGCAAGGTGGTGCCGCGCGATGAAGCGATAGCGTATTTCAAATTACTAGGCGAAAAATATAAAGCCGAACTGATCGAGGCAATTCCAGCCGATCAGGACGTATCTCTTTACACCGAAGGCGACTTCACTGATTTGTGTCGCGGCCCACACGTGCCTTCGACCGGCAAGCTCAAGGTGTTCAAGTTGATGAAGGTGGCCGGTGCGTATTGGCGCGGCGATTCCAAGAACGAAATGCTGCAACGCATTTACGGTACAGCTTGGGCGAAAAAAGAAGACTTGGAGCTGTATCTGGTTCGCTTGGAAGAAGCGGAGAAGCGAGACCATCGCAAGCTGGGTAAACAACTGGATTTGTTCCACATGCAGGATGAAGCACCGGGTATGGTGTTCTGGCATCCCAAGGGTTGGGCGATGTGGCAGGTGATCGAGCAGTACATGCGTGCGGTGTATCGCGACAACGGCTATCAGGAAATACGCTGTCCGCAGATTATCGACCGCGTGTTGTGGGAAAAATCCGGCCATTGGGAACATTACAAAGCCAACATGTTTACCACTGAATCGGAAAAGCATGACTACGCGATCAAGCCGATGAATTGCCCCGGCCATGTGCAAGTGTTCAACGCCGATTTGCGCTCGTATCGCGAATTACCTTTGCGCTATGGCGAGTTTGGCTCGTGTCACCGCAACGAACCGTCGGGTGGTTTGCATGGCCTGATGCGGGTACGCGGTTTTGTACAGGACGATGGTCACATCTTTTGTACCGAAGGGCAGATCGAAGCCGAAGTAACGGCCTTCAATGCGTTGGTGCTGAAAGTGTACAAAGATTTTGGATTTAACGATGTGGCGGTGAAGTTGGCGCTGCGTCCGGAGAGTCGTGTTGGCTCCGATGAGATTTGGGACAAATCTGAAGATGCTTTGCGCGCAGCGCTACGTGCGTCCGGTATGGAGTGGATAGAGTTGCCGGGCGAGGGCGCTTTCTACGGCCCCAAGATCGAGTTTCACATCAAGGATGCGATTGGTCGCTCGTGGCAATGCGGCACGATACAGGTGGACTTTTCTATGCCGGGTCGTCTTGGCGCTGAGTTTGTCGATGAAGACAATACTCGCAAAGTGCCGGTTATGTTGCACCGGGCGATACTGGGTTCGCTGGAGCGTTTTATCGGTATTCTGGTCGAAAATCATGCGGGGGCATTGCCGCTGTGGCTTGCACCGGTACAACTGGTGGTTATAAACATCTCTCAGGCGCAGGAAGAATATGCCGAAAAAGTGACGGCTACATTGCGTGCCGCAGGCTTCCGTGTGCAATCAGATTTGCGTAATGAGAAGATTACCTATAAAATACGAGAACATAGCTTGCAGAAATTACCTTATCAACTAATTATCGGGGATAAGGAAATGGCTGCGAGTCTCGTTGCCGTGCGAAACCGTCAAGGTGAAGACCTTGGACAGATGTCGGTGGAGGCGCTGATTGAGCGCTTGAGAACCGAGCTGTAATGGGCGCACGGTTTAATTTTGAAATGGAGAAATTGCAATAGCACAAGATAAATCACAGCGTATTAATGAGCAGATAACGGCACCACAAGTGCGGCTCATCGGCGCGGAGGGAGAGCAGCTTGGCATCGTTTCTGTAGCGGAAGCGATACGTTTAGCGGACGAAGCAGAATTGGACTTGGTGGAAATTGCGCCTTTGGCAGAGCCACCAGTTTGCCGCATAATGGATGTCGGTAAATTCCGCTATGCGGAAAGCAAGAAGCAACACGAAGCCAAGCTTAAGCAAAAGCAGGTTCAGATCAAGGAAATTAAATTCCGGCCTGGAACTGATGAGGGTGATTACAACATCAAGTTGCGTAATTTGGTCAAGTTTTTGGAAGATGGCGACAAGACCAAAATTACTTTGCGCTTCCGTGGACGTGAAATTGCTCACCAGCAGATCGGGATGCAATTGATGGAACGCGTCAAGCTGGATTTGCTTGAACACGGTGTGATTGAGCAGTTTCCCAAAATGGAAGGTCGCCAGATGGTGATGGTAATCAGTCCGAAAAAGAAATAAATGGGTAGGGGCTGGGTTTGTCAGCCCTCCCTGCATTGCGTAAATGTCGTGTCGATTAAGGGACTGGTCGGCGCGATGTAGCTGTAAGCAGTCCCAAACAAGTGGTTCCGGGTTTTCAAGTGTTTCTGTCAGAAACCTCCCGGCGTCATCAAATAATGGAGTTGTTATGCCTAAGATGAAAACTAAAAGCAGCGCGAAAAAACGATTCGTCGTTCGCGCCGGCGGAAGCATCAAGCGTTCGCAAGCCTTCAAACGTCACATTCTGACCAAGAAGACAACCAAAAATAAGCGTCAGTTGCGTGGTACGACTGAGGTTCATTCAACTAACACGGCGTCTGTTCGCGCCATGATGCCCTACGCTTAAGGAGTATAGAAAATGCCAAGAGTAAAACGTGGTGTAACGGCGCGCGCGCGTCATAAGAAAGTTTTAGACCTTGCCAAGGGTTATCGCGGTCGCCGTAAAAACGTCTACCGTATCGCCAAAGAAGCGGTAATGAAGGCGGGTCAATATGCCTATCGTGACCGTCGTCAAAGGAAGCGTCAGTTCCGCACATTGTGGATCGCGCGTATCAACGCGGGTGCGCGTGAGTTGGGTCTGCCATACAGCGTATTTATGAACGGTTTGAAGAAAGCTGCGATTGAAATTGACCGCAAGGTGCTGGCTGATCTGGCCGTGTTCGATAAAGCTGCATTTGCGCAGATTGTCGCACAAGCTAAAGCCAGCCTCGGCGCGTAATTGTAAGCAGTAAAAAAAAGGAGGCGAGAGCCTCCTTTTTTGTTTGGCGTGCTCAACCGGGCGCACCCACATGGATAGAAAATGCAAGAACTACAAACAATTCTTGATGACGCGCTAAATAATTTTGCTGTGATAGCAGATGCGGTCGAACTGGAAAATGCCAAGGCACGCTATCTTGGCAAAGAAGGCAGTCTAACTGGCCTGCTGAAAGGTTTGGGTAAGCTTTCAGCAGAAGAACGCCCGGCTGCCGGAGCGCGCATCAATCAAGTAAAGCAACAGATTGAGGCTGCGCTTCAGGCGCGCCGCGAAGCTTTGCAAAATCAGGCGTTACAAAAAAAATTGGCGGCGGAAGCGTTGGATGTGTCGCTTCCCGGTCGCGGGCTTGGTGTCGGCGGACTGCATCCGGTTACGCGCACTTTAGAGCGTATTGAGACACTGTTTCACTCCATTGGTTTTGAAGTGGCTAGCGGACCCGAGATTGAAAATGATTTCTACAATTTCACCGCGTTGAATATTCCCGCAGATCACCCGGCGCGTGCGATGCACGACACTTTTTACATTGATGAACAGCATGTGTTGCGCACACACACATCACCGATTCAGATTCGTTACATGCAAGCGCATTTGGCGCAATTTAGTCAACAGGAAAGCATCCCTGATATTCGCATCATTGCACCGGGACGCGTCTATCGCGTAGACTCCGATGCCACGCATTCCCCCATGTTCCATCAGGTCGAAGGCTTGTGGGTAGGCGAGAAGGTAAGTTTCGCAGACCTTAAAGGTGTTGTAGCGGATTTCCTTAAACGATTCTTCGAAACCGACGATCTACAAGTGCGCTTCCGGCCTTCTTTCTTTCCTTTCACCGAGCCCTCCGCCGAAATGGATTTAAGTTGGGGCGACGGCTGGCTGGAGATCGGCGGCTGCGGTATGGTGCATCCGAATGTATTGAAGCACGTCAACATTGATAGCGAAAAATATCAGGGCTTCGCTTTTGGTTTGGGTGTCGAGCGTTTGGCCATGTTGCGCTACGGCGTGAATGACCTGCGCCTGTTCTTTGAGAACGATTTGCAATTCCTGAAACAATTTTCCTGAGCCAATATGAAATTTTCTGAATCTTGGTTGCGTACCATAGTGAACCCGTCGCTTTCCAGCGAGGCACTGGCGCATTTGTTGACGATGGCCGGTCTCGAAGTTGAAGAGATAGAGGGTGTCGCCCCTGCGTTTGACAAGGTAGTTGTAGCCCAAGTGTTGAGCAAAGAAAAACATCCTGATGCAGATCGCTTGAATTTACTCAGCGTCGATGTGGGACTTGCTGAGCCGCTATCCATCGTATGCGGTGCGCAAAACGTCAGCGTGGGTATGAAAGCGCCGTGTGCGCTGGTTGGTGCGAAGTTGCTCGGTATTGAAATTAAACAGGCGAAGGTGCGCGGTATTGCCTCCTTCGGCATGATGTGTTCGTCCAAAGAACTCGGGCTATCGGAAGAAAGTAGCGGTTTACTGGAACTTGCTACTAACGCAATAGTTGGCCAGAGCATTCGCGAACATCTCGATCTGGACGATCACCTGCTCACGCTCAAGCTCACGCCCAATCGTTGCGATTGCCTTTCCGTGCAAGGTATCGCGCGCGAAGTGGCAGCATTGACCGGTGCGGCATTACAAGCATCACCACAAACCGAATTCAAGCAAAACAGTGCGCATAGTCGCAAGGTCAAAGTACCGGCTTCCTCTGCCTGTCCCCTATACTCGGGGCGGGTGATCGCGGGAGTGAATGCCAAGGCGGCGACACCCGCATGGATGGTGCAGCGTTTGGAGCGTTGCGGTTTGCGCAGCATCAGCGCCTTGGTTGATGTGACCAATTATGTGTTGCTGGAATTGGGGCAGCCATTGCATGCTTTCGATTTCAATAAATTGAATGGCGATATCGAAGTTCGTTTTGCTCGTGCCGGTGAAAGTTTAAAACTGCTGAATGAGCAAACGGTGGAATTACAGACCGATATGCTGGTCATCGCCGATGCCAAAAATCCGGTTGCACTTGCGGGCATAATGGGTGGTGCAGACAGCGCGGTTGACGAGGTGACTACGGATATCTTTTTGGAAAGCGCATTTTTTTCATCAAGTGTAATCGTGGGCAAATCGCGCCAGCTAGGTTTTAGTTCCGATGCTTCCTATCGGTTTGAACGCGGCGTGGATTTTGCGGCCACGCAAATCGCTTTGGATCGCGCTACACAATTGATTCTTGATATTTGTGGCGGCGAAGCGGGAACTGTCACCGAAGTTATTGGCGAACTACCTGCACGACCACCAGTAAAGCTGCGCACTGCGCGAGTACATCGTGTGCTGGGCGTAGCATTGGCTGCCGATGAGATTGCGCAGATATTGTCACGACTTGGCATGCAGTTGCTAAGGCAGGGAGAAGACTTTTCTGTCACACCGCCAAGCTATCGTTTTGACATCGCTATCGAAGAAGACCTGATCGAGGAAGTTGCGCGGGTTTATGGTTATGAAAATATCCAGCCGGTGCCGCCTCGTGCCCGCATGAACATCTTGCCTCAAGATGAGGCGCTGCGTCCGCTCGTTAAAGTGCGCCAAGCTTTGGTTCTGCGCGACTATCAGGAAACAATCAACTACGCATTCGTGGAAGCAGAGTGGGAACGCAATTTATGCGGTAATGCTGCGCCCATCGTTTTGAAGAATCCAATTTCAAGCCAGATGAGTGTCATGCGCAGCAGCTTGCTGGGAGGTCTTCTCGCGGCATTGCGTACCAATCTGGCGCGTAAGCAGCCTCGTGTGCGCTTGTTTGAAGTTGGTGGCTGTTTTGCTGCGCACGGGGGGGGGTATGTGCAGCATGAACGTTTGGCCGGCTTGGCTTATGGCGGGGCATTACCAGAACAGTGGGGCTCTCCCGTTCGTAATGTAGATTTCTACGATGTGAAAAGCGATGTTGAAGCCTTGTTTGCTCCACGCGGTCTGAAATTTCATGCGGAACAACATTCAGCCTCGCATCCGGGACGGTCGGCAAAAATTTTGCTGAATGAACATGCTGTCGGCTGGATAGGGGAACTACATCCTCAGTGGCAGCAAAAATACGATTTGCCGCAGGCAGTTGTATGGTTCGAAGTTGACTTGGTAGCGTTGATAGCAGCAAGCGTTCCGGTTGCAACTGAAGTCTCGAAATTTCCGCCGGTTCGTCGGGATTTGGCTGTAGTAGTAGATGAAAGTGTGTCGGTGCAATGTTTGTTATCTGCGCTTCGTGATGACAAAGCGCCTTTTGTAGTAGAGCTGGGATTGTTTGATGTGTATCGGGGAAAAGGTGTGGAAGATGGTAAAAAAAGCCTTGCTTTCCGCGTGTTATTGCAAGATACTCAAAAAACATTAACTGATATTGATATTGACCAAAGCATCGCGCGGCTGATAGTAGTGTTGCAGCAGCATGGTGCGCAAATTAGAGCTTGAGAGAGAAATGACGACATTAACTAAAGCAGAATTGTCCGACCTGTTGTTTGAAAAAGTCGGGTTGAATAAACGTGAAGCAAAAGATATGGTCGAAGCGTTCTTTGAAGAAATTCGCATGCAACTTGAAGCCGGTGAGAGCGTAAAGCTATCCGGTTTTGGTAATTTTCAGTTGCGCGACAAGCCGCAACGTCCGGGGCGTAATCCCAAAACCGGCGAAGAAATTCCTATTACTGCGCGCCGCGTAGTGACATTCCATCCAAGCCAGAAGCTCAAGAGCATGGTGGAGAAGACCTATCATGGAACAGCACATACCTAATTCGGCATTGCCGTCTATACCCGCCAAACGCTATTTCACCATTGGTGAAGTAAGTGAGTTGTGCGGGGTAAAGGCGCACGTGTTGCGTTACTGGGAACAGGAATTCACTCAGCTAAAGCCCGTCAAACGCGGAGGCAATCGGCGTTATTACCAGCATCATGAAGTGTTGCTCATCCGCCGAATCCGTCAGTTACTCTACGAAGACGGCTTCACCATCAGCGGTGCTCGCAGCCGCTTAGATCAGCTTGTTACCAAGCATGAAGAGATTAAAGTTGCTCCTGTCGTAACCAAGCCTGTTTTTAACACCGGTTTCAATCCAAGCGAATTACGCCGCGACATTCGCGAAGTGATTGCTTTGTTGCAAGCCTGATGACGCAAGGCATTCAAAATTTCTTCAAGGAAGATTACGCTCTGATATAATTAGCAGCTTCGGGGCGTAGCGCAGCCTGGTAGCGTACATGCATGGGGTGCATGTGGTCGGAGGTTCGAATCCTCTCGCCCCGACCAGTAAAGACAAGGACTTATAACTTAACGGTTATAAGTCTTTTGTCATTTTAACTGGCAATGGGTACATTCAAGAAAAGCTGGCTTTTTTCACCTACTTGTAAACGGTAGTCGATTGCCTTTTTCTTTGTTACATTCATAGCCGAAACTTGTATCGAGTATTTGAGAAATAGTTAGCGTCAAATACGGGAAGTACCCCACTTAAGCAATTATTTACTCTTCTTGCAATTACGACCATGTGACATTTTACATGCCTTTCAATAATACTCTAAAAAAATATCGCCGTTAAGAACGAGTCGACTGTAACCTATAGGATAGTTGCTTAGAAAAGTTCAAATTTATCTTTCGAAATGTTAACAGCAAGAACGCATGCCACATAGCTGCCACTTATTTTTCAACGCATACCCGACGCCAAAACAATCGGTTTAAAGAGTGTTCTTGCTGGTCGATTTTATGCACTTGATTTTATTTTGCGTTTTTACACAGACTGGGCCGAAAGTTAATTATTGCAGCCATTCAATTTTGCCATATTTTTTAGGTGGTCAAGGTTTCAATAATTCTCCGTATGGTCAATCGATGTCTTTTGCATCCATACCAATTCTTGATGCGAAATAGTTTGAAATTCGATAATTAGTTCTGAGATACCGAAAGAATATTTGGCACAAAAGTTCCAGATTTAGCTGTCAAAATGATCGAATGAAGCCCATAAGTAATTCCCGGCACGACAACCGTGATCGGGCTACCTGTGACAGTCTGATCGGTTTGATGAACTCCGTCCATATACACAGAAATAGTTCCTGATGCACTAGTGAATGTTAAGGTTATTGTCCATGTTTTAGTCGTTGTAGACGTAGAGTTAAAGACATAGGATGCCCAGTTAATGGCACCCCCACCGTTGGTTTGTGAAAATGAATTCCAAGGCTGTAATGGCTGACACCCCCATTCTTGAGAACACATTGTTGTACTTAAGGCCGAGATACTGCCCGGCACTGTTGTCCCATACGTAATTGGCACCGCAGAGACCGCGTTTAATGCTGTAATTGCATTCAGTTTTGGCGACGTAAGGTTATATACACTGGTTGTAAATGCCCATTGGTAGTCATTACCAGCCGCCGTGTAGTAATTCAGCAAATCCCCACCATTAGCCACATAGATATTTTGTGCCGCCTCTATTGTGGACGTCATGCGAGAATCGGCAATTGCTGCCGCTGCCAAATCATCAAAAACAGCATACTGCCCCGAAGGTGTTGCCCCGCCAAAATTATCAAGACTTGGTCCACCTTCATACACCGTCCGTTTAATACCCAAAGTTGAGGTGATCGCGATGTCGTTTTGTACTTCAGCCTGAAAACTGGATCCGCCTGACGGTACATACGTGGGTTGCAGTTCCGCAAAAAAGGTTGTCAATCCAGTTGCATCATTATTAACCCCGGCCGGACTCGGGTCGGTAGGGTTGTAATACCCTCCGCCGCCACCCCCATAAATATAGTAGTTAGGCGCATGAGGTGTGGCAATCGGGGTTGCGCCAGGCGCAATGTTGTCGTAATACCCCAACAAGAACGCCGCCATTGCGAATAATTCACCTTGACCATTATTTTCCTGGGATTCAAGCACCGGGCGAACACGAGTGATCATTGCCGCATCCCCAAAAACAGAGCGGAAAATATTGCTTATTTGAACAACGCGCTCCACTGGGCGACGCCAGCAGAAGGTATAATCCCACATTGAACTACCAAATTGCGCGCGCGGAACGTAGATAGATTCACTCGCAATCGTACCGGAATAACTCACTGGATAGGTTGTTGTGCTGGTTGATGATCCTGTTGTAATGGTTGTACCACCGGGAATACCCGTGCCAGTGATAACTTGGCCTGTTGGCAAAATCTGTGCAGAAGAAAATGTGAGCATTCCGCCCGCCAAAGCCCCGGTTGTGCTCACCCCCTTTTCCCATTCCCCGTCGTAATCAATAGTGGTCGCATCACCGTCTGTATTCTGACCCGCAACCAGTTCGTTGCTCGCCAATTGGCAATTTGTATGCATCTGTTCAAAGCCACCATTCCAGGTCTCATTTGAGTATTCAATATAGACGTTCAAATTGGAATTAAGCGGCGGATAAACCGGATTAGTCTGCACGCTTGTATACGGATTAACACCATCACTCCCGTACCGGATCAGATTCGCCTCATTGGTAATATAGGCATCATTCGCGCTTACCGGGATATTAATCCACATATCTTTATTGGTTTGGTTGGCTAGCATCACAGCATATTCAATCGGTGCTCCAATTCCTTGCCAACCATACATCGGGCAAGCGACGTTACCCGGCAAAACATCCGTACCCCCTGCGCATTGATTATAGTGAGCCCAGGCGGGTATAGGACGATCAGACCAATTCACCTGCTGACTTGTATTTGTGGCAAGCCAATCCATAAAGCGGATCGTGCTAAACATGGCAATTTCATTTAATAAAGGGGTATTAAATAACGTGGTTGATGGATAACTTGTCGCAGCCCCCAGTGAAGTTGGTCGCATCAACTGGATATTCGTCACCCCCGATCCCACAGCAGAGGTGCTTGTACGCTTGGTATTGGAAAAAGTCAGACTCAGCATTTTGTTACCATCCTGAGCGACTGAAATATTAATTGTCCCCGTACTGGTATTTGACGGGGCATCATAACTGATCGTGACAGCACCTAAGTTGGACACCACTGTTGCTTGCCCATTAAAGGTCAGGGTGTGTAACCCATACATATTCCCGATACCAGCCCAAACATAGAAGCAAAAATCCTCTTGCGGCCAACCAAGTGAATCCACAGACGCATCCACCGTAGAAGATAAACTACTTCCCTTGATAAAAGCGCGCGAAGATTTTATCGCGTCCGCAAACGTCCTGTTTTCCGAATAATCCGCAGGGGCATCAATATTGATCCCCATGTGATTCGCAGGCGTACTTGGCGCTGTGGTAAACGACCACGAATAAGGCGATCCAAGCGCTAGTCCCGACGCGCTTTGCACCCCGGTTGAGATCGTGGCGGTATACGTCGTTGAGTAAGCAAGGCTTACTGACGGGATAAACGTCGCAGTCGTGCCGTTATAACTCACCGTACCGGTTGCACCATTATTCAAGGTAAACGTTGATGAGGTTAGCGTTGAAGAATTCATCGCTTCGCTAAAAACCGCAGAAACAACCGCGTTAACAGAAATATTGGTCGATAAGTTCCCCGGTGTGACAGAGGAAATCACAGGTGCAACCGGGACGCCTGTTGTTGTAAATGACCATGTGTAATTAGACGCCAACGCCTGCCCATTAGTACTCTGCACCCCGGTTGTGATTGTTACGGTGTACGTTGTGTTGCTTAAAGTGGACCCCTCGGTCAAGACAATAATGCATCGAGTTTAAGAGGGTAACCTTCTTTATGCAGCGGAACGGCGCTGCCCCGGTTTTCTGTTTCTTT
>Ga0224559_1000269_pt1 | contig 36497 bp, 38 predicted proteins | sample 714S33034metaG_FD_180676 | JGI IMG/M metagenome (GOLD analysis project Ga0224559, IMG submission 180676) | Peat soil microbial communities from Stordalen Mire, Sweden - 717 S3 30-34 | ecosystem: Environmental > Terrestrial > Soil > Wetlands > Peat | place: Sweden: Norrbotten County, Stordalen... | reverse complement strand
ACCAAAACAGACCTCCAAAAGCTATCCGAAACATAAAAAATCCAAGACCCTAAAAATATTAATTGATAGTTTAGAGAAAGATAATATGAATATTAGAAATTTATATGAGGTGAAATATTTTGCCAGTAATTACCATGGAAGGACCGAAACTTAATAAGGATCAAAAAGCAGAGTTAGTTAAATCATTTTCTGAGACAGCAAGTAAAGTAACTGGAATACCTGTGAGTGCTATGGTGGTCATCATCAGGGAATTAGAAGGAGAAAACGCCGGTGTTGGAGGCTGCCTACTCTGTGACATGAAAAAATAAGAATATTTAATTTTTTTTTTGAATATTTATTCTGTATAAATAATATGTATAGTCTCTAATATAATTATTTATAAAATAATAATTGGATATAAATTTCCAATTTATTTAACGAAACTATGATGAAGTTAAATCTAGAATAGATATTGTTTTAAAGGGTAATGGATGGAATCTGTTCTTCTTCTAGATCTGATTCTGCCCAGAAATCCCACTAACCATTGACTTGGATATGGGATTTTGCATGATGCTTTTTGATATCATAATAGGGGAAAATGTTGAATCTTCAGATTATTTAAGCATTGGTAATTATTATTTAGCCACCATGAATCATATTTAAAATTTTTATTTTGTCTTGACTTGTGAGTATCTCATTTTCTCTTATAATTTCATTGTTTTTCATAATCGTTGCTACAAATACAGAGATATCAAGTATTTCTAACAGCTCTTTTCCAGTAATACTCTAAGTATTTATTTCTTTTTCTTCATCACTAACCATTTCGTCTGTAACTATTATTTCCATACTACCACCTTTTGCAAATTTAAGTAAATTGTGTTATATCCCATAAAAAAAGGGAAATAGGTTTACAAACCTGCCCTATCCACTATGACATCTGCAACTTCTTTGGCGGATTTAAATGGGAAATCGTCTGCAGTTAAAACTTTTCCTGCATCTCCGGCTTTTAATTCCACATCCCCAGATTTACATGTGGTTTCTGCACCATCTGGAAATGCTCCTAGAAGTGCTTCTGGTGTTTCTATTGGGAACTTTGCTCCTGCGAGTGCTCCTACTATCTGTGCATGTATTTCTTCTTTTACACTCATTATTTCTCCTCCATTTATATTTTATCAATCAATTCCGAATGTGTAGAATGGGAAATGGCAAGCCCATTATTCTTCTGCATCTAACATTTCACCGTAAACTATTTCAATTTCACAGCCTTTAGGGCCACAACAGAAATGTTGTAAATCGAATTTTATCATCAAATGACTTCACCTCTTTTTCATTAATTAGTCAACGAGCTATTTACTCTATTTTTTTGCCAGCATCTGGACCGGGTTGTACTGAGTAAATTTCTTCTACTTTGAGTAAAACTGCACCTTTGGGGTTGAGTTGAGCCATAACACTTTTTGCCCACTCTACAGCATCATCAAAATATTTACCTGATTCATGTATCTCCACATTACCTTTGAACTGATAAGGGCATTTTGTTACATCTGCCACAACAATAGCGGCTTTGGGATTCTCTTTGAGATTTTCATATGTTTTATGCATGAAATTAGCAACCAACAACACTGTTTCATTATCCAACGGTCTTGCAAGTCCTATTGGGACCACATTAGGATAATCCTCTTTGTTTGCAGTCGCTAAAAAGACTATATTACTCTTTTCAATAGAATCCATCATTTCTGTACTTAATACCAATATAATCACCTGCCTTTTTAATTCTAAATAATAATTGGCATGAGATTATAATATACTTGACGGTCAGTAAAATATAGTTACTACATTATAATTACTAAGATGACCTTTAAGGTTCTAATAGAAACCTTTAATATCAATAAAAAGAAGAAACTATTTCATGGAAACGGTAGAAGAAATCTACAAAGAAAAAATGGTTGACATTGACACTAAACTAGACTCAATACGCCAGGATCTAAAACGTTTGATGGAAAGATCCAATAAAGAATACTTGGATATGATGTTAACCAATTTAAAAAAAGAATTTATAAATTCCGTCACATCTTATGTATCTGATGATAGAAAAAATAGCCTGGAACGAGGTATGGTGGATCCATGCGATCTGCGGGAAACATGTAAGGCAAGATTTAATGAGTTCCTTGCAAACAACGAAGATCTTATCCACCAAGATAATGTTTCTAATGATATCATCAATGAAAAAAAAGCAGAACTAGGTGAACTAAAGAAAGGAGCTCCCTTTGGCGAATGCAATATTTGTTTCTCAGAAGTAAACTCACTATTCGAGAAACAATTAAGTCTTATTAGCTCACTTAAGATTTACAGCACTAATGGAGAAAAAATGACCGCAATTTCTGCTATTCATGAAGAGATTATGGTTAAAAGTGTGCTTGAACCATTATCCAATAAACAAAGGTTGCAAATTCTCAAATCTATGGCCTCCGAAACCAGAACTTTTTCTTCTCTTTCTGAAATAACAGGACTTAAGGGAGGTAATTTACTTTTCCATATACAAAAACTGCTAGAAACAGATCTCATCCTGCAAAGGCATGAGCGAGGTGATTACATGATTACCAAAAAAGGATTTAATCTCCTCAGGATTCTAGCTGATTTTCAAAAATCAATCCAAACTGAATAATTTTTGTTAAATTCCTATTTAACCTAGTTGATACTTGTATCCTGTAATAATCCCATTCTTTTTTCTTGAAACTTGAAAATGTCAGATACTACAAATAATTTAAAATTTATGTCTAAAAATTCTAAATTTATAGCGAAGAACGTTTTATCTAAAAATGACCTTTCAGAAGTTCTAAAAAACATGGCAAATGATTTAGTGGCATCTGAAGTGGGCATAGTAACTAAAAAAAACTCTTGAAGGCGGTCCTGTATCAACAGATTTAGAGTATGTTTTACCTGGAGCAAAATCTGCATTAGTTTTTGCAGTTACATTCGATCAAAAGCTTATTGAACCATACTTAGCAAACAAGACCATTCATTAAATAAAAATAAAATACGTACAACAACATTTACACGTGGAATTGCCTCAGAGATAGCAGAATTTTTAGATATGATTGGATTTGAATCTAAAACCATATCTCCAAATTTTGTATACAGAAAAGATACTCCCAATGGAATAAGGGATATGAAACCTATTATTTCACACAGATATCCAGCAGCAAGATCAGGAGTAAGATTTTTTGGACGTTTAGGTCATATTTTAACCAAAAAATATGATGCAGCAATAGTTTTAGCTTCAGTTGTAACGACTGCAGATCTTAAAGCAACAGAACCTTTGCCTAAATCAGAAAACTATTGTGATGAATGTAAGCTATGTAAAGCTACGTGTATACCACAGTTCATTCTAAAAAAATGAAAAAACCCTAATAGAAATGGGCGGAGAAGAATTTGAATATGGTAAACGCGGAGATTACTCAAGATGTGTTATAGTATACTCAGGATTCGCAGGTTTGCATACTTCAAAGAAATGGTCAACATGGTCACCAACAAGAATAGACCTTCCAGAAAAGGATGAAGACTTTAAATTTGCTATGTTAAATGCAATACCCGCATATTTACAAAGACCCAAAAATGGAGATTATTTTTACATCCATTATTCCCCAATATAAATTAGAATATACCTGTAGCAATTGCCAATTCATCTGTCATCCAGACAAAGAAGTCAGAAAAAACAGATTTAAACTACTCAAAAATAGTGGAGTTATCATTGAAGATGAAGAAGGCAATCGTAAAGCAGTAACATCCGAAGAAGCGGAAAAAATAATTCAGGATATGTCTGATAAAAGAAAGAAGAAATTTATACAAACTAATTCATAATTTAAAAAAAGAGAGACATTGAGGAGGTATTTTGAATATTATTAGTACGGGGTGGATCGATTATGTCACGTAAAAAGTAGCCCTGGTATCCTAATTAGAATGTATTTTGAGCTATAAACCTAACAATTACAAATAAAAGACCATTTTAGTAATAATTAAAGATATTTATATGTCTATAATAAAATTAAAATATGAGACTATTGTTAAAATGTTTTCTATGAGTTTTTAAGTATCTGGTGATTTAATATAATTATTTATCTGTTATGTTTGTTCAAAATTCGACATTTTTCCCAAATTTACATTATATTAAAACAAAAACATTAAAATTTACTTTATATTTTGGTATTATTTCAAATAATTTTATTATATAACGTATTAATATATCATAATTTAAGAATTATTTATAGAAGTTACGATTTATGGTCACATGGAGGTAAAAATTGAAGGAAACAAAAGTAAGTTGTTCAGAGATCTCTTCACTCAACCTCCCTCGGGGATGGTCATGTATAAAAACTGAAGGCCCCGGACCTTTTGTAACAAGAGCAATTCTAAGACATCCTAAAGGTGCTCGAGTCAATTGGGATTCTAGAGACCATCGTAAACACTACAATCTTTTAGATAGTGGAAATAAATCCACATGGTGGGCTCCAGGAGCAATCGGATGGTGGATAGGTATACTCTTCGCAATTGGTTCTATCTGTTTTGCAGCTGGTGCTGCACCGGGTTATGTGGATTGGGTTGGCAATCAAATAGATGGAATGACATTTTTCATTGGCTCAATTTTTTTCACTACTGCTGCCTTCTCGCAGTACATTGAAACTGTAAACACACGTCAAACCCCTAAAGGTTTATTATTAAATGAGAAAAAACGTTTTTTTACTTGGGAACCCCGTAGGATTGATTGGCTTGCTAGTGTTGTTCAGTTAATTGGTACACTTTTTTTTAATATAAGCACTTTCTACGCTCTGAACAGTACTCTGACCGTCCAACAGATAAACCACCATGTTTGGGGGCCTGATGTATATGGATCAGTCTGTTTTTTAATTGCAAGTGGGTTGGTGTGGATGGAGGTAGGACATTCATTATTTTCATGGAAGATAGGAAATCTTTCATGGCAAATAGCATTATTAAACCTTTTAGGGTCAACTGCTTTTGGTGTTTCTGCTGTTGCTGCTTTTGTTCTACCAGTAACTGGGCAACCAATTAATTTAACACTGGTGAATATGGGAACATCTACAGGAGGCATATGCTTCTTTATTGGTGCTGTATTGTTACTTCCTGAACGCACGCATCCGGATTAATTGTTAACAAAATAACAGCTATCCATGAAGACATAAAAATTAATTGATGAGAAGAAATATAATTTGACTTAATATTTTTCATATAACTTCAATGTTAAAAATAGCAATAAAGTGGATTTATTAATCTAAAGATACGCAGTATCACTTTCATTTTACTAAAATTTTGGAATACATTAAAATAAAATTCAAAATAGTGAGCGGAAATAAAAATATAATGAGGGTTTAAATAAAGCCCTCAAACTTATCAGATAGATTCGTCTTCATCCATTGCTAGTCTCATGGTATCAGGATCCTGTGGCATGCGATCCAAGAAGTCCTGGGCCGAGCGACGTACATCCCTTGATCCGATAATGTATCTACCAACGACTATTATATCTGCTTTACTGTCAAGGGCCTTATCAACACGATCTGGAGTTACTCCTCCTGCAACAGCAACAAGTTTACCTTCACCAAGAATCTCCTTGATTTGGTTTATATTACCCCATTCTGTAACTTCTGCAAGTTTTTCTCCTCTTTCAGCCTGTTTAGTTTCCAGGTCAACATTTCTGTGGAGTAAAACAATATCTGGGTTATGTTCAAGTGCTTGAAGTTTTTCAACGATGTTTTCAACATTCATCATATCCAAAATTGAGTATATTCCCTGTTTTTGTGCCTCATGAATAGCCTTTTCAATTGATTCTATTGTACCGAGTCCTGAAATGGCTATAGCATCTGCAGTTTCATCAGCAGCCATTTTAACTTCTATACGTCCAACATCTAATGTTTTTAGATCTGCTATTATAAAGGCATCATTTTTAAGTTCTCTTATTTTTGCAATGATTCCGACACCAAATTTCTTAACTAGTGGTGTTCCAGCTTCAATGAGTATTCTTTCTCTGTTAGGAAGAGTATTAATTATACGTTCCATGTCGTCCATGTTGTCTAAGTCTAGAGCAACTTGGAGATAAGGAGGACTCCATAGTCTGGTTACTTTGAATCCCATTACTGGATGTGTTCCACGATCTTTTTCTGCTAAAACTTTTTTCACGGATGGATAACCTTTCATTGCTCTTTGTAGTGCTAATTTAGTTGCTCCATAGTTGTATTGGTATATTTTACGGTAATTTTCTGCACCAGGATGTATGAATATTCCTGCAATTATTACAAGGTCTTCAACATCTTCTTTTGGTATTATTCCTTCAGCTACTGCATCTGCTACAGCCCGACCAACAGCAGTTTGTGCAGGTCCAAATATCTTATCTGCATCTTTTAGATCTCTTACCGTTACTTTTGGTACTATAAGTGTAGCAGGTTTGGTTAGCAGGTTAGGTCTGATAACAGATAAAAGTGGTGTGTGTCCTATTGACATGTCAGCCATGTTATTTACGAATGCAGCACCAACAGGGCCATTTTTATCCCCTATTACTAAATCAACATGAGCTATTTCATTGCCATTTCCTATTAAGGCTTCCCCTATTTGATACATAATTATTATCCTCCATTATTATCCAATTAATCATATAGATCGAATCATATAAATAAATATTTCAAATATTAATAAAATATCTTAAATTAAATTAGAATTAAAATAGATTAGTTTTTACTGATATTTAAAATTTGAATTATTTATTAAAATTTTTAAAATATAATTATTGATTTAACAAGATTTAATTCAATGAACTATGAACATTTTTAAAAAAAATAGATTAAGGGATATTATTGGGTTAAGTGGCCCTCTAAAAAGTCATCATATCCCTGAAGATCGAGTAAACCATGTCCTGAAAAGCTTATAAATATATTTTTTGCTTCTCCAGTTTTTCTACATTTTATTGCTTCGTCCATTCCAACTTTGATTGCATGGCAAGTTTCAGGTGCAGGAATAACTCCTTCTGCATTTGCAAATATTTTTCCTGTTTCGAAGAGTTCTGTCTGGTTTACTGTTCTTCCCTCAACTAAACCTTGGTTTACGAGTAATGCAACTAATGGTGCCATTCCATGATATCTTAATCCGCCTGCATGTACTGAAGGCGGTACAAATTCATGACCTAGTGTGTACATTTTCATTAATGGTGTTAAACCGGCTGTATCACCGTAGTCGTATCTATATTCGCCTTGTGTTAATGTTGGACAAGATGAAGGTTCTGCAGCTAAGAATTGACAATCTAGATCTCCTGAAATTTTGTCTTTCATGAATGGGAATGCTGCTCCACCAAAGTTACTTCCTCCTCCAACGCATCCGACCATTACATCGGGAGTTTCATCTATGATCTCGAATTGTTTCTTAGCTTCTAGACCTATAACAGTTTGATGTAGGAGAACATGATTCAATACACTTCCAAGGGTATAGAATACCTTATCATCTGTTAAAGCATCTTCAATTGCTTCAGATATTGCTATTCCAAGTGATCCTGGATGATTAGGATCTTCTTTACGTATTTTTCTTCCAAATGCTGTTCTTTCACTTGGTGAAGGGATTACTTCTCCATTATAAAGATGCATAACAGTTTTACGGTATGGTTTTTGTTTAAATGAAACATTAACCATATAGACTGTACATTCAAGATCTAAAAGGGAACATGCAAGAGATAAAGCTGATCCCCATTGCCCGGCACCTGTTTCTGTTGTTAATCTTTCAGCACCAGCTTTTTTTGCGTAATAGGCTTGCGCAATTGCGGTGTTCAGTTTATGACTGCCTACTGGGGACATATCCTCTCGTTTGTAGTATATCTTTGCGGGTGTGTCCAAATATTTTTCGAGACCTGTAGCTCTAAAAAGTGGTGTAGGCCTTCCAACCTGTTTATAAACATTTCTAACTTCTTTTGGAATATCTATCCATCTTTTTTGACTCATTTCTTGTTCAAGAACGTATTTTGAGAATATTTTTGGTAGATTTTCAAGTTGATGGCCTTCTTCTGTTTGCGATGGTGCTGGAAGTTCAACTGGAAGATCTGCAGCTATATTATACCATTGTTTTGGAGTGTCCTTTTCTGGTAGTGTTATTTTATACATTTATTCACCTTAACAAATTTTTTATATTTAAATAAGATACCATTATACATCCTGTTAGAATTTTTGTATTCTTAGGATTTTTTATATCTAAAGTTTGATGTTTTAATTAAATTTATATTTATGTACTACTTAAACCTTCGTTGTACATATTTGTACGTTATTTAATTTTTTGATAATTTAATATGAATCAAAAAACAGATGTTAAAATATGAAGATACTAGCTGTTGATATTGGGGTTGGAACTCAGGATATAATGCTTTACAATACAGATGACCCAATCGAAAATTCTGTTAAAATTGTAATGCCTGCACCAACCAAAATAATTGCAAATAGAATAAGAAAACATCACAATGATCTATTCATTAAAGGGGTTACAATGGGAGGAGGACCAATAAATAAGGCGGTAAAAAACCATTTAGTAAGGGGATACAAGGTTCTCATGACCGAAAGTTCTGCAAGAACTATAATGGATGATATAAACCGAGTAAGGTCTTTAGGAATAGAAATTGTGCCTAATAATGAAAATCATCCTGAATTAGGGAATATCGAACTTAAAGATGTTGATTTAAATGCTATTCGAGATGCTTTATTACAATTTGATGTAACATTAGATTTTGATTATATCGGCGTAGCAGTCCAAGATCATGGTTATATGGAGGGAATGGGAGATCGAAATTTTCGTTTTATGAAAATAAAAGAAAAATTAGATGTTGCAAGGAGTCCTGAAGAATTCGCTTATTATAAAGAAGTTCCTGAATATTTTACCAGGATGAGTGGTGTTTTAACTACTTTAAAAGGATATAAAACTACTATTATGGATTCTAAATTTGCTTCTGTTTGTGGAGCAACATGCGATCATTATGTTAAAAATCTTAATAGTTACATAATAATAGACATTGGAAATGGTCACACCTTAGCAGCTTCGTTTGAAAATAATAAAATATTAGGAGTTTTTGAACATCATACACGGGCTTTAGATCCAGAAAAGATAGTACATCTACTTGGAAAACTCGAAAACGGTACGATTACCCATGATGAAGTACATGATGATGGGGGACATGGTGCATGGGTCACAGCACCAATGAATGATGTAGAATGTGTTGTTGCTACAGGCCCAATGAGAAGAATATTAGCAAAAACAGACTTAAATGTTCATTACGCTACACCTGCAGGAGATGTTATGATGGCAGGGCCTGTTGGCCTTATAAAAACTATAATGTCTCAACATGCATATTAAATATTTAAAAATAATCCTGGAATAATTTCATAATTACACAAATTTCAAGAATTTAAATAAGATATAAGAGGAAATTAAAATGATATTGGATCCCCATATACATAGCACGCATTCAAGTGATTCTACCGCATCTCCTAGAGATATAGTAAAGAAGGCAAGAGCAATAGGATTAGATGCCATTGCCGTTGCTGATCATAACACAATTAAAGGATCAATGGCCACTATGGAAGAAGCTAAGGACTTTAAAGATTTTGTTGTAGTGCCTGCAATGGAAATAAGCTCAATTAAGGGACATATTGTTGCTTTAGGAATAAATGAGGATGTTAAAAAAGGATTGTCTCCTGAAGAAACTGTTGAAAATATTCGTGATCTTGGAGGAATAGCAGTTGCTGCCCATCCATTTGTAAGATACAGAGAGGGACTATGTGATAATGTTAAGGATTTGGATATTGATGCAATAGAAACCTTGAATTCCAGATATGTTTTCGGTTACTCAAACTGGCGTGCAAAAAATCTTGCTCTCAAAAGGAAAATACCAGAAATAGGATCAAGCGATGCTCACTTTTTAGAAGCCATAGGAAGTTGTGTAACTGAATTAGATGCTGATTTTTCGTATGAAAGTATAATTGAGGTTATATTGTCCGGAAAAACAAATGTATATGGTGATAGAACACCTTTGCCACTCATACTGAAAGAAGTTATAAACAAAAAAATCAAAAGAATTGGTTAGAACCAGTTATTACTAATAATTAATTTTTAGACATAATTTTTTTTAAAGCATATTCTTAACAAACTTAACCATAATTTTAAACTGTTGAGATCTATATTAAAATCATGATAATTGATTTTTTTCAGGGAATATCAGAATACATTCGACAAAACTTCATTTACCTCCATCCGGGGTATACCATTCTCAATACAGTAGTATTTGGTATAATACTGGGCATTATTATTCTTGTAATAATTAAAATGTTCAAATATATCAAAAAAGACCCGGCTGAACTTATGATCCCACTTATCCCATTCATATTTTTTGGATCGAGTGCCAGGGCTCTTGTTGATAATAATATTTATCCACTTACCTATCTTTTAGTAACTCCTGGAATTTATCTTTTAACGGGATCAATGGCAATTGTTACTGTTTTAGCAGCGGTATTAGTAGAAAAAAGAACAAAATTCGACTACAGGTACTTCATATTCATTGTTGGTGCTGTTATTTGTGTTCCTAATATTTTATTTATGGGTCCAATTAATCCAATTGCTGCTATTCAAGTTGTAGGTGTATGGGCTATTATTTCGGGAATATTTATAATTTTAAGAAAGAAATGGTCTTTATTAAACAATAAATTTAATTTAAGCGTCTTATCTGTTCATCTATTTGATGCATCGTCAACGTTTATTGCTGTGGATTATTATGGATATTATGAGCAGCATGTACTTCCGAGTGCATTAACAGCTCTTTTTGGTACTGCTGCAATAATGTTTCCACTTAAAATAGGAGTAATATTAGGTGCTCTTTATGTTATTGATACATATGTAGAAGACAGAACAATAGCAAATATGTTAAAATTAGCGATTTTTATTCTTGGTCTTGCTCCAGGACTTCGAAACTTCCTTAGCTTGATTATGGGTACTTGAAACTATTGATTGATTTAATAGTTTCATTACTTTATTTTATAAGTAACTAAATGCCAAATTTTTTTAAAGTAAAAACTAATACCATTATTGTATAAACTCAAAATCATACGAGGTCTATCTATGTATATAGAAACAGTGAAAAAGACTATGAATCTACCTAAAAGTGTTAGAATACTTGATACAACATTAAGAGACGGTGAACAAACACCGGGTGTAGCAATAACAGTCGATGAAAAGATAAGAATTGCAAAAAAATTAGATAAACTTGGTGTCGATACAATGGAAGTTGGATTCCCTGCTTCTTCTCCAGGAGAGATGAGAGCAGCAAGGGAAATCTTAAAACTGGGACTTAAATCTAAAATCTGTGGTTTGGCAAGACCTTTAACTAACGATCTCGATGCTGCAATCGACTGTGGAGTAGATTATATACACACATTTATAGGAACATCTCCCCTTCATAGGGAATATAAACTCAAAATGAGCCAAGAAGAAATCCTCAGCAAATCAGTTGATGCAATTGAATACATAAAAGATCATGGAATAATTGCAGAGTTTTCAGCAGAAGACGCCACTAGGACGGAATTTGACTTTCTCAAAGAGATATATAATGCTGTTGAGGATGTAGGTGTTGATTACATAAATGTACCAGATACTGTAGGCGTTATGGTACCATCATCAATGAAATACTTAATATCTGAACTTAAAAAAGTTACATCTACACCTATTAGTGTACACTGTCATGATGATTTTGGACTTGCTGTTGCAAACTCGCTAAGTGCAGTTGAAGCCGGAGCAGTCCAGGTACACGTAACTATAAATGGGTTAGGTGAGAGGGCAGGTAATGCATCCCTTGAAGAAGTTGTGATGGCATTAACATCTCACTATAATATAAAAACCAATATTAATACGCCACTTTTAGTAGATACTTCTGAGTTCGTATCGAGAATCACCGGTATTAAAATGCCACCTAACAAAGCTATTGTTGGTGAAAATGCATTTGCTCATGAGGCAGGAATACATGTGCATGGTGTTCTTCAAAAAGCCGAAACATATGAACCTATCACTCCTGAAATGGTAGGACATAAACGTAGAATTGTATTAGGAAAACATACAGGTGCTAATGCAATTAAATCTAAACTTGAAGAGTACGGTATAGACTTAGATAAAAATCAATTTGAAAAAGTCTTTGATCAAATAAAAAAACTTGGCGATAAAGGGAAATGTGTTACAGATGCAGATCTAAAAGCAATGTCCGAAACTGTACTTGGAAGGGCGCATACTGAAATTGTTAAGCTTGAAGGATTCTCGGTTATGACTGGCGATAATGTAATGCCTACCGCAACAGTAAAACTAAACATAGAGGGTAATATTAAAACTGCTGCAAAAACTGGAGTTGGCCCTGTTGATGCTGCTATAAATGCAATACAAAGTCTTGTAGGGGAAACTGCAGATATTGAACTCAAAGAATACAATATAGAAGCCATTACTGGCGGTACTAATGCCCTTGCAGAGGTTTTTGTAATAATGGGAGATAAAAGTGGAAATAATGCAACAGGAAGATCTACTACAGATGATGTTGTATTAGCAAGTGTAGAAGCGGTTTTAGACTCTATTAATAAGATACTTATTGAACGTTAGATAAATCAAAATGTTGTAGATCGTTTGGGGGATAAAATGAATGGGATCAAAGATTTTGGTTGTTGAAGATGAAAGAATAACTGCAGAAGATATTAAGAGTGGTCTAGAAAATGCAGGTTATAATGTTCCTGCAATGGTTTCTACTGGGGAGGATGCAGTAGACAAGGCAGGAAAACTTAGACCAGATTTAGTATTGATGGATATTAAATTAAAGGGTAAAATAGATGGTATAGAAGCAGCAGGGCAGATCAAATTGCGTTATAACATTCCGGTTATTTATTTATCTGCATACTCGGATGAATACACGGTGAAACGTGCTAAAATAACTGAACCTTCAGGATATATAGTTAAGGATGAAACTGGACTTGTTAAAAAACCTTTTGAAGAAAGTGAACTTCATAACGTTATTGAAATAACTTTACATCGCCATAAAATGGAGAGGGATCATGATATCCTACTGTCTGCGATGCTTAAAAACATTAATGATGCTGTGATATCCACCAATGCTGATGGAAGAATAATATTAATGAATTTTCTTGCAGAATCTTTAACGGGTTGGGATTTAGATGATGCAAGTGGGAAAGAATTAAGGGAAGTATTCACACCATTAGATAAAAAGTACAAATTATCAGATTTTAATGAAAAAAATGAACTCTTAACAGACAATGTTATCTTAAAGAATAAGAAAGGAGAAGATATCCCAGTTAAATGCAATCTAAAGATAATTAGAGACGATGATTATAATATTGGCGGATTTATGCTTGTTTTTAACAATTAAATAATATTTTCCTGGGGGCATTAAAATGGGTGCTAAAATTTTGGTTGTTGAGGATGAAAGGATTACTGCAGAGGACATTAAAAAAAGTCTGGAAAAAGCAGGATGTAATGTTCCTGCAATTGTTTCTACTGGTGAAGATGCAGTAAAATTTAGTGAGAGATATAAACCCGATCTAGTCATTATGGATATTGTATTAGAGGGCAATATTGATGGTATTGAAGCTGCTGAAACCATAAGAACCAAATTTGACATACCTGTTATTTACCTCACAGCTTATTCTAATAAAAGTACAGTTGAACGGGCTAAAACAACCCATCCTTCGGCTTTTATACTCAAAGAGCCGTTTGGATTCCTTCATAAGCCGTTTGAGGAAAATGAACTTTACACCGCTGTTGATATACTCCTTAACCAGAATGATGAAAAAATATTAAAAAATTATGATAATTTGATCTTTACTTTATTGAAATCAGTTAGTGATGGTGTTATAGCTATAGATTCTGAAGAAAGGATAAAATTTATGAATTCTGCAGCTGAGACGCTCATAAATTGTAATAAAGAATTGTCTATAGGAAAAGATATTTATGAAATATTTGATTATCTAGGATTAACAATTGATATTTCTTATGAACATAATCTTGATGATAATAATGGAAAAGTCGTAATTACATCTAAAACTAATGTTAAAACAATATTTGTTGGTACAATAATTCCTATAAATGATAAAAATGGGATTGGTGAGAGCAAAATAATCATATTCCATAATAAAAATCCATAATAAAGTCGACTTTTTATTTAATTATTAATACAAATATTATATTAAATATCCAAAATATAATTTACTAATTTTTTTAATTCCTGAATGATATTATTAGCGAATTATAATATTATGGGTTCTCATATTCCTTTATTTATGGTAGAACCTATGTAATCGCCATACATAAAATTTATATATTAATTGAGATATTTTAATCAATCAGTGTAAGTATTTGGAGGGTAAAACGATGACAGAAGAAAATGTTGTATATGTGGGAAACAAACCAGTGATGAACTATGTTTTAGCAGTAGTGACTCAGATGAATGGAGGAATTTCAGAAGTCAGCATCAAAGCGAGGGGAAGAGCAATAAGTAGAGCGGTTGATGTTGCTGAAATAGTAAGAAACCGGTTTATAACAGATGCAGAATTAGGAAATATAAATATTCGAACAGAAGAGATTTTAAATAATGAAGGTATTTCAACAAACGTCTCAGCAATAGAAATCCAGCTTTCAAAAGGGATATTATAATATCAATATACTTATTGAACATTAAATGATCAATAGTTAATTTGATAATTTAAAAAAATATTATTTTTGATTTAATTAAAAAAAATAAAAAAAGGATTAATTATTTATTCTCCTTTCTTTCTTCTTCCAATTAACATTCTAAGAGCTATCAATCCTGCAAATATTACGATTACTATTCCAGCTACGTAATATAAATACATTGATGGTGCTCCTACCTTCCTTGAGAAGTCCATTGCATACATATTACCATTATTATCACCGGCTAATATGTCATCACCATATACAATAGGCGATGTTAGGGGTGAATTAAATAGATAATATCCTGGCATATAACTCCATGCTTGGGTACCGCTATATTTATTCAACACATATAATGTTCCTGTGGCAGATGTCACTACTATGTTATCTCCCATTAATGCAGCGGTAGATTCTACATTTCCTGTGTTAACAGACCATTTTAAGGTTCCATCTCTCATATCTAATGCAGTAAAATTACCGTTGTCAGATCCTACAAATACTGTGTTATCGTTTGGATCAAGTACAGCTGACGATTTTATCGTGGAATTAAAGTTATAAGTCCATAGAATGGCGCCATTTGTAGTGTTTAATGCGTAGAAGTTTCCGTTGTTTGTGCCCATATACATTGTTGTGTTGTTGATTGCTGGAGATGTTTCTACGGCATTTCCAGTATTGTATGCCCAATTTTGTGTACCATTGTTAATATTTACACTGTATATGTTTCCATCATCTGATCCAAAGAAAACTGATCCATTGGAGATTGTTGGAGATGATTTTATCTCATTTGTGGTTTGAAATTCCCATTTCATTGTACCATTAGTAGTATTTAAAGCATATAACCTCTGATCATCTGATCCGAAATAGATTACTCCATTATCTGCTGCTGGTGAACTTTCAATAGAATTACCAGTTTTATATTTCCATAATTCATCTCCGGTTTTCTTATCCAAAGCGTATAAATAACTATCTCCGGAACCAAAGTAAATATCATCACCAGCTACGACAGGTGATCCTGTAATATTTCCTCCAGCTTGATAATTCCATACTGATGAACCATCATTCAAGTTAAGGGCGCTTAATAATCCGCTTGATGATCCGAAATATAATATTTTGTCTGAAATTATAGGGGAAGTTAACATCCCCTTAGTTTGGGATAACCAAGCATCTGGATTGAAATCTGATGCTTCATCCATATATGCTGAATGATTTAAGTCTTGCTGAAACATGGGCCAATCAGTTGCAGAAGCCGGTGCAATTGCTAAAGGACTCAAAAAAAAGCATGCTATAATGAATCCAATAAATATATTCTTTTTTTCAACCATTTTATCACCTATCCATAAACTATACTAAAAAATTTATTTCTATATGTCTCTGTTAAATTGGGTAACTCCTAAAGCGAAGAACAAAACCGTGAAACCTATAAGTACCACTACATCTATCCATATGCCTCCTATACCCACTCCTTTTAACATCACTGCTCTTAAAGCATCGTTAACATAGGTCAATGGCAATATATAAGCAATTTTTTGGAATATCCATGGCATTGTTTCGATTGGATAGAAAACTCCAGATACGAACATCATTGGCATGGTAATTGGCATCACACTTTGCATGAAATCTTCTTGTGATGAAACCCTTGCAGATATCATAATTCCAAATCCTATAAAACATAAAGCCCCCAGGATTAATACAAGGACTGTTAACACTATGCTTCCATTTATTATAATTCCAAATAGAACTATGGCCGCTATGATCAGTATTATTCCTCGGCCAGTTTCTTGTACTAATTTGGATATAATTTTACCACCTAATACTGTTGTAACACTTGTAGGTGTCATGAACAATCTGGCAAGCTCTCCTCTTTCCCTTTCGCCAGCTACAATTTCTCCCATACCAAATACACATCCGAATAGTACGGTCATACCTATAATTGCAGGGACAAGGAAGTCTAAGTAGCTAATATTCCCATATAATCTATTTATTTGAAGATCGATGGTATTTAATATGCTTTGGAATGGATTTCCCGAACTGCCACTTACTTCATTGGTTGTAACTCCAACCGCAGAAGTTGAATTAGCTTGAAGTTTTTGAACTGCTATTTGTTGATTTATTCCATTAAATATACCTTCAGTTGCTGGAATAATTACACCCGCAGCCATTTGATCCGATGAATCGACATCCACTACAATACTCTTTTGTGAGGTAGTATTCAAATTATCATAATTCGTCGGCAGAATTATGGCAGCTTTAACCATGCCATTTTGAACATCTTGTAATCCTTTAGTTGGATCCGAAGTTATATCCTTTACATCATAAAGGCTATTCCCTTTAATAGCAGAAAGGGTTGCATCTGTTAAAGGTCCTTGACTTTGATCAACTACTACTACAGGTATATTATTTATTGTTCCACCCATACCATAACCAAAAAGAACGATCATGATTATAGGGAACATAAATAACGATATCAAACGTGGCTTATGCCTCCATAGTACCAAAAGATCTTTTTTGACCATCCACATAATCTTTTTAGTTTCAACCATCATCTACACCTTCTTTCTTATATTTAGTTGTAACACTCATGAAAACATCTTCCAAGGAAGGGTCTTTAGTGGATATAGATGTAATATTTCCTCCAAGATCGAGAATCTCAGAGAGTATTTGACTTACAGACTCTTCTGAAGAGTCTATATCCATAACTAACCGTCCAGCTTTGTGTTCAACGATTTGTATGACACTAGGAAGGGTATTCAAATGATTTAAAATGTTTTCATCTAAATTACTAATCATTATACTCAATTCTTTCAAATCTCTATCTTCTCTTTCTATTTTTTCTTTTAATTGGTCGTAAGCTGCAGTGTCCCCAACTCCTTCTTCTTTCCTGAGTTCATCCATAATTTCTATGATCCTGGAATCTTTAGATGACTTAATATTCTTTTTTTCCTGGATCATGGTGTCTTTAAGACCTGTTGGTGTGTCAAAAGCAGCAAGAATTCCTCCATTGATAATTCCTATCTCGTCACAGAGAAGTTCTACCTCGTACATATCATGGGAACATAGGATAATAGTACGCCCTTCAGAGTTCAATTCTTCAACTAAGTCCCATAAAACTCTCTTGGTTGTTGGATCTAATCCTATAGTTGGTTCGTCAAGGAATAATATGTCAGGTTGATGAATTAGACTAGCGACAACAGATGCTTTTTGTTTCATACCTCCAGAAAGTTGTTTAACTATTTTATTTTGAGCATATTTGATGTCAACAAGTTCCATAAGTTCTTCAGCACGACTGACCTTCAAGTCTTCTGGAAGCCCATAAAAGTCTGCGCATAGATCGATATTTTCACGGACTGTAAGATCACTGTAAAGACTTACAAGCTGAGGAACCATCCCAATTTTTTCTCGAACTTCGTTGGGATTAGTCGCTATGTCATATCCTGCTACATTCGCGGTTCCAGATGTGGCCTGTACTAAACAGGTAAGCATTTTGATGGTTGTAGTTTTTCCGGCACCATTTGGGCCTAGAAAACCAAATATGCTTTTGTTATCAATTTTCATGTTTAAAGCATCGACTGCCGTAAAATCATCATATTTCTTAGTTAGATCAAAGGTTTCGATTGCATATTTCATAATGATACCTCCTATTCTTCATTTTTGGAGAACATATCTCTCCAGAATTCCTCTAAAATTTGAGTTTTGTGACATCTGAAAACTTTTTTAATACGATTGAGTGTTTGAATTCCTTCATTGGTTACTTCATAATATTTTACTTTTCTTTTGCCATGTAATTCCCAAGCACCTTCAATTAAGCCCTCTTCCTCTAAATCATGAAGTACAGGATAAATTTTACTCGGACCTCTTACAGTTTCATCGGCAGATGGGCTGATCTCATTTATCTTATTCATAAGTTCGTACCCATGGCTTCTCTCTTTACTTATTAACCAGAGAATCATTGTCTTACCAAATCCTTTCATACTTCTTAAAAGTTTTATATCGTACTCTTTAAGGCCTTTAGATAGGATTTGATCACAATTGATTTGATCATCTTGATCTTTGAAGTCATTTTGTGAACCTCCCAATTCGGGCCTATCATTTTCAGTCATTATTTCACTCCACTATAACTAATTTAGATATATCTATTTTTGATATATCGATAATGCATATATAGATTTCGGTTATAATAAAAATAAAAATTTAACAATCTGAAACACCAAAATAATATTATGAAAATAGGATTTTCGACACTAGCACTTTTTATGAGTCCCCTTGAAGACTGTCTTAAAACCGCTACAAAAGACGGATTTCAACTAATGGAAATTCTATGCGAAGGCCCTTATTGGCCTAGAAATGCATTAGAAATGGATAATAAAGTTTACGAAGCGTTTTATTCCTATGATATTGACGTTTACCTACATTCTCCCACAATAGATCTAAATCCTGGAAGTTTAAATCCCGGAATAAGGGAAGAAACCCTAAAACAACTGAAAGAAACAATTGACTTTGCTGTAGAAATTAATGCAATTGCCATTACAACCCATCCGGGATTAATTCATCGTTTTGAAGAGAGAGTCAGAAACTATGGTATGAACCATGCCATTGAAACGCTTAGAGATGTTAATGATTATGCAATGGAAAGGGGAATTAAATTTTCAGTAGAAAATATGCCCAATAAATATGCATATTTCTGTAACAGTGCAGAAGAGCATCAATTATTTATAAATGAATGTGGATCCTATGCTACTGTTGATACGGGTCATGCAAATACCAGTGAAAATGTTGGGGCTTTTTTTAAGATGGATAGGATAGTTTATTATCATCTGAACGATAATAATGGCGAAAAAGACCAACATTTAACATTGGGTGAGGGAACCTTTGATCTCAAACTACTTGATAAAGTTGACAATGGTATAATCGAGCTAAATAATTACCAGAATATTCTTAAAAGTAGACTACTACTATTATCCAATAACAAGTAAAAAAAATAATCACTAAAACTATTCGGATAATGAGATAAATCAATTATATTCCAAAAGGGTGGTTAAATGAGGAGCGATGTTTATTTCACAGATTTTAGATCTAGAACAAATGAAGAAAACAAAGTAAACAAGGTAAAAAAACTTTTTGAAGCTGCTAAATTTGATAATTTTATGGAAGAAGATGATTTGGTTGCGGTGAAACTTCACTTTGGTGAAGAGGGCAATGATTCATATATTAATCCAGTTTTAGTTAGACAAATAATTGATAAAATCGCTTCAATAGGTGCAAAACCCTTTATAACAGATACAAACACCCTCTATTATGGAAGTAGGCATAACTCCCCAACCCATATTAAAACAGCTGTTCTTCATGGTTTTGATTATGCAGTTTCAGGTGCACCCATAATAATTGCAGATGGCCTTAGAGGGGAGAATTGGAAAAATGTTGAAATTAAACAAAAACATTTTGAAAACGTTATGATTGCAGGAGATATTATATCTGCGGACAGTATGATTGTAATGTCTCATTTCAAAGGACATGAAATGACTGGTTTTGGAGGTGCAATAAAAAATCTTGCTATGGGATGTGCTGCAATACCTGGAAAAATCGAACAACATGCTTGTGTTAAACCAGTTATATTAGAAGGTTGCACTTCATGTGGAACTTGTATTGAATCTTGTCCTGAAAAAGCCATGCAAATGACGGAAAATGGTGCGGAAATGATTTATGATAGATGTATTGCTTGTAACAACTGCATATTTTCATGTTCAAACTCTCTTATTAAACTTGATTGGAATAATATGAATGAATTTATTGAGAGAATGACAGAATACGCTTTAGGTGCTGTTAAAAATAAACAGGGTAAAGTTGGTTATATAAATTTTCTAATGAACATTACTCCCGATTGCGATTGCCTGCCATGGAGTGACAGTCCCATAGTGCCGGATATTGGAATATTGGTCTCAGATGATCCTGTTGCACTTGATGCTGCAAGTTATGATCTGGTCAATCATCAAATGGGTTTTAAAAACTCTCATCTCCATCAGAATTATTTAGAAGGTGAAGATAAATTTAAAGGAATTTGGGATATGGTTGATGGACATGTGCAGCTCAGATATGGTAGAGAAATAGGATTAGGAAATCTTAAATATGATTTAATCGATGTTAGTCAATTGAAATAGTTTTATAATAGTTGGAGATATTATTGATAATTATCAGACGATCAAGAACCATGAACTTATAGTAATATTAAAAATTATTTTTTGATTTAATAAATATTTTACCTATTTGTTTACTTTTTTTCAGATTAAATTATTCATAATCATTATTAACTAGCTTTTTCTATATTGATTAATAATATGGATATAAATCATGCTTGATCAATTATCATTAAGTTTATAAAAATTAGTGGGTGATTTAAGTGGACTTTGCATATATCATATTGATTGTAACTGTACTAGTGGCAATATTGTTCATTTTAATTTCTAAGATCACATCTAAAGCATTAAATGGGAAACGAGTAGTTGAAATATTTTTAATATCATTTTTAGTTATATCTGTAGGTTTTGGGAGCATATGGGCATTTATTGGCCACTTCTTTTTATCAGCTCAAGTTGCATCTAATATTGGTTGGGCACCTGGTAGTCCATTTCAAACTGAGGTAGCATTTGCAAATCTTGCTATTGGTGTTCTTGGTTTATTGTGTTATTGGATAAGAGATAATTTTTGGACTGCAACAGTTATTTCTAGTTCTATCTTTTTACTTGGAGATGCGTATGGCCATATAATTAACATGCTCCAATATTCAAACTTCGCTCCAGGAAATTCGGGGTCCGTTTTGTACATGGATATTATTGGTCCTCTTATTCTTATTGTACTTTTAATTACTTACAAATCGATGGGGAGGAATACAGACAATCCTCAATAATATAATTATTAACAATAATTTTGAAAAATAACTCAATGAGCTTTGATAATCTTTGATTTTTAGTTTATTTTAATAAATGTGATGTTCTGTTGAATTAATAATCTAAAAACACGTATAACTGGAATTAGTTATATATTAGAAGAGAATATGATCTACCGTAGAATAAAATTCGGACCAAAAAAAAATTTATTTCTTAAAAATCAGATAATTTCTACAGTAGAATGTTTATTAAGAACATCATTTAAACTATCATTAATGGCTTAAAACTTTAAAAATCTATATTAAGAACATCTTTAATGTTATCAATAACATAATCTGCTGTACCATGTACTTTATCTGGCGGAATTTCTCCTTGTTGTAGAGTTAGAACACCTACATCTGCTTCTTCAATGGCCAGAACATCGTTTGAACTATTTCCCACCATCATAACCTTATACTTTTTCTTCAATTCGACTATAATCTCTTTTTTCCTTCTAGAACTTGCAGTATCAAATACATTCTCTTTGGGAATATTGATGAATTCTGCAAGCTGCACAAGAGAAGTTTTTCTATCCCCTGATGCAATAAATAGTTCTATTCCCCTATTTTTTAATTCATTAACAACACATGGGACTTCATCAAAGATCTTACCTCCGGCTGTTATGGTGAACTCGATTTGACCTGTTTTCATATTTACAATAAAACCTGATCCACTACAAATATGCACGTTATAATGTTTCCCAACCACTGTATTGTATGTATCCTGAACATCACTCATACATGATTTATCATTTTCTATCGCATCTAAAAGTTCTTTTTTTTCTATATCTACATCTGAATAGCTTATATCAAATTCTATATCGTTTTTTTTCAGGAAATGAGTAATGGTCTGATCTGGTCTGGCTTTATTGATACAATTTGAAGGATCAGTTTGCAAAACAACTAGGGCACGGTTTTTATCATGGTCTACAATATCAATAGAATTGAGATTATCAGATATAACTCCATTTTTAATATCTTTAATGGCCCTATAACGCTTTATTAATGTTCCAGAATTATCAAAGACAACTGCTTTCATTTTTATCCGCTCATAAAATTTTTGTTGTTAATAAAAATTTTTGTAAATTCCCTATTAAATTATTATATGCTAAAATGATTATTATACCAATATAATAATTCATAACTAATCTACCATAAATCTTTTACATGTATAAGTTCTTAAAAAATAAATACCCAATATATAATTGCCCCAAAAAAAGATTTACAATATTATTCAAATGCAATTTATAAATCTATCCACTTAATGTTCAGTTAATAACTAAATAAATTATACAATTGAAAACAATTTATCGAACATAAATATTAAAATTGAATATTGAAGAGGTCTAACAATCGTTTAGAACCTTCATTATCTCAGTCAGATGATAATCAATGGTTTCCATTTGTTCTTTCTTAAACGATTTAGATCTTATTAAGTATCGATAACGTTCAAACACATGGTCCATTTTGTTTAGAACTTCAGTTCGGTATATCTTCTGTTCATACATTAAACCACCAGACTAAGATATAATTTTCAACTTTATAAACTTATGTCAGATATTTAATCTAAGAAGTTTATATTACTTCCAATATCATTTTCAAGAGCTTTTTGATAGACTTTCCAGGCTGTAACTACATCTTGAACGGCTAATCCTGTAGAATCGAACACAGTAATATCTTCATCAGAAATTCTACCCTTTGCCTTACCTGTTATAACATCCCCAATTTTAGCATCAATATTATCTCGTGTAATTAAACCCTCTTCAACAGGTACGTTAATCTCCCCACTATGTCGGGCTTGTTCCCAGCAATCTATAAATATCCTTGATTTTCTAATAATATCTGATTCAAGTTCCTGTTTACCTGGGGCATCTGCACCCATCGCATTTATATGAGTTCCAGGACTGATCCATTCATATTTTAATATTGGTTTATTTGCAGGGGTTACTGTTACAATAACATCCACATCTCTTACGGCTTCTTGTGCTGTGGCAACAGCTTTAACATTTAACCCAAATTTTTGGTTGGCCAAGTTTGCAAAATTTTCTCTCGAAGAACATGTCCTACAGAAAACTTTGGCACTTTCGATATCCATAACTTCTTTGAGGGCCATTAATTGTGTAAATGCTTGTTTACCAGCACCTATAATTCCTAGTTTGCTAGAATCTTTTTTTGCGAGGTATTTAGTACCGACACCTGCTGCTGCTCCTGTTCTCATATTTGTAATCCATGTACCGTCCATAACTGATAGGGGAAATCCAGTTTCTGGGTCAAAAAGTTCTATAACTCCCATAACGGTTGGTAAATCATGTTTTAGTGGATTATCTGGATGTACATTGACACATTTTACTCCTGCTTCATCCATGTTCCTGATAAAACAAGGCATAATACGCAGATCACCATTATATTTTTTAAAAAACAAATACTTTTTTGCAGGCATTTGGACTTTTCTGTCTGCATGTACACTATAAGCTGTTTCAACAGATTCTATAACTTCTTTCATACTAATGAGTTCTTTTATTTCACTCTGTTTTAATAGAAGTGTTTCATACATTTTGGTACCTTTCATGAATTTTTATATAATCATTGGATTATATCCATTTTACGAATTCCTATTAAAAAATAAATTGACTTTCTGAGACATGATAATTATAATATTATAATCAAACTTTATAGCCTGGCTTTTATTCATAATTTAAATGATTATATTGATTAATTTAGTTTTTGGTTTACCATTTAAAAAAATTTATTAGTAATAACAAAATATAATACTTTTTATAGTTGTGGTTGGATTATTACTACTTTGGGGGATGAACATATCTATAAAGGACGTCTTGGTTTGATTAAACCATTGAATTTTAATGATTATAATTTATTAATATTTGCAGTGTTTTTAATTATTTTGTCATTTATCTTTTTATTTGGCATGGGTAATGTAGCAGCTGCTTCAAATACCATTTATGTTAATATTACATCTGGAAATGACAGTTGGAACGGTCTAAATTCTACTTGGATTAATGGTATAAACGGGCCAAAAGCATCAATTAAAAATGCAACAGAAAGTGTTAACTCAGGTGGATATGTTTACATAGCCAATGGAATTTACAACGAAGGTAACATTTCTGTTAACACAAACATGAAAATAATAGGTGGTAGCTCAAATAACACAATAATAAATGGGGATATGGGTTCAGCATTTAATATTGCATCGGGGGTTAATGTCACAATCAGCAATATAACATTCATCAACGAAACCAGCGATAATGGGGGAGCCATTACTAATCAGGGATATTTAACTGTGAATGATAGTACTTTCACAAATAATACAGCAAGTTCTAATGGCGGTTCAATTTATAATGAGGATAATGGTTATTTGACTTTAATCGACGACAATTTTACTAACAATACAGCTAGTAATTTTGGTGGGGCTATCTATAATGATGGCATTTTGAATATAAACGGCTGTAATTTAACTAGTAATGTAGGTGGTATGGGTGGTGCTATCTATAATTATGGCACTCTAAACATATTAAACAGTAATTTGACTTATAATAATGCTTGTGATGGAGGTGCTATTGTAAATGAAGGTAATTTAGCGGAGTCTTGCTGTAATTTCACAAACAACAATGCTATGTGTGCTGGTGGTGCAACAATTATTTTCAATGGTTGTAACCTTAAAGTAATGAACAGCAATTTTACAGGTAACAGTGCTACTTTTGGCGGTGTATTCGTGAATTATGGTAACATCGATGTGACTAGTAGTAATTTTTCCAACAACACGGCTATGGATTGGGGTGGCGTTATATTCAATTATAATATTGCTAAAATTAATTTTAGTAGTTTAATTGGAAATACTGCAAATATGGGTAATGATTTATACAATTCTATGGGTTTAATGGATGCATCACTGAATTGGTGGGGTTCTAATAATGGACCATCAGATAATAATTATGACACAACAGTTCTATCATGGATGGTTTTAACTTTAACCTCAAACCCTTATATCATATCAGATAATAGCCATTCAACATTAACTGCAGATTTATTGCATGACTCGAATGGTAATTTTCATTACCCAATAGATGGTTATGTCCCAGAAATAATGGTAGTTTTTAATACAACAATTGGAACCATAGACAATCAAGTATTAACAGTCAATGGAAGCGCAATATCTAATTTTATTAGTGGGTCAACTGGGGGTACTGCAATGATTTCAGCATTAGTTAATAATCAAACGGCAACAATACCCCTCACAATAGATAATATTCCTCCAACTGCAAGATCAAATATTGTTAATGGATTTTATAATGTTAATAAACTTGTTTCACTTTCAATGAGCGAAAAAGGTAATATTTATTACACTTTGGATGGAAAAACGCCTATTACAACAAGTATAAGATATACTAGGCCAATAACAATAAGTTCTTCAAAAATTTTGAAGTATTTAGCAGTAGATCTAGCTGGGAATAAATCACCAATTTACACACAGACCTATATAATTGACAAAGTACCACCTAACATTTCAAAAACAACACCAGTAAATAACTCGATTAAAGTATCCTTAACTTCACCTATAACAATTAAATTCAGTGAAAATATAGTTGCAGGCATAAACTATTCAAAAATCTACGTGAAAGATATAACCACAAATAAATCCACTTATACTACAAAAACAATTTCTGGAAACACATTGATCATCAAACAAGTAAACAGTAAAATTAAAGATAATATATACGAGGTGTACATTCCTTGTGCAGCTGTTAAAGATAGAGCAGGAAACAATCTAAAATCAGATTACTTATTCAAATTTAAAACATAAAAATATTTTTTAAATAATACACAGTTAATTTTTTTATATTAATCCTGTAATGGGTCATGATTTTTAACTGAAAAACTTCTTATAATTGATTTTATGATGTATTATTAGAATTCAATTGAGCTTTGTTTTAAAATAACCCACTGCAATTAAAGCTAATAAGGCAAATATTGCTAGAATAGTGTAAGGATTATTTTTTATTGTATTAACAGCGTTTTTAACTGATACTTCCATAGAATTCTGTCCATTTGTATTTGAAATACCATAAGATCCTTTTTGTGAAATGGAGTTACCAATTATTCCAACATTAGTTGTACCTGGTTGATTTCCACTACTAGTATTAGTTGTCCCATTATTTGTTGAATTACCCGAATTATCAGTGTCAGATTTGTTATTAGATTTTTGATCATTACTATTAGGTGTTCCTTTTGATGGATCACCACTTTTATTCGTATCAACTGGCTGAGGAGCCAATATTAAACTTAATTCAGTTTTTCCTGCTGTTGCAGTTATTAAATTTTGTTTAGACGTATTCATATTATAATTATAAGTTGCTTGTCCCAACGTCGTTATGACAGTCTTCAAGTTTTTTCCATTCAATTGAAATGTAACACTTAATTGTGGGAGTATCTTAACAAGAGTGTTACCATCATAAAATCCTAATTCATAACCTTTAGTTGTTTGTAACAATTTGGCTCTCATCATTGCAGTACATACCATAGGGCATACACCTGTTTCTTCTGGATCATTGGACCCATACCAGTTTGGTCCTACAACAAACTTAGTATATTGTGGGTTAGATTTTACTGCAAAGTTTTGATTGTTTGTTATAATATTATATCTGATATTGACAAGATGATTAGACTCTTGATAATTTTGTCCCAGACCAATTCCATCGCCGGTGTCAAATACATCAAGATATGTAAAAACTGATTTTGCACTATCTTGAATATTATTAGCAATTATTGTATCATTTACACTGAAAGAATCGATATAAATTCCATTTAAATTTTTAAATATATTATTATTTGAAATATAAGTATTCTCAGTTCCATCTTCTAGGCTAATACCATTTAACTTATTCTTATTGATTTCATTATTGGAGATATTTACTCTATTGGTATTAGATAAATATACTCCATGGCCATTATTTTCCAGAGAATTATTATACACAGAAATATTTTTTGAAGATGAAACAGATAATCCACTTAAATTGTTATTCATGACATTATTAGATGTTATTTTGGTATTAGAAGTATTATATATATTTATTCCAGAATTATTGTTACTTTTTATCTGATTTTTATTTGCAGATACATTTTTTGAATTTTCTATATTCAATCCATTTCCACCGGAGATTGATAGATTGTTTTGATTGATATTACTGTTGGATACATTTTTTAAATAGACTGCATCTTTATGGCTACCTGAAATTTTGTTAAAATTAATGGTTATATTTTTCACATTCGCTGCGATTATACCATAATCCGAGTGAGATATAATATTAAATCCTGAAATGACACTACCTAAACTTGTATTAGTAAAATAAAAAGCAAAAGTTCCCAATTTAGAGATGCTGTAAGAATTGTTACTGATTATAACAGTATTTCTAGCACTGATAATATTCAATTTTTTGTTTATTATTAACGATATGTTACTATAACTGCTCCCCAAGAAGTTAATTGTATCTCCTTGATTTGATCCATTTATCAGGCTTTGTATTTCGTTATTTTGTAATCCTGAAGCTACATTAATGGTGGCGGCTGAAGCAGTGCTTACATTTGAGCTTATAAAAATTATTATTGATAGTAATAATAATGTCGAACGAAGATTTATTATTTTTTTACTTTTGCTTGAATTCATTTTCTCACGAATTATAAAATTTATAATTATAAATCTATGAAATTTAGTTGATCGAATTATATATTTATACGTTCCGTTTATAAAATACCATTAATAAAAATTTTGATATACAAATTTATCCATTAAACAAATAAATAAATATAAATAATACTTTAAAAGATATAAAAATCCTAAATTAATTGTTTATCATTTTTTTAACCAGTATAATCAAATCTCAGATCAAATTGATGATAAAAATTTTAATTAATCGACATGTTTATATAATACATTCGATAATGGTTTTTTGTAAATAATTAATTACTGAAAGTCGGGGGCGGGGAATTTTGGAAGGAATTAATAAATATGTATTAATATGTTCTAATTTTATCTCGAACAAATTCGAGTATTATCATAATACTTCGATAAGATTTTTTGTAGTTATAATACAAAAAAAATCGGAGGGGGAAATTTGAAAGGAATTAATAAATGTCTAATGCTCTCTTTAGTTGTCCTTACAATATTTGGCTCGGGAATTGCAAGTGCTTCTGCAGCTACCGTAACGGTAAATTCAGGCTTAAACAATACTCAAATCCAGGCCATTATTGATGGATCAAACTCCGGAGACACATTACAGTTTTTAGGAAGTGAATATGATAATATTGCTTTGGTAATAAACAAGACACTGAACCTTGTAGGTGCCAATGGTGGAACACTTATAAAAGCCATTAGTAACTCATCATATATCCCACAAATAGTTTCGGATAATGCTATAGCTAACACAGCTGCATTTTATTTCTTCAATGGGACCAATGGAGCAGGTAATGGAAGTTCAATAAGTGGATTTAATATTACAAGCATGGCCAATTCAACAACTGGTATGGGTTATGATAACTCATTGATCTATTCCCAGTATGTAAGCGGACTTAATATCACTAATAATAGTCTAAACTTAGCATCATGGGGAATATATGCTGTAGAATGTCCAAATTTACTGATAAGCAATAATAGTGTTGCAAACATGGCCACAACAGGTATTTTATCCTTTGGATCATCACATGCAATAATTTCAAACAACAGTGTTCAAAACTGTTCCAATCATGGAATTGACGTAAGACACCCAGTAGGGCCAGATGTAACAGTCAGTGGTAATTTAGTTAATAATTGTAATGAAGGAATTTATTTAATGCACTCACAAGGACATAGTGTGTACAACAATACAATTACAAATTGTAAACTAAGTTCTATAACAGTATATGGTGCAGGAAATGTGAACATCACCAACAATACAATGAGTAACTCATTTGTAGGCGTATTACTATCTTCTGGATTTTACAACGTGAACATACAAAACAACACCTACAACTTGACCTCAACAATGTTCCCACCAACATTCCCATACTATGTATTAATAGCTGACAGCAGTACCAACAGTAAAACAAGTGCTAATGGAACTTTCAGTGACTCTGCAGACCAATATTCAAACATTTCACTAAGTTCAACATATTCAAACTCTAGCATAACCAACGGTAAAACCACCACATACACTGTAAAAGTTTCAAACAATGGACAAAGTTCTGCAAACAATCTTAATATAACCAATCTCTTACCTTCCTCTAACTACACTAGCTATCAGGTTGGTGCAGTATCGAGAGGAACTTTTAACGCAACTACCGGGACATGGAACTTGAACACGTTAAGTGCAAACAGTGAAGCCATAATAGTATTCACTGTAACAGCTAAACAAGCAGGAAAACTTTCAACCAACCCATCAGTAAACTATGTAGATAATAATGGAAACCAGACAATAAATTCAACAACCAATAATTTAAACATTAACAAAGACGTTGAAGCATCTTATGCCTATTCTGTAAGTAGCTCGAAAGTCAAAACTGGAAGCAACTTTAATCTCACAGTAACAATAAAAAACGCAGGTCTAGATAATTCCGGAATATGCACTGTACAACCAACTCTTTCTAGCGCTTTCACAAAAATCAACACAACCCAAACAGCACCATTCAAATACAGCTCTAATAAATGGACAGGAACCATAGGATCACACCAAACTGTAACATTAAAAATGTCAATTAAGGTGAATAAAAAAGGTGTATACACAATACCAGTAGTAATCAATGGTAAAACAAAATTATTAACGGTAACCGGAACCTGAATTTACATTTTGTAATTCAGAATACATTTTTATTTTTTTTAGTTAATAGAATCATGAATGATTTTTGATGGTAGGAAACCTGATTTTTTGTTTAACGTTACGATTATAGAAGGTTCTATACTGAGATTCATATTAAGTTAAAGTATAACGCAGGATTTGATAAGATGTTAGGGTTATTATGGCAAGTAGGGATATTATCCACAGTTTTAATATTTGGTGTTAAAATCGGACTTGCTATGGGATTTGCAGGCATTTCAAAAAAAGTAGGTATAGCTATAGCTGCTGGTTATGGTATGGGAGTATTGATTTTGTCGTCTATAACCGCAGGATATGCAAATATTCTTTATAACGTAGTATATGATTATAATTTTATATTATTCTCGTTAATGGCATTAATTATTGCATATGCGGGTTTACTAACCATAAGAGAATGGAAAGTACATCATAAAAATCATGCAAAGGCCACATGTGCTGCCATGATTGCCCCTTGTCCTTGCTGCTTTGGAGCAGTTGTTGTAGCAATAGTATTAATATCTCCAATTATAGGAGTTTCATCAGCAGCCATTGGACAATATGCGGCAATATTCTTAAGTTTAACCATAGTTTTATTCTACTTTGCATCAGGAACCATAGTTAGAATAATTAAAAAACCGTATCCCATATTACTGGGAAACTTCATGCTTTTTGCAGGATTCTATTTTTTAGCATCCGTTATTTTATTACCTAATATCAATGCAGTTATACAATCCCCAATGAGACCAACAAACATAAATTCTATAACTACACTAAGTTATGTGGTTATTTTGGTGGTTATTTTAATAGTTATAGGATTTTACAGAACTAAAAGACAATACAATAGGGTGTGATTTATATGACGGTAATTCCAGGCAGTGACATCATTAACAGTACGCTTTATGTGGTTTCTCAAAGTTTACTTTTACCTGTAATAGCAGTTCTTTTGATAATGTTGGTTTATGTTGTAATTGAAGCAGGAGGAATAATTTCCGAGTATTCCATCCGAAGAAAAACAACTTTTCTAGAGGTTGAAAGTTTTATAACGAATATTTCGAATAATAGTTCACCATCAATGATTAAAGACGTTTTAGAGGATAGTGAACTTCCCAAGATACATAAAGAAATATTAGAAAAAATATCTGACAGTAAAGCTATCGGAATAAAATCTAGAGAAGTATTGGCACGTAAATTGATAGAAGAAGAAGAAATCAAAGCAATTAAAAAGGTAGAAAAAACCGATATTATTGCTAAAATTGCACCAGCAATTGGTCTTATGGGAACATTGATACCTATGGGCCCCGGACTTGCGGCTTTAGGGGCGGGGGATATAACAACACTTTCCCAAAATTTGATGGTTGCATTTGATGCTGCAATCTTGGGTATGGCTTCTGCAGCAATTGCATTTACAATATCCCGGGTTAGAAGGAGATGGTATGAAGATCAAATTTCAACTTTAGATGCTATGGCTGAATCGCTATTGGAGGTTATACAAAATGCTAAGGAAGAGAAAAAAACTTATATCGAATGATGGTGAAGTAGATCCCTTGGTGTATGCAGTTAATATGGTTGATTGTATGCTGGTTTTAGCAGTGGGATTTTTAATATTCACAGTAATGTCTTTTGGAATGCAAAGTGTTGTCTTCAGTAGCGCTTCACCTCAGGAAAAACAGGAAATTATGAAAGCAGTAGAGCAAACAGTAGAACTTCAACAGGGAAAAGTACTAAATAGCACTCCAGAAACACAGTCCGGACAAGGAAGCGGATATGTGCAAGTAGGAACAGTATACAAAGATCCAAAAACGAATAAATTGATCATGGTTGGATAACAGATTATTATTTGAGGTAGTATTCATGGATAGGCACGACTTAGATGTTTATAACAAATTGTCACTTAAAATAAAGGATCAACTAGAATTGGATAAATCTCCAGTAGCAATTAAACTCGTTTCAAATAAAGAGAAGATCCCTGAAGGAATTTCAAAAATAGAAGGAAATTTTAGGCACTGTGAAATGGTTCAAAAAGCATTAAAAGGAGAAATATTTTATTCAACAGCCAAAGAACAACAACTATGTAATGGGGCTGGAGCATTAGGACTTACAGAACCCTCTCCAAAACTTAAATCCGGGGAAATGCATTATTCAATGGGTAAATTTTCCAGTTTGGACTCTGCAAAAAGAACTGTAAATTCTGTTCCAAAGATAGGTAATATAATGAAAGCAGTTGTGTATGCACCTTTAGAAACAACTCCATATATGCCTGATGTTGTTATTATAGTTTGTAATCCTCAACAAGCCATGCGTTTGTCACAATCAATGGTTTATACGCTCAATGACAGGTTTATAGCAGACTTTGCAGGAATACAATCAGTCTGTGGAGACGCCGTTGCAGGACCATATAACACCAAAAGACCAAATATAACGTTGGGATGTGATGCTTCAAGAAAATTTGCTGGTATAAAACCATATGAAGTAATAGTTGGCATGAACGGTGAGGATATTGGCTTTATTGTGAATGCTCTCGATGAACTAACTGAGATTAAACAGAGTTAGATTAGGGATGTGTGATATGAAATAAGTATTTTAGAAACCTATGGGTTTTCATATGCCCTCTAGTTTTTTTATGAATAATTTATATGCCTTCGCAGATCTATTTATTCAAATTCGAGTAAAGATTGTATCTGGGAATAAAGATAATATATTGAATTTATTAATATTCCAACTTTTTTTTTAACTAGATAAATATACAATAGCTAATCAAAAAGAAACCTTAAAAGAAGCTAGATACAATTATTCTATTATTGAATAACTAATTATTGAACTTTACAAAGGGTTAAAATATGGAAAGATCATTGAATGTAAGATTTTGGGAGGTTGATTCTCTCCGAGGTCTTGCAATCATCATGATGGTAACTTACCATTTTATTTTTGATCTCACTTTTTTTGGAATATTTCCCTTTGATATATATTCCGGATTTTGGTGGTTTTTTGCACGCATAACCGCATTAACTTTCATATTTTTAATGGGTGTTTCATTAACACTCAGCAGTACTAGGGCCCAGATAAGTGGAGAGGGAATCTTATTTAAAAAATATTTTAAAAGGGGTTTAAAAGTATTTTCTTTAGGGCTGTTGATAACAGTTGTTACATGGATTTTTATACCTCAAGAGTTCATAATATTTGGTGTTCTCCATTTCATTGGAATATCTATTATTATAGCATACCCATTTTTGAAACGTAAATTTTTGAATCTTTTTTTGGGAATGAGTTTTATTATAGGGGGAATTTATCTTGGAAATTTTACATTTGATTTTAGTTGGTTAGTTTGGTTGGGATTCATACCAAACACACTTCAAACTGTTGATTATTTCCCTTTACTTCCATGGTTTGGGATTGTTCTAATTGGTCTCTTCTTTGGAGGAATACTTTACAAAAATTATAAAAGACAGTTCAGATTACCCGATCTTTCAAAAAATTATTTTATTAAAACATTTTCATTTTTAGGACGAAACTCTCTTATTATATATTTAATCCACCAACCAATACTGATAATTGCTTTATATTTATTAGGGGTAGTAAATATCAACTCATTTTTTTAATAATACGATTTATTAATTAAAGATTTTAATAACTGATAAATCATAAATTATAATATTAACGTAGGTTAAAAACAAGAACAAATCGTTCATAAATTAAAAATGTACTAATAATATTCATCCAAAATAATTACAGGTGTGACTATGAAACTATTGGATAAGTCTAAATTAATTAAAAATCATGAAATTACAGCATTAGATAACCTTGAAATGTTTTGCAAGAATATTGAAAAGAACAACGGGATCTATAATGCTTTTTTAGAGATAGATAAGAATTCAGCTCTTGATTGTGCTGCAGATATAGATTCACGTATAAAAGCCGGCGAAAAAGTTGGAAAACTTGCAGGGATGGTTGTAGGTATTAAAAGCAACATAAATGTTGAGGATTTTCATATTACAGCCGCATCAAAAACACTTGAAAATTACCTTGGAAGTTATGATGCAACTGTTGTTAAGAGAATAAAGGAAGAAGACGGTATTATAATTGGAATGACAAATATGGATGAATTTGCAGCTGGAAGTTCAACTGAAACATCCTACTTTGGCCATACAGAAAACCCTGCTGCAATGGGCAGGATCCCCGGAGGATCCAGTGGGGGCAGTGCAGTAGCTGTTGCATCTAAAATGTGCGATCTGAGCATAGGATCTGATACTGGGGGTTCTATACGAAACCCTGCATCTCATTGTGGAGTAATGGGATTTAAACCCACATATGGTCTTGTTTCAAGACAAGGGCTCCTTGATCTTGCTATGAGTTTTGATCAAATAGGTCCATTTTCAAGGGACACAAGCGGAATTGCACTCATGCTCGATGTTATAGGGGGGTATGATAAAACAGAATGCACATCCATAGACGCCAAGATTCCAAGTTTCATTGATAAAGTTGAAAAATCTGGAGAATCATTGAAAGGTACCAAGTTGGGTGTAGTGAAACAGTTCTTCGATGTATCTGATGATAAGATAGTCAATATTATTGAACAGACCATCGATAAAATGAGGGAGATGGGGGCTGAAGTAGTTGAATTAAGTTTCGATTATATTGATTTATGCTTACCAACATATTACCTCATAAACTATGTAGAATTCTTTTCTGCAACAAGAAAATATGATGGAAGAAAATATGGAAAAAGAATAGAAGATGTATGTGGAGAAGAAGTACTTCGGAGAATTCATATGGGTTCTTACATAAGTCAAAAAGAATTCAGTGGAAAATACTATAAAAAAGCACTTCAAGCACGATCTTTAATTAAAACAGAAGTTAATAAACTTCTAAATGGCGTTGATGCAATAGTCGGACCTACAGTTCCAAAATTACCTCATAAAATTGGTACTACTTTGGAACCAATGGACATGTATTCGTACGATGTTCTTACAGTAATAGCCAATCTAGCTGGAATACCTGCTTCAAGCATGAAAGCAGGAGAAGTTAATGGGATCCCCGTAGGACTTCAAATTCAAGGAAAACCCTTCGATGATTCCAAGATAATTGAAATAATGGCTAAATTCGATGAAATACATTAAGATTTAGATTGTATTGAATTTTTTTCATTTTTTTTTAATTGAGGTTTATTTTTCAAAGAATTTAAAAGATAAATTGACCTATGCTAATTTAATGAAAGACATGTTTGTGGGTTTAGCTAGTGATCAGTCAATAAACAGCGAAGATAAAATATCACTATTAAATCAGTATGAGAATCCTACTAGGGTGCATTACAAAATATTTGGTCTTAGCTGGGCTGGATGGGTTTTTGATTTTTATGATCTTATATTATTCACTTTTCTAATTATTCCAATAGGTCTTGATCTACATCTCTCAACTTTGATGCTTTCATATGCATTAAGTGCATCTATCATAGCGGCTGCTGTTGGTGGGGTTATATTCGGAGTTTTATCAGACAAGTATGGCCGAAAATCGATTCTTCAATGGACTATAATTATATACTGTTTAGGTACATTGTTATGTGCATTTTCAAATAGTTTAGAAACTTTAATATTATTTAGGATAGTGACTGGTTTGGGTGTTGGTGGTGAATGGGCCACAGGACAGACTTATGTCAATGAAACATTTCCTGCAAAACTAAGGGGGAAATTCGGGGCTTTGCTACAAACTGGCAATCCTGTAGGTTTTATTATGGCCGCAATTGTTGGTGGATTATTAGCACCGATCATTGGATGGAGAGAATCATTTATTGTTTCAGTTTTTCCAGCAGTATTTGTAATCATAATCCGCAGAAAAATGCCTGAATCAGATCTCTGGCTTAAAAATAAGATAAATAAGAAAAATATTATTATAAAAAACTCTTTAGAGAATTTCTATAAACCTTATGTTTTTTGAAAGTTAATAATTTTGGTTTATTTTTGTTCGTTAATGATCGTTTAAATGTTGATTGCAATAAATTTATATATTAATAATGGTATAGAAGTATTATG
>Ga0224559_1000268_pt1 | contig 36511 bp, 51 predicted proteins | sample 714S33034metaG_FD_180676 | JGI IMG/M metagenome (GOLD analysis project Ga0224559, IMG submission 180676) | Peat soil microbial communities from Stordalen Mire, Sweden - 717 S3 30-34 | ecosystem: Environmental > Terrestrial > Soil > Wetlands > Peat | place: Sweden: Norrbotten County, Stordalen... | reverse complement strand
GCTCCGATCCCGGAACCCAGGCGCTCAGCCTGCAAGCCGCCCTGCACCACGACCTCAGCCTGGGCGGCGCGCTGGCGCTGATGATCTTCTTCGCCTTCGCCATGCAGTGCACCTCGACCATCGCCGTCGTCCGCCGCGAGACCAACAGTTGGAAGTGGCCGGTTGCTCAGTTTGTCTATATGCTGGCGCTGGCCTGGGTCGCGGCCTTCGCGGTCAACCACGTGGTCATGGCCTTCGGCGGCTAGAGCGAAACCAGAGTAAACGTGCCCCTGCCAGCGGTATTCAGGGCAGCTTTTTCTTGATGAAAAAGCCACCTTCCGCGGCTCTCAAAAAGTCTATATGTGTTCCGAAAATGCTCTAGAAATAAACGCTGAGCAACGGCTGCCGTTTTTCCCAATCCAAAAGAACAGGAGCCTTCCGTAGCTGAACTGCTCCGCTTACTTCAGGCTCCTCCCTGGATTGGAAAAGAGTGGGGTTTGACCAGAGCCTGGAATCCCCTTATGATAATCAGGTTGGCCTTGGGGGCCAGATCCTTGCCGCTCCCCTGCCGATATGGCTGCAGGATAGCCCATGCGTTATTATTGCCCACTCGTTCAATGGTAGGACAGCTGCCTCTGGAGCAGCATATCGGGGTTCGAATCCCTGGTGGGCAGCCAAACAAAAGAGATTGGCTCCTTTACATTTAAGGGTTCCGTACTTCATTTCAAATGCATTTCCTTCGGAATTGTTCCCCAAACCTTGAAAATTTTGCGAATGTTCTGCTCGCCCAAGAATAATCCAAGCCGAGTCCTAGCGTTTCACCGTGGCGTAGAACATGAGCGCGGCAAACAGCAGCGGTAGGTAGAGGATACTGACCTTGAGCAGGTCACGAGCCAATTCGCGGCTTTCGTCCTCCGTGGCGGCGCGAAGGATGCGGGCGAAGCGAATGGTAAAGCCCAGATAAACCAGGGCCAGCGCGGCGGCCAACATGGCGTACGTTTCTCCGGCCAAGCCCTGTGCCCAGGGCGTCAGGCTAAGGGGAATCAGGAGGAGAGCGAAGAACAGCGCCTCGGCCACCGTGGAGCGGCCACCGGGATCGACGACGGGCAGGACGCGAATGCCGGCGCGGGCGAAATCCCGGCGGTAGAACCAGGCGATGGCCATCAGGTGAGGAAACTGCCAGGCAAAGAGAATGGCGAACAGCGCCACGGCCGGCCACTCGATGCGACCGCGGGCCGCGGTCCAGCCGAGCACAGGCCCCATCGCGCCGGAGAATGCGCCGATGAAGGTGGCCAGACTGGTGACGCGCTTGAGCGGCGTGTAGACGGCCACGTACGTGAAGGCGGTCAACAATGCCAGGGCCGCGGTGAGCAGATTGGTAGTGAGCGCCAGCCAGAGCGTGCCCAGCGACAGCGCGCCCAGACCGGCCACTATCCCCTGGGTCAGCGAGAAGCGGCCAGCGGCGACCGGGCGGCCAGCGGTGCGCTTCATGCGCGCGTCGGTACGATGCTCGAAGGCCTCGTTCAGGGCGCCCGCTCCGGCCGAGACCAGACCGATGCCGAGCAAGGCGCACCACAAGCCGCCGGTCAGGATGGAGATGTGGACATCCGTCGATCCTGGGGAAAAAACGCGGCTGTGCAGAGGGGACCTGCCTCCGCCCAGATAAAAACCACCCCAGCCGGTGACCAGCACCAGGGCAACAACTCGGAGTTTGAAGAGTTCGCAGAGGTCGCGGATGAGCGTGGCCGTGGCACTGGGACTAGGGGCGAGCATCGGCGCCGCTTCCAAATTCGAGCCGTAGCAGGAGTCGGCCCCCGAAGCGAAGCAGGAATCGGATGCAGCCTTCTCCGCCGGGAACGCGGCGAGCTCTGTGGGGACAGCGGCCTGGGGGACGAGTGCCATCGGAATGAGCGCGAACCTCAGCGAAGAACAACACCTCTGAAGAAATGCAGGCTGTGGACTCTACAGTTCTCCAAAGATGAGGACCAAACCCATTGGTCTAACTGGCAGCGCGCCTGAAGCCGTGCCCCTTCAAAACGGTGCACCGTATTGCTCCGGTTGGCTGTAAAACAGACTGACACTGCCGACTGTCCCCTAATCCTCTTCCCTGCCCTTTACTGCTTGCCGAAGCGGTAGCCGATGCCGAGGGTAAAGCCGAGGCTGTTCTGTGTGGTCGAGCCGAAACCGGTGAGGAAGTACTCGGGGACGACGCGCAGGGCGACATTCGGAGTCAGGTTGTACTCGCCGACAATGCCGGCACTGGCCGCATAAGTGTCTCCGTCTGGCCAAAGGCCGAGCGCGGTCGAGAGGGCTTCCTGGTGATTGGTGTCGCTGGAAAAGTTTCCATGCGCCACTCCGCCCAGAACGCGACCGGAGATGGAGTACTTTGGCTGCATGTAGAAGCGATAGGTGGGGCCAGCCAGGACGGCGATCTGGTTGATAGCCGGGTTGGTGATGGCGCTATTGGTCACCGAGTTGTTGTACACGTAAGCGGTGCCGTAATAGCCGCGGACATCGACGTTCACGCCCAGCCGCTGATTGAGGTAGCGGGTGGCGCCAATGTCCCAGGCGTACTCGGTGGCGTGCTCCAGCTTGGCGCCGGGCACAAAGCGCAGGTAGCCCATGCCGGCGTAGGCTTCATAGGTGTGATCGTAGGCTTGGCGAAGGGCTGCGGCGCGGCGCTGTTCGCGGCGGGCGCGGATGCGGGCCTCGACGCTCACCTGGCCTTGCGACTGCTCCTGGGACTGAAACTGGGCGGCGGGCTGCTCGACCCGAGCCAGGGTTTGGCTGGCATCCGAAGCCGAATCCGCGGGGTTGCTGCTCAAATTCGAGCTTTGGGCCAGAGCGGCGGTGGCGGCAGCCAGACCCAGCGCCAGCAAAAGGGCAAAACGGCGAGAAAAAGACATCGGTTTCGAGTTACCTCCACGGGAGTGCGGGAGCAAGCCGCCGATCCATGCTGGCAGCGCTCCCCCCAATTGGTATTAAACCACCTTGGGGGGAGCTTTGGGATTGAGCCGACGCGGAATTGAGCGCTGGACCGGCAGATCGTTGTGGTTTTGCAATTGCCGCGCCCCGAAGCCAGTTCTGCCGAGTGGCTTGACCCAAATAAAAAGCCCTTTTCAAAGCTGTCGGCGTCGTAAGCGCAGACGTAGACGCAGTGGCCGCCCCAGCAGTTGCCGGCGCGACGCGGACCAAACAGGGACGGATTCCGCGCCCTGTTCCGCAAATCTTTCCTGAATCTCCTTATAGTGGAGTCAAACTTAATCTTCGGCACAAATCTCCCTCAAAATTGCTTTACGATGGAGGGCAGCGAAGGCTGGAGGTAAGATGGGACGGGTTTTTCTGGGAGTTCTGCTGGGGATTGTGCTGGTGCCGGCTGCCCTGCTGGGGTGGCTGCGGTTTGGCAAAGTGCCGGTAGCGGTGGCCGATCCGCCCTTGCCGCAGGAGCAACTGCTGACCGGAATCCCGCTCCATGCGCGCATCCATCGCGAGATGACGAAGTCTCCGGTCATCCAGCCCGATGAGTACAGCCTGGTGGAGGGCGCCGGAATCTACCGCGACCAGTGCGCCGTCTGCCATGGATTTCATGGCAAGCCGTCAAAGTTTGGCGCGCATATGTTTCCCCCGGCGCCGCCGCTATGGGAACAGCATGAAAATAACGAGGGGGTTGGCGTAAGCGACGACCCACCCGGCGAGAGCTTCTGGAAGGTAGCCAGCGGCATCCGGCTGACGGGGATGCCGGCCTTTAAAGACGTACTGACCGACACTCAAATCTGGCAGGTGAGCCTTCTGGTGGCCAATGCCGACAAGCCGCTGCCGCCGGCCGCGGTCGGTATTCTGCGCGGTGAGCCGCCTGCGCCGGTGACGGCAGCGGCTGCCCCGGTGACCCCGAATCATAAGACAAAGAAGTAGCGCGAGGTGGACGCTGTCTCTGCAATCTGAGCGCTCTGATTGGGATTAGGGTGCCCACCCTAGCCGCGTTGTTGTTTTTGCGGCTAGGGTGGGAAGTCGTATTGCTAGAATCGCGGGGTGCCCCAATCTCGCCACTGCCATCCTGTGTGAAGCCGAAAGCCTGCCCTGAGAGAAGTCGAAGAACCTGTTTTTGGCTCGTTGCGGCCAAGGCCGGAAGCCCTATTGCTAGAATCGACAGTAGGCCAGAATCCACACGCCCAAACCTATGCCAATAACACGCCAACAGGCTCTCGACTTTTTCCGCTCCCCGGACCTGATCGGGCTGGGCTTCGAGGCCGACGCCATGCGCCGACGCCTGCATCCAGAGGGCGTGGTCACCTACATCATCGATCGCAATATCAACTACACCAACTTCTGCACCGAGCACTGCTCCTTCTGCGCCTTCTACCGTCCGCTGCCCAGACCGGGTAAGATGGACCCGCGAGCCGCTGAGGGCTACATCCTCGACTTCGACAAGATTTATGAAAAGATCGCCGAGACGGTCGCCGTCGGGGGCACCGGCGTGCTGATGCAGGGCGGCGTTCATCCCGATCTGAAGATCGACTGGTTCGAACGGCTCTTTTCGGGCATCAAGCAGCGCTTTCCGCAGGTCTGGCTGCATTGCCTGACGGCCTCGGAGATTCTGGCCATCGCCAAGTACTCCGGGCTGACGCTGCGCGAGACCATCCTCCGGCTAAGGGACGCGGGCCTGGACTCGATCCCCGGCGGCGGCGCGGAGATTCTCGACGACGAGGTGCGCGGCCGCGTGGCGCGGCTCAAGTGCAACACCGAGGATTGGCTCAACGTCCATCGCACCGCTCACCAGTTGGGAATGCGCACCACGGCCACGATGATGTTCGGCGTGGGCGAAACGATCGACCAGCGCATCAACCACTTTGAAGTGGTCCGGCAGTTGCAGGAGGAGACTGGCGGCTTCACGGCCTTCATCCCCTGGAGCTTCCAGCCTCACAACACGGCCCTGGGCGGACGTGGCTGGGAAGAAGCGACCTCGGTCGAGTATCTTAAAACGCTGGCTATCTCCCGGCTCTATCTCGATAACATCGATAATGTACAGGCCAGTTGGGTGACGCAGGGATTAAAGGTCATGGAGTTAGCCCTATTTTTCGGCGCCAACGACGTCGGCTCGGTGATGCTCGAGGAAAACGTAGTCAAAGCCGCCGGAACGAGTAACTCGACCACGGAAGATGAGCTGCGCCGCATCATCCGCGACGCCGGATTCAAGCCGGTGCAGCGGGATACGCTTTATCGGACGATGTTTTTGAGCTGAGGGGCAAATGCCCCGCGGCCTGATCGCGTTGGTAACCATGTAGAAATCCCGAATGTTATGGAGCCGCGGGAGCAGTAGCATGAATCCATTCCTCGTGCTACCCTGAAACTTCCCTCTGAACTCTTGGGGAAACCAGCGGTTGTCGCGGGAGTGCGCATGGGCATTTTGAGCAGAATCGGCATTGCTCTGGATTCGGAGCTTCTCAAGCGGTTTGACCGCTTGATCGAGCGGCAGGGCTATACGAACCGCTCCGAAGCCTTTCGCGATCTGATCCGCGACCGGCTAGTGAGCGAGCGGACCGCGACGCCCGAGGCGGTTGTGGTGGGTACGATCACGCTGATCTTCGAGCACCACGCCCACGGCATCACCGAAAAGCTGACCGAGTTACAGCACGCGCACCACGAGCTGGTGGTCTCAACCAGTCACGCTCACCTGGACCACGATTCCTGCCTGGAAGTGCTGATTGTGCATGGCCAGTCGGCCCAGGTGGCCCAGTTTGCCGACCAGTTGATCGGCCTGAAGGGCGTGCAGCACGGGCGGCTGGTGATGACCGTTCCAGCACACACGACCGAGCACACGCACAACGGCGAGCACAGCCCCGACGGCCAAGGCGAACACGGTCATGCGCACAGCCACACGCGCTGAGGTTCACAAATAATAACCAACGACTAGAGCATTTTCGCTTTTGCTGTAGACTCCCGTTCCCCATTTATTTCCGTGTTTGTTGCGGAAATGGGTGGGATACTGTGAATACAGAAATTATATTGCACTGGCGGTCTAGGGCGGGGCGCAGAGAATATCGGCGGTATTGATGCAGGTGAAAGGGGCTTTTCCACAGCGGGCGGGCGGAGGCGCGATACAGAAATTATTTTGCACTGGTGCGGCCAAGTTGGGTTGGATTGCTCGCGTAAGTTGTTGATTATTCGTTCAAGGCCATCCGAAATCCAACCCAACCGACCCAACTCATTCTAAAGTGCGCAGGGCGGGACTGTGGAAAAGTGCCTTTTACCCGCGCCATTACAAGTTAATCCGCTCCTCGAAATCCAACCCAACTGGCTCAAATTCATACCGGAGAGCCAAAATCCAACCCAACTATGAAAAATCATATACTGGACAGGAAAAGGCGGAAGTTTGGAGTGAATCCGTGCCCCAAAAGGGGATTAAAAAGAGCCGATTCCCGGCTGAAAATAAAGTCATTTTCCGAGTTAGAAACCGGATAAGTCAAGCGGTAACATAGACCTACAATCGGACTTAATTTGAAAAGCTCTTTGGACACCCTGGAATATGGTTAGGCAAGAGTTGACCGCACGCGCTGCACTTAGGCTGTTTCTGGGCCGGAGGCGTGTAGATTCTCGCGTCACTCTTAAACGAAGATGGCCGGCATCCTTCCTTATGCTGTCCGCCTTCCTCGCCACAGGCCGGGCAGGCTCCCGTGGTGGCCCGAGCCATGCGCAGAAAGGCTCCCATCGGATCAGCTTCTATCTCCTCATCCACGGCACTCTTTACAGCGTCCACGAAGGCTCGCACGCACTCTGAATACTCTTCCGGCTTACCGTTGCCGACGGGAGGATGTGTGCGCGAGCATCCGCTTTCAAAGGCATAAAGATAAATATGGAGTTTCTCGGCGAGAGGGAGAGACTCAGTTCCAGGTGGAACTGTAAGTGAGCTAGCTACATGCTTTCTCGACTTCATATTTACCTTTCAGAATCGCTTTTCGAGTCCATTGTGCTGGTGGATCGACTCGATGTAAGCCACCACCGAATCATAGTTGATATGCCAAGCACTGTTGGGCTTATCGCGCAACTTGTAGGCCTTGATGACGCCCCCCTCAATGAGGCGTGTAACGGTCTGAATGGAAGTGTCCATCATCTCGGCGGCGTGCGCCGTCGAGATAGTATAGCGTGGGCTCCAAGGCAAGAGCAATTGATAGGGAACACGAAATTTCATCGGCAAGAACAATTGACAGGGAACACGAGATTTCATCTGGCTACCTTTCGGGAGTGAGATCGGGAGCAATGCGCAAAGAGCGCAGGAAGTTGGCGTCGGAATCAGAAGGCGGCGTCTCGTGAACGGGATCTGAAGCCCCATCAAGAACAAAATCGACGTGGATGAAACGCAGACCGGAATCTGCTAAGAATTGTACCGCCGCCATGGCTGCCGGATCGCTGTTAAGAGTGTCGTTGAATGCCATCAGTAGGTTGTGCGCCGCTTCCTCGTTAGTCATGCAATTTTCTCCCTCTTATTTATCGGCATTCGCCGCCGCAAACTTTCCATTTCCCGACAAATTTCAACATGCCCTTCAGCGCCCAGCGAACGCGATTGGCGTCGGCCACCGTGACAATGACTGGCGCGGACTTATGCTTGAGCGGGGAGCGGGGCGAACGCAGCCAGGCGTCAAACTGTGCGCGGCCCCATCCCAGGCGGCCGTAGTATTCCTGAATCGAGGCCAGATCGGCATCGCTGGCGAGCTGCGGCGCAGAGGCGAACTCTTGGCCATCCTTGCGGCCATCCAGGCCTGCGCGGCGCGCCTCGGTGCGGTCGGGGCGATGCTTGGCGGGAGCCTTGACGCCGAGGCAATCCTGGATGCTGTCGATCAAGAAACCGGCATCCCCGAAAGTAAGATCAGAAAAGCTCTCCACTGACTTATGCAGGCACTCGGAAGCCCACGCCAGCCGCGCTTCCCTGCTAACGCCGACGCCTATCTCATGCCGGGCAAGCTGGCTGTAGAGAGTCTGGAGCCTTCCGAGTTGTCGTTTTGAGATCGGCATATTTCCCTTTCTTCAAGAGTTTTTTGCAATGATCGCAAAGGATGGGAGGCCGTAACTTGCGCATCTCGCGGCCGTCGGCCTGGCGGCAGGCATCCGAACAGAACTTAGCCGTTCGGCGTTTCGGATCGATCAGGTTTTTGCAGCCCATCCTTTGACATTGACGTTGATACTCATGCTCTGGCACTTACTCTCAAACCTCCTTAGTAGGATGCTATAAATCCAGGATCAAAGAGCGGCGAATCATTCTGGCGATATGCTTGGGAATCTCAAAAGCGGAAAGAACAACGCATGAATCGCATTCATAGGAAAGGCCCTTTAGATCGCAATCCGGATCATCCTTCAGTGTCCCCTTCGGCTCGACTTTGTAAAATCTTCCCTTCCCTGATGGGTGCATTGCGCCGTACATCATCGCAGCATGGCGGCTTGTCGTGACATAGACTCGATCCGGCAAGCAGATTCCCGCCGCGCCAAAGTTTGCAGTGCAGGGAGCCCCTGTAACTGAGGATGGAAGAACTTTATCTCCCTTATGGAGATTTGGAAATCCGCCGTGGTAATAAGTCGTCATTTTGGCCTCGCGATCCGCCGGATAGGTACCGGGTGAAGTTTGACATGGCCGATGTGCCATCCCTTGCAGAAGGGACAGCGATAGACCTGAATGGAGCCACGCTTTTCGTGGCAGCTAAGCAGGGTCCGCGCAAGCGCGAAGCAAGCGCGGCGTTGCGATGTGTGACGCACTTTGCAGAGACAAGAACGCTCTTCGCTGGTCATCAGGCAAGCATCCTTTCCTCGCCGGGCGCGGTCACGGAAGTGGGGGCAATGCGCCGCGGCTGCGGCCCACGCTTGCGGGCCGTGAGAACCTTAACTCTCTCCAGCAGATAGGTTGAGCAGTAATCGGCTGGCTTGATGTAAGCGCAGGCGTGAATGCAGAAAGGTAACTGACTCAGCTTGTCAGCAATAGCCAGCGAGGGCATCCCCTCGTCGATAAAGTGAGCCTTGTCTATGAGACTCTCAATGCCCGTCAGAGGCAGATGGCAAAGCAGCAAGTGATATTGCTCCTGGGAGAGCAGGTTGAAGGCTTCCGCAGCGGAGAGAGCGGCCGTGACGGCAAAGCGGTGGGTCTCCAGCATGAACTTCAAGATAGAGGCGCGATCCTCGGATGCGCTCACCAGGAGAATCTTCTTTTTGGGTCTCATAGCAAGCCTTCTTCTCGCAGGCAGTTACGCTGGATATCAGTGAGCGGCTCACCGGCTTTAAAGCTGCGCAAGGTACGCTCAAACCATGCTTCGCCCATGAACTGGCGTCCGGTCTCGGTCGGAGCCGATTCGCTCCAAACTTTGCCGGGATAATTGGAGCCAGCCGAAGCTCCGGAAGTCTGTAACTGGATGGGCTGCTTAAAGCGGTTGAGCGGCCCGCTGGCGTAGCGCAAAACGTCGCCTATCCAGCGATGCACGCGCTCGGCCGGAGCATGATCCTCGCTGTTCAGCCGATTTGCCAGGCATTGCTCCACCACATCGGGAGTCAGTTTCGGATTGGCGCGCAGAAATTGGGCCAGCGCGCCGGCGTCGGCCGCGCCCCATGGGAGCGAAGGAATCGCCGGATTTTCGCGTATCCAGTATAAGTCGAGCATTGCCTTGATGAGCATGTGCCGACGGTCAACCTTATTGTGGTCTCCTAACTTCATCGAGTCGAACCTTTCTTGGTTAGATATTCCGCCAGCGCTGGAATCTCGTTGCGGAGAGTTTCAATGGCATCCTTTGGTGCCAGCTTGGGATCGGTGGCGATGTAACCCCAATCGGGCGTGATGACGAGGGTTAGCAGGGCGTCCGCTTCACGCCGGATGCGCTCCATCTCTTGTTCGAACTTGCGTGTGTTTCGCATAGCGCCTCCCGGCAAGGTTTATTTCCAGTTATGCGCCAAGATCAAACCTGCGATGACAATCAGGATGGAGACAGTTGAGGAGATAATCCCGACAAGCACAACTTTGAGTTCTGGCTCGAAGAGCTTCATCGGCCCACCTCCAATTGCAATTGCCCGAGCAGCTCCAACGCAGCCTTGGGTCCATCCACCGACTTCAGTACTTCCAGTTCCGCGCGGACCTGGTCCAGGACCTGATGGCGCAGGATGGCGTGGTCTTCCTCGGTCAGCATGATGAAGTAACCGCCCTCGTTTCCTTGCTTCGAGGAGCCGATCGGCAGGTGGAAGTTGATGCGCAGAGTGCGCACCGACTTTTTTATCAGCCGGTCACTTAGCCAGTTACACGAGACCCGTTTCTGCATTTCGCGGATGGTGACGGCGTGGGCCGCTCCCCGGTGATAGCGAATCGCGGTCAGAACCCCCTTTTCTTCATTGCTGAGCGTGAGCAAGAGGGGACCGCCGGGCTTGCCATAGAGCAGCAGCTCAATCTCCAGGTCGAGGATGCGTGCGCGCTCCTCAACGGATGGCGCCAGGTCAGGGAATAGTGTTTGCTCGGTCACGCGGCTTCTCCTTTCTTGGCATCGATGACCCTCTTAGCCTCATAGCGGAGTAAGGCAATGCCAGTGAGGAGCGAGTTAGATAGAAGGTTGAGTTCATCAGCCAGGCGCAAGGTATCCTGCGGTTCAAGGAAAATGGTTTTGGCTTCCAGGTCATATCCAAGCTGACCGCATACGTTAGCGAACCCACGCAGCTTGCGGTAGATGCTCTTTTGGGCCGAAAGGAGAGCTGTATCACTCATCTCTCGCACCTCCCGTCATCGCAGCAAGGCCGGCGCACAAAATTCCGAATATCAAAGGCTTGCGTCTCTTCTGCGAGTTCGGTTTTGCCACAGCGAGCAAGCGCGGCTACGGCGCGGCCGACAGCTTCAACGTGCGGATCCAGCGACGCGGCCAGATCGATGGCCGCCTGTGGATGCTGCCGGGCAGCGTCCGTCATGCTGGTGGAATAGCAACTGAGCAGCGCGAATATCTCCACCTGGAGGGCCTTGCTCGCGAAACCGAGAGAGCTGGGATTACTCATTGAACGCCGCCTTTCTTCGCTCTCTTCGCAGGCTTGGCGGGATCGGCGAGGATGACTTTGAGAGATGGCTTTTTGGGCTTGACGGTGATGCAGCGTCCCCAGAGGTTGAGTACCTTCTCACTGAGCCGCTTGGGCAGCGACTCGGACTTCAGCGCGGATTCCGCACCCTCCACCACTTCGTACTTCGAGTGCAGCGTGAAGAGCCGGGCGAAGTACTCGCCGTAGCCATTGGCTTCCAGTGCTTCTTTCAGCGTGGTCACGCGCTCTTCGTTGATGGTGAGCACGTCGGACTTGGTGACGGTGAACTCGCTGAGCTTGCCCGCCAGGCGGCGCGACTTCTCGGCGTGGGCCGGGACGGTACCCCAGGCCTCGACCAGGGCGATCGCCTCGGCCTCGATGGCTTCCAGTTTGGCGATGGCCTCGGCCTTGGTAAACTTCGCCTGTACGTGGCGCGCGGCCAAGTCGTCGATGACCTCGGGCGAAGGACGTTGCTTGGCAAGCTGCTCGACGGCACCATCAAAAGCTTCGGCAGCATTAATATCCAAGGATGGAGTAATGGTTGGAGAAGAGATCATAGATTCTCACTTTCTGGGTCGGTTGAGGCTGGAGCTTTGAGGCTGTCCAGCCAGCGTTCATGGTGCTTGAGACTGCAGCTCTGGCCGCAGAGATGGTCGTAGATGAATCCAGGCCGCGGCGGGAGTTCGACAGCATCCGCTGGCTGGTAAATGACGCCTTGCATCTCAGGATGGCTAATGGCGACGAACCAATGATTTGTCTCGGCCTTTTGCCGGCCGCAGACGTTGCAGGCCACGGTGGAAACGTTCATCAGCGATCTCCGATCTTCGGCACGGCCTTGTAGAGCTCGAATTCCGCAATGGCCCTGCGAATCTCGGGAGAGATGGCATCGAGCATCAGAAGCATCTGGCGCTCTATAGATTGAGCTATGCCCATTGGCACGGCGTCCCCGCGTTCGACGAATCGGTACATGGAAAGAAGGTCTCCGCGCAGATTGTCGATAAGGCCACAGAGGCCTTCAGTCGGAATGCGAATAGCGAGATCGTGAAGTTGAAGATCGTCCATCAGTTTCCCAGCCTTTCTCCCGACGCGCCGTTAAGGATGGCCATATCGAAAGCGGCGTGGGCCGGTTCCATGTTGCGCAAGATGGCCTGGGCCACAGGCAGCGGAATCCCGCCAAAGACCATGGCGCAGTCGCGCGCGAGCCGGAGATCGGAGCAGAGCGTGGCCACCATCTCTTCGAACGCGGCAGGAATGACGACGAGCGCCTTGGAACTGATGCAGTGGACATCTCCATCTGGCCCCGTATAGACCAGCCGATCTTCCGTTTGAGCGCTCACCGCAGACCTCCGAGCACGCGCTCGACGGCGCCACCGGGCAGGAAGGCCATGCCGATGCGGATGAGCAGGTAGAGCGTGCCCAGGATCACAGCCACTTTCAAAATCCAGTCAGCGGAATGTCCCACACGGCGAAGGGCGCGAAAGGCGCGATCGGTGCGCGGCTTGCGTTGGCACGTAGCAGCCTGATTCCGGGCTTGGCCATCTTCCATCAGAATGCGTACCGACACGGGAATGGAACGGGAATTTGTGCTCATGCCACGGCCTCGATTCTTTCGGCGTCGGCGTCGGCGTCGGCTTCGGCTGCGGGCGACTGCGCGGCCATCCCTTCGCGGATTTCGCGGATCGCGGCCATCAAACGGCCGATGCTGATGTAGCGTTGAGTTTTGCGGTCCACGCGGACGCTGATGGTTGCCAGCTCGATCTGCTGGCGGATCAGCGCGGCATCGAGCGTCAGGCCCGAGAGCTCGGACTTCAGGATGCCCGCGGCCTCGTCGGCGGAGACGGGCGGCAGAGTGACCTTGTCGGAGATCCTGCGCTCAAGCTGCTCCAGCGTGCCGGCGAAGCGGGCGAAGACCTTATCGAGCTCATGGCTGCCGGCAAAGCAGAGTGAAAAACGCGGATCTTCGTCCAGGAGCTCCCGAACGCTCTCAAAGCAATCGATGGAAAGATGCTGGGCTTCGTCAAAATAGAGCACGACGCGCGCGCCGCGAAAATCCCAACGTAAGTTGTGAATCGCGCGGTCGATCGAGGTACTTCCCTCGGTTCCGCAGGCGGCGGCCACGCGGCGCAGCAGGTCACGCGGCGTAATCCTAGCCCGGCAATAAACGCGGAAGATGAAGCTCTTCTGTTCGGCCGAGCGCTGCGCGTTGTGCTGGGCGATCAGGTGCCGGGCGATGTCAGTCTTGCCCGATCCTGGCGGCGCATACACCAGATATACCTGTGGCCGCTCCAGCAATCGCGCGAAAACGCCGCGCATCACCTTGACCGTTTGCGTCTCGTAAATGTTTTGCGCCACCAGGCTATCGGTGTCTAGTGGATAGCGCTCAATGAAGCCGAGCACGGCCACGGTGATCTTCGCCTCGTCGCCGGCTATCTGGCCGTATTTGCCATGCAGAAACAGGTTCACGGTTGAGTAGGCGTAGCCGATCCGCCGCGCAAAATCGACGGGGCTCATGCCACTGCGGTTGATGTATTCGGTCGCGAGTTTCTGCACACGCGCCGCACTGTCGGTGCGATCTGTCATTTTTGCCTCTCCAAAAATTGCCGTGCTGCTTCGGCCGGAGTAATAGGCCGTGTGGAAGTGTTTTCGTTGAAGTTGAATTTGGATGGACGCTGGGTTACCACGTCCGCAAGATCGGTGCTGGCCGGGAGCTGCAGCCGCTTGGCCATGGCTTCCAACGGAGTCAGGGCTCCATTCTGCCGCGCAACGAGACTGATGGTTTGCAGCGCCTCGCGGGTATTCTTTTCCAAATGCCGGCGCTGGCGCATACTTTCGGCAACCTGCGCCTTCGTATGCGGGTCGCCTGGGGCGAAGCGCGCCATTTCCTCGACCTGAAGCGCGGCGATAAAGTTCCCGTCCAGATCGAGCGCGGCGGCGTCTTCCGGAGCGCCCGGCTCATACGCGATCAGGATTTCGCACTGGTTGAGGTTATGCAGAGCCTCCCAACCACACGGATCAACGGGCACGTAACGGCGGTTATTGAGCCGGACCGAGCACTCCTGAACAATGCGGCGTTGGTGCTCCGCCATTAAAAGAGCCAAGGTGGCCGGTTCCGGCGTGGGCTTCTGATTGGGATTGCGGTTCGCCTCGAAGACCTGGCGGGGAGTGAGTCCATCGCAACCCTCTCCGCTATGGGGGGTGTCCGCATACTCTTCGGCCCATCCCATGAAGGCCGCGATGATCTGCGAAACCCGCGGGTGGTGGGATTTTTCCAGGTGACCTTTCGCCAGGCACTTTCTGTGGTGAACCATCAAGGCGGTGGTGGCATCGGGGCGGGTGAAGGGGCTGCCGGAGGTGTACGTGGGCCAGCATTTGTCGAACCGCTCGTGGACCGTCCTGAACGCTCTCTCTATTGCCTTGCTTTGTGGAGCGAAGGGCAGCGCGTGCTGGATGGCGATGCCGGCGCGGGCCAGGAAGCCGGTAGATTCGATGGATTCAAGCTCGGCCTTGCGCCAGTCCTTCGGCGCCAGCGGCGAATCCACCAGGTAGCCAGGCTGTGCTCCTTTGGCGGCTTTCTTCTGGGCTTTTCCGTTGTCGGTATACCAAAAGACTGGCGGTCCGAACTTGCGAATGCCGCGAATCATGGTGGCGGCAACCGACCTTGAGGAGCCCTCCCAGCAGAAGCTGTAGCCTACAAACAAGCGCGAACGATAGTCGATATTGGCGTCGAGGCGGATGCGCAGCGGGGATCCGTACTCGACGTTCTCAAAGACATCGTTCGACGCTTCAATATCGAAAATTTGTACATCGCCCACCCAAACTTCATTGGCGTAGACGTCCGTGAAAGCCCGTTTCAAATACGGAGACATCTGATCGCGGTAAGCTTTGCGGCCCTTACGGGCGTACACCTGAAGCGAGGGCGGCATCGAGCGCAGCCATGCCCTCACTGTTTCGTAGGACGGCAATTCTTCTGGCGGAACTTCTATCAATTTGGCGTCGCGGACAATCGCTTCATGGCAGACCTTGCAGGAGCTTCGGCACTCCAAAAATAAGTACGCAATAAGCCAAGCTGCCCGTGGATACGCGGCAAAAAACCGGCTCGTGTGCTTGTCCTTGCGCGTGCGATCCGCCAGGTTGGCCAGACCGCCGCTCTGATACCGCGCCAGCCAATAATTCAGCGTCCGTTCGCTGGTGCCGGTGGTCTCCGCGATGTAGGCCAGCATCCTGGTGGCGCTGCTCACTGGAGTTCCATCCAGGAGCCGCAGAGCTCCGAAGCGTTCCGGGTCACCGCGATAGTCGAAGAGAAGTTGCAAAACGCTGAGACGCTCGGTCGCGGTGGCCTGATCGGATGGGTCGGGCAAGAGGACGCGCTGCGGCGCGGGGACGGCAATGGGGAGGGGGAGGGAAAGCGCCAATTGGGAAGCCACGCTTACTGGCCTCCTTTGGCTGAAAGTTCCGCATCGACGCGGGCCATCTCCGAGCGAAGTACTCGCAGCATTGATTGTGAAGCACTCCATCTGGTCGCGGTGTCGCGTACAGTGGCGGGGTGTCGGCCTGTGGCTTTTGCAACGCGAGTAAAAAGCCCGTAGAATTTCCGGCCGTTCTTAAATTCGGAGGCTTCCTCCGGCGTCAGTGGGGAAATACGTTCGAGTTGAGGAAGGGCATCTACACGAGACATTTCTGCCCGAATCGCAGCTAATACCCGTCTTGATTGCCTCTTCCCGCTCAAAACCTTGCCTACATTAGAAGGGATCATTCCGAGAGCTCTTGCTACGCAAGAACCCACCCCGTAATATTTTCCGCGGCGAGAAAACTCAGCATGTTCAGCTTGTGAAAGAGGCTCAGGATATGTATGTTTCTCGGCGTCAACGCGACGAACTTCCGCAACAATAGCATCCATAATTCTTCTGGATTTGCTGCTGCCGCGGGAGACCATCTCTACCGTGCCCGGACAGACACCCAATTCTTTTGCAATTCGCTTAAAGAGCCCGTGGTATATGCCGCCAGGCAGAAACTCTCTCCGATTCACGTTTTGGAGCGGCCCTGGGCCAAAAGAAACAGGCTTCGGCTTGTAGCTGGGTTTCCTTTTATTTGCGTCCCGGAGCAATTTGTCGGCAACATGCCCAGACACCAGGACTGTCATTACGGCACATGCGAGGTCTAGCGCGAGAGAGAGGCGTGTGGATGCTTGGCTCATAGATCAACTCCTTGGAGCCGGCGCTCCAGCATGGCGGCCTTTTCGGCGGAGCGCTTCTGTCGCAGCATCTCGCGGCCGAGCTCTAGCAGATCGACTTCGGTGGAATCGATGACCCGCAGCCCCAGGAGTTCGGCGATGCGGCACAGAAGGGAAAAATCTCCAGTGGCAAAGCAGAAGGCCCTGAGCAATTCCAGCGGGAAACGGTAGTCTTCCCGCGATTCTGCGGAAAAAGCGTTGATCCTGCGTGTCGTTACTTTCGTTCCGGTCAGGCTAGACATTTCATCCGCAAGGGTTTCCCTGCTCTTCCCAGAGCGGCGGATCGACTCCACTAGGGCTGAACGGACCGCCGTCGCGTCATTCATGGAGCCCGGAAGCGCCTCCGGAAGGCCGGAAAAGAGCGTCGGCTGCCGATTCGCTGAAATAAATTGGGGGCAGTTTTTCGTAGCTATCGCAGTGCGATCGGGAGCAGATTGGGGATGTGCTGATTTCTCGCTCAAGCCGCGACCCCCAAATTCTTGCGCTCCCAGCGCCGGACTTCGCGGTCTACACGGGCGTATTCCTCTGCAAGCGCGAGTTCGACTCTGCGGGAGGTCCTATGTCCATTCGCTACAAGAGAAACATGGCAGGGGCTTATTTTGAGCCGCTTGGCTACCCTGGTCTGGAGATTCCGCACAAGCTTAGTCCTAAAGGTGTTGGCGTTCATGTATCCTCTGGAATGAGCAAGGCAACTGCGAATTGCCTTGAAGAACCAACATATAACTGCGGGTATGAAATGTCAAAGGAAATAATACCTACTGGCTTAAATATTTTTAGTAGGGAGAGCCTCGCTCAAAAAATCCAGGACTTACGGAAATCCAGAGGGATGAAACAGGCGGAGCTTGCGAAAATATGCGGAATCAGCCAAGTATCTGTATCTAAATGGGAAAGAGGAGAAAAAGCAGCTACTCCTTCGGCCAAAAATCTGCTCATATTATCCGATCTCGCGCCGGAAGCGGACCGCCAGTGGTGGCGCGACCAGGCTGCTGAACAGGCGGGATTTGACCTAGATGATCGCTCTCTGACTGCTTTTACCCGCAAGCAGCGTTCGGTCCCCCTGTTGAAGGAAGGCTCAAATTTGGATTTATTAGGGAAACTATCACCGGAAGATGTTGAACGAGAACTTGATTTTCCTGACGAGTGGTTTAGCGAAGGTGGCATCATACGCGCCTTGCACGTCCGGGGCGAAGGCATCGCTAAGATGATTGCCCTGGTAGATATTAGCCGCCGCGATCCTGAGCCGTTGGCGGGGAGTCTTGTCGCCGTGCGAGCTTCCACTGGCATTGAGGTCCGTTGGCTCAGCCGGGACGATGGCGTCGATATGCTCTGGCCCTTTCATCGGAATCAGCTTTTGAAAACGCTGAAAAAGAGCGGAGATTATAGTCTTGTTGGTCTGGTGTGCTGTACTGTTGGCGACTCGGCCGAGGAGCCGATGCCAGATGATCAGACTCAGTAACCTACCAGAAAGCGGAGGGTAAGATGAAGGCTGTTTTTATATGGGTTGCGGCGATAATCGCGATCTGCAGCTCAATCGCTTTTGCTAAAGGGACTCCAAAAGAAACGGTAATGGTGGTAGATCACGAATCCTCCACAACGTCTTATGACTGGGTAATGGACGGGAGAGTGTCGGTCTCCTGCTACGGCTACGCTTGCTCGGGCTATTACACGGCCCCCACCTCGGGAACTCAGATGATTCAAGGAGCGATTCTCAAACTTCAGCGCTCCGATTCGAGCATCGTCATTGCCCAGTGCGTAGCAAAGGTTGATATATTTTCTTCAATCGTAATGGTTGTAGACGCGGTGAACGCCAACGATCCGCATGCGCCTACCGTGTATCGAAATTGCCGGATTCCTTACTCAAGCTTCACCCTGGAGGCGCAATTCCACCGTGATACCGTTAAGCTCTTCTGGCAGGCTAATGGATCCGATCGGGACACCAGCGAGACATACGCCATCGTCGGCTATTTGCAACCGACTGTTTCTCAGCGAGCTGCCCCGGTTTCGGCCAAAAGCAATCAGGGCTATTTACCGTCACCTGATTTTCATTCCGCCATTCCATCTCCCTCCGTTCCAGCCAAGAGCAGCGCCGCCTCTTTGCAGCCAGCCCCTCCGGTTCCCCCTGTTCCGGCCAAGAGCAGCCTCGCTGGATTGAAGACTTTCCGCTATCCGGACGAAGGATTCAGCATTTCATTCCCGGCTGAGCCTCAAATAGACCCGGAAGCCAAGAACTTTAAATTGCGTTCCTATATTGCGCCGGACTCCTCGGTGAGCTTGTTCATGGGGGTTAGCAATAAAGACTCTCACCATCCGCATTCCGATCCGAAAATTTTGTACGAAACGGCTGAAAATCATTTCCTTCACGTATCTGACTCTCGTTTGCTTAAAGATCAAAGGATCACTCTCGGAATCTACCCCGGAATTGAATTTGAATCAGAATCTGACAGCGAGGCTCTTCACTTCTCAGTTCGCGTTTATCTGGTGGGAAATACTGTGTATCAAATGTCTGTGTCAACGCCGATCGGGGAGCCTTGCGCTGAAGCCACGCGCTTCCTCGACTCTTTCCAGTTGATTCCCCGTTTGAGCAATTAGGGCGTCTCCGCTTTCCATCACACGATTGCGCAGGCGAAACCTCCGGCGTATGTTTGGCTAAGAGTCTAGCTGGAGCGCGCGCATGGGAAACTGTAAAATCTGCAAGAAGCCGGTGGGCATTGGCTTGAATGAGCACGTTTTCTGCCGCCAGGCGGCCGCGCTGCGCCGCGCTCCGGTTCGTATGCCCCAGCCGCCAACGGCCGCTCTGGCCGCCGCACCGCCGCCGCTGACCGCTCCCGGAGTTTTCTGGGCCGCCTTCTTAGGAGTCTCGGCCGCGCTGGCCGTTTTCCGCGTCGCTGGCGTATTGATAGCTTACTTAGGTAGAATCGTCCGAATATAGCTCCCAAGCCGCGCGGCAAAGCTCTTCCACACCGCGCAGCATCTCATCTATTCCAGTTATTCCAGTTATTCCAGTTGTCACAACGCGCGACTTAGCCGCGCCCTATTCTGGACGCTGATGGCCCCAACGGAGTCCCTCTCGAAAGGAGGCCCGTACGGTGTAGCCAGAGCAGAATCCGGCCGGGCAGCCCGTACGCTGCCTGCCCGGATTCGAATCATTGAAGGTGGAGCGATGTGGCCTTTTCGGAGAAAAAGCGACTTTGAGCGAGTCATGTTTTGTCGCAGGCAGATCAAACAGACCTGCAAGGACTTTGGCTGGCCGGAGCCGCTCAGTCGTTGGGCTCGTACACGTAACGCAATTCGTGAAACGGGACAAAAAGCACGGGCGATTTTGGGACGGTTTTTTGGCCGATGACCTTTATCGGAAAATGCAGAAACGGAGGGTATTCGATCCAGATGCCGCCGGCTTCGACGTTGAGCAATTTAACTCTCGCGGGGAGATCGCTGATAACGGGGCATCTAATAGCGATTTCCCGCCCAATGTAATCGGATAGTTGCATGGATTTACCTCACTTTCTGGCTATCAGTGTTTCACGGGGGAACGGCAATGAAATTCAGCAAAGCCGGATTGGCGCTGCTTAAAAAGTCGGAAGGCTTCCGCGGCAGAACTTATCTGGACGCGAATGGCATAGCCACCATCGGCTACGGCCATCGCCAGATGCACCCCAATAGCTTCCCCGATGGCGTTACTCCTGACCTGGCCGAGCACATCCTTTCTTGCGACGTGGACGAAGCCGAGGAGGCGGTGGAGCGGCTGGTCAAAGTTCCGCTGACACAGGGCCAGTTCGACGCGCTTGTAGACTTCACTTACAACTTGGGCTCGGGGCGGCTGGAACAATCGACGCTGCTGAAGGATCTGAATGCCGGTCTCTACGAAGCGGCCGCGCGGCAGTTACTGATCTGGGATGAAGCCGCCGGGCATGAGATTGCAGCCTTGAAGGAGCGCCGCGAGGCGGAGTTCGCTCTGTGGCGGGGAAACGGCGAATGAGTCTGGGCAGCTACATCCAAAGCCGGAGTTCGGAGTTTACGGCCATCGCCGGGCTGCTCGCGGTGGCGATCGTCGCCAATATGCCGCATCCATCGAGCTTTGGAAACAACGTCTGGTACGCATGGCTTTACAACTCTCTGCAAGCCTTTTTGGGAACTCGCCAGCCGCGCCCTCCGTCGCCGGAGGTCGTCGCGCCCCAGGCGGACACCTTTCAACCATCAACCCGGAATTGAGGAGAATCACATGTCGAACAAAGTCTTCACCTGGCTGGAAAAGATCGGGACCGACATCAAGAACGACTTCGCGAAGGCCGAGCCCATCGCCGAGGCCGCTGTGGAAGATGCGGGCAAAGTTGCCGAGCCCTTTATTTCCGCCTACGCCCCGTCGTTGCTGCCCGCGGTGCAGGCAACCCTCACCGCCATCGCCACGGCCCAGGCCGCGGGCGTCAACGCCGGCGCCGGTGCGGCGAATGGCCCGGTCAAGCTGGCTTCGGTGGTGGCCACCGTCGAGCCGATCCTGACTCCTCTGCTGGCCAAGGATGGCATCACCACCAGCACGGCCGGCGTGACCACCTTCGTCAATTCGCTGGTGGCGGCTTTGAATGCTTTCACCCCGACGGCCAATACGGCCAGCACGGCCACCGCCTCTACTAGCGAGAGCGCGGCTTAACGAGATAACCCCAAACAGAGCGCACGGCCCCACGGATAGCCAACAGCGGCAGCACGTAAGGCGCGTACCTGGGGAACATCAACCAACCCTGCGGCATCCAGCTCAACCCAGCCGGATGCCGCAGGCGCAAACAGACTGGTGAGAGCATGAACAAGCGCATCTTGATCCGTTGGCTCATAGGTCCGAATCTGCCATTTCTGATTGTTCTCGCCTTTGGCGTCTACGGCGCATGGGGAGGGTGGCATCTGATCCTCGTGGCTGTGAATCATTACGGCAACGCCGCGCCAGCTTCTGGCAAGACAGACACAGTACTGGATCAGATTATCCCGGTGGTCGTTAAGGCCAATACCGCATTCGGAAACCTAGCGGATGCGACGGGAGATTGGAGTGACGCCAGCAAGCAGCAGGCGCGAGACGTTCGGGCGCTATTGTCGGCTAGTGGACGCACGCTCGACGCGGCGACAGAAGCCGGCAAAAGCGCAAAAGGTACCGCCGATGCCGCCACACAAAGCCTGAATGCGCTCACGGACACTCTGGGCGAGGGGAAACGCACGATCGCCGCGGCGCAACCACTGCTGGCGGCCTACACGGCCAGCGGCATCGATCTGGACGCGCTGCTGAAGGACCAAAGCATTCACCGGACCATCGGCAACCTTGACCGCCTGAGCCTGGCGATGGCGGGGACCACGGAAAACATGCAGGGCATGACCGGCGACGGCAAGCGGGTGGCGGACGATCTGACCAAAAAATACTTCACGCCGGAGCCCTGGTGGCGGAAGGTGGCGCCGACGGCCTTCCACGGCACCGAGGTGGGCGTCTCGCTCGGCTGCCTGATTACGAGGGCTTGCTGATGGAGGGCATCCCGATGGCGAGAATTCAAAGGCCGCAACTTCTTCCCTGGCTCTGGCTGGCGCTGTTCTTCGCCCTGGCTGTCTGGCTGGCGAGCTGCGGAGGGGGAGGCGGCCGGATTCCCTGTTTTGCGTGGGCGGTTTTGGGCTCGTAGGGCGAGGGAAAGGCGAAGATGCATTTTCGGGGACTTAGGGGCGTTGCGGGCGGTCAAAAGGCTCGGATGTACTTGGAAACGGAATCGCGGGCTTGGCGGGGCCTTATTCTTCCACGTCGGCCCGTTCAGGACTTGAGGCGCGAGGGCGGAGTGACGACATTGGACTTGAGCGGAGTTTCGGTACCGAAGGTGGGAGTGGAGGCGGGGTTCCGATCTGGCTGGCTTCGGCATGTCGGCATTGTGATGGGCGGCGCCAGCGGGGCAGCCATCGTCCTTGGGGCCTACAACATCCTCAGCAGCCAGCCGGACCGGGCTTTCGCACTCCTCCAAGGCTGGGGGCCGGCCTTTCTGATCGCCATCGTGGCGCTGTTTGTGGTCGGCAAGTTTCTGGAGGGCATGACCGCGACGGTGCGGGAGAGCTTCACCTTGGTGGCCAGCGGGGTGCAGTCGAGCGCCGAGGCTACCGGGCGCACGGCGGATGCCCTGACCAGGCTGGCCGATCACGGCAGCCGCCAGGCCGAGCAGGTGGAGCGGCTGGCCATCTACGCGGCGCAGGAATTTCCGAACGTCTACGAACGGTTCGATAGGCAGGATGAGACTTTGCAGGATTTGACGCGGTCAGTAAACGCTATCCGGATGAATCTGGGCAGCGCCGATGGAGGGGGAAGACGCGATGGAAGCGGATCGTAGGCTGATTCAGGCGAGGCGGCGCAGGGGCATCATCCTGAAGCTGGTGCGGGAGGGGCATGAGAATCAGCTCTCGCGGATGGATGACTTCGAGGTGTGGGCCGTGCTGCAGAAGATGGGCCAGACGCTGGGCCGCGACCAGGTGCTCACCCTGCTCCAAGACCTCTCTGTGCTGGATTACCTCGACTTCCAGCGCGCTACCAACGAATTCACCGGGCGCGTGGAGCTGAGCCAGATCGTGCTCACGGCCACCGGGCTGCGCTTTGTCACCGCGGGCCGCTCGAATGACGATGTGCTTTTCAACTAGGTCGAGAGACGATGACCAAGCCCAGACCCAAAACCGGTGAAGCGCGGAAGTCCAAGCAGCCGCTCAAGATCGATCGCCTGCCGCAGTCCGCGCAGGATGCGATCAAGCAGCTCTACGACCGGGGGCGCACCTGGGTCGAGATCTCGGAGCAATCGGCCCGACCCTACAGCGCCGAATGGGAAAAAGACGGTGGTGGCTTTATCGACTGGGAGCTGGTGGACACCGGCTCCCTGGATCTCTTCCCGGATCTGCGCCTGGCCAAATCCACCTTGCAGCGTTGGTTCGATCTGCGCGTGGCCCAGGTGCGCGCGCAAGTGCTGGCGGAGAGCGCCAAGGCCCGCGAGTGGGCCGGGGCCTTCGCCGGGAATGATCTGCCGGAATCCAATGCCGCGGTCATGAACGCCATGCGCGACCAGGTCTTCACGCTGATGCAGAAGGTCGGGCCGGGCGACCAGGCAAAGTTCCTGGAGGGTCTGAACCTGCTATCGCTGACCATGTCGCGGTTGCAGCGGGTGGAGTTGCAAGCCCGGCGCGTCGCGGTGGACGAAAAGAACGTGCAGATCAAGCTCGACCTCATCAAGGAAAAGGCCGGCAAGCTGATTGGCGAGATTGAAGGCCGCGATGGCAAACCGGCCGTGGCGCTCACCCGTGAGGATCTCCTGGAGAAGGTGAAGGAGATTTATGGGGCCGTCTAAGCAAATCTTCCTCCAGTACCAGCAGGAATGGATCAACGACAAGTCCCCGCTGAAAATCTGGAAAAAGGCTCGCCAGATCGGTTTTAGCTTCTGCGCCACATTTCGCGCGATAACGGACCTGGTGCGCCACAAGACGCTCTGGATTGCTCTCTCCGCCGGTCAGCGCCAATCGAACGAGTTGGCGCATAAGGCGCGTGAACACGTTGAGGCTATTCAGCAGATTGAGCAGGCTGCGCGCGGTTTCGAGTTCGTAGAGGAGGAAGGTACAGGCGTCTTTGAAACGGCGGGAACAGGTAACTTTGTCCAGGCCGTAGAGCTGACTCAGTCGGTCATTCATTTCCCCTCCAACAAATCGCGGATGATTTTTCTGCCCGCCAACCCCGACACGGCTCGCGGCTACACGGGCAATGTCCTGGCCGACGAATTCGCGTTTCACAAAGACGCCAAGCGCATCTACGCTGCGATCTACCCCTCCATCACTCGCGGCTACTCGATCGAGATCGGTTCCACTTGCTTTGGCGAGTCGGGAATGTTCTACGAGCTGTGCGAAAAAGAGAACGGTTTCTCCAAGCACTGCACGACGATCTATGACGCGGTGGCGCAGGGGCTCGAAACCGACATCGCCAAACTCCGCGAAGGCTGCCCGGATGACGACATCTGGGACCAGGAGTACTGCTGCAAGTTCGTCTCGGACGCCACAAGCTGGATCACCTGGGCGCAGATTCAGGCTGCCGAGTCTATGTATGCTACGGCCGATCTTCCCGCGTATTTCATCCCCACTGGGGAACTTTTTCTAGGCGTCGATATTGGCCGGAAAAAAGACCTCACGGTCATTTACCTTTTTGAAAAAGTTTTTGGGGTTTACTGGACACGCGCCATCGTTCGGATGCGCGCAACGCCGTTCGCTGTCCAGCGCGCCAAGATCGATTGGTTCATGCAGAACCTTCCGATTCGCCGGCTTTGCCAGGACTGCACGGGCATCGGGATGCAGATGGCCGAGGAGCTGCAGACGAAGTACGGCACCTGGCGTGTCGAGGCCGTCACTTTCACCATGGCCTCGAAAGAAGATCTGGCTGTTCGCTCCCTGCGCGCCTACCAAGATGGGACGATCCGCAATCCGGACGATCACAACCTTCGCGGGGCAATTCATGCCGTCCGCAAAATTCCGACTGCCGCCGGTAACTTCCGTTTTGACGCCGATCGCACCGAAGCTGGTCACGCGGATGAATTTTGGGCGCAATCCCTGGCGCTGCTTGCGGGAGACAACGGCGGAGTCTGCAGACTCGGGGGCGTTCAGACTCCGGTCACGCCCACTGCATCTTCACAAACGAAGGGGTACCTCTGATGGCCGACGAAAAGATTCCGCCGCTTCCGCCCAAGGGCGAGATGATCCCGGCGACGAGCTCCTACCTTGCGCAGATCTCGCTCTACCGCAACACGCTGGCCTTTGGCGGCACTCGCAATCCCACGGCGATCTGGGCCGCGATGATGTACAACCAGCCGGAAACGATGGCCTACTACCGCGAGCTGGAGGACAAGGACGAGGACGTGGCCAATTGTCTGGACACGCTCAAGCTCTCGGTGCTGGAGCGCGATCGCAGCGTTTACCCCGCGCCGCGCGATGAATCCGCGCTGGCCCAGGAGGTGAAGGAGTTTGTCGAGGCTGAGCTGGGCAAGCTGGACTTCCATGCGGTTCTGGATTGCGTGCTCGACGCGCCTGGCTACGGCTTCAGCGTGCAGGAGATGATTTTCGATACCTCGATGGGGCAGGCTTCGCTCATGGACATCAGCGATTGCCCCCAGGAGCTTTTTCTCTTCGGTGACCGCTTCTATCCGCAGGTCGGGCCGCTGCAACTACTCGACAATCCCTGGGCTTCTAAGGGCACACCCGTCCCGGAGCAGAAGTTTCTCGTCTTCAGCTATCGCAAGCGCAGCCGCAACCGGATGGGCCGGCCGCTGCTCAAGGCCGTCTTCTGGCCGTCCTGGTTCAAACGCAACATGGATCGGCTGTGGTTGCAATACGGCGAAAAGGGACCTGGCACGGCTGTCGTGCGTTACAACGATCCAGACAATGCCTCCGAGCGCCAACAGGCCGTGGATATTGCCCAGGCCATCATCGACAATGTCGCCGTCGCGGTGCCCAAGGGCTTCGACTATGACCAGGAGCTGCTGAAGATTGCGCGCAGCCAGAATCCAGAAGTGTACGAGAACTTTTGCAAATCGAAGCAGTATGCGATTGCCCGCCGGATCTTGGGTGAAACCCTGACCAGCTTCGGGAACGAAGGCGGCGGCGGATCAAGAGCCCAGGGCCAGACGCACGCCGATACGCTGGACAAACGATCCGTCGAGCTCTGCCGCAGTTTGCAGTCGGTTATTAACCAGCATCTCGTGAAGCCCCTCGTGCTATGGAATTACGGCCCGCAGGCGCCGATGCCATTCTGGGGCTTCGACCTGGAAGAGGCCGAGGATCTCCAACTCGCGCTGACGATTGATTCCGGCTTGCAGCGCATGGGCAAGAAATTCACGGTTGGCTACATTTCGGATCGCTACGACCGGCCACTGACTTCGGGCGAGACGGAAGATCAGGAGATTGTGCCTGATGCGACCGCGCCTTCCGTAGCTCTTACGGATCGCTCGACCACGACCTTCTCCGAGCGCCAGGATGAGGCCCAGACGCTGGCGCAAATGGCGCAGTACGACAAACTCTTTGAACAATTGCAAGGCAAGTCGACAGATATATTCGCCTCGCGAGTGCGCGAGATAGCCGCTCAGACCGTCCCGGTTGAGGATCGATAGCATGGGCATTCGCCTCCACGCCACGCCGCATGATCACGCGGAGCAAGTGCGCCTGGGCGATCTGCTGGCGCAGCATTTGGCCGGGGCCAATCTGCTGGGGCGGCTGCATATTGTCGGCTTTGGCCTGAAAAAGACCAAACGCCCGGTGCGCCTGGCCACCAGCTCGCGGCTGCTGCGCTTCGCGGAGGATGACGCCCAGGGCGACACCTTCAACGCCGGTTTCAGTTTTGATGTGCCGGCTGAAGGTGCCATCAGCTATTTGCGCACCCTGACACCGGTCACGCGCGATCTCTTCGACGGACTTACGCGGCAGTACCGGCAAGATGCCTTTACGGTGGCCGGAGTCTGCGATCAGCGGCTGATTGCGAAGATGCGTGACGCGCTCTCCGAGACGCTGGCCAAGGGTGGCACCCCGGCAGATTTTAGAAGCGCCATCAATGAGCTAACCAGCGAAGCCGGGGTGCAGCAGCTCGCGGCCTTCGAGCTGGATACTGTCTTCCAGACCAACGTGGGCAAAGCCTATTCAGCCGGCAGGCTTGAGCAGATGCGCGAGCCGGGCCTGATGGAGGCGCTGCCCTTCTGGCAGTACTGGACGGCGGGTGATTTGCGCGTGCGGCCGGCTCATGCAGCTCTCGATGGCTTCTGCGCGCGGGCTATTGATCCGGTGTGGCTGAAGATCTATCCCCCCAGCGGTTACAATTGCCGGTGCGCCGTGATTCCCGTTATTACCGAGGACGCGCCCCCTGGAAGCGATGAAGGCGGACTGGAACGCCTGCCGCTTTTGGCCCGTCTTGGAGTGCCTCAGCCCGGCTTTCATACACTTACAGCCGTATAAATATTCCAGTTATTCCAGTTATTCCAGTTATCACACTGAATAACATCCACCCCCGATAAGTTGGGTGCATGGCCAATGCACTCACGAAGACGGTAGACGGCAAACCGCTGACGGCGGATCAATTTGCCTACGTGGGCGACTCCCAAGATATTTCGACCTGGCGCCTGCCGATCGATAAAGCTCACCTGCAATCGGCGCTGGATCTCTTCGGGCACGAGAAGAATGTGCCGCAAGCGGCCATGGGCGCCACGGCCCACAAGATTGCCAAGGCCGCCAAAGATGCGGGCCTGGACACCAAAGACTTCCAAGCCAAGTATTGCAAAACCAGCGAAAACGGCGAACAGCCACGCCCCTGGATGGAAATCTTCCGCGCAGGGGATTACTCCAAGGCCGGCAAGGGCGTGATTACCGCCGCCGACCTGAGCCGCGTGGTGCGCAATTACGATCCGACTTTTCATGAAGCTCCAGAAACACTGGGTCATCGCGCTGACGATCAGCCGGCGTATGGATGGATCGACGCTCTGGCTCTCGATGGCGACACCCTGCTGGCCCGGGAAAGGCAAGTCGATCCCAGGTTTGCCGAGGCCCGCCAGGCGGGAAAGTTCAAAAAACGTTCGGCCGCCTTCTATTGCGACGAGAACGGCCAAGTTACCGGCTTGCGCCATCTTGCATGGCTGGGCGCGGGCATCCCTGAAGTCAAGGGCTTGCAGGATGTGGCTTTCAACGATCACGGGCTGAAGTTCATTGAGGTGGACTTCGGGGAGGATGAACAAGTGGCAGGAGAAACCAAAACCGTAGCTGAGCAGATCAAGGCTTACTTCGCGGAACTGTTTGGCGCGAACACTCAGCCGAAGAACTTCAGCGAAGACGACGTGAAGCGCATCGCCGGGGAAACCGCGGCCAACGCGGCCCAGGCCTTCGAGACCCAGCTGGGCGAGATGAAAAAGAAGCTGGACGAACAGGCTGCGCAGTTTGCCGAGCGCGAAAGGCTTATTGCCGGCGGCGAAGTAAAGCTGCGCGCCTTGGGAGCTATGACCAAGCTCAAGACGGCAGGCAAGTGGCTGCCAGCCTTTGACAAGATGGGCCTCGGCCCAGTCTTCGACGAGCTGGCCAAGTCCACCGCAACCGTGGAGTTCGGCGAGGGCGACGCGAAAAAGAGCGTTACGCCGCTGGAAACGCTGGTGCTCTTCCTGGAAGGCCTGCCGAAGATCGTCCCCTCGGGACGCGTCTTTGAAGCTGCGGCTCACGTTCGCGGCGGCAACAGCAGCGGCGATCCGCTGACCGATGCGGCCCGCGCCCGGCAGAAGGAAAAGAAGATCACCTTCTCAGAAGCACTCGACGAAGTCGTGGCGGAGCAGCCTGAGCTGGCGAATGCCGGCAGGGCGGCGGCTGGCTCGGTTTAAGCGTTATCGCGTTACTGCACTTTAACGAGTGGGTGCGCCGGACCAGCGAGTTTCGCGGCCGGCGCGCACCAAACCTCTCAAACACTCAGCCCCAGGAGGGCACATGGCGAACATCAACACTGAAACCAAGGGGCCGAAGGGCGTCAACATCGAGGAAAGCCTCATCCCCTCCAGCTCGTCCGGCTACCAGCGCGGCCTGGCCGTGACCTACGGAACGGACGCTTATCACGCTTTGTTGAATACCACGCTGGCCAGCGCTTGCGTGGGCCTCATCGCGGAAGATGCGGTGGCTACCACTGAGGCGATCAGCGTGATCGAATTCGGCCAGACGGTGGCCCAGGTGGGTGGAGCAATCAACGCTTTGCAGCCCCTGACCAATAACGCCGCCGCGCAGCTGGTGCCCGCAACGGCCGGTCAGCCGGTCATCGCGGTCGCCTTGGAAGGCACTTCCACGGCCGGGGATTACATCTGCGTTTTCGTCGTCGGCCTGGGCGCTTTTGCGCTTCCCGCCAGCGATGCGGTTACGCACCTCACCGCCGCCGGAGCGATTCCCGTGGTGGGTGGCACTTACGGTATCGGCAGCGCGGGCGCGCTGGCCATGACCCTGGCCTCTCCCGCGGCCGCGAATGCGCAGGATGGCACCCGGCTCTTCATCGTCGCCGAGACGGCCCACGCGCACACCATCAAAACCACCGCGAACATCATCATCGGCGCCAAAGACACCGTGACCTTTGCAGCCATCGGGGATGGCGTGGAGCTGGAAGCCGTAGCCGGCCTCTGGATGGTGCGCAGCCTGGTGGGCGGCGCGGCGCTGAGCGAGGTTTAACCTTTTCCGCCGGGCGCTCGGCTGATGGTCGAGCCCCCGACGGCGCAATCAAAGCACGAACTGCCGCAAGCGCGGCTGGAGGATGTAAATGGGCGGTTACGTTGGAACCATGCCGGCCGGGGCTCTCAATGTGGCACTGGCGAATTACGCCAAAGAGTTCCGCAACAATGCGTTGGTGGGCGACATCTTCGCTCCGCGCGTGCCCGTGGCGAGGCAGTCTTTTCAGTATGTCGTCTGGAATCGCGATGACATAAAGTTGCCGGGAAGCACACAGCGCGCCCCTGGTGGCAGGCCGCAGTCTGTACGCCGGGGCTATTCGACGGCGCCCTACATGGCCACGTCTCACGCCTTGGAAGGCGATGTGCCTTTCGAGAGCGAGAGCTACGGCCTGGGCTTGGGCTTCTCGACGCGAAAGCAGCTCACCAAGCAGCTCATCTCGCAGATCAACCTGGACCGCGAAGTCGCGATCGCCAAGCTGCTGCTCAGCGAGACCAACTTTCCCAACTACATCGACCTCAGCGCGGGGACCAATAACCAGTGGGACAAGTACCCCGCGGTTCCGGGCGCCGGCACGGATGGCTCTCATCCCATCGTGCAGGTCGAAGCGGCCAAGGCCATTCTTCGCCAGGCCGGTGTGCAGGATGCCGATATGACCCTGATGCTCAGTGATCCGGTCGTCGTCGCCCTGCAGAATCACCCTGACATCATCAATCGCTTCAAGTACACGACTCCGGGCTCGATCTCTCTCGATCAGCTCTCGCAGGTTTTCCGCGTCAAGTGCATCCAGGGAAGCGCCATCCTGCTCAACCGGCAGAATGTGGCTTCCTGGGTCTGGGGCAGCAACGCCTTCCTGGGCTACGCGCAGGCCGCGCCCACCCAGGACGATGTTTCCTGCGCCAAAACCTTCGTCTGGACGGGCGGAACGGATGGCAATGGCGCCACCATTGCCGCGCCTCCCTCGACCGTGGACGGCTACGGCGTCCTGGAATGGATTGAGCCTCACCTGTCGGAAAAGAAGTACTGGCAGTCGGTGGATTGGTACTACGACCTCCGCGCCACGGCCCCGGAAACGGGCATCCCCCTGCTCAACGCGCTGAGCGTCGCTCCCACCATGGGCACGATCCCTGGCGACATCGAGGGCTGATTCGCACTGTAACCCCCAGCCGGCGCGTCTTCCGAGGCGCGCCGGCTCCCAATATCGACATGGAGCACGACTATGGCGACCAAGAAAAAGGCATCTGAAGATGAAGCGCCGGGCGGGATTGCCAGTTATCGCATCCTCGCGGGCTTTGTTTTCGACCACTGCATTTACATCCGTGGATCGAGGGCTGATTTTTCCGAGCAGCGCGCCGCGGGGCTGCTCAAGCGCGGATTGATTGAAGCCGCGACGGACGAAAACTAGCGATGGCCTACGCGACCCAAGCCGATCTGGTCCCTCTTCGCCTGACGGCGAAGGACCTGACCGAGCTGACCGTGGATGTTCCGAGCGGCATCCCCGCGACCGATGCAGCCACTACGGCTGCGGTTACCGCGGCGGCGCTCGAAGAGGCGTCAGGCCGCGTGGAGAGCTACTGCCGCGATCGCTATGTCACTCCGCTGCAGCAATCCGACGATGTGAAGGCGTTGACGCTGGACATCGCCATTTACCTGCTCTTCAGTCGGCGGCGCGAAACCACGATCGGCGAGACGGCGCAGCAGCGCTTTGACCAGGCTATTGCGTTCCTGAAGGACATTGCGGCCGCCAAGGCTTCGCTCGATCAGCCGTCCACCTCGCTCCAGCCGCAGGTTTCGCTGGGCGGCCCGACGATCTCGAACAAAGACCGGCACTTGCGTTTCAGCGATCGCCACATCGAGGGTTTTGTATGAACGCCGAAGTTGTCCAGATCGACGACGCCAACGTGAAGATCGCGCTGGGCAAGTTCCGTCTCTCGCTGGCGCAGAATGGCGAGCTGATGAAGGATATTGGAGCGTCCATGCTATTGAGCGTGCGGCGCACCTTCCGCGAGCAGGGTTCTCCGGCCGGCTCCTGGATGCCGCTGGCGCCCTCGACCATCAAGAGCAACCCAAAAATATACGGAGCGGGTCACAAGCTTCTGATTAAGAGCCACGACTTGGTAAACTCTATCGGCTTCGATGCCGAGCCGGGCAGAGTGGTAATCGGAACCAGCCTGAAGTACGGGCCGGTCCACCAGTTTGGCTCGCGCGATCGCGGCGCTGTCGGCGTCGGCCCGCGCACCAAGGCAATGCAGGATGCCACGGTCACCGTCAAAGAGCACAGCTACGGCCGTCTGTCGGCCAGCTTGGGCATCGGGCGCCAGGCCATCGTCAACCAGGCGCAACGCCGCCAGATCGTCAACCGCGCGATTGCCGGGCCGCGTAACCAGATGCGCGTCCACGTCGCCGGGCACACTCGCCACCAGAACATTCCGGCGCGGCCTTACCTCGTTTTTCGTCCCGAAGATCCTGGCCGCATCCAGAGCCTGGTCAACCGCTTCATTCGCTGGGTCCAGGCCGCGGCTGGCTTGGGAGGCGCGGAATGAGCGGCGTGCCCTCGCAACTCCAGATTCCGCACGTCGAGGCGGCGCTGATTGCGCTGCTCAAAAGCGTGATGCCCACGGCTTACGGCACGGTGGCCGCTCCGGTGCCGGTGGACATCGACTCGATCGGCGACAAGGACTTCAATGCCCAAGGCCAGTTGGCGCTCAAGCCCCCTTCTATCCGCGTGCGCTTTGGCGGAGCGGAGTACAACAATCTGCGCGACAATCAGCGGCTCACCTACGAAGCCGGGATGCCCTTCGAGGTAATGTGCTTCGAATCGAGCCTGCGCTCCAAGGCCGACGAACGCTTGCAGACACTGGTGCTAGTCCAGACCACGGTGAATCAACTGGCCGGCGCGCGGCTGGCGCTGGCTGATGGCTCCAGCACCTTGCCGCTCACACTCAAAGGCGTTTCGCCGGTCATCACCGAGGATGGGCCGGTCGACCAGCTCTTCGCCATCACGGTGCAGATCAATGGCATTGCGCAATTCGATGGCCCCAATGCGAGGTTTGGATCATGACGACAGCAGCTTCCGATTTCGTCCAGGTGCAATTGAGCGCCGCGGGCCTCAACTACGCTGGCTCCAGCGCGACCGTCCGCATCGCCAACGGCCATTTTAGTTACGTTTTCACGGGCTCGAACCCGGTGCGCGTGCTCTCCAGCGAGTGGCGGCGCGTGCTTTCGCTCAAGCAGTATCAGGGCCAGCCCATCTTCGAGATTGCGCCGACCGCGCCCGTCGCCGCCACGCCGGCAGCGGCCGCTCCGGTCACACACGTCATCTCCGCGCCCGCCAGCCACACGGACGCTCCAACCGCTTCTGAAATTTCGCACGAGGTGAAGTAATGGCCGGACCGTACAATTTTCTATCGCAATGGAAAACCGCCCGAAACCTGATGCTCAGCGTCAACAGCCAGGCGGCGTGGAATACCGCGCTGGCCGACGCGGCGCTTACCCAGCGCCAGCGTTTCGACGGAGCGGCTGTTCTGGAGCGCAAGATCACCCGCCGCTCCGACATCGCCTATGCCGGCAAAGGGACCGCTTTTGCCACCAACGGCCAGATCACCAGCTACGACACCAACTTCACCGGCCTCAAGGCTGAGCTTTCGCCCTGGCTGGCCGGCTGGTCCTTGGCTTTCCTGATGGGGCAGGACACGGTGACCGGGGTGGCCTCGCCCTATGCGCACGTCTTCACCTTCGACGAGAGCACTCGCACCGCGGTGCCGACGACGATCTACCTCGAAGACACCGAAGACGTGCACTACAAGTGCCCGGACATGTGCCTCAACGACGTCACGCTGACCATCACCGAACTCGGTGCCATCATGATCGAGTTAAACCTGATGGGAACGGGTATGCAGATTCTGGGCTCGATGGCATCGGCACTGCCGGTCGCGCCCACCGAAACCTACCTCCTGGGCTCGGATGCGGCGCTGAACTTCGGCCCTGTGGGCACTCCGGCCAGCTTCATCGGTCGCCACATGAGCACCACGCTCAAATTGGAAAATCAGCTCCAGGTGCATCGCGCTCCCGGCGGCGGCCTCTATGGCATCTTCGTCCGTAAGGGCAACCCCAAGTTCTCGCTTACGACAACCTTCGCGGCCAAGGACGTGGACGACATCTACACGCTCTTCGCCAATGACACGGCCAGCGATTACAACCTGATCGTCAACAGTGGCGCGGCTGCGCAACTCAACATCTCCATCCCTCAGATGCATTTGAAGACCACCAAGCTGGGCTTCGATGGCGACATGACCGTCTGGCAGGTGGAAAATGACGAAACCACCAACTACCAGGCGGCCGGAGTGCCTCCCATCACGCTGGGCGTCACCAACGCCGTCCCGTCGTACCTGACGCCGCCGGTTTAATCACGCCCCGGCGACTAAGACCTGTCACCGGGGACCCCTGAGTTTGCTCCGGGGCGCGTTAACTGTGGGGCGCGCCCTCTTTTTTGCACCACGCTGCACCATTCTGCACCACCCGCGCCACGACTCCGGCGCGGCCAGAAGCTCCGCATGGGCTGCGTGGAGCTTCAAGATGCAAAGGGTTCCTTCAACCCTCTCGATCGGCAAAATCCCTACCAAATCCCAACGAAAGAAGGAACCATGCCTGAAAATCTCAAAGCCGTGGAACGGATTGAACTCAAACAGCCTCGCGTCATCGGGATCGAAGATCGCGGCCAGCAGTACTCGCTCACCATCGCCCGCATCCTGAAAAAGCAGTGGCTGCGCTACTTCGAGGGCATCCTCTCCACCAGTGAAAACCAGAACGGCAAGCGCGTGGACAGCTTCGACTCCAGCGCCGCGCGGCTGGCCCTGGTGGAGGAATGCCTGCTCACCGCCTCTGGCTACACGCTGCCCGAGGGCATAACCAGCATCGACCAGGTCGAAGGCTGGAAGGCGTTGCTGCCGCTTTCGCACCGGCTGGGTGTGGCCAACGCCATCATCTCGGTCTCGGCCAGCGAATCTAACGAGGATGCGCCGATCGCGCTGGGCCAGGAGTCGGTCTACATCGATGCGGTCTGGAGCGCCGGCGATGATGGCGCGATGCGCAAGTTCAAAGGCCTGCGCCACAACTTCACGACTCCCACCGCCGATCAGCAGCGCCATTTCTCGCGCGACAGCAGCCGCTCGCGCGTGATCGGCGGCTCGCGCAACGGCAAAACACAATGGCTGGGCGCGCAGGCCACGCTGGCCGAGCTCTATGACGAGCTGATCGTCAGTGTGGAGGGCTACACGGTGGATGGAGAGACTCCGGACCGCGAGACCATCGTCGAATTCATGGACACCTACCACAAGGTTGCGGCCGTCGATGCGCTCTTCGCTCCCGCCGCCGCCAAGGTTGACGAGGGCGATGATTGATGTCTGGCGCGACACAGAAGGGCTGCGCATGGCCGTCGAAGAAATCTTCGAGGCGGATTTCGTGCGCAGCCGCATCCACCGCGAGGCCTCCGGGGCCAGCCCCGAGACCCTCGCGCGGATGGAGCGCCAAATCCCGCTGCGCACGCTGGCCTGGGGTTATTACCGCTTCGCAGAGTACCTGCTCCACCTGGACGCGCTCCTCAAGGCCGGGATTCCTATCACCTCTGGGAATCTGGCTGCTGTCGAAGTGGAGGGCCTGCTGGCGGTCCATCGCGCACGCGCTACTTTTGAAGGCCGTCATCCGGCTTGCAGCGCTTGCGGAATGCGCCAGCAGAATCGCTTTGGCCGCGAATGCCCCGGCTGCGGCGCCAAATTTCAGCAGAAAAAAGGCTGACCCATGTCTGTAGAGACCAGCGCTGTCCAGATCGTCGTCAATGTCACCGATGCCAACTCCGGCGCGGTGATCGCGGGCGTCGAGCAGAACATTTCGAAGCTGGGCGCGGCCGGGGCGACTTCTGGCCAGCAGGTGCGGCGCGGCATGGAGGAGGCCGGAACCGGGGCGCTCAATGCGCATCAGCGCGTGCACCTGCTCACCGAAGAGCTCGGCATCCGTATGCCCCGCGCTTTTGTGAATCTGATCGCCAAGAGCCAGGCGGCGCAATCAGTGATCGGCGGCTTGACCACGGCCATGATGGGACTGGGTGCTATCCAGATCGGGACCATGGTGTTTACAGCCCTGTATGAAGGAGCCAAAAAACTCTACGAGAAATTTCTGGATGTAGACGGCGCACTTCAGAGGTTCAATGACGAAGCCGGAGAGGCAGCTTCAAAGAAATTCTATGAAGATACTGGCCTCGACCAACTGAACTCCGACCTTAAGGAGGCAAACCAGCAGCTCGATCAGCTCAATCGACAAAAAGAAATCGCGACCAAATGGGAGGGTACGAGCTGGGGTGAATTCGGATCCATGCTCAAATCGAGCGTTACCTCTCTGGCCACATTCGGAGCGGTTCCCTACAAATACAGTTACGGTGTCGCTGGAGCGAAGGCCCAAAACTATCAGCAGGGGATTCAGGACGCCGGTTCCTTGAAACTTTTAGAGGATACGCATAAGAGGAACCTTCAGCAAATCGAAGATGCCAAGCTGATCAGCGAAGCTCGCGTCACGGGAATTGCTAAAGCACGCGTGGCTCAAGATGCGGAAAACAAAAAGGCGGATGAGGATCGAATATTTGAAAAACAGAGGCAGCACGCGCTCGCTGACATTGCAAATCGAGGAATAGATAATTCGCGTTGGTACGGAAATCTGAAGCCCGGCGATAAGGGATACAGAGAGCCCATCGTCGTCTCTCCCGATACAGGAAACGCTGAAAACGCCGATGCAAAAGCACACTCGGCGGCCGAGTTCCAAGCGCAGCAATTCGAGATCGGACGTGAGCAGACCCAGGAATTGGCGCATTTGCGTGAGCAGGCTCTGGAAGCGGGGTTGCATGGCAGCGCGCTTTATCATGCGCAGGAAGCTGCGGCGATCCAAGACCTGAAGTTTAAGGATATGGACTCTATGGCTGCCCGCAACGCCATTCACGCAAAATTCCATGCTGAGGAGATGAATCGGCTGCGCGAGCAGCGGGCCGAGACTGAGAAGATGGGCCGTACAGCCGCGATGGCCGGGATGACTGGCATTCAGAAG
>Ga0224559_1000265_pt1 | contig 36840 bp, 39 predicted proteins | sample 714S33034metaG_FD_180676 | JGI IMG/M metagenome (GOLD analysis project Ga0224559, IMG submission 180676) | Peat soil microbial communities from Stordalen Mire, Sweden - 717 S3 30-34 | ecosystem: Environmental > Terrestrial > Soil > Wetlands > Peat | place: Sweden: Norrbotten County, Stordalen... | reverse complement strand
CCACGCAGCCGTACTCGCCGGCCACTCCGTGCTCTTCCGTACCGCTTCGGCGCTGCTTGAGGAACTGCATCGCCAAACGCCCGAAGGTCGTCTGCGCAAGCTCCGCGCCTACGCCAACGTGTCGCTATGGTCCTTTTCGCGCCAGCTCCCTTCCGGGTTGGCCTCGTAGATGGAGGCTGAACTCCACCAGTACATGGTGGGGTACCTGTTTACGCATAAGCGGTGTATCCTCCGCAAATTTCCGCGCATAAGGGGTGTACATCTACGCATAAGGGGTGTACGAAGGGTCCGCACCGCATTGATTACAAATGGCTTCCAGGACAGCCTGTAGTACCTTTATGAGAACCTATATAGATAGCCTGTAGTAGCGCCGTGCTCTGTGGAAATGTGGATATCTGGACCGGACAAGGCGAGAACCTCCGCCCCTCAGCGGGGAAAGGGCGCTACGCGCCACCGAAGACTAGCGCAGAACTTTGGGGATGTGCGGACCAGAAGGGCGAAGCAGCAGGCCGTTCTCATCGCTTTCTATCTTCAATTCGGGGTACACCGTGAGGATCCTGCGGAACGCCTCGATCGCTTTCACTCGAAAGCAGGAGCGGCCTTGCGGTGTGTCGGCGTACCCGGCTCCGAAGCTCCGGCGCAGCGACTCCCAGGGAATCAGCGTGGGCCGCGACAAGTAGCTGACCCGCCGCGTCGCCCAGGCGTAGAGATCGAGCGCCAGCGGCGACCGCTTGAGAGCCCGAACAGCCCTCAAGTCGAGCGGCACCGGAGCGGCGACAAGTTGCTCAAAGAAGTTCATCGACAGCGTCACCGAGGACTTTGCCAGACTTCCGTGCGGCAGCTCTTGTGGCGTCCACCAAAGTTGAAACCTCTCCGCCACGAGCAGATTCTCTCCGCCGCATTGATTCTGCCCGTTGGAATCACTCGACCAGCGGGTCGAGATAGCGGCGCCGACCAGGCGTTGCATCTGATCGCGAAAGCGAGGGATGGTTCCCCAGTGGCCACCTGTCGCTTGGAGCCCAAGTTGTGCCATAAACCTCGAAAGCGAGGAGCCGAGTTCCAGCTCTCGATTTCCAGTTCGGACGGCCTCGGTCGTCATCCAGATGAGGACCAAGCGCGGATAGCTGCCGTAAGGTAGGCCGGTTGCGCCGACATCCGTGATGCGGAGTGTGAGATTGCCGTCCGTGCGGACATATTGTGTGCCGGGTTGCTCGCTGTGCGGCAGAGTGGTTTGGACCAGGAACTTTGCCATGAAGCCGAGCGCGCCGGCATCGATGGCGCTCTCTGTGGGAATGGCTTGCATGATCGACAGCAGAGGATGTAATTGCCGAAAAGCAACGGCTTGTGTCTGGTTCCGTTCGATGTGCTGATCCCTAACCGAGTTCTTCCGCGAACGTACTGATGAGCCAGCCAGGTTGATCCGCGAAGCTGACGCCTGCTTATCGGCAGCCAAAGTAGAATTCAGGCCGAGAATCGCGCTTACGGACGTGAGTTCTGAACTCACTCGTCGATTTACCGGATTCCAAGCACATTGGCAACTTCAGCCGTGCGGAAATAGACGCGGCGTCCGAGTCTCAGGCGAGTTGCGTTGATCTTGCTGACCCACTCTCCAGAAGATCGCAGCGTAATGCGCAAGCCGTCGGGGGAACGATCCAAGAGAGCTGCCAGTTGAGTAATGCTGAGCAAGGGTCCGTACTGCTTTTTCAGAGTCTCCATCGCTGGCGTCGTCATGGTTTCCGAGTTCCTTTCTGTCACGTGCATGTCGCTTTTAAGAAGCACTTTCACCTCCAGGAGCCGTTCGGATAGTGTCCTTTAGTGCATTGTACATTTCAATAGACACGCCTCACCTAGTTTTGTTTTGCCCTGGCAGCCGTTATTTTGCTTTCTCTCCAGATATTTTCGTCGTCGAAGTTCATTCCGTAGAACCTCCTGAAAACAGATCTCCCGGTTTACGAAGGTCCGTCTTTGGCGGGAGGAGGTTTCCTCCCTGTCTGCGGCCTGCGTTGCAGTCCTTCGCCACCCACCTCAGCGGGTCCGTTCCTTCCCCGCAACGCCCCTCCCTGATTGGCTGAAAAGCAACAGCAACAACAAAAGCAAAAGCAGCTAAGGGGTGTTTCCCCCTCGCGCCCGCAAGGGGTTTCCCCAGGCTTCCGCGCTCCGCTTGTGCAGCCCTTGCGCCCTTTCCGCTGCGCTCCAAGGGTGGGAGATACCCCTCCCCTTGCAGTTGCTACCCCCCCACCTTCGCCAGGAGGCGTTCGGCATTTGTTTTTCAAATGCCGAGTACCACGAGGCAAAACCCCAAGGAGGAAGTACCCATGAGCAGCGCAGCCGTCACCGTCAACAACCCCGTCCAGTCGTCCACCTATCAACCCAAACAGCAGCAGCGCCAAACGGCAAAGGACGTGATTGCCGAGAACGTAAAAGCCCTCATTGCCCAGCTTGAGGCGGGCAAGAGCGATGCACTCACCGCTTACCTTGACGCAATGGCAAGGTTCCACAACTACAGCTTCGGAAACATTCTGGCCATCGCCCGTCAGAAGCCAACGGCAACCAACGTAGCCGGAATGTTCACATGGAACCAGCTTGGACGCCGCGTGAAGAAAGGCGAGAAGGGCATCCAGATTCTTGCACCCATGATCGGCACTCGCCGCAAGAGGCAGGAGGATGCCGAACAGGATGGAACTGGAAAGAGCGCCCCTGTTTTGGTTGGTTTTCGCGCCGTCTACGTCTTCGATGTTTCGCAAACTGAGGGAGCCGAGCTTCCGGCACCGGCCACAGTCACCGGCGAGGCGGGAACACATCTTGACCGGCTCATTGACTTTGTACAGCAGCAGGGCATCGAGCTTGAATACAACGAGCGCATCGCGCCAGCGCAGGGCGCAAGCTACGGCGGCAAGATCGTACTTTTGCCGGGGCAGTCGAAGGCGGAAACATTCGCAACTTTAGTCCATGAGCTTGGACACGAAATGTTGCACAAGGCCGACCGCCGCACGGCGACAACCAAAGTTGTGCGGGAGACCGAAGCCGAGGCCATCGCCTTTATCGTGGGCAAAGCCATCGGACTCCAGACCGGCACCGCTTCCGCCGACTACATCCAGCTTTACCACGGCAACGCCGCATTGCTGGCGGAGAGCCTTGAAGTCATCCAGCGCACTTCCGCAGTGATTCTCGGAGCGTTGGAGGAGCCGTCCCCGGAAGACTCCCAAGCGCGGACCACTGAGACGGCCACCCCATCCGCAACCGAAGACGCGGCCCCCGAACCCAGGCGCAGCCGCCGCACCCGCAACGAAGCAGCAACCGCGGAGGCAGCGGCTTAGGCCGCTTGCTCCCACTTCGCCCCCTTTGCGGACAGGTCAACAGCCCTGTCCGCTCAGACCCCACCTATTCGACCAGCCGAAACCCGCTCCCAAGGAGAGCATCTTATGACGATTACAAACACCAATACCGAATACCGTGACCTTCCACTGTCCGTTCTCGCCGAGTCGAGGACTAACCCGCGCCGATTCTTTGAGGATTCAGCCCTCAATGAATTGGCCGCAAGCATCCGCAGCCAAGGCGTTCTCTCGCCCTTGCTTGTGCGGCCACTGACCGACCGCAGCTTCGAGATTGTCGCCGGAGCCAGACGTTACCGCGCCGCCCAGCTTGCCGAGGCGGAAACTGTGCCCGTCCGTATCGTCAACCTTACCGACGCTGAGGCATTGGAGGCGCAGCTTATCGAAAACCTGCAACGCCGCGACGTTCACCCGCTGGAGGAAGCGCAGGGGTTCCGCGCCCTTCTCAATCTTGACGAGCCGAAATACTCCATTGAGCAGATCGCGGCCAAGACGGGCAAATCTCCCGCCTATTGCGCTCAGCGGGTCAAGTTGACCGAACTCACCGCCGCCGTTACCGAGGCATTCGCCAAAGACGAAATCGGCGTGGGCCACGCGCTGCTACTGGCAAAGCTACAGCCAGCAGAGCAGGAGCAAGCACTCTCCGCTTGCTTCCGCGAGGATTGGAACGGCGGCCAGGGCAAAGCCAAGCGCATCCTGCTCCCTGTGCGCCAACTTCACCAGTGGATTGAGCAGAACATTTTGCTCATTCTGAAAGACGCGCCATTCTCAAAGACCGACCCCAACGTCAACCCCGCCGCCGGAGCCTGTGTCGATTGCCCCAAGCGCACTGGAGGAAACGCGCTGCTCTTCGCCGATATCGCAGAGGACGCTTGCACCGATCCGGCCTGCTACCAATCCAAGCTGGACGGATTCGTAGCGCAGACCATCGCAGCCAAGCCGAAGCTGGTACAAATCTCATCGGCCTTTGGACCGGCCACAACCGCCACCGATGGAGGCAGCGCGGCCCTGCCCCGCAACAAGTACATCGAAATCAAGCCGCAGGACCCCAACGCGAAGAAGCACAGGGATTGGCCGGAGTACCAGACCTGCAAATCCATGACCGAGGCCATCGTCACCGAAGGCACCGAGAAAGGCGAGATTCGCAAAATCTGCGCTGACCCAGAATGCCCCGTACACCGCCCGAAGAAGCAGCGGCCAGCCGGAGATGTGCGCATCAAGACCGAGCAGGACAAGCAGCGCCGCGAGGAGGCGCTTGCCAACGCCGTAGGCTTGCGCGTTCTTTCCGCCATCGTTGCCGCTGTGCCGGTGCGCCTCACCAAGCGCGACCTCGTTTTCGTTGTCGAGCGTTTGCTCTCCCAGTTGGAGGAGCGGCGCATCGAGGTACTCGCGCGAAATCGCGGCATCAAGAAGGCGCAAGCCGCCGACAGCATCGGAAAGTTGATGGGCGCCTACATTCACAAAGCCGAGGAAGGCGAACTCGGGAGACTTCTAGTCGAGACCGTGATTCTCCACTCAGCCCGGACGCAAGCGGAGACTGGCAAGGCGCTCAAAGATGCCGCCCAGCACTACAAGGTGGACACCGACGCGATCACCCAGAAGGTCAAAGCGGAGTTTGCCGCGAAAGAGAAGGCGCAAGCCGTCAAGAAAACGGCCGCGAAGGCCCAGCCGAAGCCAGAAAAACCCACAGCAGCCAAGAAGGCCAAAGCCGCTTAACGCTCAACTTTCAAGCATTTCAAACGGGGTCTGCCGACGCAGGCCCCGTCCTTTTTCGCCCGTCTTCCCACCCATTTATGTGCTGCCGCTTCGCGTCAGTCTTGGTTTGGCCCGCCCGACGGGCTTGAACGCTGTGCACAAAGGGAAGTAGTGGTTTGCCGGCCGAAGCATCTTGTAATTAGGGGATCTTTTGCCTTGATGAACCTCGTTCATGGGACTAGCCTTGTTCTTGGGAGGCAAACCCATGAAAGAACCGGGGCTCGATAAGCGCCATCGTGACCAGGCTCCGCCAAAGGCGGGCGAGATTCAACAGAAGCGTAGCGACACGCTCAACAAGAACCTTTCGAGGCCAATACCTGAGTTCTCGCCTCTAGCGAAGCTCGGAACTATGCGGAAAGAAACTGGCAAGGTGAGTGAAGAATCCGTGCGAAGAGCCGCTAAGAAACTGCGCCCGTGAGGAACGGGAATCCAGATGATCGTCACGTCAGTGGTAACTGCAACGAAGTGAGATGGAAACCATTGGTTTCTGGAAACTGGCCAGCGACCTATTTTTGCCCGTCTTCCCGCCCTGTGATGTGCTGGCGCTTCGCGCCAGACTTGGTTTTGCCCACCCGACGGCCTTGAACGCCTCGCCAATGGCAACGCGTGGTGCAATACGCCTAACTAACCTTCGTCCTAACATCGAAGGCGGAATCGAGCGAATACCCACGCATGATCGGGCATTCTGGCCATACCTGCTGCACCATCATCGTGTGATAACGCGCTCGCGTAATCGCAACCATCAGTATTTTCCTGCTACGGTGGAAGGGAGGTTTATCGTCCCTCCATACAAAATTGGAGACAAGGCCCTTTCCGTCATGACGTTGGCGTCGAAGTACAATGACGCCATCAAACTGCTTGCCCTTGGCTTTGTGGATGGTCATAACCTGAATTCCGTCTGGGTCGTCCAGCCCATCCAGTATCAAGTCTTGTGCTAATGCAGCATCCAGCGCCTCGCGTGCGCCCATATAGGTTCCAAACATTTCCCAGGCTGCGCCCAGACTGGCACTGATCCGCTTGCCTCGATTGAATGCCACCAGGTAATCAAGGTGTTGCGCAACTGCAATAAGCATCGGTTCATTTGACTCACGGAGCTTCTTCTTCACTAAGACCCAGTCACGGCTGGGATCACCTACAAAAGCAGTTGTCTGAAGAACGCGGAGAAGGGTCTGAACTCCCTTCACTAAACCAGATGTACTTATTTTCCCCGCTTTGCATTTCGTTGCCCATTCAAGCAATTGGTTTGCAGCCGTGGTGGAACCAGCCGCTCTTTTGATGTCGCATAGAAGCTGAAGAGCTTCTGCTAGCTGCACTTCCTCAGTGGCACCTTCCCGAGGTTCCAGTAAGTAAGCCGCGAACCTCGCCGCTAAGCGAGCCTCATCCTCGTCAAACATTAGCTTGTGCGGCACAGGCTTCTTTCCACTATTCAAAGCCGCGGAGACCTTTGTTGCCTCAGATGCCGAAGGCACGAGAATCGCAACTGTTTTGGCCCATTCCTTCGTTTCCTTCTTTACTCGGAGTTGCAAACAACCTATCGCTTTCCGCATGGCCGCACTGAGATCCGCGTCTCGTGCAATCGACATATTGCTCACGCCTTTGTATCCGCCCTGCCGCACTCGACCTGCTAGGATGTCCCGGCCAAACTCCGCAATCTGAGAGTCGGGGCTACGCAAATTCTCGGAACCAAGATCTATCTCCAATGGCTGCAATGCCGCTTTAATCGCGTCCAGACGCTCCGGACCTATACCAGGAAGATAGTCAAATATCTGCTGTTCAAGGTCTGCGAGACAGATCACCTGTGTCAGTGGCGCAAGCATTTCGATGCACCGCCAAGCTTCGGGTCCCGTGTCCTGGGCTTCATCGACAATCATGAGCGGGAATCGTTCGGCTAGAAGCTGCCTAATCAGATCACTCCGATGGAGCAACTCTGCGACCTTCGGTGCGAAGAGATCAAATCCTACCAATCCTTCTTGATGAAAAACCCGTTCCCGCTCCGTGACCCAAGCGGACCATTCTGGTGAACCTTCTTCGTGCTTGGCGTTCCCATTTCGTACCCGTTCATCCTGTGGCATTAAGATGCGAAGCCGCCGAGGTGTATTCAATAGGTAGCCGTGCGTCTTGAGTACATCCCAAAAGAAGGAGTGAAATGTTTGAACATTGAGAAGAGATCGCTGCTTCTTGGGAAGCTGTAACCTTGACGCTTGGACAATGCGCGTTACGGCTGCACGAGAGAAACTGAGAAAAAGCACCGACTGTCCGGCCAACAGTCCAACATCAATGCGAACGAGAGCTTTCTTCAGTGCAATCGTGGTTTTCCCGCTTCCTGGTCCACCAATCACAACTGCGTGACCATCGCAGTCCAAGAGCCTCTGACGTTCGGCGCAGATCTTCATGGCTTTTGGCCTGAAGTTCCGGCAGGAATCGCAGTTGGAACTGGGAAAAAGGCGTAGACCTTTTTCAGAAAGTCCACAGCAGTCTTAGGCAGTTCATTGGGGTCACACTGCTCAAGTAGGCGCGCGGCCCAACCGGCGCCCTTCGAGGATGCCAACACACTGGTCAGGAGCTTGCGCAGAGCCGTAGCGTCTGTAGGTAGTGCGGTTGGGATTCCAAAGTGGGCCGCATCTACACCTGAATCCAACAGATCTTGCAGAAAGGAACGGAGCCGTGTGATTGGGATCTCTGCGGCCAACAGCGCTTCAAATCCCTTGTAGGGGTGCTCTTCATTTACATCTAGGACCGCTGCAAACTTATCCTTCTCATCTTGAGTGCGCTGCTTCGCATCGTAGAAGCCAAATGTCTTGAGGCCGAGCGTCTGAAAGAATTTGCCGAATTTTGGTATTGGACCGTCGCTCTCCGCGTCAAAGATCGAAACACCAGCAAGATCGAGAGGATTGAGCGAAGGGTCCTGTGCTTCCAGACATCGCGCTAGCACCGGAAGTGCGTGAAACTCCGTCAGTCCTTCTACGATAATGACGCCTTTGCCGAGCATACATTCAGACAGTCCGCGTCGTGAATAGCGCTTATAGTCATTTTCTTTGAGGCCGGATGCGTCCGCTATGCACAGTGCTCCAAGCCCTCCTCCTACAAGGCGCGAAAGCAAGAAGGTATTTTGCGGCGCAAAACGCTCGATTACGTAGGGCGAGTGCGAAGTCACGAACGCTTGCGTCGTCTTGAAGAGCAGATAATCAGCTATACGCCTTTGGGTATGTGGGGGGACTGCAATCTCTGGCTCTTCCATTGCAAAGATGACTGAGTCTGGCTTCAACTCAGCGATGAACGATAAAAGTGCCAGCACCAACGTGTTCAAGGTGCCCGTTCCCGCCTGCTGGAACGGCACGGGTTCCTGATCCTCGCGCATCGCCAAGAAAAACGCCATCGTCTTGCGAAGATGCTCACGAGTCAACTGGGAAACGTAGAGCTTGGTTTTGCGCCCTGTCTTCGTCGCGGCCACGTAGCTCGACAGTCGCTCCTCTATCGCAGTCAGAACGGGCTCGAGCTCCTTTGCATCCTGTTCGATGTCCAGGGTCTTTAGACGGGCAATGGCTTGTTCCCAAAGTCCTGTTCGCACTTTCTGCAATCGAAGCAAGACATCGAGCAGCGATCCCCGCTCCAGGCTCAGAGCCCGCGAACCCGTGCGCAGAGCTCGCAAGTACAAAAATCCAAAGAGGCGTTTGATGTCCCTTCGAACTCCTTCCTTTTCCCCTTCGGGGGCAGACGGACTGTGCGTGTACAGGGTTTCCGCAGTGAACTCGTCTTCGTCAGGGTCATACTGCCCGACTGTCTCCAGACGTAAACAAGGGATAGACACTCCGGGAGCTGCTGCTGCCGCTTCTCCCTCAGTCAATATCCGCTTCTCAGCGAGATGCCAGAATTCGAGGTGTCCCCCACATCGCCTCTGCACCTCCGCGCTGAGTTCGATGAGAAGAGCCTCTACGCGAAGCTTGACGGGGACGGGGCTCTCACCCTCGCTCTCCGCAGGTTGGAGATAAATGCCGTTGTAGAAGTCATATTCTTCGATGGGCGGAAGGCGGTTCAGTCGGTCAGGCCCTAAGACCAAATCCAGCGCTTCGCAGATCGTGCTCTTGCCGACATTGTTAGAGCCAACGAGAAGGGCATGTCCGTCAAACTTCAGATCCGCGGACTGGATGCTGCGGAAATTCTCAATTCTTAACTGAACGACTTTCACGGATGCCTCTCCTCATATTTCCAAAACTGGAAATGGTTCGGCGAGACTCCAGTTGCGGTGAATTTGTCCGTCCCGTCGTGTTCTTCTACATACGGCAAGTGTTGTTCGAGTAACCGCCAGAACAGGTGTTGACTCCTGATTCAGTGGTTATCTTGGTACGTGATGGCATAGAGAACCCATCAGTGCCTCTGTTCACCCTGGCATAAACCCGCGGTGGGCACGAATCTCCAACCGCAGTTCTTCGCGCAGAGCTTTGCTCTTCTTCAGGTGCTTGAAGAACTCTTCGAGAACGCTGACGACGATAGCGTTGACGCTGACGCCTTCCGCTTCAGCCCATTCCCTGAGTTTGTTGCGGGCTTCTGCGCCGACATGGAGGAGTTGAGGGTTGGTGAGTTCCATGCCGGCCTTGCGGGTCTGCATGATGTCTACCTTTTCGCGCTCAACGTGGCTCAACGCAAAAAGGACGATCCTGGCGAGATCGCCCTTTACGCGAGACTCTTCGGTGACGGCTTCGCGCAGATCAATGGGGAGGCGCAGCGTCATTCCCGGACGGTCGTCCGTCCACCGCTGGCCCTCGCGATTCACTTTCCGCACTGCTTTCTTTGCCGCCTTCTTCACTGCCACTGGATGACCTTCCAAAATTGTTTCGAAGTCTCTCAAGAGATTTACTCTCTGCTCTCATTGGCGAGTATGGACCGTTGAATAAAATGTCCTTCTCAACCCTTACAAAGAATCTGTAACCCGGTCTCACCACGATTGTTGGCTGGATGTTAAGGTTCCTGCGAGTCACCTCAACTCCCAGTTGGCCGACTTGCTGGCCAACCGCTTGCCCCACTTGTTGCCCGACGCTCGGCGATTGCAAAACCGAGGAGTTCGTCCCCTGGCTCAACTCAATTCCGGCGGAGAAAAGGGACGTGAGCAGAGCGCCGGAAAGGATTCTGCCCCAGTGATTGTCCACCTGGTCTCGGAAGCCCGCCGCACCGGTATTGTCGTCCCCTTCAAAGCCGCCGAGCGAGAGGCTGCTTCCATCAGGAAATATAATTCGCTGCCAAACCGCCTGCAACGCACTTTGCCCGTACCCGACGTGGGAATTGTAAATCCCTACCAGTGTACTTCCAGCCGGTACTAGAATGTACCTGCCACTAGCAGAATCATACACATTTTCTCGGACGAGAGCCCGGATCAGCCCCGGCAAATCGGAGTTGAGCTGCTGTTCAAGCACGGCTGGAATGAGCCAGCCAGCCTTGACTTCAAACTTGCCCAAGGCAGGTTTCCGCGCGCTGTTCAGATAGTCCGATTCCTGCTTGCCGTGCTGCTGGCCGAAGCCTGCCTTTTGCTGCTGATCGTTCTGGCGCTCATATTCCGTGCGCTGCTCCTGCGGTCCCGCCCCGGAAAGCTGTGAGCTGACGGGTTGGGGAAGGCCGCCCTGCGCCGGATTGGCTCCCAGCGAGGAACGCGCATTGATGAGGGCGGCCTGAATCGCTTGCAGCGGATCGGTCTCCGCATTTTGCTTTTCCTTGTCTTCGCCGGGGAGGTTCCCCTTGACGGAGGTTGCCGCCTCCATCGCCTCGCGTTCCCGGTTGTATTCCTCCAGTCGCCTTTGTTCCGCAAACGACAGCGAACCATTCGCGGCGGTCGAGACTGGAGTCTGCCGGTATTCAAGCGGTGGGATCGAGCTGGACTGGCCGCCGGCCCCTGCGCCAGCCGACAAAGATGATCGGCCATTCGGAGAGTAGCCGGTTGCAATGGAGGAGCGTTGTCCAGAATCCGGAACGTGGGTCTGGCCAATGTCCAGTCCGTTCCGTGCTTGGTCCGACAACATCCCCTTCTCAACCGTAGTGGCCGGCCCCGAGCCAACTTGCGCTGTCCCTGTCTGCTTTCTCGTTTTATTGTTTCGACTTGCGAGTCCATGCCGCATATACGCCGCCGCCAGAACGACCAGGGCGATGAGGATGATTCCGGCCAGCGGACGGAGCTTGCGGGCCTTTGGGGTGAGGCTGCCATTGACGCCGCGCACGACCTTATCGGTCTGTGCGGCGTTTCGGATCTCGTCTTGACTTTGCTCGGCGCGTTGCTCGGTTGCCGCGCTCTCAAGAACGAGGGGCTTGGAATTCTCTCCTGTTATCGCCATACTCAGCTCCTCTTCCCGACGCTGCCGGAGTAAGGTGTCGCCCGCGAGATGGTCACATGGGTCTGCTTCTTGCCGACGCCAATCACCAGAATGGCCTTATCGAACAGCCGATCCACGATGTAACGCGAGCCATCGACACGGAAGTTGACCAGTTCCGACTTGCCGTTGACCTGAATCAAAAGCGTCGGCAGCTCGCGGAACCGGCCGTCGTCCGGGTAAATCAGATAGGTATGCTGCCCATCGTCAAATACTTGCTGTGGACGGTAGGCCGCGTCCCCGTTGAGCTTGTAGTCGAAGTAGAGGTTGTCGAGGGCGTTCTCGGCCATCGGCACGACGCCAGCCAGCTTGTCTTTTTCGCGTGCCTGCTCCGCAATGGCCTCGGCATCATGCTTTGCCGCGTCCTGCCGGGCCTGAAATGACGCCCACTTTTGGGCGTCCTCGCCTGGATACTGGAAGGCCAGCCGGGAGACAAAGCGTGTGGGATCGGAGATCAGCCGGAAAACGTAGGTTCGCCGGTCTGTGGAAACGATCAAGTCGGTTTCAAGCCCCGCTTCAATCGGCTTCACAATTAACAGCGGCGTTTCATCGAGCCCCGAGCCCGAGAGAACCGGCGTGATCTCCCAGCGGCGCGAATCTCCGATTTGCGGTTGGCTTTCGAGGTGCTCGCCGACCTGCAATTCGATGGCGCAGACGCGCAGCGGAGCGCAGACCATGACGGGCATTCCCTGGCCGAAGATGTAGACCACCCGGCCATCAGCTCCGGGTGTTGGCATTGCGGCTCCAGTCTCCCAAAGATGCGAAACCTCCGCCGCGCTAACCGCGGCGGCATTCAATTCCGCGTGGGGAGACTTCCAGTTCAGTGGAACCTCCGAACCCTTATCCGCCGAAGCGCCCGCAGGTGAGGGCTGAGCCAAGGAGCCGCGGCTTGTGATCGGCGGAACCTTCAGCGGAGGAATCGGGGTGAGCGCGCCTTGCTTCCGCTCCGTCTGAATCGCCTGTGCCTCCAGAGCCGTCTCCGCGCCCTTGAAGTTGTAGGTAGACAGCTCTTGCTTTTGCTGTGGTGTGAGTGCCGGAGCGGCTTGGGCGTTGGCAGTCACGCCCACAGCCGCACTCGCTATTTGGGTTGCCATTGTCAATGCCGTGAGCCATTTCATTTGTTGTTGCCTCCATTCACAGTTTGGGCATTTCCGGTTTGAGCGTCGCCACCTGTGGTCACAACTTCGCCCCAGGTCAAATTCGTGACGTAGAGGCCGAGGGGGTTGACCAATGCCTGTTTTGCGTCTGTGACCTCTTGTGTCACCACTGAGACGAAGGCCCGATAGCGATGCGTCGCGATCAGTCCACCGCTAAGGTCGCGGGTCTGTGTGTATTCGGTTGCGAAGATGCCCGGCACTCCTGCGTAAGCCGGGACCGGGTTAACGGTTTCAGTCGCCATCACAGCGACCAGGGCGATTGCGGTTGCGCTCTTAGCGAGCCATTTGGGTTGCATGATTCACTCCTCCTTCGTAGTAGTCGATCCACCCTTTCTCAACTTTCCTTTCCTTCATCCACTCAGAAATCCAGCCCTCGCCGAATTCCGCGGCCAGGGCGTCGATTCGTGCCCGATCCTTTTGTCCGGAGACGCCGAGGAAGGCGAGCGCCACCGGCCCAAGCCGAAACGAGATCATGCGCCGTCCAAGCCGCTGGACGACGTAGTAGTCGCGCTTCGGTGTCGCGCTCTGTAGCAGTTCAATCTCCCGGCTATTCAAACCAGCGTATTCGTAGAACTGGCGCATTCCTTCGTTTCCGGCTTCCGAGTTGGGCAGGTAAATCTTCGTCGCAGTGCTTTGCAGAATCGCCGATGCAATCGGCGACTCCTTCACGTCCGCCATGCTCTGCGTTGCAAGCAGAACGACTGCGTTCTTCTTCCGCAGCGTTTTGAGCCAGTCCTGAATCTTGTCGCGCCAGGCAGGATGCTTCAGGAAGAGCCACGCTTCATCAATGGGAACAAGCGTCGGCGAGCCATCGAGCGCCCGCTCCATGCGCCGGAACAGATAAAGCAAAACGGCCATGACCGTTGCTTCGCCATAGGAACCGCTTAGCAGCGTTTCCATCTCACATACAACGAATCGCGCCGTCGTCAGGCCGTCGTTGCGCGAGTCGAGCAATCCGCCCAAGGCTCCATCAATGACGTAAGGCTGCAAGCCGGCCTTGAGCTTTTCATCCTGAAGGTTGGCCTCAAGCTCCGTGAGCGTCCGCCTTTCGCGCGGGGCGCTGGCGAGCTGCTGCAGGGCGCGATGAATGATGTTCCGTTCACCCGGCCCAATCTCGACCTTCTGCATTCGCAGTACGGTCTCTACCCATTCCTGCCCCCACCCGAACTCTGCTTCGTCGTCAATGTCCCGAAGCGGCTGGAAGGACAGCCCGCCTTCGCCGATGTCATAGAAGCGCCCGCCAGCGGCTTTGCACAGGCCGTAGAGGGAATGCCCCTTGTCGAAGGCGAAGACCTGGGCATTGGGATAACGGAACCACTGCGCAACGAAGAGAGCAAGACTTACGGACTTGCCCGCGCCTGTTGGGCCGATAAGAAGCGTATGCCCAACGTCGTAATCGTGCAGGTTCAGGCGATACGGCACCCCGCCTTGCGTGGCCGCGTAGAGCAACGGGGGCGAATCCGGAGGCATCAGCGAAGAGGGATTCTTCCTTTCGCCCGCCCACACTGCGGAAATCGGCATCAAGTCTACATAGTTGCGTGTATGAGCGATGACGCGGCGTACCTGCGCCACGCCATTCCCCGGCAATGTGCCGAAGAACGCATCTACGGCATTGATGTCTTCGACCCGCACACCGAATCCGCGATTGATGAGCACCTTGCGGAACTCGCCGATGATGTTCTCCAGGAACTTCCGGTCCTTATGTTGCAGGACGATGGAAGAGGACAGGTAGCAGAAATGCACGTCTCCCGAAGTTGCCTCGGCCAACGCGCCATCTGTGTCAGAGACCATCGTCATGGCGAACTGATTCAATTGACCGCCACCGCTTGACTTGAAGACTTGGTCCTTCAATCCGCGCTGCTGAAACTTCCACTTCTGCCCGATTTTAGCGATGATTCCCTGTGCCTCCGACGGGTCCATCAAGATCGCCCGCGTGTTCCAGCGATACTCGCAAGGCACGGTATCCAGCACCGAAAGAGCGCCGGGATACGTCGAGCGTGGGAAGGCATCGACAGACAACGTGCGAAGGTGGCGTTCTCCCATCATTGGCTCGGTCCCGCCGCGAAAGTCCTCCATTGAGAGCAGATCGTTTAAGAAAACCGGAATCTCCGGCTGCATGACCGGGCCTTTCACGCTGGTCAGGCAGCGGAGGAGGTAGGCGAGCAATTCATCGTCCACGCGCTCGTATCCATCGCCCAGTTTCGTAACGGCAGCCTTCAGTCGCGACACGGGAAACTGTGCCGCGAAGACATCCTCGAATTGGCGAATCTTCGCTTTGAAGAACCGCAACGCCTCTGCGCCCGCGTTGGCCCCTTCACTATGAGTCGAGTCCGAACCCGACATCATGAAGCCTGTGAGCTTCTCCGATGCGACCAGCGGCGGCATATACGTCAGAGCCAGAAAGTATTCGTTCTCAAAATGACTGCCCTCAAGGGCGAACTGCTCCCGCCGCTCCCGATCAATCAGCGCGGTGACAGCATCCGGAAACGTGCCTTCCGGGGAATAGCCACTTGAAAACGAGCGGAATGAATCGACCTGAATCATCCAGCCGCTTCCAAGCCGTAGAATTCGGTTCATCCTCCGCGCTATCGCCGCCATCTCCGCATGAGTGGCTGATTGAAGATCAGGCCCCCGGTACTGCCATGCCGCCAGCAGCGATCCGTCCCGCTGCAACACAATTCCGTCATCGACCAGCCCAAACCACAGGAGCAGGTCCGCCAATCCAGTCGGCTGTTTCCGCGTCTCTCCAAACACTCTCTACCTCCATCCCCGCTTCGGCGTCTTACCGAAAGCAGTGACCCCGCTTTTCGCGGAGTAGAAATCCTTGTATTGCAGGTGACGGCTGTAGACCTTCCGCATCATCGGATCGGCCTTACCTATCCTCGCCAGGACAATGACAATCGTCCAGAAGCTAACAATCGCCAGGACAAACGAGACGAAGGTCATGACGCTCACGGCCATCATGGCCGCGCTAAGCCCGGCCATAATGACCATCTCCCGGTCACCGCCTAGGAGTTGCTGCGGCCTGCTCAACGATGTCCGCATGATGGTTTGTTCCGGTTCGTTCATCAGTCTCTCCAAGAACAAAGGCTCGAATAGACGGGGATGCTCGCGTTTGCTCCCATCCCCGTTTCAGGGATTCGGTGTTGTCACCCTCTCGCGACGAGTACGAGAGCAGACTGTGTGATTGTGTGGACCGGCTGTGAGAATGAGATCTCCGCAGCCTGCCCAATGAACGACGACATCACCTGTGCGGCGAAGACGACGCAGCATACGGCAATGCCGACGTGCAGCAGCCGCTTCATCGTCTCGCCCATCTCGCCGCCGGCAAAGGCCAGCGTCGCTCCGAGCGCCACGATCGCGACAACGGAAATTGCATAGGCGACCGGCCCGGTCAACGATGTAACCAGTGTCGTCAACGGGCCTTCCCATGGCAGGTTCGTCCCGGTTTCGGCTGCAAATGCACAGCACGAACCCGCCGCTAACGCGCAGCCAAGCATGAGGACCATCTGAGCCGTCCGCTGCCGCGCCAAAAGAAAACTACGCATTTGATTCATCGATCCCTCCGAGTGCCCTCCGGCACGGTTAAGCGAAAGGCAACTTTCTCTTGCACCTTCCGCGGTTGAAACCAAGCTCTGCCAACAACGCACAGAGCCACGACAATCAAACCTGCGTCATGAGGTAGCGCCCACCTTCATACCCGGTGACAACAGCCACCTCTTGAACCTTCCGGCCCGCAACGGGATCGTTGACTACTGAAATCACGAGATCGACGGCGCTTCCGATCATGCGCTGCTGCGGGGCGTCCGTCGCCTCCCGAACCAAAGCCTCAAGCCGGTCAAGCGCCTCCGTTGCGCTATTTGCGTGGAGCGTCGAGACACCGCCCGGATGCCCGGTATTCCAACTCTTGAGCAACGGCAGAGCCGCGGCACCGTCTCTGACCTCTCCGACCACAATCCTGTCCGGCTTCAGTCGCAGCGCCACCTTTAGGCACTTCAACTGGTCGAACTCAGTTGTCGCCAACATGCTCAGGCTGTTTGCCGAGTCGAGTAGAAGTTCCTGCGTATCTTCGATCACGAGCACGCGGTCACCCGGCGTCAGCGCGCCGATCTCTTCGAGGATGGCGTTGGCAATCGTCGTTTTGCCCGCGCCCGTCCCGCCGACGATCAGGATGTTCTTGTGGGCAACGATCGCCTGTTGAATGACCTCAAGGTGATCGAGATCCTTACCGATGCAATAAAGTCTTCCTGCTGCGAGCGGCGGTTTCGGGGGTCATCCTTGGTCGTCAGGATGCCTTGCCGCTGAAGGTCCTTGAGACTTCGCTTCATGTCCGACTTGACGCGGATTGCAAATGACGGCGATGGAACGACCGGCTCGATCAAACCGGCAAAGCGGTACTTCCAGATAGGGAGCTGCGTCTCCAGGACTGGCCGCATCTCCGTCACCGTCGTTTTTTGCATGGAGGCAATGGTCATCATTGCCCCTCGCGCCTGACGGCTGGAAAGCTCGCCAACCTGCTCGAAGGGCGCCCCGGTCCGCTTTACCCAGATGCGGGAATCCTCGTTAACGAGGATGTCCTCAAGGCCGCTCGACCTGTCGAGCAAGGCGACAATCACCGGCCCCAGCTCATCGCGCAGCTTCTCTTTGAGCCGTTCCTGCTTTTCATCCGAGTGCGAGTCCTGGTTCATCGGCTCCTCAAATCCACCGTCAATTCGGGCTTGCCTTCGCCTTATACTGCAATGTACATTGCAGTAGACGTATCGTAACACCATTCCGATAGGGTTTGGCAAATCATCGTTTTCGTTGGGGGAATCGGAGCATGGACAGAACGCTCGTTGCAGTCCAAAGAATGCTTGCCGCGCTTGACGCGCCGGCCTACGACATCGGTGTCTTGAGCGACCGGGGAATGCTCCCCGGTCTATCCAATCTGTCCACGGAGGGCGTCCTCTCTCGGCTCTCGCTCCTCAAGGCCCACAATGCGCGCGGCGCGCACATCTACATCCGGCCAGCGGAAGAGCACCGCTTCACCGTCCTCGACGACCTGAATTCGGATTCTGTTGCCCGGCTCACCGGCGACGGCCTTGAGCCGTGCGCCGTGGTCGAAACCAGCCTCGGCAACTTCCAAGCGTGGCTGAAGCACGATGATGTATACCCGGCGCCTCTGTCCACGTTCATTGCACAGACCCTTGCCAAGCGGTACGGCGCGGACCCCAGCGCGGCGGACTGGCGGCGCTTTGGCCGTCTCCCCGGTTTCACGAACTGCAAGCCCAAATACCGCAGGGACAACGGCCTTTATCCCTACGTTTTGCTTCGTAACGCGACCGGAGTGCGATTCCGGCAGGCCGCCTACGTGCGACTGGAAATGACGAAGCTCTACCAGCTCCAGGAGCAGGAACGAGAAGCGCGCGCAGCTCAGTACATTACCAACTCCTCTGCAACAGAGGGAAGGCCGTCTCACTCCTGGCTCTCCCTTGAGCGTTTCCGCAACGCGCCCAAGTTCCTCGACCGCCCCGCCGCCGCCGACCTCGCCTTCTGCGTCGCCGCATTGTCGCTGCGGATGCCGGATGATGCGATTGCCACAACCCTCGACAGCCTTTACCTCTCCCGCGACCCCAACCCCTCCAGGAAGGCTGCCTACATCAAGCGCACGATGGCGAAGGCTAGATCATGGGCACAACGCTAGGAGCATTTCAGTTGCCGATACCCGCCCTTGGACTCCAGCTCTGCCCGCCGCCTGTGTCTCCTCTGGTCCGGCCCCTTCCCGCCGCGGCGAGACCTCTGCAATCCCGACGGCTGAATCTGAGGAGTTTGAACAAGCAGCTCCAATTCAGTTTGCCTTTCTGTTTGCGTTCAGCGTGCCGCGCTCAAAGCACCCACGCCCTGCGGACGCACGCTCTCCCTCCAGAGATTCGAGCCTTCCAGGTGTGGACTCCTCCCCCGAGGCAAGCTCGTGTCCCCTTCCATAAATCCCTTCCACTCGCCTTGGGAGTGGGCCGCGACGGCACACCCTCCGGGCAAGCATGTACCGCATCCAGCGGACAAACTTCAAAAAAGGAGCTTCAAACCATGTTCAACAAAGTCATCCTCATCGGCCGTCTCGGAAAGAATGCAGAAGTCAAAACCGCGCAGAACAAGAAGGACTACGCCGTCCTCAACCTTGCCACCAGCGAGAGTTGGAAGAACGACAAGGGCGAGTACGAAACCCGCACCGAATGGCACCGCGTCTACGCCTGGGGCAATCTCTCCAACTTCGCCAAGACGCTCCTGAAGGGTCAGCTCGTCAGCCTGGAGGGGAAGATCAAGTACCGGACGGTCGAGGAAGATGTCGAGGGCAAGCCGTTCAAGCACACCATCGCCGAGATCCACGCTTCCAGCATGAGACGCTTATCGAAAGTCGAAGCCGCCGACGACCCCAGCGACGGGGCGGACGAGGCGTAAGCCTCGTCATTGGAGCCAAGGGCGAGCAAGTTGCCCTTGGCTTAGCTCCAATCCCTTACCTTTCCGTTGAATAGCACCTATAGACGCTATGCGTTGCCATTAAATCGCACAACACAGCGAGATGGACTATTGAATGCCGAGCTTATGAAAGAAAATGCCATTACGTTGGCGAGCATCGCGGAGGACCTTGTCCCAAGAAAGTACCTCCACGTAAAGATTGATATTCTCGATCCATTGAAACCAACCAAGGCGATCTGGCATGACCTTGAAATTCTTCTCGCGTAAAAGCCATTCCTCGACCTTGGCGGTAAGATCGCATACAACATATCCGTAAAATGGAGTGTTTGTCTCTACCAGCATTTTCCGCCCGCTGGGCGTTCTATACTTTCCATCCCTGATGTTGTTAACGTACCTAATAATCTGCTGAATCGGATCTTCCTTTGAGGAAGGATTGACGAAGTCATCCCGTTGAGGTTTCTTGAACTCAAAAATAGTAATGGGATTGCTCGCTTCATTGTCTTCCCTAAACAGGATTCTCTTATCGTAAACAGCTAAATCCGGTCGCTCCGAAGATCCCCCGTTCAACGCGATATCCGAAGAGACGTAGCTGGTGAAGTTCAACCGTTCGTCGATGATCCAAAGATTGTGGTCATCAAAGGCAGTAATTTCGGTGTCACCCTTGCGAGGAAATATGATGTCGTGCACGAGTCCTTCCGCTTGATAAGCTCCTGTCTCATCAACCTCAAGGCTCTTCCCGAATATGTCCAGGACATTCTTGCGCAATGCTATGTAGTGCACCAGATCGTTCTTGCTTGACTCGGATATTGCTTCCACGAGGCGCGCGACATTTGTCCTCAGAGTGTCGAGCCTCCCTCCGGCGAGAACTTGTGTAACCTCGGTCCGAATCTGACGTTCTTGCCGATATTTCTCCTTCTGCAGGTGGAGTTCAATATCTTCCCCGGAGGGATTGTAGGGCATATTCGTTAAATCGAGCGATGCTAGGAGCTTCTTGTGCCAAGGCGCTTCATCATCCACATATGATTGAACACGTTCGCTTTTCTTTTGCTGGCGCATCGTAATGTCGGCTCCCAGAGCTTGCTTCGCAATCTCTGCCGCGGATTTCTCGATGTCAGCTTCGCTGATTCCATATAGAAGTTCTCCTCCAGCCTTAAGCTCAAAGCTGCCTCGTTCCAGCGAAACATATTGGTCTAGAAACGGTGCAAATACGTAGGCTTTGACAATATAGTTCCTTTCAGAGGTGCCGTCAGACGTCTGAAGTTTTTCATAGAAGTCTTCCGAAAACTCCGGAACATAGCTGTGAAGGAAGGACGACGATACTTCGCGCTTGTGGGCGACCAAACTGATTCGGCTCTTCACGTTCTTTGGGAAGAAAATCTTGAACAGACGAACAGAAAATCGCTCATCAGTATCCCGTGCATTTAGCTCGAAAGAATCCGTTGTAAGCGGGATCTCTTGAATCACCGACGAAATCTGATTGCTCACGAAATCATTAAGTACGACCGCATCAGAGCCGTCCGCTTCGGAGAGGACTATTCGCGGACAGAGATAGTTTGCTGTAATAAAGTATGGAAGTAGTTTTTCGACGAGAATCCGCGCCACTGTGTCTAGTCGCTTGTCAATAGACTTGCCGGCCTTTAGCCAGTCTAAGCGCACGATGGTTTTTGAATCTGAGGCAGTCGAGGCGGTAATTGATTCATCGACGATAATGTCTTTACCCTTGCCCATCCGAAAGGAACGATGGAGATAGCTCTCGCCGTGCTTGTAGTCGCTTTCCACCCGCAAGTTGTCAAAATATTTTAGACAAATGAAGCGGCCGAATCCTTTGCCCCCATCCTTAATTTTCAGATCGCTGTAGAGCGTATCAAAGGAATCACGTTGCTCTTCAGTGAAACCGACGCCGTTGTCTTCAATTTCGAAGCTCTGAATGTCGGGTACGCTCCCATCCGCTTCGAGTTGGGCACTCCGGTATGCCCTAATCAAGACTTGCCCGTCTTGCTGTCCCCTCGAATCGATTGCCTCGATTGCGTTGACGACAATCTCCACGATCGCGGTGTAGACGGTCGTTATCGCACGAATGTTATCCACTGCTCTGCCGACGTTTACGTTGCTCATGGCGTAGGATCTTCCAATCTCAATTCTGAGAATTCAATGCGCGCGTGAAAAGCGATAGATCAACCTCGGAATTGGCATCCCAGCATTCTCTCATATTCGCCTCGTATTCGCCCATACCGGGAATCAGGCAATCTGGAGAGACCAGGTCAATATCGACCGAGAGGCTTGGCATATCGCACACAGATGAGTTGGTTACCGTGCCGTCATAAAAGACGAGTGGCGCAGCCCGCGTCAACAGTCTGGCTGTAAACGCAAGCCCACAAATGCCAACTCGGCCGGTTCGGAACAGCAGTCACGACCTGTGCTTTCGCCGTCGGTAGTCTTGCATAGCAATTCGGTGGGCACAGTTGTATGTGCAGTACTTCTTGTTCCTGCTTGTGGGGCGAAAGACGGTATGGCAAGCAGGGCACGCTGTAGGCGGATTGGTATTCCATTCATCGAACCACATCATCCAGCGAAGTGCATCCTGCAATGTGGCTAGCCGGTAGCTGGGAACAACCGTGGTTCGCCCTCTGTGCGGAATGACGCGCACGCCCCCGGTCCAGGGAACAGTCACTTCCGCTTCGACACAATACTTGAGCGCGTTCCTGATGCCTAAGATCGGTCCAGTTTGGATCCAGTCAAAGATGTTTCCGTCTATTCGATTCCAGAGCTTCAGAGAGAACTGATGGTAGGGCGGTTCGTTGGGTTTATAAAGGGCGCTGAACTTAAACTCTTCTTCATCCGCTGACAGAAACTCGCGTAACTTTTCGCGTTCGTCGCCATTTCCCTTTGCAGCTTCGAGAATTCCATTCACGCCCCTGAAACGGCGAGCCTCCGCTCGATACTCGCCTATCGGCCGGGTAACAGAACCCTTTTGCAACTCATCGTCTGGGCCACCTGACCGCAAATATAGGGGACCCCAGGCACGCGTGAGGCGAATCAAGTCATCATCCGTGAAGCAGTTCAGGAACTGAATATGAGGATCTTTTGGATATGCGCCTTCGAGATCATAGGTTCTTCTAAGATCCAGTTCGCAGACCAGATTCTCGTTCTGGATCTCCACCTTCCTGCACCGCATCCACTGTCCCTCGGTCAATCACTGCCCTCCAATGGTGACATGAATGTGTAGTTGCATGTCACCTGATTATCGAAGAGACTGTGACCAGAGTCAACAAGCGATGGAGAAATCGGTGGTCAGAGGCCCCGAGCCGTCGGAGTCAAGGAGTGAGCCATGAATCTTCGTGCAAAGTGCGTAAATAAGGAATGCCGCGCGTTCGGGATCGAGAAATCGGTCATGGTCGGGCAGCTCGCAGGCTACGGAGCGCCGAATGACCGAATCATTTGCCCAGTCTGCGGTCAGCTGATGAGGACGACCAGATCCATTAACGTCTCAGCGGGAAAAGGCATGCGCAAGCTGCTACGCCGAGTGATGGGCTGGCGACCAACATCCAGTAGAAATTCGAAGCGAACAACAAAGCGGGTCTACAAACGGGGCGGTGGGAAAAGGTACTGACCGGTGACGGTTAAGTTCCGGCAGGCATCAGGTGCCCGGCCCGGAATCTGTTCCCAATGGCCTTGCATTATGCCGGCGGACGCGTTGAAATTAGACATACCCGATGCCGAGAGAAGGTGAATCAGGTCATGATCGAAGACGGCCAAGAATGGTTCGGCTATGGGTTCATGAGTGACCATTCCGACCCGAATGCGGTCGAGCTCCAGTTTATGGAGAACATTCGGTATCTTGAGTACTACGGAGGCCAAATCGGGTTGGAAAAGAGGGGAATGACTCTGGCGAAGAAGGTTTCGGCCCTGTTTGACCGGTTGCCGCCCGATTGCGAGGGCAATATTACGGATTGTCGCGAAGAAATGATCCGCGAAACAGTTGATTTTAGAAACAGGACGGCTCACGGTAGATACGATTCCCCCCGTCCAACGTCCGAACGCCTACTCGCTCTTTCAATCAAGTTGGCGGCGCTTTTACAGCTAAACGAAACACTCGACGCTATTGGGCGCGATGCAGCATCGAGCTTGTCCAAACGCGGAAGCCCATTCCTGCGAAATATGCTGGCACTTTCTGATCGCGCTACATTTGGTAAAACTTCGGGGAGCTAAACCTAGGCCGGCCGTGGCCGGTGAACGCTCGCTACACCGCCTCGGAGATCGGAAACAGGGTCGATGAAGCAGCGGCCATTAAATTTCGGGGGAACCCAAAACGGCTTGTCCACCATCTGCACGGAGCGAGGTCCGCTATGGTCAGAATCTACACAGACACGAATGTTCTTCGTTATTTCGGGGAGGCTTTTGCAACGAGGACTGTTCCTCCAGAGATTGCGATCCAACTATTCCTGGCGCCGCTTGTCATGCTTGAACTTCTGTCGCAACTCGGAACTGAAGGTGCGGAGAGTGCATTCGCCGCCGTTCAGGCGCTGCCCAGGGTTCACAATCCGACAGCTTGCGGAGTTCTTCCCTGGACCGATGATTTCTTCAGGATGTGCCTATTCAAAATCGAGCCAGGACAAGACATCATCACGCAGTCAATAAACAACGCAGTTAATAGAGTCCTCAGCGCTGGAAATGCGACAGAGTTGAAGGCAGAGGGTGAAGAGATGCGGACCCTCCTAGACAAAGGCAAGAATGAGGCCGCCGACAACTTTACCGCTCTGCGGGCCAGCGTAAACGCGGAAGGGAGAATCGACCCAGCTGAGGATCGCCGGATCTTTGCCCAGTCCATTGCGCGGCGAGCAGGTGTGGAACCGGAATCCGTCGATGTTGATTTTGTCCTTACTCACCTTGATGCTCATTATCGTTTCGAGCAACAGCGTATTAACGCCGCCATCGACAATCCTGAATACAACGTGACGAAGCGTGCCAACGACGTTTATGACAGTGAACTGCTTATCTACCTCGCCGATCCATCTCTTCATTTGCTCACTTCTGATACTGGATTCAGGCGGTCCAACGACTCACCTCAGGCAAACAGAATTCACATTGTGCCTGCTAATGCCCTACGCGATCCAGAAGCTGCGATAGCAACCCTGCAGGCGATTGTCGAGTCTGCTAAGGCGGCGGCCTAAAACAACGGCGCGAGACTTTAATTTGAGAATGACCTTTAATGAGCCGATTACAACTCGGATCAGAGACGTCAATCACAGTTCACATAGCTATTGAGAGCAGCTTCGCCAGCAAGGACCCGCTGAGCCAGGCCGCGCATCCTCGTGCAGCTGCTATTTCGAGCGCGATGAGAGCCGACCATAATTCATTGGAAATGCCACTAACTTGGAATAATTGTGCGAATTCCATTTGAGGCGGGTTCGCGATATAGGGCGAGTCGAATGGGGAGCCTAAAGACAATTAGGGTAGCTGGCATCTATCGTAGGTAAGCGCCTGTTCCACAAATAGTGCGCCCAAATCGAGAAGGCCAAAGGGTGTGGATGTAATGTCACTGGAAACCACCTGGCTTGTTGTTCTGCAAATCAAACCCTGTGCCTCAAGCCTTTGAAGTGCGCTATGCACGTCCACGAAGCGAATGGTGCCATTTTCAGCCGAGAACGCAGTCTCCTTCCATGCAGCAAATACAGCCTGGAACCATTCGTCTTGCAGAAGCCGCTCTTCCGATTGCTCTCTACCGAGCACTAGCTCACGATATTTGTCAATCACAGATTTCTGCGGCCGATAGATCGCGCGAAGAACAAGAACATATGTATCGGTCAGGATCTCGGCAATTCTCGTGAATTCGGCTGCATGCATAACCCGCAGCTGATTGTCCGCTGCTCGGCTTGCTGACAACAACCCATTCAGAAGCAATCGCGCAATTCGCTTCACCTTACCAGGATCTGCTGTTCTTTCCGCAGCTCCCGCCGATTGTCTCACGGCACGACTTCCATCAACCGTCTGGGCCGATTCCGCAAACTCATTCAGTTTGGAATAGAAGTCCTCGAATTTTCCTCGTGGCGTCTGAGATCGATCAGCACTGCTGAGAGCACCTCAGAGATGCCGCTTGTAATGCCAGAAGAAAAGATGTCTTCGCCTTCCAGTGCTGTTTTACTGAGGATGGCTGTTACGGGCATTATAGCCAACGCTCTCAGAAGCCGCTTGACGATCAAAGTAGCAGCAGACGAACTAAGATTCTCGAATTCTAGTTGCGTCAATAGCGCTTCCGTTGGCAAGCCGGTTATTTGCCGATTCATGATCGCTCCACTCCCACAACGAATTCTCCATCACCTTGCATCCAGAATACAGGGGATCATTGGTGCAACGAGGTTTGCTTCCACGACAGTTGGGAACTACCAATTTCTGCCCAGCCAAAACCCGCCAACCAGGAGGAGCCCTCCTACGATCAGACCACCGCCGAGGCAGGCCCAAAGCAGGCGTCCCCACGCGCCACCGATCCTCAGGCGGAAATCCGCCGTCACCGAAGCCAGCGCGGCCTGTGCCTCGCAAATTGACTGGTCTAACGTCCTTTTCACCCAATCGTTCATGCGTTCCTGGGAAAGCGTGAGCGCCCGTGAGAGTGTTTCCTCGATGATCGCTTTCACAACAGTTCCAAATTGCTGCCGGGTCTCTTCGGTGTAGCACTTGAGGATGGCCTCCCCGGCGATGGAATCATGGAGGCTGGCCTGGACATCCTCCAGAAGTTGCCGTGTTGTCAACCCGGCCTCTTCGATGGTCCCCTTCATCTGAGTAGCCGCGAAATCCGCAATCTCACGGGTCACGCCACGGAGTCTGGCCTGTTCCGCTGCCGCATCGTTCAGTCCCCGCGCCACATTTTCGAGTGCGCGGCACTCCACCACACTCAACTTGTAGCGGAGCCATTCGGGATCTTCAGGGTCCATCTTCGAGAACTGCTTGACCAGATCGAAGAGAGCCCGTTCTCTCGCCTCCCCCTCGGGGAAGGCGAGGTAGACGAGATCACGAATCCAAGCGGATTTGTCGTTTGCGGCCAAAGGGGCTGTGCTCATGGGAGAAATACCTTTCTCGCTTCGGTGAACTGGCTGAAGGCGCGGAAGCGGTACGTTCTTGCCCGCAGGGTCATGTCCGGCGCTCTCAACTCCGGAACATTGGTTTTGCGCTCACCCACGTCGCCGAGGGTGACGTTCATTGTCCGCATCATCCGCTGCAAGTCCGGCCGTCTGGCGTCCAACCGAATTTCGACAGGCGAAAACGCCTCCCGAAACGCCGTCACGTCCGGTTCCACCTTTGGATTCTCCCAGGAAGACGCGACACCATCTTGAAAATGGTTATGGACAATCACATAGTCCACCGTGTTCTGCAACTCGGCACCCCATTTAATTACCGACCGGGCAGAGGCAATATCGGTATCGACGACGCCAAGCGCCGTCCACCGGAGATCGAGTCCAGACTCCTGCATCACCTTATAGAAGTCTCGGAACCAGGGAATCATCCGATGGCCTTGTGCCGCGCCCAAATCAGCCAGAATCACATCGGCGCTCGACTCCAGGGAGATGCCCAACAGTCTGTCGTAGGTCCAGCTCTCCAGTGCCGGAAGTTTGTGCGCCTTGGCGAAGAGCGCCTTGAAGCATCCCTCCGCTTTGTTGTCCGGGTCCATATCGAAAAGTTCGGCAGTATAGGCAGTGCTCGCATACCACTCTGCCAACGTTGCCATGACGGTCGTCTTTCCCACTCCGCCTTTGCCGGCGATGGGAAAGACCACCCGCTTTGGTTTCATTCCCAGGGCAGCGCTCAATCCTCGCTCCGCCCCACAAAAACGCTCGGCCTGAAGACCTTCCTCGGTTGCAACTGCGCTTCCCGCTGGCGATTCAGTTCCGCTTCGCGATCCAGTCTCGCCATTTCCTCTTCTCTCCGTAATTGCCATTCCGGTTTCTCCTTTGTCTCTGTGTTCTCGCTGTTTAGGCCGCTCTCGCGGACCATCGGTTGACGAACCTCTTTCTCCACTACAGGGGGTTGTAGGTTCTTGGGCGTTCTTGCGATCTGCGGCTGAGTCCCTTCAATGACCCGGTTTGCCGCTTTGCAGAACTGCTGATACCCGCCTGGATACCCTTCTTCCCGAAGCGTTCCCCAGATCACGCGCCAGGTTAGCCCGCTTTCCTTAGCCGCGCGCAACTCGGAGCGCACCGCCTTAAGGAGCCTTCCCTTGAGCTGAAAGACACCCTTGCGAAGCGTCAACGCTTCGACCAAGACGACCAGTTCCGGCGGGCGATCTGTTGCAATGCACATTGCACTACAGGATGCCAGAGCTTCCGGTCAGATTGCAAGCGAACAAAGACGATTCCGGAGGAATAGAGGCGAACAAGCACGACAAAGCACGAACAAGCACGAATAAAGACGAATCGCCGCTCTGCGATGTATCAGTCGTGGATAATCGTCTTTGTTCGTCTTTCATCGTTCTTTTGTTGCAGCCGAAGGCTGCGCTTTATGAAGGTCGAAGACCGTGGCGGGATAGGCTGTCTTGTAGCCGTCTTCCCTGGGTAATGCAGTAGTGGAACATAAAGCGCAGACGCGCTTTGAAGGTTTTCTCCTTACATCTCTTTTGCTACCAACACCAATGCGTGACGCACCAATGTACTTTAGAGAGGCCCGTGTGCGTCATCTTGCTACCGCAATGTACAGTGCGGTATAGTGCTCCCATGTCGAGACCGAAGCCGCCCAACATCGTCCGATACACGATTCGCCTCAATCGCGCTCAGGGGGAGCGCGTTGCTGCTTTGAAGGCGCAACTTCATGCCAGAAGCGACAACGAGGTTTTCGACTACCTCGTCACGGTGGGCACCAACCAACGCGACGATCTTGAGCAGCTCGTCTACTCGCTGTTTGGGAATCTTGCGGACAGCCTAGCCCGGAGGTTCCAGAGCTTGGAGACGGTCAGCCAACTCCATCTCGCCTTGACCGACAGTTTCATCAAATACGCGCTCACAGCTCTCCCCGAAGTTCCCACGTCGTTAATGGCAGGAGCCAGGGCGCGGGCAACCAAAATCTACGAGCAGGTAAACCTGACCGCCGCCCGTGAATTCCAGCGCCGGAGGGAGTCGGATGCCTATTCCGCCGCGGAGCTTGGACTTGAGGAAGAGCCTGCTTCTCTGTCATGAGCCGTAACGGAGGTGAGTGTCCATGCCCCGCGCATCGATTCAGCAACGCGAACCCAAGGAAGAGGGCGAGCGTTCGAGCCGGATTCGCCCCGGCAGAGTTCGCCGAGCGAATACTCCGCCGCCGTGTATCACAGGCACGGCAAAGAACTTGTTCCGACTTGTCAGACTTGTCAGTAGGTCCTCGTCCAGTAGTGGTAATGCCGCTCCGTCGGCTAGCCGGTTGCCAGCCTCCGCAAAGTCATCCCCCTTTCAGCGCCGCGTCATCGTGAACGTCCGCTATTCGTCCGCACGGACACCAGGGGGATGGAAGGCGCATGGAACGTATCTCGAACGAGAGAGCGCCAAGGGAGACCGCCTGCCGGCCGAGAAGCAGACGGACGCAGCAATCGACAACCAGGTTCCCAATCCAGACCGGCTTGGTTTAGCGCAGGAGCACTCGCTCGGGCGGCTGGCTGAAAGCTGGCAACAGGCTGGAGACAAACGCATCTTCAAAATCATTCTTTCGCCTGAAGACGCAACTGCGGATTTCCAGCGGACGGCGGCAGACCTAGTGGCCCAGATCGAACAGCACACCGGAGCGCCGGTCGAATGGGGAGGCGTGGTCCACCACAATACCGACCATCCACACGCGCACATCGTTGTGCGGGGCCGTCTGCCATCTGGGGAGCCGCTCAAACTTCCACCGGCCCTGATTCGCAGGGGGCTAAGAGAGGCCGTCCAAAGCTCGCTGACGCGGCAACTCGGCCCGCGAACCATTGCGGACATCGAGCATCAGAAGCAGATAGAGCTTACCGCCAACCGGGTTACGCATTTGGACCGCAGTCTGGCCAGGCGAACGATCCCGTGGGCCGCCGACCCAGCATACAAAGAGGCCGGGGCCGCAGTAAGCGCGGCAGAGGGGACCCGGCTCCGGTACTTGAAAGAACTGGGCCTCTCGAAGCCATACGACGGTGACCGATGGCTCATTCGCTCTGATTTCGTCACGCAGCTTCAACAGATGAAGGATATTCAGGACCGCGCGCGGACGCTCTTTCGCAGCGGCGTTGCGATCAGCGATCCCCACGCACCGATGGAGTATTCCACCTTTTCAAAGAAGCTGATTGGGCGGGTACTCCTCAACAGCGAAGACGAGCGCACCGGAGCTCTTCAAACCATCTTCGAGACCACCGAAGGCAAGATCGAGATTATTCGCCATGACGCGACACTCCGCGCCGCATGGGCGCGGGGAGACCTCGAACCAGGAAATGTCGTGACGATCGATAGCCTGAGAAGCGATCCAGACAGCCTCTACGCCTCCACGCTCGGCAAGGATAAGGACGTTCTCGCCAACGAGAAGGCGCTTGGCTCCATCTTGCGCCGGATGCGTTCGATGAATCTGGCAACCGGGGAATCGGATAAAGGATGGATGGGGCAACTGAATAGCGCCCTCCGCTCCCGGATGACGGAGAGGACGCGCGACCGGGGATACTAATTTTGCAATCGTCGGTAGTGGAATGTACTCTTCTATACCAGGAGGCATTCCATGAGAAATGGAACAACAACGTCGCCAGGCTATGTTCTCCCTAACCGCCCGCAATGGCAAGGAGGCTGGAACCTCCGATCAGTCGTCGGAGCGGCAGTTGCTTTTGTTTTGGCCGCTGGCGCCGCAACCGAGTGGCTTGCGATACAACTCAACAATCCAGTCGAGATGGGCAACCCCATCTTGTGGGTGCGCGGCACTGCCGTCTTCCAGCCTTTTGCGGCCACCGTCTCCTTTTCAACGGTCATGTTGCCGCTCAGCTCGGAGAGGTTCTTGCAGGTCTGGAGATTGTCGGTCTGAAAGGCCGCTTTGATGTAGCAGTTGTCGGTGATGGACTCGTTCGGCCCGTACTCGTCGATGATCTGCGTTAGGGTCTGCGCGATGAGGTACGGCTTGATTTTGTACCCGGCCATGAGGCTCATTGCGGCAGAGAGGTTGGGGATCTTCCTCAGTTCCGGAAACTCATCGAGCATCAGCAGGAGATGGTGACGGTCCGGGTCGAGCTGTTCCATGAGGCGATTGAAGATGAGCTGAAGCATCAGCCGGACAAGCGGCCGTAGCCGCTCGCGGTCCGGCTGCGGGATTTTGAAGTAGAGGCTCATGGGAACCTCGCCATAGACGAGATCGCGAATGACAAAGTCGGAGCGGGAGACGGTCTTCTGAACAATCGGATCGTCGTAGAGGGTCATCGGAGTGACGATGCTCGACTGGATGCTCGACGCCTCGCGGTCCGCCCGGTTGAGTTGGCGCTGAACGGCCTTGCTGACATAGGGATGGGTGAAGGTTGGCTTTCCAAAGTACGATGAACTACAGCGGCCAACGTACGGACTTCTACCTCAAGCACATCTTTCGCAGCGTGGAGCAGGTGCAACGACCTCTCATTACCGTCGATGAAATACGCCGCATCAAGCCGCCAACAAAGGCCGCGAACGATCCGAACAGCAGGATCACCGCACCCGGTGACATGCTCATTTTCATCAACGGCGTCGCGCCCATCTATGGCGTCCAAAGTCTCTACTTTTTGAACGACACCTTGTTGGCCCGCACGAAGTTGAAGCCGCCCAACTTCCCAACCGCGGCTACACCAAGTCCCATTAAGCCCGCCGCAGCTTCGCCGCCCACTCTCGACATTGCGGCCATTGCCCATGCCGCTGTCGCAAACCAAGCAATCGAGGAGAAGATCCGTGGAAATTCTTAACCAGATCATTCTTGCCGGGAATCTTACCGACCAGCCTTCGATCTCCGATGCCGGAGGCCGTCAGTTTGTGCGTGCGCGGCTTGCGCAGAGCTGGTTCTACGATACGCAGGGAAGAACCGTAGAGCACCGCCAATTCCTTCCCATCACGTTCTTTGGCGAGAGCGCCATCGTTGCGAAGACCTTCCAGAAGGGCGACAACATCCACGTCACCGGTCAGCTCATACGGCGCGAGCCACGGCCCCGCACAGACGGACAGAGTGCCGCCCGCGAATCCGGAACCATCTTCGAGATTCATGTGATTCGCGCATTCCGCATCGCCGCCAGCTCGAAATCGGAGACGGCGGCCATCCATCAGAACGAGATTCGCCGCACCAATGATGCAAAGCAGATTCCCGCATTCCTTCAGGAGAGCATCCATGATTGGCCCATTTAAGACTGCGCTGGCTCGCCCGCTTCTCCGCTCCGTAGTCCGCTTCTTCTCTCGCCTGAGTTGTGTTCTTGTTCCAATCGCCGTTGCCGCCATTGGCACGATGGGAGCGTGGGTCAGCTTCGGCCTCATCTTCAACTACACGCATTCGGCACCATTCGGGATCTACCGCGAGATTGCCGATCCGTCGAACACTCCTCACGATCCAGCGCCTTACGTGTTTTTCTGCCCGGATGTTCGATGGCCGCGGATGTTGGGCCAACCGAACTATCGAGTTCCCATGCACACCTGCCCGGATGGGTTTTCGCCCCTCATCAAGCCTGTGATTGCATGGCCCGGTGACACGGTAGAGATTTCCGTCTCCGGCGTCATTGTCAACGGACAACCGCTGCCAAATACCGCGACCATAAACCGCGACTCGACTGGACGACAGCTTCATCCGTTCCCGGCTGGGACATACCGCGTGCAAAAAGGTGAGCTTTGGGTCGTCAGCTCCTTCAGTCCCCGGAGCTTCGATTCGAGGTACTTCGGCCCGATCCCGTTGCGCTCCGTCCACAGTTGGATTCGCCCCTTGCTCGTGGAGCGTTCGTACCATGCAACCACCAACCCGAATTGAAAACGAAATCCAGAGGGCAGAAAGCAATGAACATTACAGAAACAGCAACCGCCTCACCAAGCAGAGCGAGATGGAGAATTCCGAGCATCCATCTTCCAGATCAGGCCAGGACAGCGGTCCTCTTCGCTACCTCTACCGCAATCGGCGGCGGAGGATGGAGCGGCGACCCCGCTCTGAATTATCTCGCCTTGCTCTTTCCCTTCGTATACCTTCACTCACGGCGGCGCCTGGACACGCTTTGTGTCGTCTTCTACTACGCAGCCGCGACTTGGAGTGTCATTCCCGGCGCTCAGGGTTTCTTTCGGACGGGCCACAACTTCGTTTTGCCCCTCGCCATCTGGGCTGCTCTAGTCGCGCTCGGCTCGGCTCCCTGGCTGGGCTTCTACAGCCGCCGTTACCTGCCGGTCTCCGCAATCGCCGCTCTCACGGCGTTGGCGCTGCCTCCGTTGAGCCTTGTAACCGTCGCCCATCCGCTCATCGCGGCGGGCCACTGGTTTCCCGGAACCCGCTGGTTCGGTCTTTGTCTGGGCATCATATTGATAGCGGCGTACCGGCGATTCGGCGCGACTATGACGCTTGCCGTTCTCATTGCGGCATCCATCGCAACCCACGCTCGATTCCATCATCCAGTTCACGATTCACATATTCTTGCCGTCAACACCAGCTTCGGCGGAGATCCAACTCACGACGCTATTGACTCCCGGCTGGAGTTTCAGGAGCAGACGATCCAGCAAATCGCGCTCGCCCATCCCGACACGTTGCTCGTCTTCCCGGAGTCCATCATTCCAAGTTGGAATCGAATCCACGAAGCACGCTGGGCTTCCACCTTCGCCCAACTCAAGCTACAGCACACTGGCCTGCTGATCGGCGCCACAATCCCGATCACGAACACCGAAGCCAATCGCAATGTTCTCCTGTCCCGCGGCTATTCGGAGCGACTGTCTTACGCTCAACGTGTGCCTGTGCCGCTTGGTATGTGGCACGTCGGGGACCAGCGCAATGGATACCCGCTGATGCTTCGCTTCCCGCCAACCATCCGCGTATGGAATCGTCGCGCCGGCATACTGGTCTGCTACGAGCAGCTCTCTTTCTGGCCAGCCATCCAGACACTTGCGCACAACCCCGACATGCTGCTTGCGCCCTCCAATCTCTACTGGGCGGCCAACACGCCGATCCCAGCGATTCAGCATGTGGCCGCGCAAGATTGGGCCGACCTCTGGGCAATCCCACTCTACGAGGCAAGCAACCGATGATAATCCTGACCGCAGTGTTCTTGCTAGGCACGGCCGCTAATCTCCCTGCTCAACGGCTGGACTTTGCCGCTCTCCAGTCGCGCTGCCTGCCTACAGTGCCGCTCACCACGCTCAACGCCATCATCCTTGTTGAATCCGGCGGCAATCCGAATGCCATGCAGATCGACTTTCCCAGGGCGCTCCTGAAGCGATGGCATCTACGGGAGGGTACATTGCGGCTCGAACGCCAGCCCGCTACCGAACGCGAGGCCTTGGAGTGGCTCGAATACTTCGAGCGCCGCAACATCTCGGTTGACTTGGGGTTAATGCAGGTCAGCACGGCGGAGGCCCATCGCCGCGGGCTTCCCCCCGAATCTCTTTTAGATCCGTGCTTCAATCTTCGCGCTGGCTGGCAGATTCTCGACAGCGCCTACCAGCTTGAGAGTAAAACCTACGGACCCGGTCAGGAGGCGCTCCAGCACGCCATCTCTCGCTACAACACCGGCGACACCGAGCGCGGAATTGATAATGGCTACCTGGCGCGGGTCATGGCGGCACTCAAGCAAGGCCCCGCAACAACATCCATGACGAAAGGAGAGGGCAGAAAATGATTGACGCAACCGATTTCACAATTCCCGGCACCGGCGTACTCAGAAATAGGCTCGGCATCAACGATTCCGCTGCTCTTTTGAAAGCCACGACAGATTCCACTGTCCTTCGTCTTGCCGAGCTTCATGCTTCGCCCATTCGAGGCGGCTTTGACTCCGCGCACCTACAGGCCATTCACCACCATCTCTATCAAGACCTTTACGATTGGGCCGGAGAGCTGCGATCGATCGACGCCCACAATGTGCCCGCGTCTCAGGTAGAGAAATCCCTCGACAGCGTCTTGGATCGCTTGAGCCGCGAGAACCACCTGAAAGGGTTGAGCGCCGAAGAGTGGGCCGGTAGCGCCTCGGCATACCTCTACGACCTCGGAACGATACAGCCGTTTTTGGCGGGAAACGAAGTCGCACTCCAGGAATTTGCCGTCGAGCTTGCACGCAAGAACAACCTGAGCTTGCAATGGGACACGACACCTCGCATCGCATCCGACTCGATGGCTCTCCTCAGCCAGACTGAGCAATCTGCCAACCTGCGGCGCCTCATCATGCTGGCGATGGACACTGACCCCGTAGCGCAGTATTCCAACCGTAGTCATGTCTTGGAACAGGGATTTGAGAGGTTTCCGCCTAGCCGCATGGGATGAGACGACAGAGGGCAAGTGCGGGAGCCTTGAGTCTCAGGAAAAAAGTCAGACTCGCCCTTGAGCGGTTTTTCTGGTTGTATCGTCAAAACAATGTTGTGGTTACGGACGGGATTCCAACAAGGAGAAAGGTAACACGCCATGATTCCAGTGCCATACTTTACCCTCTCTTGGGTTCTTTACCTTGCGTGTTGTGAAAATAGCCGTAACTACCCTAAAGCAAGGAAAGCTATCCGCTTTCCATACCCATGACTGCGACGACGTGTACTGCTATTTCGTCGCTATAAGCTGACTACCTTGCTGAAACAGTACATCGTGCAGGCTGGGTTGTGATGGGAGCAAGTGCGAATGGCTTACCTAATTGAGCGCAAGGCACAGAGCCTCTATGTCACTGCATCTTCCGTGAGCGAGAACGGCAAGAAGCGCAAGATCGTTGTTGAGAGCCGTCCTGAATTCGCTATCGTCAGACTCGCCGGGTCAAGAGGAGAATTCCCCATTTCCTGGAACATGATCTATGAGGCTGCGATGCGGCACCATGCGGAAAACCTGCGTTTGGAGGGCGAGGCCGAGAGGTCTCACAGCCTCCGCAAGAAGAAGCCGGACAAATAGCACCGAAACTAGTCATGCACTTTTTTTGCGACGCTGAGCCGCTTCCTCAATGCGCACAACGAGATCCTCTGTGCGCAAATGCGTATATCGCTTCAACATTTGCATACTCTTGTGGCCGCTGATTGCGGAGACCTCTTGATCGGAGAACCCGGCCTCCACAAATCGACTCACTGCTTCGTGGCGTAGATCATGAAAGCGAAAGTCCTTCAGACCTTGTTTGCGCTTGATTGCCTGCCACATCCGATCGAATTGATAAGGTCTCCGAACACCATCTCGGCCAGGTGCACCAGAGAAAATCAGATCCGTATCGCCAGGTCGAACAGGATTCGCAATCGCCTTGCTGAACATCTCGACAGCCGATAGAGTCAAGGGAACTGTGCGCGGCTGAGTGTTCTTTGTCTTCAGCAGTCGAACAATCCGGCGTTTAAGGTCCACTTGCGATTCGCGGAGAGTCAATATTTCTGACCACCGCATACCAGTCTCAAGAGCGATCCGAACAATCCAACCCATCATCGGGTTTGAGTGCTGGTCAACGGCAGCCAATAAGCGTGATTCTTCCTCTAGCGATAGCCTACGATTCCTGCCGGCACCAGGTGCCGGACGCCTGATATTTGTGACTGGGTTGGCCGGCAAGTTCACGCCCCACTCTTTAATGGCAATGGTCAGCAGATGGCCAAGAAGGGCTAGATCGAGACGAACGGTACTGTTGGACCTCGGTATTGGGTTTCCGTGCGCATCCTTCCGATCTTCCCCGGCTAAGCGCATATCCCTAAATCGGGCAATGACCTCTGGCGTTAGAGAGGTCAGGGAATACTTCCCGAGATGTTTCACGAGAATCTTGGAGCGCTTTTGGTCGGCAACCTGTGTCGTCGGCCGCTTCGAAGGCACAACATCTGCCAGGTAGCGCTTCATCGCAGCCGATACCGTCAAACGGTCGCCAGCAGCCCGCTGGATGAATGCCCCCCGGACCATGTCATCTTCGTTACGACGAGCCCAGTCTCCGGCGTCTCGCTGGGTCCGAAACGTCTTGACTGTCATCGGCCAACCGGCCCTACGAATGATCGCCTTCCACTTGCCGGATGGGATTTTTACGAGAGTGGCCATCGGGGTCTCCTGGGAGTGCGTTTGTACCTCGTTTGTACCCGCACTGTACCTGAAATTGTACCCGAACAGCAATGTACTATTCAACACGCGACATTCCAGCGTCCCAGAGCAATCCTGAAATTTTACCTATTTATCTCATTTCATTGGGCTTACTTCTTTATTATTTGGTGCCGGGAGGGGGGGTCGAACCCCCATGACCTTGCGGTCGGCGGATTTTGAGTCCGCTGCGTCTGCCAGTTCCGCCATCCCGGCACATCTTCAGCCGATGCCTGCTTGCGCACCTGAGCCAGTTAAATGGTCCCAACCTTGTCAATTGAGCAACCAGACAACTATAACATTTTCGGAGTTGCTGTAGACCGAAACCTCACACTCAAGAGGCTTGTCCCTCAGCAGGGGTGAGTCCATCTTACCTGAAACTCGGGTAAATTGAGTAAGCCGGCGCTGAAAATTCAGATTTGACTCGCGGTTGTCAGCCATGTGCGGGCGCACGCAAAAAAGCCACGCCTGGACGGCGTGGCCTATTTGCTCAAAGAAAATTGCCGGCGATTACCTAATCTCCCACACAGTCACCCATGCAGTACCATCGGCCCAGCGAGGCTTAACTTCCGTGTTCGGGATGGGAACGGGTGATCCCTCGCAGTATGGTCACCGGCAAACTTGATTGGCGCTTGGCGG
>Ga0224559_1000263_pt1 | contig 37065 bp, 40 predicted proteins | sample 714S33034metaG_FD_180676 | JGI IMG/M metagenome (GOLD analysis project Ga0224559, IMG submission 180676) | Peat soil microbial communities from Stordalen Mire, Sweden - 717 S3 30-34 | ecosystem: Environmental > Terrestrial > Soil > Wetlands > Peat | place: Sweden: Norrbotten County, Stordalen... | reverse complement strand
GTTTACGCAGCAGCCACGGCTCAGGGATTCACCCAAGCTACCGTTCCAAACAACTGGCAGATTTCTTTTACCGGATCAACCGGCGGATCAACTAATATTCACGAAATCGGCGCTCTCCGGGTCTGCGCTTCGACATTTATACCGCCCAGCGGTGGAACTGCCGGGGGGTTTAATGCGATAGATTCCGCCTTTGGAGTACCACCCTTGGCGGTACAGAATTATACGGCTACTAATACCCATATTTATACAAAGCTGGAAGGAGTTCCCTTTAAGCTGAATGTGGCAGCCCTTTCAAGCGGTCAGTTACTGACGACTTATGCAATTACTGGCAGCAAAACAGTAACGGTGAAACTGGTTGATAATAGCGATAGTCTTTCCAATTCGACGCTGGATTGCACACTATCTTGTACTGCCGTATGCACAAGTAAAAGTGCGGTCACGGGTGGAACCCAGACAATAACCTTTGCCTCCGGGGCAAGTGACCAAGGCCAGAAGCAGTCGCCTAACTTTACGATTAATTCGGCTTACCAAAAACTGGTGGCGATCATGAGCGACGGCACAACTTCGGCTTGCTCGACTGATGCGTTTTCGGTACGTCCGTTAAATGTTTCACTCACATCCAGTGCGACCAATACGGCAACTTCTGGTACCCCTATATTCAAAGCGGGCAGCGACAATTTTTCAATCACCGCTACCATTTCCAATCCCAGCAACTACACAGGTGTCTTAAAAATAAATAATTCAGCCATAACGGCGGCAAGTCCTGCTACGAACATAGGGACGTTGACGGGTAGTTTCCCGTCTGTAACATTAGCAAACCCTTCGCCTACTGGCACGTTTACTTACAGTGAAGTCGGTGGCTTTGCCTTGCCTGCGAACAGCGTTTATGATGGTGTGGTTTCGAGCGTTGATTGCGCCGGATTTACACAAGCTGCATGCGATGCGGCTAAAGCAACTACTTGGACCGGCGTTGACAGCATTAGCAGCAAGGGAGACTGTATTTCAGACAGCTCTTCAAATACGATCTCTGCTGCCGGACTGTATGGTTGCAACGTCGGCAATGCGAGCGCAAGTACGTTCGGTCGTTTTGTTCCGGATCATTTTGATACGGTAATAACTCTGGCGTCCGGCGTGCCCATGACTTGTCCTACCGTATTGACTTGCCCGACGTTATATAACGGCATTGTTTATTCCGGCGAACCTTTTACCACTAATATTTATGCACGAAATGCATCGGGAGCGACCACGCTGAATTATGATGCCAGTGGGTTCTCCAAAGCTGTAACCTTAAGCCCGTGGAGCGCATTGGGTGGATCGACAGCAATTTCTAACGGTACGTTAACAATTGGTAGTGGTTCTTCCGCTGTTGTGCCTGCGTCCGCATTTAAGAGCGGCACCACCGTGGTGGTCTCACCCGCTACGCCCCTCACTTCAACTTTCGCTTTCGCTACTAATCCTACTATACCGACAGCTATCTATTTACGCGCTGTTGATGCGGATGGCGAGACCTCACTTCGTGGAACACCATCTGCTTCAATCGAAGGCGGTGTTGAAGTAGTCAGCGGGCAACTCAAAGTTTCCAATGCCTACGGCTCAGAGTTATTGCCACTGACTTTGACTGCAACGGCACAGTTTTACAATTCATCGAGTGTTTGGACTACGAGCACGACGGATAGTGTGACGACTCTCACGTTGCCTGCAACTTATACTATTGGATCAGGGAAAACTACTGTAGCAATGAGTCCTTCGACAGGTATATTGTCCGGTGGTGTTTTGACCATCAATCTGTCCAAGCCTATGAGCGCAGGAACTGCAACGGTGACGCCAACAGGAGTACCCAGTTATTTACCTTTGACTCCGGGTGTGGCTACCTTTGGTATTTACAAAGGTAACAATTCAATTATTTATATGCGAGAGAACTATTGAGTCTCAACAATCCATGAGATGTTTTTGCTTTTTTGCAGCGGGACTGATTTCCAGTTCGTTCATGATTTCCGCTTTTGCTGCGGATACAGCAGCACCTGCACAAGTTCTTTCTGACGAGCAGTCAACTCAACGTTACACACCCGTCCCGGCTAGCGATGAAGGTAGAAAGTTTGATGTGATGTGGGAGTTTGATCCTTACTACTCAAACGTGGGCGTTAATATTCCGTTGACCAATACGCCGATCCCGACAATCAGATCAACCGACGAATCGGTTATCTACAGCGATTTGATTCAAGGTTCGCTTATTCCGCGTTACATGGTGCTCGAGGCGAGTATTTATCCGATGCCTTTACTCGGCTCGTATCTTAAGGCTGACCAACCGCTTGCTTATAAAAGAGGGCAATTCGGAAATTCAAGCGTCAATTTAATTGATTCTGCGACGGCAGGTTTTCAGGAGCCGTGGGCGGTATCGGCTCTCTTCGGCAACATCGCAAAGATTGTGCGACCGGGAGAAGATCGGGTGGGGAGCAACGTCGGCTATACCGGTTATCTCATCAGCGCGGGCAGCAAGCAAATCAAGGACAATGTATTTATCGACGACCATTGGCTGGAAGTCGAATGGAAGATCAAGGGTAAGGTCAATTATCCCGATGAAAAATTGGCTTGGAGCTTTCGTGTCGGGGGAAAATTCCATGACAATACCAATATCGCGGATGAAATTTATGTCAATATTTTGCGCGAAAATTTGAATGTCCATTTCCCGTTTTTAAGCTGGATTAGTAATTCATCATTGGATATGAAATTATTTTTTTCCGAGACCAATGCGCAATTGCTGCGGCAACAATATATAGTTGGAAAAAAATATCCCAAGGTCGGCTGGAAATATGCCCCCACTTTGGATATCGGTGTAATCTGGACAAGTGCAAATGAATATTCCGGGGTGTTGCGCACCACCACTTTGGACACGGTTACCTTGGTAATTCGGCCTTCGGTAGATTTTTAGAATAGATACAATAGTTGAGCTAAATCCTGTGGTATATTGCATGTCTGATGGCCGCGCCATTTCAAAATTCAACCATTTCAAAGGAGCTTAATATGGAACACACATTGCCCGCATTGCCTTTTGCAAAAGATGCACTCGTACCCCATTTGTCTGCCGAGACTTTTGATTACCATTATTCCAAGCATCATCAGGCGTATGTTACCAACCTGAATAATCTGATCAAAGGTACCGAATTTGAAAATGCCACGCTGGAAGAGATCATCAAAAAATCCAGCGGCGGGATATACAACAATTCTGCACAAGTATGGAATCACACTTTTTTCTGGAATTCACTGAAGCCCAATGGCGGCGGCGCACCGACCGGCACACTGGCGGCTGCCATCATCAAAAAATGGGGCTCAGTGGATGACTTCAAAAAGGCATTTCAAGCTTCGGCTGTGGGCAACTTCGGTTCCGGTTGGACATGGCTGGTGAAAAAGCCGGATGGTTCCTTGGATATCGTCAACACAGGTGCGGCCGGTACTCCTTTGACGACAGCCGACAAAGCTTTGTTGACTGTGGACGTGTGGGAACATGCTTACTACATCGACTATCGTAACCAGCGCCCCAAATTTGTCGAGACTTTCCTGAACAATTTAGTTAACTGGGAATTTGTCGCGAAGAACTTTGCTTAATCCGGCTGTGTCTGTTTGGTGAGAATATATCAGTAACCTGCATAATATATTCGTAACCAAGGCAGACTCTACCTCAAGGTAACCTAAACTAGCACAGAGTCGAACTAACCAGAATTCCACGTAGTATTTAAGAGAGCCCCGTTCAGAAATGAATGGGGCTTTTCTAATTGTGTGCCCGACAGGGCGCACTTACATGGAGGTGAAAGTCTTCTACTCGCCCTGCAAGAGGGGTCGGTCTCTGCTCATTCCGACAGTTTCTACCACAAAATTGCTTGCTGCAAAGTTGCCGTTGGCGACCGGCCCAAACTGTTAAGGGTTGTCAGATGCCTGCCCTCAAACACGTAGCCGTGATGATACCTCAACCCTGTGCACTGGCCGGTTCGGTGCAGTCGCCATTCTATCCGCTGAACGGCTCTTGTCCAGCAACATGCGGTCATACGATTTCAGTTTCGTCTTGCGGCAACAGGTAACAAGTGATTATTGCACGATGGGGGTGAGCAAAACGTGAAATACATGCTCATTTATTCCACCCCAACCGCGCCATGATGGGGGCACCAAACAGATTGAGCAGCAAACCTGCCATCAAGAGGCCCCCACCCATAAAATGCACTAATTGCAGACTCTCGCCAAATACTATCCATCCCGTAAGCAAGCCAACCACCGGCACCAGCATGCTAAAGGGTGCTACACGGTTGGCAGGGTAGCGAGAGAGTAAATATGTCCATAAACCATAGCCCAGTAAAGTGGCAGCCCATGCCAAATACGCTACGGACAAAACGGAAGCAGCATGCATGTGCTGCAGCGCAGAAGCAATCGCCTCAGGCCCTTCCAGAAAGTATGACAGTACCAAAAAAGGCAGCGGCGGAACGACGCTGGCCCACACGACAAAGGCCATTTGACTCATGGGGCCGTAGCGGCCAACGGTGCGCGTCACTATGTTGCCGCAAGCCCACATGAACGCTGCCGCCATGGTGAGGATAAAACCAGTCAATGGCATAGACATGCCATGGGTACTGCCAATCAGAGCCAGTCCCACGCCCGCTAGCAATAAGCCGCCGAGTTGGTGGCTATGCCATTTTTCTTGAAGCCAAAAAGCCGCAAGCACCATGGTAAAAAATGCCTGCGACTGCAGCACCAAAGAAGCCAAGCCCGAGGGCATACCCATATGAATAGCGGTGAATAAAAAGGAAAATTGCCCCACGGAAATAGTCAGCCCATAGGCCACATACCAGCGCAAGGGGACTTTAGGAGGCGAGAAAAATAGCAGTGCCGGAAACGCGGCCAAACTAAAGCGCATGACTCCCAAAAGCAGCGGCGGTACATCGGCCACACCCACTTTGATTACAGCAAAATTAACACCCCACACGACGATGACCAATAGCGCCAAAGTTAGGTCCAGTGGTCGCATCGCTGGCATCAAAAGGTCCGACTCAAATCTGGAGTTGGTATATTTGTTTCAGATTGCATGATTATTCCTTTTCTTCATAATTAACTTGTGAATGTCTCGCCTCAATGCCAAAAGGTCAAATACTTGGGCGCACACGAATTGGAGGATATCTGTATTTACACAAACGACATTTCAGCAAAGACTTGACTTCCATATACTGCCGTTCATCACGGTCTTTTTACGGACGATAGTGCCAGTTCGGCATCATACTTGTCGTATGACTTTTCACTTTTCTTCCAGCCATTCAATTTATTAAGACGGTCAACTTGTTCTATAACGTTCTGGTTTGTCCACCATCGACATCGAGAATGCTGCCCTGACAATAGCCTGCAGCAGAAGACGCCAAAAACGCGACAACATGGGCTATTTCTTCAGGAGTGCCGAAGCGTTCAATTTCTTGTTTCAATGCCATTTCCTTGGCAGCCTCCGAAATCGAGATGTTATTTTCTGATGCAAAATGTTTTAGACGCGCTTGAAGACGATCTGTTGCTATTGAACCAGGGTTAACTGCATTTACGCGGATTCCGTCCTTAATTCCACGGTCAGCCAAGACCTTTGTGAGATTCAGTATTGCTGCATTTACAGAACCGCCGATTGCGAACTCAGCGTTGCCAGTGCGACCCCCAATACCAACAATATTTACAACTGAACCCTTTTTAATCTTCAAATGCGGCCAAGCAGCTCGTGTGCAACGGACTGTACTAAAGAACTTGAGATCAAACCCGTCTTTCCAGTCCGCTTCGGTAAGTTCCAAGAAATCTCCACGCTTAGTAGCACCTGCATTATTTACAAGCACATCTATACGACCAAATTGCTCAATCGCAATGTTGATTAATCGTTGTGGAGCTTCTTCATCACGCAGGTCTATAGCGACTGGAACAGTTTCCGAATGGCAAGACTTTACAACTTCATCCAATAGCTCACCGGATCTCGCGGCAATAACAAGATTCATACCTTCAGCAGACAGGAACTGCGCAATGGAGCGTCCGATGCCACGGCTCGCGCCTGTGATAATTGCTACTTTATTTTTTAGGAGTAAATCCATTCAAATCCTTGATCTTTATTACGGAGACTGTCTCTAGCCGACTATACCAACTTAACATTCTACCCATCGATCGGCTCTTGTCGAGCAACTTTCATTAATACGATTTCAATTGTATCTTTCGGCAACGGCTCTCCTTGAGAGGTGCTTCATCTAACACACTTGCATCATAAGTTCCCTGCTCAATGAGATGCCAACATTTCGCGGGCGGTTATTTGCGCACCTTTCGCCCACCAACTTCTAATTTGGAGCGTGTATTCTTGGAGATTAAATCACTCGCTTCAACCACTGCCTTCAGCAGAACAAAGATGGTTCGACCAGCAGGGTCAGCAGATCCTCTTGCCTCTCCCCTAGACAAGGCCATTCCGTGCGCAAGACCCATAAAAAGAGATGCCAGTTCTTCCGTATCAATTACTGGATGGCGACCCAAGATTTCGAACAATTGCTGAACAGCCTTTCCAATCGCCTTTCGATGCGCCTTGAACAACGCACTACACTCATCGCCGAATTCAGGGTTGCGCAATGCATGCATATGCAGTTCCAAAGCAACCATGGTCCAGTCCAAATCTGAATTCATATTGCAGCACCAGGATTCGATAGTAGTGAGTGTAGCATCAGGACTTGAGCGAGCTTGTGTCAGCAGTTCCTGCAGGCTTTGAACTTCAGCTTTCATATGACGCCGCATCAGCTCAAGATAAATATCTTCTTTACGACCGAAATTGGAATAGACCGCCCCCAAGCTGTATCCAGCCGCTTCGGCAATGCCTCGCACTGATGCCCCAGATATTCCAGCGCGGGCGAGTTCAGACCACGCAGCGTCCAGAAGGCGTTGGCGTGTGAGTTCCTGCGTCTGCTCTCGTTTCAGACGGATCGGTTGTGTCTTTTTCATACGGTTAAGGATAACACATTTCGGATAACACTTGACATCTGAAAGTTGCAGCAATAACATAAATATCAAACGTTATCTGAATGTCATGTGTTCTTGGAGATAAAGCATGGAAAAGCGAATTGCATTTGTTACGGGTGCCACCGGATTACTAGGAAATAATCTGGTTCGTGCACTAGTTGAATCTGGTTGGGTTGTTAGAGCACTTTCGCGCACTGAGGCAAAGGCGAAGAAACAGTTCATCGATATGAACAATGTTGAAGTCATCATTGGAGATATGAATAATGTGGAGCAGTTCTCTAATGCATTGGCCGGGGTGGACGTCATCTTTCATGTGGCGGCCTACTTCCGAGACAACTACAAGGGTGGAAGCCATTGGGCTGAACTTGAGCGCATCAACGTGAAAGGAACCGCCGATCTTGTGCGGGCTGCATACGCTTCAGGTGTAAGACGATTCGTTCAAACTAGTTCCATTGCTGTACTCAAGGGCTCTCCAGGCATGCTTATTGATGAATCATGTGAGAGGCAAGCAGAAGACGCCGATGACTACTACCGCAGTAAAATTCTTGCTGATCAGGAAGTTAAAAAATTTCTCGCCACGCGCCCTGATATGTTCGGTGTGTTCGTTCTCCCCGGTTGGATGTGGGGTCCCGGAGATATTGGCCCCACATCTTCAGGGCAAGTGGCCCTTGATACAGTGATGGGGAAGCTCCCTGGACTGACACCCGGTAGCTTCTCGGTGGTTGATGCGCGTGATGTTGCGACGGCATTGATCGAAGCCGAATCACGCGGCCACAGCGGAGAACGCTACCTGGCTGCCGGACGTCACATGACGATGCGCGAACTGATTCCTATCATCGGGAAAGTGGCTGGTGTTCGAACTCCCGTCCGCGAACTTCCCATGTTAATTCTCTGGGTAATCGCGCTGTTGCAAGAAATTTGGGGAAAGTTTTCTGGAAAACCAATACTGCTCAGCCTTGCAACGGTAAGTCTACTAAAGCATGAGGCAGATCGCTCACGCTTCGATCACTGTAAGAGCGAACGGGAACTAGGGTTAAAATTTCGCCCTGTTGAGTCAACAATTGAGGACACAATTAGATGGTATCGTTCTAACCATTGGCTTTAGGTCAATGGCTGAAAATTTGATCGGTGCACAAATCCATCGGCAATGGTGTCAATCGGCACTTGGTGGCAGAGTAGCAAGTTTGGAAAATATGTTTTTTGGTTTTGATACCAAGTTGTGTTGTTTCAAATTGAACGAAGATACCTCGTGAGTGCTTCGGGGCCGCCGATCATACCAAAAAATAAATTTTCAGCCGTGTCGCTGTATTGCAGCGGCGATCAATTGGGAAACTGGCATACGTCTTTTTGATTTTAAAAACTAAAACAACGTTATAAATTGATTTCGTTTGAGATACACCAACGTCCAAGCACCTACTGTCAAAGTCCATGAAATTACTTTGGCAATGATAGAGGTAAAAATCAAAATATCAAGTTGCAGTATCACAGTAAATGCCGTGATGTTAAATGCGATCATCGCGTAAATAATGGATATCGGTAGCCTGATCATTGACAACTCCTTTTGTGAAATACTTTAAATTTATGGGGCGTATTCGAATGCTTTTATAGCATCAGAATTCCTTATGTTTTGAACTTAATGTTTCAGCACTTGCATTGCTGCTATGAACGCATTGTTTCCATTCACTACTCGACGGGCTGGTAGGATCTTGTTCCAGAAAACATTGACACCTGCATGCTGCCGCACGGGAGCAGCCTTCCAGACTACCTGCTTTGCAGGAGGTCTGTTGCTGTTTGCACTGTTCATTGCATACCCGTCCAATTTGCTGAGTTTTCTGCTGTTCTACAAAAGAAATTGTTTTCAGCGCGGGTGGTTGAGTAAGTATTCCCCACGCCATCGTGACGCAACCAACTAAGAATAATGCGCCAACCAGCCAGTTAAATCTGGAAGCAACTTCTTTAACGATTGTACGCCACGATGCATTCTTTCCTGTTTCACCCATTTCAAAACCAAGCAAACCGTGACGTCCGGATTTAGCTTGCAAGCGGTTACAAGCGTCTATACATTCACCGCAATCGATGCAGATGTCGTATGTTTTTATATCGGTGGGCTGAATATCTGTAATACATGTTGTCGCGCAATAATTGCATTTCTCACAAGATGATGAACGGGATGCGTCATAGGTGACATGTAAAGCATCCCGGGTTTTAAACATTCTTAGTCCGATGCGATACAGACAGGCATAGTCGCACAGAAAATAACGAATTACTGAAATATCAATAAAGATTAGAAATACAGTAAAGAGATACAGCCGCTGCATGAACTTCGAAAGTTGGTTGCTTGAGCCAAAGCTAAAGATATTCCAGACTTCACTTGGTGTATAGAAGTACAAAAAAGGAATAAGTCCCAGTACAAGCGCTGCCACTAGAAAAGCTACAGCAAGTATCAGCCAATTTAAAATTTTATCCTTGGCCGCAGCAACCTTCATGCCTTCACCATCAACTCTCACATCGGCTAGCTTGCCCAATAATTTGTATGTAAGGTTATTGGCCCATTCCGAAAGTAGATTCTGCGGGCATGTCCATCCGCACCAAACTGGGCCTATCGTCATATAAGTAATAATAGGAGCAGTTGCGAAAATGAGCGCCAACCCGAATACAAATAAAAAATTCGACCACCATATTTGGCGATCCAGCACATAAAAACTGGCAGTAACTAGGTCAATTCGGAATAATCCAAGTGCAGGAATCAATGCCAACAGCAGCAACATAGCAAGCTGGGTTGTTCTTCTTTTCCATCGGTACTGAGAAATTTCCACTGTCAAAATAACTCTATCGTCTATCTATCCAATGAATCAATTTGTCGATATATCCGAATTTCGCGAGTACGAAAAATAGGACAATCCCGGCGATTGTGCCGATTCCAAATGCCTGTGGTAAAGCGCTCATGAAGTTACTCCTTATGTGTTTAACAGCTAATTCCTAAAATTGACCATGCCTCATATATAAGATTGTTCTAATGCGGCAATTAATAAACTATCAAGTATTTTTTCGAATGTGTAATGAAATGTTTTATTTCGTCCTGGACTGATAGCGTCGCAAGAATACCGTCGATTACAATTTACGATGCTAGTTTTCGAAGCCAACTATCATATTCATATGAAAAATTAAATCTTCACATTTCTTAACCACGTAATTCCTATAGCAGTATGCGTGCCAACTATGTAAATAATTAACTAATATATTGTTATATATAACTAATAACTAAAAGTAATAAAAATATACAAAGTCGGCAATAACCAAAAAAGGCAGTTGAATTAGTTTGCATGAGAGCGCAAACTGCCATTTTTGTCAGGGCGGTTAAAAATTGATGACAACAGCCAGCATCTCTCAATTGATGTCTTTTCTCGATACGTTGCCAGAACCGCGCATCGTGCTGAACCGTGACTACACTATTGCGGGGGCCAATCGTGCCTACCTTGCTCATTACCATGTGGGAGAGCAACCCGTGACCGGACAAAAATGCCACCAAATTTCGCACCACTTCAGCCGCCCCTGCGATGAGGAAGGTGAGTCGTGTCCGTTGAAAACAAGTTTGCAGACAGGCCAGCTACATCGTGTGATGCATATACACCATACTCCCCGTGGCGATGAACATGTGGATGTGGAGCTAACACCGATTTCAAATGAGCATGGAGAAATCGAATATTTCGTTGAGATGATTCATACCGTGCGTGCTGCTAGCGCAACGGCGACAGGCGGTTTGGTCGGGCGCTCCCCGGCATTTAGTCGTATGCTGGAACAGGTAATGCGTGTAGCTCCATCGCATGCAGATGTTCTGCTGCTGGGCGAGTCCGGCACCGGCAAGGAATTGGTTGCACAAGCGGTACATGATGCCAGTCAGCGGACTTTGGGAGCGTTCGTCGTCGTGGATTGTTCCAGCCTACCGGAAAATTTGTTCGAGAGTGAATTGTTTGGTTATGAAAAAGGCGCTTTCAGCGGTGCTCACCAACGTAAACAAGGTTTGGTCGAGGCAGCAAAAGGGGGCACACTTTTTTTGGATGAGGTTGGAGACATTCCGCTTAATTTGCAGGTGAAGCTATTGCGACTGTTGGAAACTGGAACATATCGTCGCGTGGGCGGCATAGAACCGTTGCGTTCTGATTTTCGTCTGGTTGCAGCTACTCACCGAGATCTGAAGTCGATGGTCTCAGAAGGTAAATTCCGTCAAGATTTATACTACAGAATCAGCACTTTTCCAATTCTGTTGCCGCCGTTACGTGAACGCATGGAAGATTTGCCCCTGCTAATGGAGGTCTTGCTCAAACGCGTCAGCACAGATCATGCATTATCAATACACCCCGCGACTCAGTTGTGCTTGTCCCATTACCAATTTCCGGGGAATATCCGCGAACTGCGTAATCTGATTGAGCGAGCAAGCTTGCTGGCAGATGGAGAGGTTCTCCTACCAGAACATTTCCCCGGTATTTGTGACGAGAGGCAGCAAACGTTGGGCTCAGACAAAGCGTTCGGCGAAATCATGACACTGGAAGAAATGGAACATAGTTATCTTGTATGGCTATTACGTCATTCAGACTTGGGACGCAAGGAGCTAGCCGAGCGACTGGGAGTGAGCGAACGAACTTTGTTCCGAAAACTCAGCAAGCTTGCTGAGTTATGAAAATATTCGTGCTGATAATCGGCATTACACTGCTCACTTATTGAAGTATGGGCGCTGTTGCCATATGCGAGCTGCCAAACGGCATATAACTTTTCTAAAGTACAAGTGATTCCAATAGAAAAAATCTCGTCAAAACGAGCTTCTAACGCTTCCCTGACGTAACCCAAACAAATCACAGCGTTCTGCGTTCATGCTCCTGACAGTTTGAGTTTTTACTGGATTTCTTATACAGCGTGGCGTAATACAACACTGGGATGACAATTAGTGTCAGCACAGTTGAAACTAATATACCGAAGAGCAACGAAATAGCGAGGCCGTTAAAAATAGGGTCATCCAGAATAAACATGGCTCCCAGCATCGCCGACAGTCCGGTCAAAATAATTGGTTTGGCTCTGGCACTGGCTGCGGTAATGACAGCATGCTGAAGATCAAGGCCTTCCCGTATTTGCAAATTAACGAAGTCCACCAACAAAATTGAATTCCGCACAATAATGCCAGCCAACGCGATCATGCCGATCATCGAAGTCGCGGTGAACTGCGAGCCAAGTAACGCATGTCCCGGCATTACGCCGATGATAGTAAGCGGAATCGGTGCCATGATAATTAACGGTACCACGTAGCTTTTAAACTGTGCGACCACCAGCAAATAGATCAGAATCAGCCCCGCGCCGTATGCGATACCCATGTCGCGGAATGTCTCAAAGGTGACTTGCCATTCTCCGTCCCATTTCAAGGCATAACTGGCATAGGGATCGGATGGCGTTTTGAAATACCAGCTTTGCAAGTTTTCGCCTTCGCTCAGGCTCATTCCATCCGTCTTGCTGTTGATATCGAACATTCCGTACAAAGGGCTATCCAGTTTGCCTGCCATATCACCATACACGTAAACAACCGGCAGCAAATCCTTATGATAAATCGGGTACTCTATCGGTGGTAACAAACTTAATGCTCGCACCATCTTGGATTAATTTTTTTACCGCGCACTGGTTAATTTCTTCCACAATTCGTTGCCGCTGTATTGAGTTGATCCGTTCAGGGAATCTCACTTCAGTCTCCAGGCGCTTGGGGAATAGCGTATTACCAGCCCTCACTATAGGTATAAAATTAATCTCTATCCCTTCCGCACTAATGTCCAGCGACTTACAAGCCTTGCGCGCATAAACACCTGCACAACCGGCAATGGCAGCATAGGCGGCCTCCAAAGGATTGGGCAAGCTACCGTCAATCCCGTAATTGATGTTATGGCTCTTATACCGAACACTTATTTGGTTACCATCATCAAGTTTTAACTGGTACATAAAGAATCCTTTAATATTATGAAATTCTAATATAGCATATAATTTTGTAGATGTGTATGTTCAAACAAGAAGAATAGTCAGACAGTCACCGCGTATCCGTTTGGAAAGCCAGTGTCGACCAAGCAGTTTGAAGCATTACTGTTGATGTTGATTTGTTGAGTGACTGCTATCAGGTAGGGAGTTTTGATGGTCGAAAGGCAACTTTGGGCTGATTGTGTTGAAAAACTATGTCTGAAAGCTGCCACTCACCAAAGATATACGCTCCAACATTTCTAATTCGCTTCAGAGTCTTTCCCTAGCTATAACACGATGGGGAGCAAAGCTTGTAACAAAACATAAACAGATGTCAGATTAAAAACAAATTGGCGTTTTCGTTACAACTAACTGTATATAACGTCAATTGATTTGTTAATATATTATTTATTAAACAAGTTGATAGATTGTGGCATGTCAATTGCAAATGCAAATTAACGATATTTACTTAGGTATATGTCCAATTACATCTCACATAGGAGTGGCAAAATGACTACGAACTTCAAATTCAATCTTCTGTTAAAAGAATGTCCCTGCAAACTTGTTTCAATTGAAAAATCTGGAACAAAATCCGCTTCACTTGCTACCTTGTATTTATTTACTGCTTTGACTGTTTCGACATCTGCATTAGCAGAAGAAATATCAACTGCACAATCTGCATCGATAGAAAGCAGCCCAACCGAGCACCAAATGAGCGATCACAATCACGGCAACGCACCGGCTGGAGTACACGGAGCTGAATTGATTGGTTCGGGAAGTTTCGGCTTCAGCTATACACCCATGTTTATGCACATGTCAGATAACTACATTGGTTCATCGACAGTCTCGTCTCAAACAATCGTTACAACGATACCGTCGCAGATGACGATGGCTAACGGTATGGGAATGCCAATGGCAGAAATGTACCGAGTTGTCCCAACATCAATGGATACGCAATCCCATATGTTTAATTTTATGTACGGAGTGAACGAAAGTCTCAATTTAATGATCATGGCATCTTATCAACAAAAGTCCATGACAATGACTACCTATTCAGGCTCCAGTGGCACGACAGTGCTTGGCAGCAGTTTAGCGACAACTTTAGGTCTCGGGGATACGGCAATTAGTTCCTTGTGGCGTATTTTCAAAGATACCTCCAACGATGCAAATTTAAATTTTGGAGTGAGCTTGCCAACAGGTAGCAGAACAGAAAATATCACCATGTTAAGTCCAATGCTTGGCGCGATGAATATGCCGATGTATATGAGCATGCGTGCAAGTTACGGAATGCAATTGGGTACAGGCACTTATGATGTATTGTCAGGATTAACTTTCCTCAATCACACAAACAAATGGACATGGGGTGCGGCGTGGCGTGGCAGGTTTGCACTAGGCAATAACACTGAAGGTTACCATTATGGGGATTTGAATGAAGTGACTGGTTGGGGTGGATACACATATTCTCCCGGTTTAACTTGGAGCGCCCGTATTGTGGAAGGACATCAAAACCAAATTCATGGTTCCGATCCAATGATTACCGGCTTGATGCAAGGAACAAACCCAAGCTTCTATGGCGGAACTCACACTGATCTTCTTGGCGGAGTCGAAATCGCAGGCGGCCCGTGGGGATTCAAGAACAAACACCTTGCATTGGAAGCGGGTGAAACGGTTATCCAGAATTTGTACGGTCCTCAATTGGGTCGTTCGTGGGTAGTCAATTTGGCACTCGGTGCGTCCTTATAATTTATACTGCAGTTGTATTGGTGACTCTACAACTACAGTTAACTTTGGATTAATCAAAATATTGAGAAAGCAATTATGAAATATATTTCTTGTCTACTGTTATGCCTTATCTTCAACGCTAGCGTCTATGCCGAAGAAACCATGACTCATATGCAACACATGAGTGCGGCTGCCAGCGACAATCGCGAACTATTGAATTACCCACCAGACGTTAGAACCCATGCATTGGCTAACATGAGAAGTCATCTGCAAGCATTGGCTGAAGTCATGGATGCCTTTGCCAATGCGAAATATATCGAAGCCGCAGATATCGCAGATAATCGTCTTGGAATGAATTCACAAGGTGCTGCTGGATGCAGGCCAGATAGCATGAAGATGGGAATGAATATGTCATCAATGACAGAAGCGGATCATCTTAATCATCAAATGGCGTTACTGATGCCTGACAAAATGCGAGAGCTGGGGCAGCACATGCACAATTCTGCCAATGAGTTTGCAACCAGAGCACGAGATGCCGCCAAGGATAATAAGAACATCAAGGAGGCCGCTGTCGCGCTCGCTAAAATTACTCAAAATTGCGTTGCGTGTCATGAGGTTTACCGAATGCAATAGTTATAATCATAATTTGGCCTTCATGCCGATAATTTAACTCGGTGTTTACTGTAGTCCGATATTAGTACTTCAGAGTTAAAATATGGAATCAAGAAGTACTTAATACGATCTCTCAACTATTATGAAAATTGCTATTGCCAGTAAAGACAATTGGAAAAAGGTTTCTGGTCACGCAGGACAAACTAAAGATTGGCTAATATTTGACTGCGAACCGGGTAAGCCAATCCCTGAACCTCAACACATTCAACTTGGCAAAGAGCAATTGCCACACCATTTTCAGGATGATGGTCCGCATCCCCTGCAGGGCGTCGAAATTTTTATTGCTGCCAGTGCCGGTGACGGTTATGTCCGCCATATGCAGAAATGGGGTGCTCAGGTTCTTTTAACGGGTGAGGATGATCCAATTCTAGCGTTGAAAAAAATATTGAATGGTGAGGCGTTGCCGGAATCTCGATTCGATATCACAACCACACTTTGCAAAATTCGCGATCTTTTCTCAAAATATTAAGATAGCGAACAATATTTCGGGCAAAGTTAAAAGCATCTATTGCGCCTGATTAAAACAATCCTACTCACTATCTGAATGGTTTTCTCGAAAGCTGAATTCGAGAATGTTCAATAAAGTATTCAATCGTACGCGAATGTACGAATGGCGATTGAATTAGCAAAGAATGGCTTCCCTCTAAGTTTAAATAGTCAACTCAAATACCAAAGTTAAAGCAAAGTTAAAATTAATTCGTGTATCTGAATTCATTGATTCAATGTAATTTTATTTTAAATTCGCTTGATCAAGATCGTTGATCTACATATTTGTATCAAGAATAATCTACTGAAATATCTATTTCTCCTTCCTTGGCTCAGAGTTTGCTAATAATTAATTGCATTTGAAGCAAAACAGTTTTTTCAGGTTGTGAAGCGAGCATCGGCTTCAGCCAAAATTAGTAGAAGGAAATGAAAGCAATGCAAAACAACATATCAACTGCCGCGAATCAACAACGACCAGTATCGACTTGTGGTTCTTGCAAGATATGCACTATTCATCTTGAGCAACTGTGTTACGCGCGTGCCTGGTGGTTTAGGGTTTTTCGCGAAATTTTGGCTACCGGAATTCGCTGTTTTGCGTTTTTTTATGGCATTCGCGCTGATCAATACACCATGCGTTCATCCATGTGCAAAAAATGCCTGCGTTTTCGCAAGAATATTCTTAAAGAAAAGTCTGGCGTTTTTAACTGGATGGATGGCTATCTCAATCCGATGTTCAACCGGGTTCGCGATTCGTTGTTGAGCGAACAGGAAAAAGAAAATGCCAGAAGGCTGGCTGTTTTGTCAGGCGACTCAAGCTTTACCATGCAAAGTAAAACATAACACTTTATTTTTGTTTTCAGAACCGGAGATTAATCATGAATCCAAATGAAATTCAGGCGCTTCTTGATGAGCCTGCTTGTGCGCACAACACCAAGGGGAAAAGCGGTTGCGCCAAATCAAAGCCAGGTGCTACTCAAGGTGGGTGTGCTTTTGACGGTGCACAGATTGCACTGCTTCCTATTGCCGATGTGGCTCACATAGTCCATGGCCCGATTGGTTGTGCGGGGAGTTCATGGGATGCACGGGGAACGCGATCATCCGGCCCTGATATGTATCGTACCGGTATGACTACCGATCTTTCGGATATTGATGTGGTCATGGGGCGCGGCGAGAAAAAGTTATTTCATGCCATCAAAAATGCTGTGAGCCGATATAAACCGGCAGCCGTTTTTGTCTATAACACTTGTGTCCCTGCGCTGCATGGAGACGATATAGACGCTGTGGCGAAAGAGGCTGCCAAGCGCTGGGGCGTACCGGTTATTCCGGTTGATTGCGCGGGATTTTATGGAAGCAAAAGTTTGGGCAACCGCATCGGCGGTGAAACCCTGTACCGCCATGTGATCGGGACGGCAGAACCTGAACCAGTGCCCCCACACCCTGAGGGAATCCGTACTCATATGATAAACCTGATTGGTGAATACAATATTGTGGGAGAGTTCTGGCAGGTGGCGCCGCTATTCGACGAACTCGGTCTGCGTATTATTTGCACCTTGTCGGGTGATGCCAGATTCCGCGAAGTGCAAAGCATGCATAGAGCAGAAGCGAATATGGTGGTGTGCTCCAAGGCTATGTTGAACGTGGCGCGCAAATTAAAAGATGACTACGGAGCGCCATTTTTTGAGGGCAGCTTTTACGGCATTGTGGATACGTCAAAAGCCTTACGAGATTTTGCAACTCTCCTTGCAGACCCGGATTTGCAAGCTCGGACTGAAGCATTGATACAGCGGGAAGAAGCCAAGGCAAAACTAGCTTTAGCACCTTGGCGTGAACGTTTGCAAGGCAAGCGCGCGCTTATTTTTTCCGGTGGTGTTAAATCATGGTCGATAGTGTCCGCACTTCAGGATCTTGGCATGACAGTGGTGGCAACCGGTACCGAAAAATCTACCGAGGAAGATAAAGAACGTATTCGCGAGTTGATGGGGCCGGATGCTGAGATGATCAGCGATAACGATCAGGGCGCACTAATGGAGACATGCCGCGAAAAAAATATCGATATTCTTTTTGCCGGTGGTCGATATTTGTACCCGGCACTCAAGTCGCGTCTTGCTTTTCTGGATATTAACCACGAACGCGATTTTGGTTATGAGGGCTATGCCGGCATAGTTGAGTTGGCAAAACAAATTGCCTTCGCCGTTGACAATCCGATCTGGAAAAATATTCAACAAACACCATCATGGAGAAAACTCCGGGTGGCTGATGCCGTCGGTATTTAAAGTCTGAATTTAAGGAGCCATGATGACTACAGTTTATGTTTCACACAAGCCGTTGGTAGTTAACCCGCTCAAAGTCAGCCAGCCCATGGGGGCGACATTGGCGCTGTTGGGACTTGATCAGTCATTGGCTTTGCAGCACGGTGCTCAAGGATGTACGGCTTTCGGCAAGGTTTTCTTCACCCGCCATTTTCGCGAGCCTATTCCCCTGCAAACGACAGCGATGGATCAAGTGGCGACCGTGATGGGGGCAGATCACAATGTGGTGGAAGCATTAAGTACTGTGATCACAAGCAATCATCCCGAAATCGTCGGCTTAATGACGACAGGTTTGAGTGAAACACAGGGGACGGATATTTTGCGCACAGTCAAAGAGTTTCGCGCTGCTTGTCCTGAGTTAGCTGATGTCACTATTGTTCCGATCAGTACTCCCGATACTCAGGGCAGTTTGGAAAGTGGCTATGCTCGGGCTGTGGAAGCAATCATTTCGACTATGGTGCCGGAGACACGCGTGCCCGGTTTTCGCTCAAGGCATGTCAATGTTCTATTGTCATCCATGCTGACCCCCGGCGATGTGAATGCGCTCAGAGAGTGGATTGAAGCTTTCGGACTAACCGCAATCATGTTACCGGACTTGGGGAGTTCTTTGGACGGCAATCTGGACGAGTCTGGATACAGTACGGTAAGCGGAGGCGGGGTTTCCCGCAATGAGATTGTCGCCATGGGCAAGTCGGCTGCCACTTTGGTGGTGGGTTCTTCACTCTATCCGGCCGCCGATTTGTTGAAAGAACGAACCGGCGTGAAGGATTTCCGCTTTCATGGATTAATGGGAGTGAATGCCTGTGATGAATTTATTCAGGCTCTCGTAGATATTTCCGGACGACAAGTTCCTGCCAATATCGAACGTCAGCGCTTGCAGTTACTGGATGCGATGGTGGATACGCACTTTGTATTGGGTACCGCACGGATAGCAATAGCGACAGACCCTGACCCGCTCGGAATGCTGTCCCGTTTCTTGATCGAGGTGGGTGTCAACGTGGTTGCAGCGGTTGCATCCGCTAAAACAGAAAGTTTGGAATCACTGCTATTGGAAAACGTAACAGTAGGCGATCTGGAAGATTTGGAAGATGCCGCGCGCGAGGAAGATGTTCATATACTGATTAGTAATTCGCATGCGGAACAAAGCGCGCAGCGTCTGGGAATCCCATTGATGCGAGTTGGCTTCCCGCAATACGACTGGTATGGGGGGTACTCACGCCAATGGATTGGATATAGCGGCAGCCGTCAGGCTTTGTTCGACATGGCTAATTTCTGTGTTGGACAGCGCCGCGAAATTACGCCGTTTAGATCGTTGTATTGGGAAGGGGCGTCCCGCTCTACCGAAACGGTCGGGTTGCGTGCCGCATTAAATTAACCGGGGAGATATTCTATGTTACGTCTTGCATTTGCGACTACTGATCAACAGAAAGTTGATTTACATTTTGGTGCTTCTGAGCGCATTGTGATTTTTGAGGTCTCCGAAGGACAAGCTGAACTGGTTGAGATAGGCGAGTTTAATAAAGCGGAAATGAAAGGTGCCTATAAGGATAAAGAGTTGGAAGCGATGGGTATTACCCGCTTACCAACACAACCTTATGCGCCATCTCCGGAAGAAGTGGGGCCGCCTTCAGACAAGCCGCCAGAGGACAAGGTAATTCCTAAACTGGAATTTATAAAGGGATGCTCAGCGGTCTATGCCGCATCTATTGGTGCGTCCTCAATCAAACGGTTAATGTCCATGAATGTTCAGCCTATCATCGTCGATAACGGCTATGCGATTATTGATCTGCTCAATCAAGTGAATAATGCACTGCGCAACGGCGGATTAGCGTGGGTGGAACGGGCGGTTGCGCGAGGAAATAAATCCCCGGATCGTTTCGTCGAAATGGCTAAAGAGGAATGGCAGGAAAGTTAAGGCTGCGCGTTCAATTGGGAATTTGCTGAATTACGAAATTGAACGTACGTAGATGAACACAGAATACTGAAGCGTACTTCTTGGAACGATGAAATAGTTTGATGTGATGAAAAAAGCAGTCTGAATGTTTGTAACCGAGTACGCCAATTGATTCGTTGCAAGGGTTGTGATGAGTAAACCTGAGTTTATGCAATGCTGGCATGTGCCTTGCTAATGCAAGATATAGCGCAAGCTGTTTTAACTAATATTTTTTAATTCTTTAAGGAGAATTCATTATGACAAATCTTCGTCAATGTGCGATCTACGGTAAAGGCGGTATCGGTAAATCGACCACCACTCAAAACCTAGTAGCTGCTCTTGCTGAAGCTGGCAAGAAAGTTCTTATTGTTGGCTGCGATCCAAAAGCTGACTCAACACGTTTGATCCTGCACTCCAAGGCACAAAACTCGGTGATGGAGCTGGCTGCTGAAGCCGGTAGCGTTGAGGATCTGGAATTAGATGATGTTCTATCTGTTGGTTATGGTGGTGTAATGTGCGTTGAATCCGGCGGTCCTGAGCCCGGTGTTGGTTGCGCTGGTCGCGGTGTAATTACCGCCATCAACTTCCTCGAAGAAGAAGGCGCTTACGAAGAAGATCTAGACTTTGTATTCTACGATGTGCTGGGTGATGTTGTATGTGGTGGTTTTGCTATGCCGATTCGCGAAAACAAAGCTCAGGAAATCTACATCGTTTGTTCCGGCGAAATGATGGCGATGTATGCGGCTAACAACATTGCCAAGGGTATCGTGAAGTATGCAAATTCGGGTAGCGTGCGTCTGGCTGGTCTGATCTGCAATTCACGCAAAACAGATCGTGAAGATGAACTGATTATGGCACTCGCTGAAAAATTAGGTACGCAGATGATTCACTTCGTGCCGCGTGACAACGCAGTGCAACACGCCGAGATCCGTCGTATGACAGTGATCGAATATGATCCTAAAGCAAAACAAGCGGATGAGTATCGTGCTCTGGCTCGCAAAATTATCGACAATAAATTATTCGTTATTCCAACGCCGGTAACAATGGACGAATTGGAAGCGTTATTGATGGAATTCGGAATTATGGAAGCGGAAGATGAATCCATCATCGGTAAAAAGGCAAATGAATTAGCCGCAGCGTAATTGAAGGGTGTGCAGGCTGGGTTAACTCGGCCTGCATTAGCATGAAGAGAGAAACAAAAGGAATTAGGTATGGCAATGAAAATCAATACGGACTTGTGTACTTCTTGTGGCGATTGTGAGCCGGAATGTCCGACGAGTTCTATCAGTGTAAAAAAAGGGCTGTATATTATCAATGCGAGCGAATGTACTGAATGCGAGGGTGATTACTCAAAACCGCAATGCGTGAAGTTGTGCCCGATCAAAGGTTGCATTACGCAGTTAGTGGTTTAAGGGTTCAGCGAATTAGGGAGTCGTGCAATGGCAATGATGATTGATCCATCCGATTGTAGCTTGTGTGGTGATTGCAAGCCGACTTGCCCGACCCGATCCATCACTGAGATTGATGGAGTGTTTTCAATTAATCCGGAAACATGTAATGAGTGCGATGGCGACCCGAAGTGTCTGGCGGGATGCGCGACGGGTTGCATTTATCCTAATTAGGAGCGGCAAATGGCTCAACCTCTTTCCCGTCAACTTGCACTGCGAATCGGCCTTGCGGCCAGAGCCTTACCCAATGTCACGCCAAAGTTTTTGGTAGAGTTGTTGATAGAGGTGCTCAAGCTGCCACTGACTGATGCCAAGTTAAAAGCACTCACTATTTATCAATTGCGCACGGCAAAAAATGGCGCGCTCAAATCAGTGCCGCGCCAAGTGCTGAGTGCAGCCTGTGCCTATTTGCGAGACAAAGCGGCTGTAGACATTATCGATACTTCCCTTCCCGACATCGTTGCGTATGAGGAAGGCGACATGCGCGGTTCAATAAGATTGGCGATTGCCACGGATCGAGGTTTGAATGTAAATGCTCATTTCGGCTCCTGTCTCCGATTTTTGGTTTATCAGGTTTCAGCAAATGAAACTCGCTTAATTGATGTGCGCGGAACTGCGGGAGCAAAAAGTGCAAAAGACCCGCAAGTCTGGCGAGCCGAACTGGTGAATGATTGTCATTTAGTGCTGGCCGAATCCATCGGTCTGCCCGATGTGGCCAGACTCATGAAAGACGGTATTTATCCGGTGAAGTATCCGGAAACACGACTTGTATCAGATGCGCTCGCCGATATTCAGCATATACTGCGTGAAGCGCCACCACCATGGCTGGGTAAACTGATGGGGCATCATGAATTAGCGCGCAGACGACTTCCGCAACTGCTTGCTGTTCCTAACGAGCATGGAAATAGACACCCTGTATGACGAAGCCAAAACAATTCCCCTCCGCTTCGCTCCCCACTTTGAAAAAGAGGACTAGGGGGATTTGCTATTGTTTCACGTTAACTAACGATTAGCATTTAACTTCTTACCCAGGTCAATACCAAATGGATTGCCCACAAGTTCCACTAGATTTCATGAATGAAGATCATGCGCAATTTATTGCCCAGCGCGATAAATTGCTGGGCTTGATATATTCGTATGCGCCTGCCGAGGTATTGGATCAAGAGCTTGATGCGTTACTTGAACATACTCGCAAACACTTTGCCGAGGAAAATCGGCAAATGATCGAGAAACATTTCCCGCCTTATCTCACACACCAAAGTGAACACGAGCGTACGCTGCTGGACATGGAGGCACATATTGCAGACTGGAAACAGAATCGTGATAGTGACGTGTTACAAAACTGGCTTAAAGTTACTTTGGCTGACTGGTTAATAAATCATATCAACACGATGGACTTTGTTTCTGCGTGGTTTATATCCGAGCAGCAGTAAACCCTGTTTTCTCAACTGTAATAAAATTTATAGGGTATCCATAATCTGTGGTTGAATTACAATTGCAGTAGTCCTTTCATAACAAGGGGGCGAACCAGTCATTGAAAATTCAACGATGATAATGCCTGCATCAGACAACTTGCAGCGGGCATTCGACATAATCGAATTACTTAACTTCAATCTTTATAACTATCTCTTCAATGGATGCCGCAGGCTTCCCATCCTTCATCGACGGAAAGAACTTCCAATTCTTCAGTGTGCTGAGCAGCAAGCGATTCAATTTAGGATTGGGCGTTGGCCTGATCAGTTCGACGGTGGTTGTGCCGTCAACCGCAACATGAAATCGGGCCACTGCTGAGGCACTTAGAGCGTCCTGTCTCAGCTCGTCAGGAATCTGGGGAATAGGTTGATAGATCACCTTTGCGCTTATATTTTGCGTGACGTTGTTAGTCGTTTTACTCGGCTCTTGTTGCGTGGGAGTCAGTGGTTCTTTGGGTGAAATTGGGGCTGTCGATGTTGTTGGCTCTACGATAGGCTTTTCAACCGGAGTAGGTGGAGCTGTTTTTTCAAGGCTGGGTTGTGGTATGACAATTGGCGGTGTTGGCCTGCTTTGTTTTGCAGGCGGAGTGTTGACAGTCTGAGCTGGCTCAGTAATTTCTATCAGTTGCGCATCAATGGCTGGAGGCTCAGGAAAACGTTCGTTTGATCCACCCATGAACACCGCGAACGACCAGAGTATTGCAACCCAGATTGCAATGGCAGCAGGGAAAGTCCAATACAGACGACGCCAGAGAGTGTCCTGCTCCCAATTGCTAAATGTAATAGCGTTAGTCGACATGTTTAACAGCAATCAGAAAATGTTGTGCGCCTGCCTCACGTGCCTTCAACATTGCTTGAATGGTGACCCCATTGGTCGCTGCGCCATCGGCAGCAACAATAACGTTGGACTCGGTTCCGGTAAGCATTGGCTTTAAAGTTGATGCCAGCGACTCAATCGTAACCGGTGTTTTATCCAAAAATATTTTACCTTCCTTCGTTACGGTTAACGTCACAGTGTTCTTAGCCTGCACAGGCATCGGTGCAGCATGGCCCTGAGGTAGATTGATGGGTAAGGAATGCAAGTTCTGCATCGACAATGAAGCCAACATAAATGTCGCCAGCAGAAAAAACATCACGTCAATCATCGGAATGATTTCGATGCGCCCCTTTTTGACTTGGCGCGCTCTACGCAGTTTCATGAGATTTCTCCCGCTCGTGTTCGCCCAATCGAATGTTGTCTAACAATCTTGTCCCTAAGCGTTCCATTTCATCAAGCGCTTGAGATTGGCGACGGGAAAAGTAATTAAATGCGAATAGAGAAATGACTGCGATAAAAAGACCGAGGGCTGTAGCGATCAACGCTTGAGCCACGCCACTGGTGACTCCGGTTGGGTCGACTATCCCGCTTCCGCCGAATAATTGAAACGAATGCATCATCCCCGAAATTGTACCGAGCAATCCAAGAAGTGGCGCAGCTGTCACGATAGTTTCGAGAACCCACAATCCACGACTCAAGGATTTTTCAATCACTAAGGCTTCATCTCCCGCGCGAGACTCAACCCACCAAGACGGTTTATCCCGATTTTCACTAATGACTCGAAAGAATCTGGAAAAATAGTTCTGTGCCCCAAGCCCAACCAGATGCTGCTCCAGATCACTCCACGCAAATCCGTAGGTTTCGATCAGTCGTAACAGTTCTTTGGATAACCTGACATACTTAAAGTACACAAAAAACTTATCGACAGTAATTACCAAGGCCAGAATGGCAAGTACCAATAACGGATACACCATCGCGCCACCAAATTTTATTGCTTGAAGTGCTTCTTGAATGTCCTGCATCGTATGCCTCACTAAATTGGGAAGAATGGGAAGAGGTGATTACCTCTTCCGCGATCAATTAAAACTTCTTACTTAAACCAAGAAATATCCCGCGACGTGGCCCATATTGAGGTGCAAAAACGCCTATCCCTGAACCGTCACGAATTTCGTATACGTGGTCAAAGGCATTATTAACCACAAGCCTTACGTCGATCTTTCCAAAGTCTGCGAAATCCATTTTGCGTATCGCGCCTAAATTGACAACGGTATAGTCTGGCAAACTAGACGTATTGGCAAAACCGCTACGTAATCCGCTTTCATATATCAAGTCTCCTGTCCAGCGAGTGTCTGACCAAAGATAGGAGCCACCAGTGGAAACCGTCATGGCTTGTTCATGATCAACATTGACCCAGTTATTGGCTGCGTAATCGAGTGTGGCCTGATCAAACAGGTATTGGCTTGAAATGATGTTTGTTGCCATGCTTACGGTTCTGGCAAAATTGGCATAGCCGGATAAATTGTCGGATTTATAGTTTGCCGTTAACTCAACACCGTAAATCTTGCCTTCGGCATAGTTGTAGGGAGTCAAGAGAAGCGCGGGGCCAAACTGACCTTCATCAATGGTATTTTGAGTTTTCTTATAGAAACTATCGAATCCCAGAGAAGTGGTTGGCGTTAGTTGATGGGTAACGCCAGCATCATAATAGTCACCACGTTCAGACTTAACCGGTGAGTTCAACGGAGATGCTGGTGCATTGGTGGTGTTATTGAACAGCGCCAGTGTGCTCGATGAAACCAGTTCGGTCGGTGGCGGAGTAAAGTAACGGGCATAACCTGCATGCCACGTGGTCTGCTCATTCGCCTTGTAAACTGCGCCTAGCCTCGGACTAAATTGTTGTTCAGTAACGTAGGCGTTGACTGCGTCAAAGCGTTCGCCATAATTTACCGTCAATTTGTCAGTGGCCTTCCATTCATCTTGTAGGTAAATTCCAAACAAGGTATTGCCATTTTTTGAATTGTTGTCGGCGATGGCGTAGGGTGCGCTAATAACGTTCCCGTTTACATCTACATTAAACACGGTGGAATTGTTATTGCTAACCACGTTTTCACTGTTGCCAAAGACCCCCATTCTGAGCGTGTGAGTATCATTCAGGCGATCACTTCCATCGACCTGAATTCCGGTGCTTGAACTGCTTTTAAATAAGTCAGAAGCGATGCCATTGAAAGCCAGATTTCCCGCTATGTCCGGCATGTAATGAAAGCTGGAGTAGCGTGTAAACAGTGAGGCTTGATAGTCGATATTATCGTTGAAAGAGCTTTGATACGTGGCTACGCCAAAACGGTTTGTTTCCAGCTGTTGATCATTTAGCGTAGCAGAGTTGTAGCCAGTCAAACCCATTTGTCCGAGAATACCGATACCGTTTGGATCAGGTGTTTGGCCGGGATTGTTCGGTATTTGAAACCTGCCATCGTAACTGCCAAACATAAAGCTCAACTTCGAAGTGGAATTTAGAAGATAAGACAGGTACGCAAATCCCTTATCTTGGTTGGTCGTGTCGTGAATTGGATTAACGCTGGAGGTCGGATTTTCGATGCCTACGTTGTTAGTCAGGAATGAGCCATCAACAAAATATGTCAGATTTCCATTCGTGTTGCCATACTCAAAGCTGGGGTTATATGTTTGGTTGCTGCCCATATAAAGATCAACACTTCCGCCCGCTTCAAAATTGCTTTTAGTGGTGATTTCGATGACACCCGCAGTACGGTATCCGTACTGCGCTGGAAGCGCTCCCGTCAATAAGTCCACTTTCTGTGCGAAGCGTGTATCCAATGCTTGGCCGAATCCGCTAATTCCTTCTGGCAGGATCACCCCATTGATACGGTACTGTGTATTGGCATGATCGCCTCGCACGTGCAATTGACCAAATGAATCATTGACGACCCCGGGTGCTTGGAGCAGCACTTGGTTCATGGGCGTGCTATCACCTAGTGGCAAATTATCAATGTTGCCGGCATCAAAGCTGTAGACACTTCCACCTGTTTTTGGTGACAAACTATTTCTTGCCTGGTTCAGGCGGTCAGCCGTAATCTGTACCTCAAGATCATTTTTAGAAGTCAGCATCACCGTAGTCGATGTATCCTTTCCGGCGGCCACGGTAACAATAGATGTTCCCAGCTGAAAACCTTTCTTTTCTGTCATCAGTACATACGTGTTCTGAGGAACGTTTGAGAAAGTGAAGCTACCCTCTGTATCGGCTTCAGTACTGCCTAGAATATCACCTGCTGAGTTTTTTAGATTTAAGCTGGCTTTAGCAATGGGGCGCCCCAAAGCATCCTGAACTAACCCATGAATTTCTTCGGCTTCTGCAGCAGCCTGCACAAATACAGTTAAGGCAAACAGAATGGATGGCACAAATGCGCCGCCCACCCAATTATTGAATGATGACATTTTTTACTCCCGAAAATAAATATCGCCCGTTTCTTAAAAGAAACGAAACACTTGCTTAATAAATTACTGAGGATTGTTTAAGCAGTGAAGCGAGGAGGTGCACGGGAGTGGTAGGAAGCATAGTAAGCACAGGCAATTAGAGTTGTCTTTTGCTTATTAGGCAGGTAAAACAGAAAAAGCAGCATCGATACGATTAATGCTGCAACTGGGGCAGCTACATCGAGAGGCGTATGTGCAACTACTTGGCAAACAGGGCAAGCCGCCTCTATGGCTGCAGTTTCGTGGTGGTGCGTTGACTCGATGAGCTGAAGGCCGAGAAGTGCAAAGAATACACCGCCCAAAATCCAATAGCGCAAAGTTTTAGTCAGTTTCATTTTAAACCCCACCCCTCAGAACAAAGGCAAAACCTACACTCGCCTTGGACAGGCGATTGATGGATTTTGTAGCTGAAAAAGTTGAATTTGAATGGAAACGCATTTTTAGATTTGAACACAACCAAATTGCAAAAGCAACGAGGTGAATTTGTAATATTTAAAAATTTAATACGATTGGGATGAAGTTGATACGCTAGAAAGAGGAAATATTCTGCACAGTTTGGAACACACCGCATCAATTCGTACGCGCATGAACGAACCTATCACGGGAGCTTTAAACGAATGAATAAAGTTTTGAAAAAATTCATGGTATTTTGATTAAATAAATTAAAAATTCATCCCTGAAAAAATAAATCAATACATTGAATAAACAGTTATTTATTGCAAGTCGCGAGATGTTAATTTATTTATTTTCGAAGCGCATATTCGGGGTGGCATAGATTCTGCTGAACAGTCCTTGCCTAACTAATTCTCAGGCTGTCTGTTAACCCCGGTCATGGCTGGCACCAAGACCGTTTTATAAGGAGATCTTATTATGCCAATGGTCTTGCTCAACTGCGATAAAGACATCCCGGAGCGTCAAAAACATATTTATCTGAAAGCTCCAGACGAGGATACCCGCGACTATTTACCTCTTTCCAATGCAGCCACAATTCCAGGCACGTTGTCTGAACGCGGCTGTGCTTTCTGCGGCGCGAAGCTGGTTATCGGCGGCGTACTGAAAGATACCATTCAGATGATCCACGGGCCGCTCGGTTGTGCCTATGATACATGGCACACTAAGCGCTACCCGACCGATAACGGTCACTTCAACATGAAGTACGTTTGGTCAACGGACATGAAAGAAAGTCATATCGTGTTCGGTGGTGAAAAGCGTCTTGAAAAAAGCATGCATGAAGCTTTCGACGAAATGCCCGAAATCAAACGCATGATTGTATATACAACTTGCCCGACAGCGCTGATCGGCGACGACATCAAGGCCGTAGCCAAGAAGGTGATGAAGGATCGTCCAGATGTGGATGTGTTCACTGTTGACTGCCCGGGGTTCTCCGGCGTGTCCCAGTCCAAGGGGCACCACGTTCTCAATATCGGCTGGATCAATGAAAAAGTTGATACGCTGGAAAAGGAAATCACCAGCGAGTACACGATGAATTTTATCGGCGACTTCAACATTCAGGGTGACACCCAATTGTTGCAAACTTACTGGGATCGTCTTGGCATTCAAGTTATTTCTCACTTCACCGGCAATGGCACATACGACGATTTGCGCTGCATGCATCAAGCCAAACTCAACGTGGTTAACTGCGCACGTTCTTCCGGCTACATCGCCAACGAATTGAAGAAGCGTTATGGCATTCCACGTCTGGATATTGACTCCTGGGGTTTCAGCTACATGGCAGAAGGTATCCGCAAGATTTGCGCATTCTTTGGCATCGAAGAAAGAGGTGAGAAACTGATTGCTGAGGAAGAAGCCAAATGGAAGCCGAAGCTTGACTGGTACAAGGAACGTCTCAAAGGAACAAAAATGGCGATCTGGACAGGCGGCCCGCGTTTGTGGCACTGGACTAAATCAGTTGAAGACGATCTCGGTATCCACGTGGTGGCGATGTCCTCCAAGTTCGGACACGAGGAAGATTTCGAAAAGGTCATTGCTCGCGGAAAAGAAGGAACCTATTACATTGATGATGGCAATGAGCTGGAATTTTTCGAGATCATTGATTTGATCAAACCGGATGTAATTTTTACCGGTCCGCGCGTGGGTGAGTTGGTGAAGAAGTTGCACATTCCTTATGTGAATGGTCACGGCTATCACAATGGGCCATACATGGGCTTTGAAGGTTTTGTGAATCTGGCGCGCGATACTTATAACGCTGTTTATAACCCTTTGCGTCACTTGGCCGGTGTTGATATTCGTGATAACGCCCAGACTACACCAATCATCTTGAGGGAGGCAGCATGAAACTCGAAGACAAAATAGAAGATGTTTTTGCTTATACCGAAGAACGTTGCCTGTGGCAGTTTTACTCGCGCACCTGGGATCGTGAAGAAAATATTGAAGGTGTTGTGAATCAGGCAATCGCACTTCTTTCCGGAAAACCCGGAAATCGTGAAAAGCCGATGGATCGTTTGCATTACGCAGATGCAAAAATCATGGTGGATGATTTGCGCGAACGTTATACCTGGGTGAATGAGGCAAATGAACCAGAAATCCGCGAAGTAATGGAAGGTCTTAAAAAGCGTCTGGTGGATACCACGATCACCCGATCAACGAACCGTGAACTTACCCATCATCTTTATTAATTGATTTGACGTGACGGGCAGTCAGTGTGATTTCCCGTCCACTTCCAAGGAGAATAACCATGAGTACCTGTGAAGTAGCTGAATTAAAGCCAACAGAAGTTAAGCTCGTCAAGAGAACTCGCGACGGTATTATTAACCCGATGTACGACTGCCAACCGGCAGGTGCCCAATATGCCGGTATCGGCGTTAAGGATTGCATACCATTAGTTCACGGCGGCCAAGGCTGCACGATGTTCGTGCGTTTGTTGTTCGCACAGCATTTTAAGGAAAACTTCGACATCGCTTCCACTTCTCTGCATGAAGAATCTGCCGTTTTCGGCGGTGTGCGTCGCGTGCAAGAAGGTGTGATGGTGCTGGCAAAGCGCTATCCAAACTTGCGTCTCATTCCGATCATCACTACCTGCTCAACCGAAGTTATCGGCGATGATATCGAAGGCACAATTAAGATTTGCAACAAAGCACTCAAGGAAGAATTCCCGGATCGAGAAATCTACCTGGCTCCGGTACATACCCCAAGCTTTAAGGGTAGCCATGTAACCGGCTATGCCGAGTGCGTGAAGTCGATGGTGAAAACGGTAGCCAAGAAAGGCAAGACAAATGGCAAGCTGAATATTATTCCGGGATGGGTCAATCCGGGCGATATTACTTTGCTCAAATCGTATTTAAGCGCGATGGGCGTGGATGCAAATATCATGATGGATACGGAAGACTTCGACTCTCCGATGCTTCCAAGCAAGACAATAGAAACTCACGGCAAGACGACTATCGAAGATATTCAGGATAGCGCGAATGCTACCGGCACATTGTGTTTAGCTCGCTACGAAGGCGCTTCAACAGGCGAGTTTCTGCAGGAAACATTCCAAGTTCCCCACCATCTGGTAGAAACACCTTACGGGATCAAGAATACCGATGACATGCTGCGCAAAATCAGCGAACTCACCGGCAAAGAAATCCCCGAGTCGTTGGTTAGAGAACGTGGCATTGCTCTGGATGCGATGGCTGACTTGGCACACATGTTCTTCGCCAACAAAAAAGTGGCCATTTTCGGCCACCCTGATCTGGTGTTGGGTCTTGCACAATTCTGCCTGGAAGTGGAATTGGAACCTGTTCTTCTGCTCATCGGCGATGATCAAGGCAGCAAGTACAAGAAAGATCCTCGTATCGCTGAACTGAAGAAGACTGCCCACTTCGATATGGAAATTATTCATAACGCGGACTTGTGGGAGTTGGAAAAGAGAATCAAGGACGGCAGCGTTAAGCTTGATATGATCATGGGGCATTCCAAAGGGCGTTACATCGCCATCGATGCAAATATCCCGATGGTTCGCGTTGGCTTCCCGACGTTTGACCGTGCAGGTCTTTATCGCAATCCCACCATTGGTTACAAGGGTGCGATGGAATTGGCGGAATCAATTGCCAATGCGATGTTTGCCCACATGGAATACACCAAGAACAAAGAGTGGTTGTTGAATACCTGGTAAGAAAGTAGGGTGGGCACCAATAAGTGCCCACCTTTTAATTACGGGGAATAGTGTTCCCCACTTTTAACATCATCGGGGTTTATGATGCTTTATTTAGACGACATGGTGAGCGACTACGCGGCACGTTTTGGACAAAGACATTCTTTGCCCGAATATCGTCAATTGGAGCTGTATACCAAGAATAAAAAACTGTCCTACGCTGAAGAACTGCAACCTGCACAAAATCAGGTTCGCGGTAGCTTTGCCACCTCGACGGCCTATTCGGTTTTGGATTCCATACTGGTGTCACAGCAAGCCGAGATCGCCGAATTACCCAGTTGGAAAAAATATCTGGCTTTGCCGAAAACGAGCGGCACCGGAAAAGTTGTTGCAGAAGTGTTTCGCATATTGCGAATTTATCATCTGTCTTGGATTCTGCCCACAGGGCATGTGGAAATAGAAGACGGCATCGTCCGTGTACACTGTAATTTTGAACGATGTTTCCTTTCTTTAAATATTTCTCCGGTGGGACTTGAGCTACTGGAGTCATTTGTATTTTATTACCTGGACTCTTTCCGTCAGCCCTACAGTGAGGCCTATACAGAAGCCATATTGGTTCAATACTTCACTGATATTGTTGCCGAGGTAAAAGGTTTCAGTGACGAAGATCGTATTCTTTTTCAATTCCGGCAGGCAATGCCGATAAATCGCCATTTTCGTTTCGATAACGATAATCCCCGCTATAAAGTTGAAGATGATACGTTGGTAATCGATATGGGAAAGATGCATACGAATGCGGATCGATATCCCATCGATTTTTATTTGTCCTATAAAGATGTGATGCACATTATTCCTGTCGAAGCTTTAAAGCTGGGAAAGATGCCGCTCGAACAGGTGTCCCGCTGGCAAATCAGGAATATGGACGAATTGAAATTGCCGGCACGATTCCGTGCCCGTTTTGGGCGAGTAAAAAACGTTGTCGGTTTGCCGATGACTTGAGTAAATCATTTAAAAAATTTCCAACCAAGGAGCTTGTCATGACTGATAAACCTAGAAATGTGAAGATCGCAATCGCCACCAATGACCTGTTGCAAGTCAATGCTAATTTCGCCATTGCCAAACAATTTGTAATTTACGAAGTGAATGCGGAGAGTAGCGAATTTCTGGATTGCATCCAGTTCCGGGGCGGCGCCAAAGGAGCAGGCACCGGCAACAAAGGTCCCGGCGGTGGGATGGGGTGCTCAATGGGCGATCCGAGCGGCGGTGTTGCCAGCGAACACATGAATGATCGCTTTGATGCCGTGAAGGGCTGTGCCTTGCTGTTTAGCAAAGGGCTAAGCGATTTGCATGCAGTCAATGTCAAAAATCTGAATGTGTTTCCAGTCAAAATGGAAAACGCCCGCGAGATTCCAGAGGTGTTGGAATATGTTCAGCGCATGGTTCAACGCCCGCCTTTGTGGATGCGTCGTGCAATGGGGTTGGAGGCCTTGTCAGAAGATTTTGCAATGGCTGACTAAGGAGTCGAGATGAAAAACAAAGGCTTGGTAAACGCCATCCTGCGCTTGCATGGCGCACGAAAGTTCGGTAGCTCAACCTTGCTGGCCCAAGCCGAGGCGGAGGCTCAGCATGCATTGAAACAGGCCAAAGTCTGGCTTGAAAGATCGTCTGAGTCTGGCACCGGTGAAGAAAACGAAAACTATCAAGAGATGCTTCGGGCGGTTAAAGAATTGGAAGAGTTGCTGGCAAAAGCCCCTGTCGAGTGATAGTCCTACACTGAACGGGGTAAACTTCGAAACATGTCTGTTATCGAACCAAAGCAAGAAGAGCCACAAAACAAAGCTGCCATTCTCAGCTTTGAGCCTTATCATTTTGCCAATAATTTGCCGCCAGAAACAAGAGAAAAGCTCAAGGAAATATTTGCGAATTGGTCTGATACTGAAAAGGCCGAAGCCATGGTTCGCGAAATCATCGACAACACCCCGGATACTTTGGGTGTACGCATTGTTGCCTACCGTTTTTATTTTTATCGCCGACGTTCATTAGAAGCAGCTCACTGGGCGTTGTCGATTATGGAATGGCTGTCTATACAGTTGAATATTCCCGCTGATTGGCGCGAGGTCACAGCGGAAATGGCCGACTTTGTAGAATGGCATGCCTATACCCGCTTGTGGCTACAGTCCCTGACTGCGTATAGCTATAACCTGGCTCGTTTGGGACGCATTGAAGAGGCACTCGCAGCGCTGGATAAGATCGTAGTGTTGGACAGTATGGATAAACTAGGTGCCGCGCATCTAAGGCAAGTTTACACAAGCCCGCATCGGGATGCTGGCATGGTGTTTCCAAAAGCATTCGAGAATTTGAGATTTCATCGCAATCAAGATTATTAACTATGTTGTGCCAGTGTTAACTGTTGGTCATTGACCGTTGTAGGATGCCATTGCGCTCATCATAAATTTGTTGAATGATGTAGATTGGTATGTCCGGTCTGGAATTTTTCAATGCACACTTTTAACCCAAAGTTGTCAGTCGAAGTTGAAATCAGACTGCCACATAACAGCCATTTGTCAATCACAGCTTACGCGATTTACGACAGATGAGCTTAAGGTGAATTTCAATGCGAAACCATGCACCAGTACTCTTATAAATTAAATTTTACGGATGTGTTGTTACCCCCTTGACGGTTTGTATCGGACGTTCACGATGAATCACTGCCAGTGTGCTTCAGCATCAATGGCATATCTCAAACTCCATGAGAAACACAACACTCGCTCAGACTTATCTGCCATGAGGGGAGACAGTTTTTTGTCTTAATTACTACATCGATGTATAATTTGCTACATAACGTAAAAATACTCAATGCCTTCTGCGTACATAAGTACACCAAATTAATAGGTTATATAAAGCTGATCATATGGCATTAACTTTGCTTTTAGAAAAATAACGATATGTATTATGTTATATAACCAAAAGCAACTCAGTTAACAGAGCGAAGGTTCCAGTGCCTCCAATACAAGCTACCTATTCAGCACTTCTATCCAGTCATGGGCACCCCCCATCGAATGCAGTGTCGGATCGTATTCAGGCAGGGCTTAAAAAAAGTAGAAAGCCTCCGACAATTGATGATGCCAAAAAATGGCATGGCGTCGATCTGAACTGGGCTTATACTGTTTTATTGCGCGGCATTCAGCGTCGCACGGCCTGCGTTCATCGCTCTTATGAAGTTCTGCACGATTCTCTGGTACGGCTTGCTCTGCTCAACAAACGTCAGCAGATAAACCAGCCCCACGCTTATCTTCGTACCATCGTCGGCAATGTTCTGGCGGATGGGTGGGCTGACGAACAACGTTGGGTTGCATTGCCGGAAGTTGACGAAAACCAAAATGGACATAACGAGTCCGGGCCTGTTGTGGAATTAGCCCCTTCTGCCGAATACATGTCCGACCTGAGGGAACGCCTGCACAACATCCAACGTATTCTCGATTGCTTGCCACCGCGTTGCCGCGAAGTGTTCTGGCTATTCCGGGTGGAAGGCTACAGCCAGCAAGAAATAGCCCAACGTCTCGGCGTCAGCCTCAAAGCAATCGAATACCAAGTTGCCCGAGCCTTGGTCGATTTACAGTCAGCAAGCGAAATTCTCACGTGATATCAGTCAAGGAAGAGGCCGCACGCTGGTTTGTGAAAATGCAGCACGCCGAGCCCGATGATCCGCGTCGAAGCCTTTTAGAAGCGTGGCTGCTGGAAAGCCCCGCTCATGCCCATGCCTATGCTGCGATGGAAAAACTCTGGGTGCGTTTTGATTCAGGCTCCGAGTTAGAAGCTTTGGCTAACGTTCTAGAGCAACAAAAGGAACATAAGCTTCAAGCCCGACGACGCGTGCTCAAAGGCACTGTCTTGGGTCTGCTATTCAGCGGTGGGCTGGGCAGCCTGGCCTACCGCCAGTGGCAGACTTATCCTTTGTGGGAATTAGCCCGGCAGACAGCCATCGGCCAACTGTACGATCAACCCTTGCAGGATGGTAGCCAACTCACCCTTGGAGCCAACAGCCAGATTCAAGTGGCCTTCAGCCGCGCCGAGCGGCGGATAAAGCTGATGCATGGCGAAGTCATTTTTGATGTTGCAAGAGACGAGCAGCGCCCTTTCATCATCGACAGCGACATCGCAAAAATTACCGTGCTGGGCACACGTTTCGTTGTCTCCCGGTTTAACGATCTGGTGCGGGTCAGTGTTGAACGGGGGAAAGTCGAAGTCGCCTCGGGCCGTTTCTGGAATCGCCAGAAATTAGTTATCACAGCAGGGGAAGTGGCTGAAGTTACCCAAACAGAGGATGGCCCAACCAGCCCAAACAAGACTTCAAGAGATGCAGACGATGCCTTTGGTTTCAGCAAAGGCACGCTGGTATTCACCAAAGTGAGCCTGAACGAATTGGCCGAAACACTCTCCCGTTACCGACGCCAGCCCGTTCGAGTGATCTCAGGTAGTCAAAATGGCCCTCCAATCACCGCCGTGGTTCACACCCGGGACATCGACGGCTTCCTGCAAATTCTGCCCCAAATCTGCCCTGTGACCGTGGTTGACCAAGGTAGCCAAACTTTGCTCGGTGCCGTCCGCCGCTAGCTGTAAATTTTATCTTTGCCTCGGGCTTATACTTTCCACGGATTAATGACGGATACTCCGACCGCCTCATAAGGGGCCGTGTCGCGTGACGCCACGATGAATTTCCGTGAGGCTGCGATCGCGGCGATGTAGCCATCAGGTGTGGGGAATCCTCGCCCACCGGCCTTGGCCGTTACGGCCAGCTCGGCGTAGCACCGTGCTGCATCGGCATCGAATGGCAGCACACGATCCCTGAACAGCCCCAACAAACCGTCAAGAGCTTGTGCCAGCGTATCTTTGCGCTTACCGGACGGGAGTGCAGCGATGCCAAATAACAACTCGGCCAGTGTCACGCTGGACAGGTAAAGTGTTTCGGCGGCTTGATCGTTTAGCCAGGCTCGCACGGACGGATGCGGTTCGGGCTTCATCGCTTCAGAAACAACGTTGGTATCGAGGACGATCATTCAAACCTCAGCGGCTCGGCCGGCGTCTTGTCTCTGACCTGATTGAATATCTCTAAATCCTCGTTTGTCAAACCGATCTTGCGGCCCAATGCAGCGAGGGCGTCACCCACGCGAACACGCGCCTCCGGTTTGACCGCGCTCGCCAGAATCTCGCGGACCTCGGCCTCGGTACTGTGCCCATGCAGAGCGGCTTGTACCCGTAACGCGCGATGCACGTCGTCGGGCAGATTGCGTACTGTCAGCATTGCCATAACATCACCTCATTAAAATGAATTCAACGCATGCATTGTGATACTTTGGATGCATTACTGCAAGCGGTATCAGACATGCCTTAAGGGTTTCTGGCAAAAACAGCCCGCGCAGAGTGCAAAAACGCCCACGCCGAAAAATATTTGAAAAACGACCTAGGGGTAAACCAAGGTTCGGGCGTCAAGTGTGTTGTCGAACGTCGCAAAGTGGCCGATTGTGTTGAAAAACTATTTTTCGCACCCCCGGAAAAATTTCACGATTTAAAAGTACGCCCACAAATCGCACTTGATTGTCGAATGTGGCTGGGTATATTGACTTACATGCGAGT
>Ga0224559_1000261_pt1 | contig 37213 bp, 34 predicted proteins | sample 714S33034metaG_FD_180676 | JGI IMG/M metagenome (GOLD analysis project Ga0224559, IMG submission 180676) | Peat soil microbial communities from Stordalen Mire, Sweden - 717 S3 30-34 | ecosystem: Environmental > Terrestrial > Soil > Wetlands > Peat | place: Sweden: Norrbotten County, Stordalen... | reverse complement strand
ACCCAGCGCGCTCAAGATCATCCTCATCGTCGTCCTGGTATTCGTTGGGCTTGTGATTCTGGGCCTGGGCGCCGTCAGCTTCATGATCTGGCGCGTCGCACACTCGGTCCATGTTTCGGGCCCCAACGGCCAGTACACAGTGAGCACGCCAGGCGGCACAATTACCGCCAACTCGAACCAGACCTACACCGCAGCCGACCTCGGCACCGACGTCTACCCCGGCGCTGAAACGCACACTGGCGGCATGAAGGTGACCACGCCTACCAGTTCGACAGTGACTGCTATATTTCTCACTTCGGACTCAAAGGACCAGGTCGTCGGCTTCTACAAAAGCAAGTTTGGGAGCGATGCCACGGTCATGGACTTCGGCAGCGCCGCGATTCTCACCGTGAAGAAAGGCAACCAGGAAACCGTCACGGTGACCGTTACCGCCAACTCTTCAGAGCATGCCGGCAAGACGCAGATCGCCATCTCGCACCTGATCGAGATTAAGCCGTCCTAAGGTTTGCTTCGAAGGGGCTGCCCGTCTCGGCAGGCCTGGCGCTAGGTGCACCTCAGTTCGGAGCAGATCATGATCACCCCTATTCATCAGAAGTGGATTCCTTCATTACTGTTGCTGTCGCTGTTCGTTGTCGGTTGCTCGAGCCGAGGTTCCCAGTTCGTAGGAGGGTGGGTTAACACTACGAACCCCAGTGACACAATGGAGATCACCCGCAATGGGGAGCAGTTCTTGATTGTCTCGCCCCACGACAAGCTTGGGGCGACCTACAAAGACGGCTTTCTCCAAGCACCCAACGCGATGGGTACGATGGCGTTGACCTACGTCAAGAGTTCAGACACGTTGATCGTCCCCGGGATCTTTGGACGAAGCGAGTATAAGCGGGTTGACCGTACGTCGAACTCGCCCTTTGGCCCGGTCAGACTGAATGCGCCCAACGGCGAAGTCACCATGAGCACGCCAGGCGGCACAATTACCGCCAACTCGAACCAGACCTACACCGCAGCCGACCTCGGCACCGACGTCTACCCCGGCGCTGAAACCCACAATGGCGGCATGAAGATGAGCATGCCCACAGGTTCATCGGTGACTGCGATTTTCACCACTTCGGACTCCAAAGACCAGGTCGTCGGCTTCTACAAGGGCAAGTTCGGCAGCGATGCCACGGTCATGGACTTCGGCAGCACCGCGATTCTCACCGTGAAGAAAAGCGACCAGGAAACCGTCACGGTGACCGTTACCGCCAACTCTTCAGAGCATGCCGGCAAGACGCAGATCGCCATCTCGCATACCATCGTGACCAAGGCGTCGTAGCGGTTCGGCTCAGAAGTTCGTTGGGGAAGTGCGGGACGGAAATGCAGGACCTTCGACTCCGCTGAAGAACGCTTCGCTCAGGTTGACCGCTTCCTTGGGGGTTCGGGCAGGCGGCATTTTTTGAACTAACTTTGGAGACAGGGCACTCTACCGCGCGTCAAAAAACGCTCGCCGCGGCGGGTGTCCGTCGTCCACTGGCTTTGCGTTAACGCACATGAGCGGCGGTCTGCTTCTTGGGCTTGGACCCGACGCCGCGCTTCACGCGCAGATTATTGATCGCATACTCGATGAAGCGGGGCTCGAAGTGAGGCTTCTTTCCCATGAATTTGCAGGTCGCCACCACCTGATCGACGATGAACCTCGGATGATACGCGGCCAGCTCGAGTTCCTTCTCCTCGATGACCTGATGCACAATGAAGTCGAATGTGTTGTCGTCCATCGCCAACCCCTGCCGCTTGCATTCCTTTTCGAATATCTGCCTGTACAGGTCCAGGGTGGGCGCGCCGATTTCGATCTTGTAGGGTAGCCGCCGCAAAAAAGCGGTATCCATCAAGTCTTCCGGCTCCAGGTTGGTCGAAAAGACAATCAGCTCTTCAAACGGAATGCTGAACGACTTTCCGGTATGCAGTTTCAAGTAGTCCACCCGGCTCTCCAGGGGCACAATCCAGCGGTTCAGCAGGTCGGTTGGACGCACCAGTTGGCGGCCGAAGTCGTCGATGATGAAGCAACCGCCCAAGGCCTTCACGTGCAAGGGCGCTTCGTAGAAGTGTCCGGTGGTGTCGTAACGCAGGTCGAGCATGTCCAGGGTCAGTTCGCCGCCGGACATCACGAAGGGCCTGCGGCAGGCGACCCAGCGCGCATCGAACTCCTCGTGGCGCAGGAACGAGGTGGTGATTTCGGGGCTGGTCACGGTCTCGGTCTTGAGCGGCTTGTGAATGCTGGGGTCGTGCACGCGAATGATCTGGCCCTCGACCGAGACCGCATAGGGCACGTAGATGACGTCGTTGAACACGCTGGCCAGCCGGAACGCCACCGAAGATTTGCCGTTCCCCGGCGGACCGTAGAGCAGCACTGCGCGGCCGGAATTCAAAGCCGGACCGCATTGTTCGATGATGCTTTCGTCGAAGGTCAGGTCGCCCAGCGAGGCGCGAATCCGCTCAACGGTGACCACTTCGTTGGTCAGCTTCTGGAGGTTTACCTGGTCGGTGAATTCCTCGATCGTGACCGGCGCGGGGCCCACATATCTCAACCGCTGGAGAGCGTCGATGGTCCAGCGGCGTCCCTCGTCGGTGAGCGTGTAGCTCATATCCATCATGCTGTCGGAATCGCGCGTGCCGAGAGTGCGAAGCAGCGCGCGGTCCACCGCCATGCGCACCAGATCGAGCACCACGTGATAAGGCAGCTTGATCGCATCGACAAACTGGCGATTGGTTTCCAGCCGCCCCGCGTAAATGAGCTTCATCAGCAGGGCGAGCAGTTGAGTCTCGTCGATTCCAGTGGCCGCTATATCGTTCGGCTCGGTAGGAATGCGATGAATGAAGGCGTCGAGCGCGCGCTGCTCGATGGCGCCAATGGCCACGAGATTATCGCCTAGCCGCCCGCCATGCTCCGCGATGCGCGCTACCGCACTCGCCACATCGTCTTCGCTGACGAGTTTGGCGCGGACCAACAGATCGCCCAACCGCATTCGTACTGAAATGGCGCCCTCCCAGCCACGACTGAAGTCGTGCCTTTCAAATCATCGACTTCTTCAGATACTCCCTAGAGTGGTGTCTCAAAAGTTCTTCACAGAAGTGCATGATGGAAATGCAGGTCCTTCGACTCCGCTGAAGAACGCTTCGCTCAGGATGACCGCCTCTTTTGGAGCCTCAGGATGACCGCTTCCTTTAGGGTCTCAGGATGACAGCATTTCTTGAACGAACTTTGGAGACAGGACACTGGAGGTCAAAATCAGCCAGCTCCACTGCCAGAATACTGTCTACAACAAGCCTTTGAATCTACAACTTCCGGGTCGACAGGCGTCACTTTCATGGCCTCTGCAAAGTCACCGGGAATTCCAAGGGTGAGCCAAGCGCGGCCGCCATCCATTCTCCATGTTTTTTCAAACTGTGTTCCCGATACCACGCAAGCGCTCCCAGGCCAATCTTCTCTGCCTGGCCGATCGACAATCGTCCGCCTGTCTCCGACGACCAGCAATTCACATCGAGGATGAGCCCGTCGGCAATGGCCGATCTCTTCCCGGCGAGAACCGGCACAGCGCCATGGGCGCAAACCGCGGCCATGATCCCGGATTTAGCCTGTCCGTCGGGTTCGTATGCGACAAATCCAAACCTCGACTGCGAAAGCAGCCGGCTGATCTCCTCCGTCGCCCGCCAGCCAAGTTCGATCACCGGGCAGCCGGCAATTTCTTTCGGGCAGTTGTCGACCGGCGATCCAACGTCGCAAACCTGTTCGACTCCGAGCGTCCTGACTGCCCGCGCCAGTCCGGCTTCGAATCGTCCGTAGGCATTGCCGCGTGAACGAGGCTGCCCCAACACCATGATCCTGGGTTGTCTTGCCTTGAATGGAAGAAACACCTCAGACTCCCCAAGGTTGGAGAAGACCGGCAGCACAGAGATCTCCCGGCCGGACTTGTTCCAGCGCTGGAGCACCTGGCGGTGGGCTACGCAGTTGGAAAACCCGATGTCCGTCAGCGCCATTGTGGCCGCAACCACGCGGCGTTGCCTGGCGCCAGTCGTCCAATAGGACCGGCGGTAAACCGGGATCGGCGCATACAGCTCATGGAACATGGTCGCCAAGACCAGGCTGGGCGCGGCCGCCTTCGCCCTGGCCAGCCCTTCGGCCAACGCCTGGGGAGCGCCGCTCCGGTCGTACGAATAGCCGCTGGCATGAAGCAGCACAGGGCACGGATCGCCGCCTTCTGTAGCCGAGGCGCGCAGCAAGGCATCTCGAATCCCATCCGCATCGTCTACGGGAGCCGGGTAAACAGCGAACTCCCGATAGGCCTTGAATTCCGGGAACTCCTCAGACATTACGGCAAGACTTGTTTCGATATTCCAGGTGTCGCGCAGCTCGCAAGCCAAATGAAAGGCGTAGTCGCCCAGGCCGCAATGCCCGGGCAGATTGGACGGAACAATTTGCACGATCTTACCGTACCTGCGCCGCATACGAATCATGTTAGCAGGCAGATGAGGTCTTCGAACCATGATCGGGGATAGCGGGAGTTACCGCCATCGGCGCGCACGATTTCGTCGCTGAATCCGCGAAGCCCGCATTCAAATCAATGCCCCTCACTCCCGATGCGGACAGCTCTTGGTATTCAGGCACTGCTCTGCCACTCGCAGCCGCTCCACCGGCCGCCCGCCAACCAGGTGCTCCTCGACAATCGCGACCGCATCTTCAGGTTGCACGTCGCCGTACCAAACCGCCTCTGGATAAACCACGACCATCGGACCATGCTCGCACTGATCCAGGCACCCTGACTTGTTGATCCGCACCCTCGCTCCCAGTCCGGCGGCCTTTGCAAGCTGCTGCAACCGCGTGTGCAGCTCGCTCTTTCCATCCGCGGTGCACGAAGGCCGTGGTGCGTCCGCGGGCCGGGTATTGTGGCAAACAAATACGTGGCGTTCAAATAAGGGCAAGCGATGTTCCTCCGTAACGCCATTCCAGAGTAAACTGTCCCCCTTGGGGAACCTCTGATTAAGGCTCATTGTTATCCGTCTGTTCCCTCAGGGGCTAAACAGGCTGCGGAAAAAGCTCGAGATTTCGGGTGAAATCAGCGAAAAGCACCCCTCCGTGGCTAAAGCCAGCATTGATTCTGTTGGCTTTATGCGGGGGTTGAAACCCCCGGCTCCCTCCGCATTGAGTTTTTCCGCAGCCTGTAAAGCCCGTGTTTCTTTTTCTTGCGTTTGCGGCACGACTCAAGTCGTGCCCTGACACATCTACTGGGAATCCAGTTTCATTCCCCGTGGGTCGGCAATGCCGGTGGGAGACTATTCCTTGCCTTTTCCCTGTTCCCTGCTTTTATGAGCTTTCCACAATACCCGCCCGCCCACCCGCCCGCATCTGCGAAAATAGAAGCTTGACCATGACCACGGAAAACCTTCTCTCGCTGAAAGACGACATGGTGGCCTTTGTTGAAGGCCACGGACTGCAACGGCTCCCCGGCTACGTCACCGAGGACATCCCCTCCATCGTTTGGGAGGGCGAGGGAAACCCCGACTCGTGGAAGGACTTTGTCGAGATGGCCAAGCACGTCGGCGCTCCCTTTGTCACCTTCAGCGAGATGGAACTGGAGCGCGAAGAGCTTGACGCGCTGATCGAAGAAGCCGGCGAGATGAACTTCCCCGATGAAGAGGCCACTGAGCTGGTCGAGGCGCAATGGCTGCGCAAGTATGCCGGCAACGTGGGCTACATCCAGCTTGGCTTCGTCTATCAGGGACTGGTCTTCCTGCACGAGACCACCACCGAATGGTACGAGCGCTATCAGGCGCTGCTTGAAGACATCGAAGCCTTTCAGGACATTGTCATCGACGACGGGCATGGGGTTGATGAAGAGGACGAGTAAGGTCCCACTTTGAATCCAGCCACTCCAGCCAGTTCGCCAATTTCTCATCCTCGCCTGAATCCCCGTCAAGTCTGGTCTCTGGCCGACCCGCATCCCGAACAAGCCGCGGCACTCGCCAAGTCCGCGCGGATTCCCACCGTGCTTGCAGAGCTGCTCATCGCCCGCGGCATCTCATCGCCCAGCGAAGCCTCGGCCTTCCTCAACCCCGAGTTCGCTCATCTCCACGATCCCTTCCTGATGTCGGGAATGACCACGGCGGTCGAGCGGCTGGAACGAGCCATCGCCGCGCATGAATCCGTTCTTCTCTACGGCGACTACGACGTGGACGGCACCACCGCTGTCGTCCTGCTCAAAACCGCAATCGAAATGCTCGGCGGTACGGTTCGCTTTCATGTTCCCCACCGCCTTCGCGAGGGCTACGGACTGCAATCGAGCGTGCTCGAGGCTGCGTATGCCGACGGTGTCCGCCTGGCGATCACCGTCGACACCGGCATGAGAGCCTTCGCCGAAGCCGAAACGGCGCGCCAACTCGGACTCGACCTCATCATCACCGACCATCACCTGACGCAAGCCGACGACGCAGTTCCGCACGCGCTGGCCATCCTGAATCCCAACCAGCCCGGCTGCACATACCCTGAAAAATCCCTCTGCGGCGCAGCCATCGCCCTCAAGCTCGCCCAGGCAATCCTTGAGCGGCGCGACCCCATCCGCACGCGCGACAAAACGCTGCCCAGTTTTTTGAAGATGGCCGCCATCGCCACCATCGCCGACGCCGTGCCCCTTCATGGGGAGAACCGCGTCATCGCCGCCCTCGGCCTTGGCGAGTTGCGCAAACCCGTCGGCGCCGGCCTGCGCGCGCTGTTTGCCGCCGCGGCCCTCGACCCGGCAGCCAGACAGCTCACCGGCTTCGACGTTGCGTTTCGTCTTGCCCCGCGCATCAACGCCGCCGGCCGCATGGACGTTGCCTCCGACGTGATCGAGCTGTTCTCCACGCGCAACCCGGCCCGCGCGGCTGAGCTGGCCGCCAAGCTCGAGCGCCTCAATCGCGAGCGCCGCGACACCGAGGCCGCCGCGCTCACCGCCATTGAAACCATGCTGGCCACCGACGCCGAACTCGCCTCAGACCGGCTTCTCGTCGTTCAAGGCGATGGCTGGCATCGCGGCGTCATCGGCATCCTCGCCTCGCGCGTGGTCGAGCGCACCGCCAGGCCGGCCATCGTGGTCAGCGTCGAGGATGGTGTGGCCCACGGCTCCGGCCGCTCCGTCGATGGATTCCAATTGCTCAATGCGATCGAATCCTGCGCCGATCTTTTCACCCGTTTCGGCGGCCACGCCTTTGCTGTCGGCTTTGCAATGCCCGCCGAAGCTCTGCCCGAGCTCAAGCAGCGTCTGCGCCTCTATGCCGAAGAACATCTGGCAGCGCGAGAGGCCGAGCACCGGCTCCGCATCCACGCGGAGTTGCCCCTCGATCGCATCACCCCTGTGCTCGCAGGCTGGCTGCGCAAGCTTGAGCCGCTGGGCCACGGCAACCCCGAGCCAATCTTCGTAGCCCGCAAGGCCCGCCTGCTCTCCGCGCCCCGCATCATGAAGGACCGGCATATTCGGCTGGAACTTGTCCAAACTTCCGAATTGCCGTCTGCGATCCATCCCGGCTCCGGCACCGCTATTCGCGCCGTCGGGTGGAACCTGGCCGCGCGCGCCGCCGAGTTGCAACTTTCGCAGGGATCTACGATCGACCTGGCCTACCGCATCCGCGAAAACACCCACCCCGATTTCGGCGGCCTCGAAGTCGAGATCGCCGGGATTGAACAGGGATCAGGGATCAGGGATCAGGGATCAGGGATCAGGGATCAGGGATCAGAGATCAGAGATCAGAGATCAGGGATCAGAGATCAGAGATCAGGGATCAGGGATCAGAGATCAGGGATCAGGGATCAGGGATCAGGGAACAGGGATCAGGGAACAGGGATCAGGTGGATAGCCCGTCAGCAAGTCAGTAGGCCGACGAGTCTGCGGCGGCCGGTTGGGTCGTAAGAACCGCACCCGGCTTGGAAGGCGCGGTTCCTCGTCCTGACCCCTGATCCCTGTTCTCTGTTACGGCCGAATGCTGAGGCCCACGCCGACAACATGCCGCGCTTCAAGATTCACAGGCACGAGAACAACCGGCGGATAGGGCGCGGGCAAACCCGTTGGAACTGCCGTGGTTCCGATCATCCCCGCCACCTGTCCTACGCCAATATCGAAGGCGAAATGCGGATGGTCTTTCTGCGTGACCCGGACCGCGTAATCGAGCGTGGTGGGCAGATGCGCTCGACCGCCAACCAGGATGGCGCCAATATTCACAGACGTCGGAGGCTCCTGCGAGAACCCCGCCGAGGGGACAATCGCCGTCTTGAACGGTCCCGGAAGCGGAATCCCCAACCCGCCGAACAGACGCCCGCCAAACCGCGTAGACTGCCCGCCAAGCCCATAGATCGAACCATTGGTAGCCTTCCAGCCGAAGTTGACCAGGAACGGCAGCGGGGGATGCAGCCATGTCTTGGTAGCCGCCACGTACACATCGCCGTTCGAAAAGGCCTTCAGTTTGCCCAGGAGCTCCTGATTCAGCGCCCCGCTCACAAACTTGTCGTCCGTGCGCACGACGCCGCCAACCGCCAACCCCGGCGTCCACGGGCCAAACTGCCCATCCTTGATCGCCACCACCTTGCCGTTGAAGATGTTCATTCCCGCGTAGTGCCACAGGTTGCTGAACGATGTGCTATCGCCCGTCCAGTGAACGCTGCGCGTGTAGCCCACCTCGGCGCGGTTGGCGAAGCCCTCTTCAATGCTGAAGGTGTGAACGTCGCCGATGACTTTGTTGGCGTTGATAAAGTGGTAGCCCACGGCCGGGTGCGAAAAGACGTGATCCTTCTCGGTGTACACGACATAGGCAGTTGGCGTCAGAAACCCGCCGGTTTGGCCCTCCAACGTCAGATTCTGCGCCATCAGGCGGCTGGCGAACGGTATTGTCAACAAAACAATGGCGCAAACGGTGAGTTCGCGAAGGAAACGAAGATTCAAGTCAACTCCTGTGGAGTGCAGTCGCCTGCCTCTGGTTGGGTTCGGAATTCTTCTCCTTGTAACACAAACGAAGCACAGTAGTCAGTACCCATATTCAGTTTAGTTTTGGGATTGTGTGCTTGCCTGCCCCGCTGCACGAGTTGCCCGAGTGTTAAACTCACCCCATGCCGCGCGGTCTATTCATCACGCTCGAAGGTCTTGACGGGTCCGGCAAAACCACCCAAATCAAGCGTCTGGCCGCTTGGCTCAAGCAGCGCAACCCTGCCGACGACCCGGTCCTGACCCGCCAGCCCGGCGGAACTGTGACGGGCGACCGCATCCGCGCACTGGTCCTCGATTCCCGCTCCATCGGCCTGGCGCCCATGACCGAAATGGCCCTCATGTTCGCCGACCGCGCCCAGGCCATCGCCGAGGTCATCCAGCCCGCGCTCGACGGCGGAAGAATTGTCCTCTGCGACCGCTTTACCGACTCCACCGAAGCGTACCAAGGCGGCGGCCGCGAGCTCGGCTCGGCGACCGTCCTCGAACTTCACCGGCTGGTATGCGGGAACCTTCAGCCCGACCTGACCCTGCTGCTGCTTCCCTCGCTCGAATTCAGCCTGACCCGCGCCCGCCGCCGCAACCAGCACGTCGAGATCAATACCGGCCTCAACGAAACCCGCTTCGAGCAGGAGCAGGACGCTTTCTTCACGCGCGTCTGGCAGAAATACCACGAAATCGCCGCCCGCGAACCCGGCCGCGTCGTCCTGATCGAAGGCGATCTGACCATCGACGAAGTCCACGAGCGCATGGTCGCCGCCGTCTCCAAACGCCTCCGCACTCTGGCCCGCAGAGGACCTGCGTAATCTGCGGACAGCCGGCGGTTGGAAGTTGTATACTCGGCGGGTCCGGACTTCCCCAATCAACTCCGGATGATGCCGTTTTCGAAGACGTCGATGCCGGACCCCTTTTCGCCGACAGTCTTCGTGAAGAATAACGTTCGGCTGAAATTCCGGACCTTCAAATGCCGGGATGGCACATCCCTGCTTGCAACAAGGAGGTTGGTCATGAGATCGATTCTAGGAAGAGTAGTCTGCCAATGCATCTTCGCAATGGCAGTTGTGGCAGCGCTGGCGTCGTCCGCCTCCGCTCAAGATGGAACTATCCGCAGCGTCACGCTTTACACCGTGAAGCCGGACCGCGTCGGCGATTTTCAAGCCGAGATCAAGGAATACAACGCGGTGCTGGCAAAAGGCGGGTCGACTCGCTATGACTCCGTCTGGGTTTCGCTGACGGGTCCCCGCGAGTACGCGCTCGTCAGTTACCGCGACAAGTGGGCCGACCTCGATGCCGGGGCCGATCCAAAGATGAAGGACCAGGCCGCGGACCAGGCGCGCATCGGCCTCCGAATCATTGCATGCACGGAAAGCTCGCGCCGGATTATCGATGAGATTAAGCCGGAATTGAGCCTACCGGACAGCGGAGAAGTGCCGAAGATGATCCGGGTCCTGGTCACCGATGTGCGCCCCGACAAAATCGGCGACTATCTCGATCTGATGAAGAACGAGATCCTGCCGGCGGTGAAAAAGGGCGGAGTGAAGGACTACACGTTTGCTTCGAGGCGGTTTGGCGCGCCGAATACGCAGTTCATCTCCGTGGCAGGAATGAACAGTTGGGCAGATTTCGACGGGGAATTCGGGGCTGAAAAAGGGCTTGGCAAGGAGGGCTACAAGGCCTTGGTGGCCAAGGTCAGAATGCTGATTACTTCGAGCCAATACGACGTGTATCGCTTTGAGTCCGATCTAAGCTATCTGCCCCCAGCAGCTGCGAAATAAGTTCAGCGGAGGCCGGGTGCCCCAGGTCTCGATCCTGAGACCTGGGATCCAGCGAAGTCCCTCTCCTACCTGAATTCCCCGAAGTGCACATCCTCCTGCGCGGGCCCATCCAAAAGCTGAATCGTCGTCGCCGGTCCAAGTTTCGCAGGGTCCGTCCATGACGCCAGCGCCCACACAACTTTCTTGTCCGGCGTCACTTCGATGGCCTGCAGCGTCCCCACGATATCCTTGGGAGCCAGTTCCCACTCGTTCTCCCAGTTATTGACGATCGTGTTTCCATTCGGCAGCCGCCACGCATTCTGCAGGTTAGAGAATTTGTACCCGGGCGTATCGGCCGGGACCCAGCTCCACACCGAATCGCCGCGCCGCGTCACCTCGCGCACTCCCGTATGATCCGTGATCAGCGCGTTTCCATTCTCCAGTGGAGTCACTCCCCACGATCCATTCCCCGGAAACGACCAAAGCTCGTTTCCGTTCGAGTCGTATTCCACTACCTTGCCCAGGTCGAGGTGCGCCACCATCAGCGTCCCCCGCGCGGTGAGCCGCATGTGCCGGAACTGCCCATGCGTGCTGGGCGGCGTCTTGGTCTTCAGCACAATCTCTTTTTCCGTAGCGCCCGTCACCTTGTTCACCACCCGCAACACCGCCGGGTCGCCATTCTGGATATACATCACGCGGTCCTTGCCGATGGGAACAGCAGTGTGTACTTCGTGTCCCGCCGGCGCGTCGTAGTTCCAGACGACTTTCTTGTCCGGTGTTATCTCGGTAACCCCAAACTGGTGCGTGAACAGGATATTTCCGTTCGACAGCATCACCGCATCGCTGATCTCTCCCTTGCCCGCCGGGTCGGAGTAACTCCACGCGATCTTTCCGCCGCGCACAATGGAGATATTCCGGTCATGCGACTCACCCACATACATGAAGTCATGCTGCGCCAGCCCTTTGCCCGGCAACGCCGCGGGCCCAGCCGGCCCTTGCGCAAAAACTCCGCCGCAAACTCCAAGAACAGCCATAGCAATCGTCGATCTCAATCTCATCTCAACCCTTTCACGCATGTTTTTGATTGGCGCGCGCCGCCGCGAGTGAGCATACATCGGCCGGGCGCCCCAGGTCTCGTTCTTGAAATCTTGGATTCATCTGCGTCCATTCATCCGCCTACTCGCTGACTTGCCGACTTGCTGGCCCGCTCTCTAAACTCGATCCGTGGGCTTTCAGGACTTTCTCGGCAACGCGCAAACCGTCACCCATCTCCGCGAGTCGATCCGCGCGGGGCGTTTCCCCCACTCGTTGATCCTCGCCGGGCCCAAGGGAGCGGGCAAATACACGCTGGCCCTGATGCTGGCCAAGGCCGTCAACTGCCTGAGTCCAACTGAAAGCGACGGCCTTCCCGACTTCTGCGGCGTTTGTTCCAACTGTGTCCGGATCAACGGCTCCGCCAACCTCGAGGCCCTTGTCGCCGAAGCCGTCGAGGCCCGCGAAAACCTGCGCGAGACCGACAAACGCGAGACTCGCATCCTGATCCAGACCCATCCTGACGTCTTGATCGTTCCGCCCGACCCGCCGCAACTGCTCATCAAGCTCGGCCAGGTTCGCCAGGTTATCCACGTCGCCTACTATCGCCCGCCGGTCGAATCCAACCGCTCCTTTTCCATCTTCACCTCGTCCGCGTTTATGAAGGAGGCGGCCAACAGCCTGCTCAAAGTTCTCGAAGAGCCGCCCGAGCACACCTCGCTCATTTTGCTCACCGAGAATCCCCAGGAGATGCTTCCCACCATCCGCTCCCGCGCCGTGATTCATCGCCTTGGCGCGCTTCCCGCCTCCGATCTCGAATCCCTGCTCGCCCAGCGCCGCCCCGAACTCAAGCCAGCCGATCGCGCTCTAGTCGCGCGGCTTGCCGAAGGCGCTGTCGGCCGCGCCCTCGGCATGGATCTCGGTGTCTACCTTGCGGCCCGCCAGGACGCTTTGGTTTTGCTGTGCACTGCCCTGCGTGAGCCCGACTACTCGCAGCTCTTCCACGCCACTGAGAGCTACCGCGCCGGAGCCGACGGCCAGGAAAAAACCATCGCCCTACTCCGCGCTCTTGGTAGCCTTTTGGAGGACCTGCTGCTCGTCGTAGCCGGTACACCCGGCCTCATTCGCAACCTTGACATGGAAAGCGAACTTACCCGGCTCAGTCAGGGCCTGAATGTCGACTGGATCGACATTGCCGCACGGGCGCTCGTCCAGGTCGAGCAGGGCATGCGCCGTAACCTGCTGCGCTCGCTCTCTCTCGACGCCATGGCTGTCAGCATGATCCGCGACTAGGCCGACAGATTTACTTGCGGTCTTCGCCAGAAAAGCGAGACGGGGCCTTGAGGTCCGGACCGTTGTTACTCTTCGGGCAAAGAGCTACTGCAGCTTGAACGCTTTCACGGCGATCGCGTTCGGAGCGCGGCCGGTGGGCAGCATGGTGAACAGCGAGCGCGAAGCAGTGCGAACGACAGCGACGTCGGAAGAGCGGGCATCGACAACGAAAAGCAAAAGGCCGGAGTTCGAAAACGCTAAAGCGGATGGACCGTCGCCGACGCGGATTGAGCCGCCTTGGGAGACCGGAAGGCGCTTGCTGTCGTCGATCGAGTAGACTGTGACTTCCTGGGAGCGAAGATTGCCGACGTAGAGCAGAGTGTTGTCAGCGGAGACGAGGCCGCGGACGGGATCGTCGCCGATCATGTATGCGCCGCCTACTTCGTCGGTGCCCGCGTAGATTTCGGAGATGGAGTCGGAGAGCGAGTTGGAGACGAAGATCTCGCCGCCATCGGGCTTGAGCGCGAGTTGGACAGGCGCGCGGCCTACGTCGAGCAAGGTCTCGAGGCGGTCGGGCTTGTCGGGATCGATTTTTGAGTGAGCGAGCGCGATGACCATCACCTGATGGCCGTCGGCGCAGGCTGCGAATGCCTTGGTCGAGTCGGGCAATATCACGGCATCGGCAGCGCCGGGGCAGCCCTCGAAGACTGCGCGGACTTTTCCCGAGATTGGATCGAGGATGCTGACGCTGTTTCCCTTGCGGTTGGCGGCGACCAGGGTCTTGCCGTCCGGGGAGATGCGCGCGGACACAGGCTGCTCGCCGGCTCCGATCTGGGCAATCTCGCGGCGGGTTTTCAGGTCGAGGACGGAGATGCTGTTGGAACCTGCGTTGGCCACGTAAGCCAATGAGCCATCAGCGGCAAGGTCGATCGACACCGGCTGGCGATGGACGGGGATGGTGGCGGCGACGGTGTTGTTCTCGGCATTGAGGACGGAAACAGAGCCATCGCCATTTTCGACGCCGGAATTTACGACGTAAACCTCGTTGCGAGTGGGGCTGGCGGCGATGGCGACAGGATTGCGGCCGACAGCGAGCTCGCGGTCAATGCGGATGTTGACCACGTCGAGCACAGTGACGGTGCCGCTGCCGCCGTTGGCGATGTAGGCGTATTCGCGGTAGTTGGGTGGGTATTGCGGGAAGTCGTGTGTGCCGCAGGCGGTAAGGGCTAACGCGAGGAGGGTGAGGGCGGTGAGACTTGTCAGTTGTCTCCCAGGTCTCAGAAGCGAGACCTGGGGCACCCTGCCGGTTGAGTGCTTGGCTTCCCACCCATCCCGCAAAGAACGCGGGATGAATGGGGCACCCAGCTTCTCAGGCCGGGTTCGAACGATCCCACGTACCCGGTTTGTTGACGAGGCGTTCATGGCCTAGATTGCGGCCGCGACGTGGATGCCTCGTGGCAGATGGCGGGCAACCACCGGGGCGATTTGCTCGATCTCGTCCATCATGGTGACAAACTGGGCGGGATAGATGGACTGAGGGCCGTCGGAGAGCGCCTTCTCCGGCTGGTGGTGAACTTCGATCATGAGTCCGTCGGCGCCGCTGGCGATGGCGGCGCGCGCCATGGGCAGCACGCTGTCGCGCCGGCCTGTTCCGTGGCTGGGATCGACCAGAATGGGCAGATGGCTGAGGCGCTGCACGGCGGGAACGATGCTGAGGTCGAGAGTGTTGCGGGAGTGGTCGGCAAAGGTGCGGACTCCGCGCTCGCAGAGAATGACCTGGTAGTTGCCCTCGCTCATGATGTATTCGGCGGACATGAGGAATTCTTCCAGGGTGGCCGATAGTCCGCGCTTGAGCAGAACCGGCTTGCGCAGGCGGCCGGCGCGCTTGAGCAGGGAGAAATTCTGCATATTGCGCGCGCCGATCTGGATCACGTCGGCCCACTCGGCGGCCATGGCGAGAGATTCGTTGTCGATGGCTTCGGTGACGATGCGCAGGCCGAAGCGGTCGCGAATCTCGCCCATGATGCGCAGGCCTTCAAGACCGAGGCCTTGAAATGCGTAGGGGCTTGTGCGGGGCTTGAAAGCTCCGCCGCGGAAGAACTGAGCGCCGGCCGCCGCAACCTGCTCCGCGATGGCGAAGGCCTGTTCCGGAGTTTCAATCGAGCAAGGCCCGGCGACGATGGCCAGGTTGCGGCCGCCGATGGAGGCATCCGTGCCGGGAAAGCCGATGACGGTGTCTTCTTCTTTGACGTCGCGGCTGGCCAGCTTGTAGGCCTTGGAAACGCGAATGACTTCGGCGACGCCGGAAAGCTCCTCGAGATTGCCGCGCTCGACCTCGCCTTTGTTGCCGGTGATGCCGATGGCGGTGCGCTGGGCTCCTGGAAGCGGGTGGGCGCGGAAACCCAACTGCTCAATGTAGTCGCAGACCGCCTGGATCTGTTCCGGCGTGGCCTGCGCTTTCATGACAACCAACATGACTGGCCCCTCAAACCATCAGTCTAACGGCTGACAGCGCGAAGGGCAATTTCTTTGAGGGGATGCGGAAGGCTGCGGAGGGTCGGACAGGGTCTGGAATTGGGAACGGTTTTCAGTTTGCTGGTTGATTTCAGGCAAACATTGCAGATCTGGGGAAGAAAGGATCGGAGGAAATGAGGCAGCTTAGTTCCGTTTGCCGGAGCTTGCCGGGCCACATCTCGCCGCTACAATTGCTGGGGCAATCACGATGCCGATAAAGGCCAGGGCAATCAAAAGGTCGTGCATCGGAAGTCCTCCGTGTGCGACTCGATTTAGTTTGTCATTACCTGCATCATCGGCAATTTTGCGCAGAGCGTTAATCCCACAAAACTCTGTCGGCTGGGTGATGCGTGCTATTGCGTAACACTCAGGTAATGTGCGGGGGCGTTGCGGGAAGCACTCCTTTGAGCGCTGAGGTCAAGTCAGTTCCCTTGCCTGACTTTGGTGCGGCGCCCGGCCCGGCACCCCGGCGCCCCGGTACACGGTCGCGCTCTCCAGGACCAATTGCGGAGATAGACGCGTCACGATGTTGCCTGCGGGATTAGCGGGTGTCGCGGGCCGCGGCGCGTTTTTGGGCGCGCCATTTGAGAGCAAGCCATGCAACATATCCCAACTGGATGGTCCAGGTGATGACGTAGGCGGCAACAACGAATTGATGATCGAGAAGGGCTTTTGCGTCCATGAAGTTTCCTCCGGGGGTGGGCTCAGGCGTCGAGGGCTTGCTGGGCTTCGCTGGCGGCGATCTTCTGCTGGCGGCGTTCAACGTAGTAGCGAAAGGCGAGGATCATGATGCCCCAGGCGAACCATGCGAGGACGTTCCAGCCGAAGGCGTGAAGCATCTGCGGGTCCTTGATGCCGGAGTCGGAGTCGCCGCCGAAGACAGGGGCGGGGTGCTGTGTGCGCCACCAGCGATTTGACATGTAGACGATGGGGACGTCGAGAGCGCCGAAGATGCCGAGCACGGCCGCCAGGGCCTGCATCTGCGGTCCGGCGGCGAAGCGGCGAAGCAGCAGGTAGCTGACGTAAATCAGCCACAGGACCAGGGTAGTGGTGAGGCGCGCGTCCCATGTCCACCAGATGCCCCATGCGCGGCGTCCCCAGATGGGGCCAGTGAGGAGCACGACCGTGCAAAAAACCACGCCGACTTCAGCGCCGGCGAGAGCCAGGGCGTCAAAGGCCTGGGCTAAATCCGCACGGCTGCGACGGCAGGCGAGATAGCCGATAGAACCGGCAAGCGAGATGGCAAAGAAGAGGAAGCAGAGCATCGCCGTGGGGACATGGTAGTAGAAGATGCGCGAGACTTCGCCCTGCATGGCGTCAAGGGGCGCAACGTAGATGGCCTGGTAGAAGCCCCAGACCATGAGGGCGACGACGATCGCGATGTAGAGACCGATGGCGGCTTTTTTCATGGGAATCCTGATCGAACCTTTTTAGTGTACGACGGGGAGGGCTGGATGGGGTCGATCCTGGGGCGGAGGGGGTGGGGCATGGCAGAATGGTTACGTTCATCAGACAGCGAAAGGTCCCCTGGGCGCTCAATCCGGAGCCTTTTTCCAGATTGAAACTACGCCAGTAAGTTGTGCGGCTTGAAGGTGAGTTGCCCTACTCAGGTTTTACTGGTTTTTGGTGCGGGTGAAGTGTCTCACCCACGTGCCTTGCAGAGACACCAAGCGCATGTTTGGTGTGACTGTAGCTCTTCTGGAGCGCATTGCCAGTACCGTCCAGCGCAACCGAGATAGCCACATCCGTGGAGGTTCCCGCTTTGGAGAGCGATGACGTTGTGTGGCTAGCGCCACCTGCAATCACCTGCTCAGTGGAACTACTGTCGGCAATGATCTGCTGAGCGGGATGCTTCCCTGGATTAAACCACGCTATGTCTGTATCCGGTAGTTGGTTGAGACGCGCGATAGGTCCTGGCGGGAAGTTCGTATTGCTCATCTTGTCCATGAGCGGCCATTCGCTCGACGCGATAAAGACAGAACCGTTCATGGGATGACCCGACTCACCGAGATTGATCATCTTGCCGGTGCGAAGCGCCACCATCTCGACGCACTTGTCTGCGCCGCACCCGGCTTGGCAGAGCGTCTCATTCAAGTAAGAAGCATGCTTGCCGGGCGAGATCCAAACCCTGGCGCCGTTCGCCTCAGCATGAATCGTTGAGGCGCGCGTAATCTGGCTCACGTCGCATACCGTGTTCTCGTGGGCCGCGGCATACCAATAGACGGCCTTCCATTTTGCGGAACCAAGATCGCGGTCCGATGCGCTGACCAATACAGCCACATGCTCCGTGTCGAGAGGATGCCCATGAGGCCCGCAGTCACGTTTCCAGAGATGATAATAGTGAATCTCCGCTGCCGGGAGATCGTCGCTGGAAGACTTTGCCGGAAACACCTGGCCGTAGATGGTTCCGTCTTCGGCTGTCACAGTGGGAGTCTCTATATTCTGCGCAAACTCCGCGGGGATCTCGGAGCAGTCATGCCGCCCGACCATGAACGTTGGAGCAAACTGCATTAAGAGAGCCTGTTCGAGCGCATCGCTCATACCGTCCTGGTCGGAATCAATGGCGATTTGTGTCTTCTGCTCGGGCTCCTGGGCAGTTGCATTGCGCAATACCGTGGCGATAAGCAATGCGATGAGAGAGAGGAGGCCAACGGAGCGCCTGAAGATTCGTGTTTGCGTTTCTCGGCCTCCGATCTACCAAGGGCAGTTTACTCCACGCGCAGGATGAGAAGCATAACCAGCCCTATGTCATTCCATGGCAGCAGAGTTAAACTCCCAGAGTTGACAAGGCCCTGCGACCGCGTCTCAGGCGGCCTCCGGTACTCAATAGAGATACCCTCCAGACCTTTGAACCTAAGATCCCGAAATCAAGGCAGGAAGAAGCATCCAGAGAGGCAAAAACTGGACAGTCTTTTTGACACGCCTATTTAGTTGCGAATACTACATCGGGGAGCAGCGGGGTAGCGCGTATGAAGATGTTAACGGCAAAAGCTAGGCGCGGCGCTGGGCTTTGAGGTTGCCGATCTCGGCCTCGTGTGCGCCCAAATCCCGATAGAACTGTCTCAGGTCGCCTTCGATGGCGGTGAGCCTGGATTCAACGCCGATAATGCGTGAGATCAGATTGGATTCGAGGCTATTGATCCTGGTTCCCTGGCTCGCTTCAACGCCGCTGATCCGTGCTCCGAGGTTCGACCCGACACCGCCGATCCTGGTCTCAATCGTATTGAGCCGGGCGTTGTTCATCAGAAAGCCGATGAGCACGGCCAGGGTCGGAATTCCGATGCTGAGAAATAGCTGAATGTTTGTCATTCTCTCTGTTTATCCCGTCGCCGGTTCCTTTCTGTGGTCCCAAGTGGCCGACTACGTTCATTATGCCACCAAAGCAATGCACTGGATAGAAGGAGTCTTACCCCGATGCACTATTCGGCGTGGAAGACCACGTCAAACAGCAGCAGGCTGGCGGTGGTGAAAATGATGTCGTAGCCGAGCAGGAGCTTGATCCAGAGGCCGGGATCGCTTTCGCCGGTAAGGATGGCGGTGGTGGCCTGGACCATGGCTAACAGAGCGGGAATGAAGATGGGAAACAGAATGAGCGAAAGCAGCAACTCGCGGTTGCGGCTGCTGAGGGCGAGCGCGGCGAAGAAGATGCCGTTGGCGACCAGCGCCCATGTGCCCAGCGGCAGCACCAGCAGCAACAGCCATGCCTGCCCCTCAATGCGAAGGTCGTAGAAGACGACGAAGAGTGGCGCCAGGATGACTTGAACGATGGAGACAAAAAGGAAGTTGACGATGACCTTGGCGAGGAAGAGATCGGCGCCGGGTGCGGGCGCCATGCGCTGAGCATCGATGACGTTGTGGCGAATCTCCCGGGCCCAGGCCTGGTTGAGGGCGCTGACGGAGGCGAACATGGTGGCCACGCAAAGGACGCCGCCGGCGATCTGCCGCGAAAACTCACCATGCGGGTCGAAGGCAATGGAGAAAAGCACGACCACCAGCAGCGAAAAGAAAAGCATGGAGATGATGGCGTCGAGGGAGCGCCACTCGATGCGCAGGTCTTTGACGAGATGGGTCCAAAGGGCTCGGGTCATCGGGAAAGACCCTCCGGAGTTGGTGAGGCTTTGGTCAGGTCAGCGGTCTGGATTTCGACATCGAGCGCTTGCGCGGCGCGGAGGTAGTCCGCTGGGCTGAGAATGAGTTGCACTCCCCGGGCGCCGGCGGAGACGCTGATCTGGTCAAAGAGAATGGCGGTCTCGTCGATGTAGACGGGGTATGGCTTTCTTGCGCCGAACAGGGTGACGCCGCCGCGGATATAGCCGGTCAGCGGCTGCACATCTTTGAGCGGGGCCATTTCGGCTTTGCGCAGGCCGGAGGCGCGCGCGAGCTTTTTGAAGTCGAGTTCGGCGTCGCCGGGGATGACGGCGAAACGGTAAACGGCCGGCCCGCCCGTGGCCAAATTGCCGGTGACGAGCAGCGTCTTGAAGACCTGCTCGGCTGGCATTCCGATCTTTTTGGCTACAGTAATGGCCGATAGGTCGTTGGGATCGACCTCGTACTCGCGGAGTTCGAAGGGGATGCCGAGGGATTCGAGGAAGCGTGCGCCGTTGGTCTTCATAGGCTCGGGCTCCCCGGTTCACCACCCCCACGACGAAGACCTATCGTGGGGGACCCCGGCTCAAACGAGGCAACGCGGCCGGCGCGCAAGGCGAGCACCCAATCGGCGATGGGGGCGGCGTGCTCGCGTTGATGGGTGGTGATCACGATGGTGCGGTTGCCCTGGCGGAAGCTGGCCAACAGGGCGACCATCTGGCTGACGGATTCGACGTCCATATTCGAGAACGGCTCATCGAGCAGGAGCAGCTCGGGGGCAGGGAGCAGTACTCGGGCAAGCGAGGTGCGCTGGCGCATGCCTTGCGAATATTGGCCCAACGTGCGCGTGAGATCGGGATCGAGTCCGACTTGGCGCAGGGCTTCGGCTGGACTGAGGCAAGGGCGGCCCGGATAAAGGCGGGCGAAGTAACGCAGGTTCTCCTGAGCGGTCAATTCGTCGTAGAGCATAGGGGCGTGGCTCATGTAGCCGATGCGGTCGCGGGCGTCATGGGGTTCGAAGTTGCCGAACACTTTGACCGTGCCGGCGCTGGGGCGCAGCAGGCCGGCGAGGATGCGGAGCAGCGTGGATTTGCCTGCGCCGTTCTCGCCGATGAGGACGTAGCAGCGGCCGGGCTCGAGATCGACCGAGACCTGACGGAGCGCGGCAAAAGAGCCGAAGAGCTTGGAGACCTTATTCAGACTGGCGGAGACTGGCCGGGCGCCGGTGGGGAAGACTGCGGCCTCGGGAGCGGGTAGTGTCATTCGATCAGTTTGCTACGGTTGGTGTCGCTGCGCTTGAACTTGGCGCTTGAGCGGCGGGCGCGACGGCAGCGCGCGGGTTGGCAGTGGCGGGCGTGGCGGGTGCGCCATTTGGCGTGGCCGGCGCATACTTGCTGGCGCATTTGGCCTGCAGCACCGACGCGTGGAAGACACCATCGCGGCCATAGGAGCCTTCGGCGAGCGCCTGGGCGTCGTCCTTGAAGGTGTCCGGGGGCGGTTCGGAGCCTTTGTAGCTGACCTTGAGCAGGCGGCCAGTGGCGGCCTTGGGCGAGTGGCTCTCAAATTCGTTGAGCACGAAGTCGACATGCGGGCCGTTGTGCTCGATGGAGCCGGGCTGGACGAAGCCTTCCACGCGCAACTGGCTATGGTAGGCCTTGTCGCCCATTCCGCCCAGTTCGGCGATGGTGACGTAGTAGCTCTTGTTGGCGCCATAGCCGGAGTAGGCAAGCCACCCGATGGTGCCGACGATAATGGCCGCCGCAATCCCGATCCGCAAGTTGTTTCCAGAGATCTTCATAGTCAACTCTTACGATACGAGCGGAAGTTGGCAGGGTCAACCATCGGAGGGATGATATGTGATCTAAATCACAGTTTAGATTGAATGGAATTGGAGAGGAGTGATCCGGCAAATCCAGGAGACGGTGTGGATTTGCCGGATTTTACTGCGGTTGGTAAATCAAGGTGGAGGAAAGCGCCGGGGAGCCGGCCGGTGCTTACCGTTTCCTTGAGCGGCGTGAGGCTGGTTGGGTTTGCATCAGGTCATCCGCGGTGAAGTGGACGTAGCGGTCTGATACGACGGGTTGATAGGAGGCCAACAGCGCAGGAGTGAGAACGATAACTAACCAGGCGAGACCGAGCAAAAGATCAACCATCATCGGGAACCCTCCGTGATACGGATTCGTTCGCTGAGCCGATGTAAGTAGAGGTCCGGATCAGCTTGAGAGAACTGTACTGGAACTTCGCATGGAGGGAAATATCTACTTGGTGGGATTGGGGATGGCTATACGGTAAGAGGCTGCATAGTACCGATGGACCTGGAGAGAGAGTACTGAGCGAGATCGGCAAAGGAGGGAGGGGGCCAGCGGCATCACGGACGGGCATCCGCAGTGGGCTACCCGCTGGCCCACTTAAGCCTCTTCTTCCACCTCGGCGGATTGCGGCAACATGGCCGCAATGGCCGGGCAGGCCACCAAGGTGAAGAAGGCGACTGCAACGATAAGCTCGTGCATCAAAATAGACTCCTTGAAGAGACCGCTCGCTCAGGAAGCTCTGAATCGTAACGTCCTGATCGAGCTTGGGTAACTTCAATTACCTCGATAAAGGTAATCGACTGGCTATTACCAATTTACACCTCCTATGCATGAGGTCAAGAGGGAAGTCGCTGATTCGATTGCTAATTAAGTGCACAAAAGAGGGGATATGAATGCCCCGAAAGTTGTATTCTGGATTTTCGGGGACCTGACTGGCGAATACAAGCAGTTCCGCCACGCGCTACGACGTCTTGCCGTCATACAGCCGGGAAAGGGTACCCGACAGCACCCACCAAGCCGGCGGTGTGCGGCGATGCTGACTAAAAAGTAAGGCGTTGTGCATAAACGACAGCTTCATCCACGGGGGCTTCCGGTCGTATCAGGGCACGACTTCACAGGCTGCGGAAAAACTCCCAATCAAGTCCGGTCTTGTGTCAGGGCATGACTTCAGTCGTGCCGAAAGTGGCCACTTCAGATCCCGGCTTTAGCCGCTGAGTGATTGCAAATAACTGAAAACAAATAACGCAGGGGCTAAAGCCCGACATTTCTTTGTTGCCTCTGCGGCACGACTGAAGTCGTGCCCTGACACCATGCCACGCCGTTGAAGCACTTATTCGCGCACACTGCCTAACTGCCGGGTCGGCGGTCACTCATTCCCGATAGGACTGGCGCCCTGGCCGCAGTGGGGTAAAGTCACCGCGCAAATAAGCGGCTCGTGCATCCGGATCACCCAGTTGGCGGTCGAGAGCTAGCAGGCCGGATGGGGGTTCTTGAACACGACCTCGATCGGCAGCCAGTCCGACAAGCGCTTCTGGTCCAATTCGGCGTCTCCGGCTTGGGGGTTGAGCGACGACCTGGCAATCGCCACGGATATCTTTATTTTTCCCTTGATGCAATAAGCCCCCAGAAACCTCGACAGCTCCTTATCGGCAGCATTCATGTAGTCCGCGGGAAGGGCGCCCTCCGCGCCGGAGATATCCACCGGGGCCATAATCATCTGGTTCATCATCGGCCCATTTTTCGTAGCTCCGGAAGTGTCGAATTTCACGACGAGGGTGGCTCTTTTCTCCACCGCTTCAGGATTCGCCGTGTACTTGATGACCGGAATGGTGACGCCCGCCGGGTTCGGTTTTGCTGCCTTCGTGTCAAACGCGATATGGTAGGGTGCCCCCGGCCATTTGGGCGTGACGGGAACGTTTGAAGCCTTGTCCCCCTGGTTTCCGCACCCCGCCAAAAGCGCCAATCCCCCGATCGCCAATATGAAGCCTTTTCTCACGTCATCCTCCTCGTTGCTATCAGACGACGTGCCAGAATACCACTCCTGTGTCCCGCTGGGATAACGATCGCGAGAAGTTGCCGGCCCTACGGCGGAAACCAGCGGATTTGCCCGGTCGCGTCCACTGAGTGCGTGAATGCGCCGTTCGCCTGTTTGACTTGAGGTTCAGTGCGCGGAGTCCAGAGCCTGTGCGGCGCGCTCGAGTGCGCGGGTCAGCACCGTCAACTGCTGGACCGTGCGGGATGGGTCTTTGGCATCGATGGCCTCATTGACACCGGGGATGGCGACGGCCGCGTAGCCGGTGAATTGGCCAGGGGCGTAGATGGTGTGCCGGTACCAGGGACGATTGGGCAGGCCGGCTTCAGAGATGAGAGCTGTCTCGGTCTGGCGGAGGGCGAGATTCAGCTTGGCCAGGTCTCCGGTGGGAGCGATCTGGCGGTCATGAACCTCTTTCGCAACGGTGCTGAATCGGACAGCGGCGGCCAGTGCGGGGGCAAAGTCGAGCGAACCGAGCCCGTTGTCGCTGGCTCTTTTTTTCGCCGCTTCCAAATACGAGGATATGGAGTGAGCGTAGGTCACATAGTTGTAGGGGAGCACATCGGCATCGGCCATGCGCACCGCTTCAAGGCCGAGCACGCGCGCCATTTCTTGCAAATAGAGGAAGTGGGGGTCGGCGTTCTGGACGTACCAGGCGAAGTTGTCGAAGACGGAGTGGTAGACGCCGTAGGGGCCTCCGGAACCGATGTCTGTGGAGGGCACGCCCACATGCTGGAAGAAGGGCGTGAAGTCGGAACCGGAACCGAGGTCGCCGATGTGAATCTCTTCCGAGGCAGGCGCAGAGTTGGAGACGCGGCGCTGGTCTGGATCCTGGCGAACGGCTTTCCACTGGTCATAAACCGAATTTCCGGCGGGACTGGGAACGGAGCGGGCGACTTCGCGGATGAACTGGTTCAGCGAGGGGACGGAAGAGGCGGAGAAATCGGGTCCGCAGACGGCTACGTCGGTGTTGAAGTAGGCGACGGCGCGCTCGAGGGGCTTGGCGTGCTGCTCGACCCACTCGGTTGAGCCGATGAGGCCTTCTTCTTCCGCGTCCCAGCTGGCGAAAATGAGAGTCCGCTTGGGGCGCCAGCCGGTCTTGAGCAGAGCGCCGACGCCGTGAACGGATTCGAGCATGGCCGCGGTTCCGCTGTTGGGATCGACCGCGCCATAGACCCATGCGTCGCGGTGATTGCCAACGATGACCCAGTCGTCGGGGTCGGTTGAGCCGGGGATCTTCCCGATGACGTCCCAGATGATGCGGCGCTGATAGTCCTGCTGGCTGACGAGGTGAACCTTGACTGAGCCCTGAGTCCCAAACTGTCTGCTAGCCTGTCCGGCGGGCTGGGCCCCGACCGCTCCCAGGTGATAGCGGAAGGGCAGAGCGCCTTGCCAGCCCTGGGGCACGCCTGGGCCTTTGAGCGCTTTCAGGATGGGCGCGGCATCGTAATAGCTGATCGGGATGGAGACGATGTGGGGCTGGTTGCCTTCCGGTGAAATCCGGGCGGAGTCGGGCAATTCCAGCGTGGAGGCTACGCCGGGGGTTTCAGGATCGCCGGGATACTGAAAAAGGAACTGGACCGATCCGCGCTGGACGCCGGTCTCGGGCCGCCAGGGGCCATTGGGGTAGGCATCGCCCTTGAAGTAGCCGTCGTCCTGGGGGTCGGAGTAGATGAGCACGCCGGCGGCGCCGCGCTGCTGGGCGATGTAAACCTTGACGCCGCGAAAGTTGGCGCCGTAGCGGCAAATCACGATTTTTCCGTGCAGGTCGATGTGCTGGGCCGCGAGCAGGTCGAAGTCCTCAATGCGGCCGTAGTTGGCATAAACCACGTCGCCGGTAACGTCGCCGGAGCCTGACGATCCGTTGAAGGGCATGACGACGCGGGGATCGTCCTGGTATGGGTCGCCTGAGACGTGCTCGCGGGTGGGGCCGGTCATGAGTTGGCGGCCGGCTTCATCAAAAGCTTCGACGCGGACGACTTTGGGCTGGTTGAGGAGCACGCGATAGGGAACGATCTCGGTATCGAGGCCGGCCTGGCGAAATTTCTCGGCGACGTACTCGGCGGTCTTCCGATCTTCAGGCGTGGATGCGAGATGGGGCTCGGCGGTCAGGATCTTGAGGTGCTGGCCGGCGAGCTGAGCGTCGGGAACGGCGAGGAATGCGGCCTCGATTTTGGCCTGAGCGGTGAAGTCAGGATAGCCAAAGACTGTGGGCGCAGCGGATTGGGCCGCAAGGCCAGCGGGAACGAGCGAGAGAAGCAGAAAGGCAAGCGGGTTGCGCACGGTCATAGCTCGATCCCCTAAGGACAGACAATATGGATTCGTTGCATTTGCGATTCAGCGGCCTGCTGAACAAAAAGGGAAATGCAAAGTCACAGCTTACACCAGAGGCCAGGGGAGAATTAATAGGGCAAACGCATCTAAATCTCGCGGGAAACTCCCGGCAGCAAGAGGGACTGCCTTGGCTTGCCTTTTCGGAGGGAGCAGGGGCATTTATGCCCCTGAAACCATGCCTGAAGCAAAAGGGCTTTAGCCCCGGGTCTCCATTTGCCAGCCAAGGAAATACCCGCGCCTAAAGGCAACTCCCTCCGCAACTCTCTTCAGGGGCATAAATGCCCCTGCTCCCTCCAAAACAAGAACCCGCGAAGGAATTCCGGCTTTGACTGGCATCGCCGCGACATTTAGATGCGTTTGCCCTGGGGCGAATTAGCGTTGGGTTTCCGTTTGCTTCCCACCAATTCCGCAAGAAGCGCGGGGCCCGGCCCAGAGGGCTCCCCGGCGCCCAGGCGCGGCGCCCAGTTAGCTGGCGAGTGGCTAGGCTACGGGCTGGGCGCAGTGGGCGCAGCGCTTGGCAGCCAGAGGAATCTCACTGAGGCATTCGGGGCAGGTCTTTGTGGTCGATGGAGCCTCAGGAGCCGGCTTCTGCAAGCGGGCCATGAGATGGTTCAAGGGCAGGACCACACCGAAATAGACGACGAAGGCCACGATCAGGAATTGCATGGTGGCGGTGAGGAAGTTGCCGATCCTGATATCGGTGCCTAAGACCGTCAGCACAACGCCGCTGAAGTCAGGTTTGCCAACGACTGCGGCAATCAACTGGCCTAGCACGTCTTTGGTGAAGGATGTGACGATTGCGTTGAAGGCTGCGCCGAGAATGACGGCGACAGCCAAATCGACTACATTTCCGCGCAGAATAAAATCTCGAAAGCCTTTCAGCATGTTGTTCTCCAATGATCCCCTGGGAGATGACCCGTGGCCGATCGGGGGGAGTAGAATCGCGGGTTTCGCACCATCGTACACCGGCGGTGCAGACTTGCGGCAGTCCGCAGCCGAATGCACTTGCGGACTACCAGGGGTAGAGCCAGAAAAAGAGCGCGAGGGCCAGAATCATGAGCTCCGAGTAGAGCAGGATGAGCACGCCGGCGTGATGGAGGCTCCATTTGCGGCTGAGGCAGCGGGCAGTTTCAATCATGCCCCAGAAGGCCGCGGGTACAACGAGAATCTGCCAGGACGAGGCGTGAAGGGAGTCTGTGCGAGGAAAGCCCTCGAGGAGCAGACTGGCTGCGAAAGCGCCGAGAGACAGAAGGATCCCGCGAAGCAGCGACTTCCTGCGCAACTGGAAAAGCCGGAGGATGGATGGGCGCGGAGACACCCTCTTACTGTAGTTTGGTTGCGCTCAGCTTGCTACCAACCCCATCTGTTTGAGCGATTCGGTATACGGGGCGCGGAGGACGCCGCGTTCGGTGACGATGGCGGTTACATACTTTGCCGGGGTCACGTCGAATGCGGGGTTGCAGATGCCGACGCCGTTGGGGGTGAGCTGCTTGCCGCCGTGGTGCGTGACTTCGATAGCGGGTCGCTCTTCGATGGGGATCGAGTCGCCAGTAGCAGTGGCCAGGTCGATGGTAGACCAGGGAGCGGCGACGTAAAACGGAATGCTGTGCTCCTTGGCCAGAATCGCCACGTTGTAGGTGCCGATCTTGTTGGCCGTGTCGCCATTGGCGGCGATGCGGTCGGCGCCGACGACTACAGCCTGGATGCGGCCGGCGCGCATGAGGCTGGCGGCCATGTTGTCGCAGATCACGGTGGTGGGGATGTTGTCGGCCATCAGTTCCCAGGCGGTAAGCCGCGCGCCTTGCAGGAAAGGCCGAGTCTCGTCGGCGTAAACATGGATGCGCTTGCCATTTTCGACGGCGGAGCGGATGACGCCGAGAGCTGTCCCGTAGCCGCAGGTGGCGAGTGCTCCGGCGTTACAGTGGGTCAATACGCCCGCCTCATTGGGAAGCAAAGCGCTGCCGAATGCGCCCAGGGTGCGGCAGGCGGCGATGTCTTCCTCGTACATGGCGTCGGCTTCGGCGAGGATTCTTTCCTGGACCGAGGCGAGGGTTGCGCCCTCGGCGAGCAACTCGGCAAAGAGCCGCTTCATGCGGTCGATGGCCCAAAACAAATTCACGGCCGTGGGGCGAGTTGCGGCCAGGCGGGCGCAGATGCGCTCGAACTCAGGCGCGAACAAATGCGGCGTGGGGGCGGTGGTGTGGAGTGCGCCCAAGGCTATGCCGTATGCGGCGGAGACGCCGATGGCCGGTGCGCCGCGGACGACCATGGTGACGATGACATCGGCCACTTGTTCATATGTGGTCGCGAGTACATAGCTCTCCTCGAGGGGGAGCTTGGTCTGATCGATGAATCGGACGCCTTCCGGGGTCCAGGCCAGGGTGGGAATCATGCATCCTTAGTGTAAACGGCGACGGCAGAGATCAGGGGTCAGAGCTCAGAGATCGGCACCGAAACCGGCGCGCCTGAAAACCTTTTCATTTTTTGCTGGACTTGGCTCTGCCCTGCTGCGTTAGAGTTGTTTGGTTGATTCCCATCGCTGCGGGCGTTCGTTTGAACCACGTTTCTTAATTTCCCGTCTCTTAACTAAGGAGCCTTTCGTGTTGAACCTGACTGCGGTCGACTGGCTGATCATGCTGCTGTACTTCGTGTTTGTGCTGGGCATCGGCTTCGCGCTCAAGCGCCACATGAAGACCAGCAAGGACTTTTTCCAGGCGGGGCGCGCGCTGCCGGCGTGGATCTGCGGGCTGGCGTTTATCAGCGCCAACCTGGGCGCGCAAGAAGTGATCGGGATGGGCGCGTCGGGGGCCAAGTACGGCCTGGAGACGGCCCATTTCTACGGCATCGGCGCCATACCGGCGATGATTTTTGTGGGCATCTTCATGATGCCGTTCTACTACGGCTCGAAAGCGCGATCGGTGCCCGAGTTTCTGCGCATGAGGTTCGATGAGAAGACACGCGCGCTGAACGCCTGCTCGTTTGCGGTGATGACGGTTTTCAGTTCGGGTATTTCGATGTATGCGATGGCCCGGCTGATCCAGGCGCTGCATGTGTTCGACGGGTTGTTCAGGGCGCTGGGCTGGAATCCCGATGGAATTTTTACATTCTCGATTTGTCTCTCGGCGCTGATCGTGCTTCTCTATATTTTTCTGGGCGGACTTACCAGCGCGATTTACAACGAGGTGCTGCAGTTCTTCCTCATCATTGCCGGATTCCTGCCGCTGGTGCTGATCGGGTTGCGCAATATCGGCGGCTGGAGTGGACTGAAGGCCTCAGTTCCGATGCAATACATGCACGAGTGGAAGGGCGTGGCGCATGCGAGTACCAACCCCATGGGTATTGAGATCATCGGGTTGGGCATGGGATTGGGATTTGTGCTGGGGTCGGGCTACTGGTGCACGGATTTTCTGGTGATCCAGACGGCGATGGCGTCAAAGAACATGGAGTCGGCGCGGAAGGTGCCGCTGATTGCCGCCATACCGAAGATGGTGTTTCCATTTCTGGTGATTCTGCCGGGGTTGCTGGCGATCGGGCTTCCCACGCCGCACACCACGACGGTTGTCCGCACGGTGAACGGCGCGATCATTCACGAGACTACAGTTGTGCCGCCGCAGGTCTCGGAAGGCAGGGGGCTGGTTCCGGCCAAGATCAACCCGGTGACGGGCAAGGCGATGTTGACCGCCAGCGGCGAGCCGCTGCTTGATTACGACATGGCCACGCCGAACATGCTGCTGCACTTTTTCCCGACCGGAATTCTGGGATTGGGACTTACAGCGCTGTTAGCCAGCTTCATGAGCGGCATGGCGGGCAATGTTACCGCGTTCAATACCGTGTTTACTTACGACTTATACCAGAGTTACATTCACAAAGGCGGCAGCGACAGGCATTACATGGCTGTAGGCCGATGGGCGACGGTGGGCGGGATTCTGCTGTCGATTGCGACGGCCTATGCGGCCATCAACTTCAATAACATCATGGATACGCTGCAACTGGTGTTCAGCTTTGTGAATGCGCCTTTGTTTGCTACTTTCCTGTTGGGCATGTTCTGGAAGCGGGCGACCGGGCACGCTGCATTTGCTGGGCTGATTTCGGGCACGGCGACGGCCATGCTGCATCATGGGCTGACTTTGCCCATCGAGGCGCGGCCCGGGATTCACGGCGGATGGATTGCCGTGCTGCATCACTATCCCAGCGACATGGCGCAGAATTTCTGGACGGCGATCTTTGCATTCAGCGCCAACTTCATTGTTACTGTGGTGGTTAGTTATTGCACCAAGGCGCGGCCGGAGTCGGAGTTAGTGGGGCTGGTGCATTCGCTGACACCGAAGCCGGCGCGCCCGAAGAATGAGTTATGGTGGCAACGGCCCGAAACGCTGGCTGTGGCTGTTCTGCTGGGCGCGGTGGCGTTGAACATTTTCTTTTACTGAGAACAGGGGTTAACGATGAGTCTCGATTTGCGGATTCCGCTGGGAATGATGTTTTCGCTGTTGGGGATGATCCTCTCGGCGTTTGGGTTGGCGACCAACGGCAACGAAAAACTCTACGCGCCGAGCCTCGGGATCGACGTGAATCTATGGTGGGGGCTGGTGCTATTTGCCTTCGGGCTGACGATGTTTGTGTTCGGAAAGCGCGGACAGAAGCAGTTGGCCGAGCTGCCGCCGGAAACCGGCGAAACGCGCCGGGGACATTGAAAGGCAGGGAACAGACGACTGATTTCAGTTTGATGGTATAATGGAGCCATCATGTTGGTACGCACTCAAATCACACTTGAGACTGAGTTGCAGAGGCTTGCCCGCCAGCGCGCCAGTGAGACCGGCGTTTCCCTGGCAGAATATGTCCGCCGCCTGGTAGCGCGCGATCTTGCTCGTCCTGAAGCAAGGGCCGACATAACCTGCATCTTCGATCTTGGCGTCTCCGGCGGTTCAAACATTGCCAAGGACAAGGATTCCATGATTGCCCAGGCATTTGATTCCGGACGCAGGAAAGCTCGGCGGTGAGCATTTCAGTTTCATGAGTCTATTTGTCGACACATCGATCTGGTATGCTGCGGCAGATGCTTCCGATCTGAGTAATGCGCGCGCAAAGGCGATCCTGGCTGCTGGTGAGGCATTGGTTACCACGGATCACGTTCTGGTAGAAACCTGGACGCTGCTTCACCACCGGCTCCAACCGAACGCCGGAGATCGATTCTGGGACGGGTTGCGAAGCGGAGTAGCGATTATTGAGCCCGTTGGATTGGCGGACTTGGAAGCCGCATGGCAACTTGGGCTCCTTTGGCGCGACCAGGATTTCTCCATCGTCGATCGCACCAGCTTTGCAGTGATGTCCCGCCTTGGAGTTGAGCGCGCCGCCTCTTTGGATGATCATTTTGCGATCTTTCGCTTCGGCCCGAAACGGCGTCATTCGTTCACCATCGTTCGATAAAATCTCTATTCCGCCTTCACGCTGAAGTGCATGGCGCGGTAGTCGAAGGTGTAGGCACGTAGCTGGTCCAAGACATCGAGGCCTAATACTCCGTAGACATCGTCGAGGGCAGCGCTGCCTAGCGGCTGTGTGAGCATCTGAATGTAATGCACCGGTACAGTGATGGGGCCGACAGCAAGCTCAATGGTTTCGGCGACGAAGGCTGGTTGCGGCGGGCTTGATTCGTGGCCGGGCAGCGTGAAGAGCTGCATCTTCTGGCCGGTGAAATCGGCTGAGTGCTCGTCGTAATAACGAGAAGTGAGATAAGTCTGCTGGCTGCTCGCGTCAACCACATACATTCGTTCTTCGCCTGCATTGCCAAGGGCCACAATCATCCGATCGCCATCGAGAAAGAAGCGCGCGCCAGGCAGGGGCGGATCGTCCTTTGCATTCTTGTCCGGCGATTTGAAGGGGCGCACCTCGATGGTGTCGTCGGCGGTGATGGTGAGGCTGCCGAGGGCTGAAAGCGCCGGGTAGCCGAGAACTCCTTCAACCTGATAGTGCGACTTTGCGAAGTTATAGTCGGCATCTTCAAATACGAAGGCGGTCATGTTGCGAAAAGCGATGCGGCCGCCGATGGTGAAGCGGGGTATGACGGTGACGTGGACTTGCATGGGACGGCCCGTGAGAGTGTGGATGGTGGCGGACTGATCGGACACTTTGAGGCCGGCCTCTTTCGCAAGCGATCGGGCGATGAGGTTGAAGGGCGCCGTGGGGTCGAGCATGAAACTGTGCGGGCGGGCATCGACGTAGACGGGAAGATCGGTAAGGCCGAGCGGGTTTTTAGTGACCTGAAGCAGAAACGGGTTATACGGCTCGACGGTCATGGAAGGATTCGACGCAGCGAGGGGCAGAAGTTTCAGCGAAAGCTCGATTTCGTCCTGCTCGTCAGGGCTCAAATGGCCCTGGAGACGCGATTCGAGCGCCTGATAGGCCTTTGTGGCTTTGGCCAGGTCGCCGGAGCGAAGGTAGTCCTCGGCGAGAGTTTTGCGGAGCAGCTTTTCGTGAGCGACGTTGCCGCTGGCGGCGACCTTATCGACGAGAGGCTCGAGCAACTCGATGGATGTTTTGAGGTCGTTGTTTCGGTTGGCGAGAATGCCGCGATAGAACTGGGCTTGATCGGGCGGCAGTTGATCGAGCTGGGATTCGATCCGCAGGAACTCGTGGTCGGCTAGTAGATTCTGCAAGCGGGCGTCCGCGTCGAGACCGCTGCTGACGCCGGTGTGAACCTGCTCGCCGGCGGCGGGTTGTTGCGCATCGGACGGGACTTTCGGGGTTGCAGGCTGTTGGGCTATGAGCGGGCAGACAGCCAAGATCAGCGCGCATACTGCGACAACGTACGTCCTGCTCCAAATCCTTCGTTCTGGCCTTCTGCGCAAGCCGCTCATTCTCATTACGAAGGTATCAGATTGATGCGGCCGGAATTTGCGGCGGCGCATGAGCAGTGAGCGGCGCCGAGTCTTCCGATGGAAGCCCTTCAGAGGCCAGGAAGAAACAAAACTCAACTTGCGGTGCAGGTTGGACAATCCAAAAGGCTCCAGCGTGTTCAGGCCATTGTAGCGAGTTAGCGCCCGCTGAAGCGGGCATAGCGAGTTGGCAAGTTGGCGGCGTCATCGCCGGGCACAGTTTCATTCCCCGTGGGTCGGCAAAGCCGGAGGGAGACTAATACCAGGGACAAATCCCTGGCCTACCACCCGAGGCTTATCGAGGGATTGAGACTTTCTTCATGGCGAGGCCGGTACACTTGAGAGTAGATGAAGCGACGAACGATCGAACATTACGAGATTCAGCGCAAGCTGGGCGCCGGCGGCAGCGGCGTGGTCTACCTGGCCAACGACACGCTGCTGCAGCGTCCGGTGGTGCTGAAGATTCTGCGCACCGGGCTGCTCTCGGCCGAACAATTGCGCTCGACGGTGCTGCGCGAGGCACGGCTCGCTTCGGCGATCGAGCATCCGAATGTCTGCGGAATCTATGAGGTCGGCGAGAACGGCGACGAAGGATTCATCGTGATGCAGTACGTGCCGGGCGAGTCGCTGGACAAGCTGATCGAGCGCGGGCCGGCCAGCCTGCAACTGGTGCTTTCGGTGGGCATCCAGATTGCGGACGGCTTGCAGGCGGCGCATACGCTGGGCATCTTTCATCGCGATCTGAAGCCGCAAAACGTGATGCTGACCGATGGCGGGCTGGTGAAGATTCTTGACTTCGGCCTGGCGCGGCGGCTGCATCCCGAGGACGCGAACTTCGACCCGTCGAAGCCGGGCCTGGCCAAGGATGCGTCGATGGCTGCCACTTACACGGCGCGGGGCGGGACCATCCGCTACATGGCGCCGGAACAATTTGTTACCGGGCAGTCGAGCGTGCAGTCTGACGTGTGGGCGCTAGGCGTGATTCTGTACGAGCTGGCGAGCGGCAGGCATCCGTTTGCGCTGCCCAACGGCGAGGATTTCCAGATCATTCGTTCGATTCAGTTCCAGGAGCCGGTGGATCTGAGCGGCATTGTGCCGGGCATTTCGGTTGAGCTGAAGAGTGTGATCGCGGCTTGCCTGGAGAAGATTCCGGGAGCGCGGTATGCGTCGGCAGCCGAGGTGCGCGAGGCGCTGAAGACGATCATGAAGGCGCTGCAGATCGAGACGGGGATTATTCCCGGCGACGCGGCGGCCAATCTGCCCACGACGGGCGTGGGAGCGGAGAAGCGGAACACGGGGTTTCTGTCGATGCTGGCGGAGCGTTTTCGCGAGTCGGCCGTGGACCGGGCGCAACCGACGTCGCTTATCGTTCTGCCCTTCACCAACCTGGGCGCGGGCGAGGTGGCTCCGCTGTATGGGTTTGCGCTGGCCGATGCGATTGCGGCGCGGCTGGCGCGGATTCCAGCACTGGTCGTGAGGCCATCGAGTACGCTGATGCAGCTGCCGATTGCGCAGATGGATCCTTTGACGGTTGGGCAGCGGCTGTTGGTTTCGTTTGTGCTGGCGGGGAGTTTTTTGCGTTCGGATGAGGGATTCGATCTGAACTGGCAACTGCTGGACGTTGCTTCGCAGAGCGTGCGCTCGGGCGGCGCCATTCGCGTGGCTTCGCTGGATCTGATTGCGGTGCAGACGGAGATTTCGAACGAGGTTTTTGCATCGCTGCACGGGCTTAGCGCGGGGGATCAGATGGATGCGCCCAGAAGCGGAACTCAAAGGGCTGGAACCAGAGACGCGGCCAAAGATGGATCGTTGCCGGGCCCGGTGAGCGAAGAGTATTTGCAGGCGCGGGCGCTGCTGAGTTCGTTCATGGTGCGGACCGGTTCGCGCGGCGATCTGGACCGGGCACATTCGCTTTTTACTCATGTGACGGAAACCGATCCGGAGTTTGCGGCCGGGTGGTGCGGGCTGGGCATTGCGGAGCTGCAATATGTGCGCCATGGATTCGGCGGGCAGATTCACGTGATGCATGCGCGGCGCGATTTTGACGAGGCGCTCAAGCTCGATCCGGTTTCAACCGAGGCCAATCTTTACCGCATTTATATGTTGCTATCGCGCGGAGAAAAAGAATCGGCGCGGCATGGAATCGCGAACCTGCTGGCGGGAGCGGCCAACGACTGGAACGTGCATATGGTGGCCGGGATGGCGCTGCGCGGCGACGGGATGTACGACGAAGCGCTGCTTGAGTTCAGCCGGGCGCTGAAGCTGAACCCTGCAAATGCGCCGATTCTCTACAACCACCGGGCGCGCGTGTATCACTATCAAAATCAAATCGAGCTGGCCGGCGACGAGCTGGAAAAAGGTCTGGCGCTGGAGCCGCGGCACCCGCTGCTGAGAACGTCGGCGGGGTATCAGCAGATGAGGCTGGGCAACCTGAGCGCAGCGATCGAGATTCTCGAGGGAGTGGTTCGTGACGACGATTCGCTGCGCATCGCGGTGCCGACGCTGGCGCTGTGCTATGTGCAGGCGGGCGAGCGGGAGCGGGCCGCGGCGCTGTTGAAGGACGATACGCTGGCCGCCGCAGAGGCCGACAGCGAAATGGCTTACCGGCTGGCTACTTACTTTTCCGTTGAAGGCGACTCGAGCGAGGCGCTGCACTGGCTGCGGCGGGCGATTTATCTGGGCAATGAAAACTATCCGTGGTTCCAGAAGAATCCGGCGTGGAACAATCTTCGGACGAATGCGGACTTCGAGCGCATTCTCGAGGATTTGAAGAAGGGGTTCCGCAAGAATCAGAGGACATGGAAGCGGCTGCTGGAGCAAGTACCGCCCGATGCGGAGTGAGAGCGAAGTTGCCCGACTGCAACGCCGGTCGAAGGAGCCGGATACGATAAAGCATGGCAGTTTTTTCAACGCTGTTACGGAATCAGATGAGCAGACGGCGCCTTCTCAAGGGAGGCTTGCTCGGCGCTGCCGGGCTGGCGCTCTATTCAGGCGAGGTTGCGCGCCATTGGATTGAAGTCAGCCGGATCGACATCCATCTGCGCAGTTTGCCCGCCGCGTTTGACGGCCTGCGCATCGCACAACTCAGCGACATCCATATGGATGAGTACACGGAGCCTTTCTTCCTGCGTCATGCGATTGAGGAGATCAACCGCTTGCAGCCCGACCTGGTTCTTCTTACCGGCGACTTTGTAAGCAGCGGCCCGCGTCGGAAGAAGTTTGCTGTCGGTGCGGCGTGGCAATGTGCAAACATTCTTCGCGAGCTCGCTTGCGGGGAGTTGTATGCGATATTGGGCAATCACGATGTCATTGTGAGCGCAAGAGGGGTCAGCAGGGCGCTCACTGCAAACGGCATCACCGTGCTTACCAACGCAAATCGCGCGATCGAGCGCGGCGGCAGCAGAATCTGGCTGGCTGGCCTTGACGATCCCGTAGAAGGCCATCCGGACCTGGAGAAGGCGATTCCTCCCGCCATACGCAATGTCCCCAACGAACCTGTCGTGCTGATGTGCCATGCGCCGGACTACGCCGACTATCTGCTGGCTCATCCGGCGGGTCAAGCTGTCGATCTGATGGTGAGCGGTCACACGCATGGAGGCCAATTCTGCCTGCCGCTGATTGGCGCGCTGACCCTGCCGACGCTGGGCCGAAAGTACGTTGAGGGCTGGTTCCGGCTTGGAGACATGCAGCTTTATGTGAATCGCGGCATTGGTACGGTGGGACTGCCGTTCAGGCTCAATTGTCCGCCGGAGATTACATTGATGACGCTGCGCAGAGGCTGATCGTTGGGATTGTGCGAGCTTGTTTTCAAGGATGGCCGCCTTATCTCGATTGCAATCCCCCAGGGGTTGTCAAGGAATTCTCCGCGGCGGCAGCAATTCTAAATGGATCACGGCATCGGCCATCCGATGAGCAGCGCGCCGGTCTGCTCCCGTAGGGAGCCATCGAAAATAGCCCAGGGCAAGCACAGCGCAGCCCTGGGAAAGAGGCAAAGAGAGAGTCATCCGCCCTGGAAGGGCGGATCGAGCACTTGCACCACGGATTGCGGAATCCAGCGACGGTGCTGGGCTTTCACACCGCCCCTCCGGGGCGGGAATCCCTCGGCCGAACGCTTCCCCAGGGTTTCACCCTGGGCTATTTTCGACCCCTCCCTCCGGGAGGAACTGCGCTGGATGTCTCGCTGCTCCCCCATTTAGAGTTGCTGCCGCAGCTCCACAGCACACGCGGGTTTGGTGCGGCGATCTTTCAAAGAACGCGTTCGTAGGGAAGATAGACGGGCTCCCAGACATAGGCGCGGAGTTGGGCACTGAGGGTCGAGGCGTCTTTGATGGCGGCAATGCCATCGGCGATCGCCTGGTTGGCGACGGCTTCGGCTACCACCATGCTCACACTGCGGGAATCGGCGATGAGCGGAAGGAGCCGGGCATCCTTGTCGCGCTGGGCCGGTGAGAGAGACGCGAGCGCCTTGGCGGCGGCCATGATCATGGCGTCGGTGACGCGGGGGGCGCGGGAGACGAGTATGCCGAGGGCG